>ENA-UOOH01001504-UOOH01001504.1-fermentation-metagenome-genome-assembly--contig:-NODE-1504-length-22635-cov-8.292914_pt1 | contig 22635 bp, 25 predicted proteins | sample MGYA00245778_ERZ724025 | MGnify/ENA primary metagenome ERZ724025 (study PRJEB28704, sample SAMN03018313) | fermentation metagenome | biome: anthropogenic terrestrial biome; feature: soil; material... | reverse complement strand
GCTATTTTTATGTCTAGGGTGGTACCTATGTGTCCTAGAAAATCATAGCAGTGCAGGTCAGGATATTCGAATAACAAGGTTCGTTTCAATCCTAATAATCAAGCTGACCATGTAATTTGGATTAAAGTTAGAAATGGAAAAATAGAAATTAGAGAAATAGATGTTAATATTTATAATTGTCTAGATAAGAATGGGTTTGTTAATGTTAATAAAAATATGAAACAAATTTCTATTGTAACTTATACATATTAAAGTCGTTGTTTTATTAAAAATCCATAAATAGTAAACATTGGATTTTAACTCATCAATACAGTCGATGTTAAAACATATAAAATAGTATTACATTTTTCAAAGTTGAAAATTATTCTCTATATCCTAATAAGGCTAGTTCAATTTAGATTTCATGTAAATATGACATAAGCGATTAGACTAAATCGCTTTTTCTTTTGCTCATTTTGAACTGTAGGTTCATTTTAATATTCTGACAAATGATTGATAATATGAGTGCGGGGTGATTTGTATGAGACAAAAAAGACTTAGTCCAGTAAAAGTAGGATCCCAAATATCAATTTTTAGAAATGCACAAAATATATCTATAAGTACTTTTGCATCTCTAATCAATGTATCTTCTAGTAGTTTACATAATTGGGAAAAAGGAAAAAACTTACCTACACTGGAAAATGTCGTCAAAATTTGTAATATGCTCAATATAAGAATTAGTGATCTTATATTATATGAAGACTAAACATTTTGCTTTGAGTGTGTTATAATTATGTCGTTAGTTGTGGTAAATCCAAATAGCGTGAATATCTCATAAAAGGAGGAGATATCATGGCTAACACAAATGTAAATACCTTAGACGTTGCAAACTTCGGTCCAAATCTAAAAAGATTCAGACTAGAAAACGAACTGACACATGAACAATTCGCTGAACTCTTAGGAGTAAGCAGTAGAGTCGTTTATGATTGGGAAGATGGGTTTAAGTATCCACGATTCCAAAGAGCAGTTGAAATTGCAAATGTACTTAAGGTTTCATTGGATAGCATCTTACGCACTGCGTAGGATGTTATTTTTTTTTGAACTTATGGTTCATTTTAATGTTCTTGTATGTTTGATAGAATGTGGTTGTAAGAAACAAAGGAGGATAAGAAAATGAACGAAAATAAAAAGTATATTGTATCAACTAAATGTGGACATGTTGGAAATAACAAGTATATCGTAATTGATTTTGCTGTTAGTGCTAAAAGTGCAAAAGAAGCTGCTAGAATCGCTAGAAGTATTCCTCGAGTAAAACATCATTGGAAAAATGCAATTGAAGAAGTTCGAGAAGTGACACCTGAGGAGTATTACAACCAAATTAATATTAATAAGGAAGATGGATACTTGAAATCACAAAATATCCAAGATCAACGAAGAGAATGTGAAGACATCATCGAAAGAGTGCATGATCGTTATGAGGATATGAGTGAAACGGATAAATGGAAAAAACGCCATGAACGAATCAAGTATCAAATGAAAAAACTAGAAATCATGAAAAGATACAGTTATGTATCATAAGGAGGAAAACTAATGAACAATTTTGATAACGAATTTGAACTATTATTAAAATGTAGAACACCAATTATTGAAGTGGTTACTTATGAATGGCAAAGATTACAAACGATTATCGATAAAATCTCTGGAAAACATATGACAAAATGGCAAAGATGGAACCGTGCTGTTGGAATCATTGATTCAGATGGAGAGATTAAGGAAATTAAAGATCCGATTCAAGTACTTAAAATGTTTATGGAATCAAATGAAGATATGTATTTGATTTTAGAGAACTTTAATCTTTATCTAAACAATGCAGATGTCATTCAATTGTTGTTTGAAATTAGCAAAATAAATCGAAATAAAAATAAGAGCTTGATTATTGAATCAAGTGAGTTAATGATACCAGAACCACTTGCTAAAGAAATTGTAGCTCTTAACATGCCTTTACCTGACAAAAAATTTATCAAAAAGATTGCTGAAAGTGTTATAATTAATTATGAACTACCTAGTACTAAATTTAACTTATCTGATCAACTATTAAGTAGTGTATTAGGCTTAACAACGACAGAAGTGAATCTTGCATTTACAAAAGCTGTTGAAAAGTTTCATAAACTAGATGATAGCATTATCAATTATTTAATATCGGAAAAAGAGCATATCATCAAAAGGGATGGGTTACTTGAATATTATCATCCTGAGGGTGGACTAGATTCCGTTGGTGGTTTGGATAACTTGAAAAAATGGTTATCACTTAGAGCAAATGCTTTTTCAGAAGAAGCTCTAGCTTTTGGAATCGAGATTCCGAAGGGTGTTTTATTATTGGGGTTACCTGGGTGTGGAAAGAGTTTAACTGCTAAATCAGTATCCAAAGCTTGGAACTTCCCATTACTCCGATTTGATCTTGGAAAAGTATTCGGTGGAATCGTTGGACAAAGTGAATCAAATATGCGTCGAGCACTAGATGTGGCTAAAACGATTGCTCCATGTGTGCTATGGATTGATGAGATTGAAAAAGGATTATCAGGTTTATCAAGTTCAGATAGAACCGATGGAGGAACAACCTCTAGAGTGTTCGGTACATTCCTAACTTGGATGCAAGAAAAAACAGAACCAGTATTTGTTGTAGCTACAGCTAATAATATTGAGAACTTACCACCAGAACTACTTAGAAAAGGTCGCTTTGATGAAATCTTCTTCGTAGATCTTCCTACTTTAGAAGAGCGAAAAGAAATCTTCAAAATTCATATAACAAAGAAAAATAGAAGTATTAGTGATTTTGATTTAAATGATCTTGCACAGAAAACAAGTGGATTAACTGGCGCAGAGATTCAATCAATTATTGCTGATGCATTGTTTGAATCATTCTCAAACAAGGAGAAGTTGAACAATAAAATGATTCTTACTGAAAAAGAAAAAATAACTCCTTTATCTAGAGTTATGGCTGAAAAGATAGAATCACTAAGATCATGGGCAAAAAACAGAGCTAGATTCGCAGGAATAGAATTTGGTGAAAAAGTTGAAAATACACAGGAAGTAGTGAGATTGAAATCAGAAAGCTTCAATCCACTGTTAGAAAGAGGGGATTAGATGCAAAATAGTTCACAAGTAAACAATTATAGAAATCCAAAATGGAAGATAAAGGATCTATGCTATGAAAGCATTTATGGACCAGCTTTATTTCCAGCTCAGCGAACTGTAGAAAAAGATTATTCTGCTTTTAAAGACTATATTAATAACGCTACTCAAGCTGCAAAAATGAGAGAAGGCGTTTCAGCTAAGTTCTTTAGAGTGGATAATCAAAAAGAATTTATCCTATCAAGATGGTATGTTTTAGATATCAACTCTAAACTAATTAATAATCAGATTGTATCAGATAGTTCCAAAATACAAGCTGTAGAATCTTTAGGCTTCGATGTTATTGATATTCCATTAAAATCAATTGAAAGTAACGGAAAGAAAATTGACTTCAAAATGCATAAAGGATCAGCTTATTTTTCTTCAGATAAAATTGACAAATTAGTTATTAATCAAAACGAAGAAATAACATATGATTTAAGACAATATTCGCCAGAGTTCGTTGAATATAAAGGTCAGAAAATCAATGTTAGAAATGGTAAAGTGTATATTGAAGATTCTGGTGACACACTCTGTTATGATATTTTTCTAGAGTTTATCACATTTGAACTTTACAATATTCAATCAGGAAAGAAAGAAAATACAGTAATTATAGAACTTGAAGATGATGAATCTTTAGAAGTTTCTGTTTTTGATACATTCTTTAGTGAAGATGTAGAAGACATTTACTTTGGTAAAGATAAGTATGATAAATATAAGATAAAAAGAAAATTCAAAGAATTTGGACAACTAGAATTATATGTAAATAAAGGGAAAAGTATTCCAAATGAAGGAACTATAAATATCTCAACAAACACATATCAACTTATGTGCCAAACTCGAGCGATTGATATTTTGATCAATTCTCCGAGTCAATATCATAAAGCATTATTATATTTAAGTGATGATAAGCAAAAAGCTGAACTTGATCCATTTAACTCTGTTAATGAAATGAATATTGACTTCAAAGTGCTAACCAGAGAAGACTTGAAGGGGAATACTAATCAAAGAAAGTTTGTAAAAAAAGCATTGCAAACTCCGGATTTTATGATTTTAGAAGGTCCTCCAGGTAGTGGGAAAACAACAACTATCTTAGAATTTATCTATCAAGTGTTGAAAGAAGGAAAGAAAGTAATGTTGTCTGCTTCAACACACGTTGCTATTGACAATGTTTTGGAGAAAATTTTAACACATAAAGATAGCAAAGAATTATTGAAATACATCAATCCTGTTAGAATCGGGTCTGAAGACAACATATATGTTGATGAAGTAAAACAGTTCACATATGAGAATATTATGAGTGGGATCTCTTCAGAGTATCATCAAATGGTAGAAGATAGTTTCAACCTAGTATGTGGAACTACTATAGGAATATTACAATATCCTCTATTTAAAAAGACTATTGGTGACAATCGCGGTAACATGTCGACAATTGAACCGGTATTTGATTACTTAATTATTGATGAAGCTTCAAAAACTACTTTTAATGAGTTTTTGGTTCCAGCGATATTTGCTAAAAAATGGATTATTGTAGGAGATGTGAAACAGTTAGCTCCATACGTTGAGAAGAATGACCTTGTTCCAACATTGCTTAACAGTAAAGCGTTAAAAACAAAGAGCGTAAGAGAAGCAATTTACTTCTTAATGATGATTACAAAAATGAGAAAAGCTGATTTATCAAACAAAGCATTTATGATGTCTGGATCTACAATCCAATACTTAGATAAGTATCTGGATAGTGATAGTTATATAGCTGTAACAAGTCTAAGAACTGATAATTTATTTACCATCTCTAATGATGATATAAAATCAAACTCTTACAAATTATGTGCTTTAGATTCAGCAAATAGAACAATACTTATTGATGATTCACTAGCAAAGAAAGTTATTCCTTTGCTAAATACAAAAACTTTAGTAGTAGGTAAATCTAAAAACATAGCTCGTGAGATATATTTTGAAGAATATGCAATCCTTCATCATCGTTTCAACGACTTCTATAAGAAGACAAACGAACTAGATGATAGATATTCAAAAAGATTAGAAGATGAGATTTTGTGGAGACTTATAAGGATTTATGAGTTGGCACATTCTGATACCGCTGTAACGGAGAAATATGAAACGTATATCGAAGATGTAAAAAAACATCTAGATGAAAAAATGCTGCAAGAGTATGATAAAACAATAGCCATGATATCCGAAATTGCATTACCGTCAATTATTACTTTGTTGCAGCAAGGTATCAAGAAGCGAAGTTTTAACACAAAAGATACAATATTAAATTCAGGTTTTTCAGAAATTGACAAAGTAAATAGATTTGAGTCGTTAGAATACCAATATAGAATGCATCAAGAAATATCGATGCTGCCTCGTAAATTGGTTTACAACGATCAAGCATTGAAAGATGACAAACGAACATATGATGAGTTTAAGTATTTCAAAAATGAAAGTAGATTTATCGTGCTTGATGTTCATGGTGCTACTGTCACAAGAAACCAAAATGACAAAGAAGCAAAAGTAATTCTCGAACAATTAGAACAAATAGCAAAATATGCAAAAGATCAAGACATCAGATATGAAATTGCGATACTGTCGTTCTATAATGGACAAGTTTCATTGTTGCGTAAAATGTTACAGCGATATTTTAAATCAAATGCTAAATATAACTTCAGCGATGGCCACATAAAAGTATCACTAAATACAGTAGATAAGTTTCAGGGACAGGAAGCTGACATTGTATTCTTATCAATGGTTCAAAATTCTAGAGTTGGCTTTATGGATAGTATCAATAGAGTCAATGTAGCTGTAACAAGAGCAAAAGAAAAACTAATATTGGTTGGAGATAAAAAGTATTTTGCTACAACTCAAAACGAATCAATGTTATTGAAATACTTATTTAAAGGAGGGGTTAAATAGATGAAGATTGAAATTACAAGTCAAGGAAAAGTCCTTGATTTAGAAGCGAAATTAAAACTCGCATATAATAGAAGAAGAGTAGATTATAAAAATCTTTTGGTATCAATCAAAGAGGGAAAAAGTTTATTAAATGAATTTCCGAAATCAATAGCAAATTCCATTACAAAGAGACTGATTGAGTTAAAGTATATCGATAATGGTGGGAATATCACAGAAGACGGAAACAAAATGATTGATAATCCTGAACTTCTTGAAACTGAAACCGGAGCCTATTCGGTAAGAATTATGCAATTTCAGTTGGGTAATGATGAGTATTATATGATTCCTGAAATTAGAAGGAAATTATCAACGCAAAAAAGAGATTTAGTTGAAAACCCACTAAAAGGGTATGAAACAAATAACTATATTATTTTGGATGATGAAATTGTAAGGTTTGTTTCAATGAATCAACAAGGCCAATCCAAAAAAGTATTCATCGGTGACAACCCAGATGATTTATCAATTAAGATTGATCTTGATCAAGAAGTATATGAGTATGGATCGAAATCAATGGAACTTGGGCCAAGACTAACAACGAAACTTGTTAATTTTGCAAGTAGTATGCTTCAAGATAACCCATATGGTAATTTTGATTTTAAGTCTAAGTCTTTTATACTTAATAAAGGGTTGAAGATGTTAACCATTCCAGAAATCCTTGCTGGAAGCATTCAACAATTTAAGAAAGATTCATTAGTTATTGAAAATGCTCCATTTATGATTGATGATGTTGAGACAGCAAAAGAATATTTATATAAAATTGCTTATTCAAAGCTACAACAAGAAGATTATTACTCAATTTCTGACTTGAATGATATTTACATTAATGAATTGTTTGATAATGGAATATTTAGTAACTCAGTAAAAAAAGAAATGTTTGATTTTACTTACGAGATAAATGGTTTTGCAAATTACCTAAGCAAAAAAGAATATGAATCACTACAATACAAATTGAATGTTCTCGAGTTCTTATTAGGATTCTCATTATTAGAAGAAAACACAGACTTCTCTAAAGCAAAAAACTATAAAGAATTAGTTAGAACATTTAATACATATGTACCAGCAAAACAAGTTGAAGCAAGTTACATTGTTATGGGATATCCATTTGCAAGAAATGCTAGAAATAAGTTCCCTGAATTCTATAGTGAATTTAGTAAAACATACAAAGATAGTATTATTGTGAAAAAAGGTAATCCACAAAAAGTTGATGACAAAATGGAACAAACATTTGAAAAAATGGTAGTACCAATTTATGAGTTTGATAGTTTAAAGGAACATTATCACGATAGATATATCATCTTCAAACTCAAAAATAATCAATACAAAGTATTCCTGATAACAAGTGAAATAGGACAGTTCTTCAAGTTAAATTCAACAGATAATATGGGGCTTGTAAAAGAGCTAGATTATCAAGAAATCAGAAGAACAAATCGAAAAGATAATCTAGTTGAGATTATCGAAAGGGGGATAGCAAATGCGTAAAGAGAAACAATTCAATTATTCAAATGAAATCGTTCAATTTGGGTTCCTTTATAACAATAAAGTTAAATCTAAAATTACATTAAAATCAATTATTGATAGCGTTGATCAAAGTATAGTTGTCTATGACTATAAAAATATTCTATTAAGCAATATTGCATCTGAAGCAAGTGAATTACTTAATAATAATAGTAAATTGTTTATCGCCTTAACTAGTGATAACGAATTAAGAAAATTGATGGATTCAGGTGTTAAAACTGGCTTCATCCGTTCAACAAGCAAAAGTGCAGACGGAGCAATTATCATTGTTGATAAAGAAAAAATGTATTTTGCAACAAGCACAGATTTCATATTTGAAAGCTACAAAAATTCTATCCCTGAAGTGTTTAATTATATCAACTATCTGATTTGGAACACAGCATCTTATGAAATACTACAAGGGCAAATGAATGATGTTAAAGGGATTAGACATAGTATTGTAAAACCTGTATTTGAAAAATTGATTACCAAAGAAGAAGTTACCCAAAAAGATATAATTGGTGCTACTGAAGATATCGAACATGGACTAGGGTTGAACTATATTCATAAAGAGGAACATGTTATCAATTCCCTTGTAATAGATTCATCCGTATCATCAATCGCAAGAACTTCTCGATTTGCTTATATTAAAGCTTTTGAAGAAGTATATCTACAAGTAAAATATGATAGTTGTATTGAGCTAGCTGAATCATTTGAAAATCTGACATACAAAGATCTAGTAGGTAAATCGGCTTGGATTGATGGTAAGAAAACTATACTAGAAGAAAACCTAAATATTACTAAAATAATTGAATTACCTTTAGATTCATACAAAGACTTTGAACCTGATTTTGAAAAATATATTAATAATAATCAACTAGGTAAATATATGACTATTGATGTTATACTTGATATTCAACCTATGAAGATTGATGGTTCATATAAGGTTTCTAATCGATACAAAAGAAGACAAGAAATTATCGATAGTATCGATACTAATGTTGATAAATTGATCAAACTCTTTGAAGATGATGAGAAGCTCCTTAATCAAATTAAAACTGAATCGAGAGTTATTGAAAAAGCTAAGAAATATAATGCTTTTATCGACAACAATGAAGCAGGCTTAAAAGTACTGAAAACAAAGAAAAACAAGAATCCATTCAAAAAAGTAATTGTTAATGAAAATGATATAGCTGTTCCGAATGAAATAATAGGAAAGCTTTATGAAAAAAATAATAGTCTATATTTCGCTGTTGAAGATGAAAAGCATATTAAGAAGGCAAAAGAGTTTTTGAAAGAACATAATCTAGAAGCTGTGATGGTATCACTATGAGTAAAAAGATATTGATATCAATTAGTCAAAATAGCGATGTAATTGTAGAAACAGAAGATTATAAAGGCCCAATGTGTGTGAAAGATATAAAGCAGCTATTCAACGAGTTTCTCGAAGTAGATTACTTTGATTATAAAGCGGAATATTATGAATCAGAAGAAGAAATATATTCTGGAGTGATAACTAAGCTATGAGTGCAACTGTAAAATTAGGATTAGGATTGCTTGCTTCTAAAGGGATATTGCCTAAAGAAGAAATGATACAAGTTTTTCAGGAATGTCTGGTGGAATTAGGATTTACTAATCAAAATAATAGACTAATTCAAAATGGCACTGTTATTGGAACGTTGACAATCAAAGATAGAATCATATTAAGTATGAATAGAGCTAGTGTAAATCAAAATCTAAACCAAATTGAGAAAATTCGAACACTCTTTGCACATAGAGCAGAAGTTGCTCAAAAAGACTGCATCTATCAAAAAGAACAGGCTATTAATCAATCAAAACAGAATCTTGAGACATACAACAAACTTGTCAAAGAATTAGATGAAGAAAAGCATAACATGCAAAAAGCACTAGAAAGGCAACAAAAAGATTCTTGTGAAGCAATTAAGGAAGAGCTAATAGAAGCCGCTATTAATAATGGATATGAAGTAGAAGAAATCAAAAATAAAGAATCTCAAGTTCAGCTGCAGTTAGTAAGAAGAGAATACTAATATGAACGTCGCAAAAATTATACATGATAGTAGAATTTACGGTCCTGGAGCCAGATCAGTTATCTGGTTTCAGGGCTGTAGTATAAAATGTGAAGGTTGTATTAATCCGGATTTAATTCCATTTATTACACGCAAAGAATTTAGTGTTAACGAATTAATTGGTGAAATAAAGGAAAATGGTGTGACTCTTCTTGGTGGAGAACCACTTGATCAATTAGAAATCCTTGACTTCATGCTTGAACTCAAAAAGAAAAATATTCAAATTGTACTTTTTACTGGATATGAATGGAAAGATTTAACTATTCATCAACAAAGTGTAATAAGTAAAACCTGCCAGTTTGCAGTACTAGGACCATTTGAAAAAAATAAGGTTAATCCTTCGCTATATTTGCGAGGTTCTGAGAACCAGGAGATAAAAATATTTGATTCTAATATATGTATAGATGATAAAGCAGAGTCATATGAAATTATACTTGGAGATTCAATAGAAATTAGAGGAAGAATCAGCAAAAACATTTTTGACGTATTAGAAGGAGATAAATCTCAGTAGTTCTATTTGATGTAGTAGGGTTAGTATAATTTAATAGAATTGTACAATAAAACAGAGATAGGAGGGAAATAAATGGATGATTTAAGTGCGGTTCAAGAGATTAAGGATTTATATGATGACTTCTTTGAATCAGTTTTAGAGTTTCGTAGAAATCAGGATAAAATCATATCTGATAGAGTGAAAGTGTTGCTTGATGAGTATACTAGAAATGAGATAAGTTTAGAAGAACTTATGGATAGATACGATGGTTTTAACAATGAACTTCAAAATGAATATAAAGAGAAGAGTCTAAAGGATTCGCTGATATTTAGAAACATTAATTCTAAGATGGTAGACTTGTCTACCAAAGAGAGTAAAGAGATAAAGAAATACTCTAAGAAGATATCAAAGGCAATTAAGAGTCTATCGGGAGTAAATCCTGATTTAAAGCGACTTACTAGACTAATTAAGAAAGATATGTTAAAAGGCATCATAAGTGGAAAATAGAAAAGATGAGGTGATTTCATGATTTGGAATTTTTGGTTAGTTCTAATTGGGTTTCTGATGTTATTTGCATATTACATTGATTTGTTCAGACACAAAAGTCCTGTTAAAGGCGTAATTATAAAGAATAACAAGATAAACAGCATTTTGTCAGTCGTTGGGTTCTTGTTTGTATTTATTGGATATGTATCACTATTTTGGGTTTATAAATGGTGGATTCCAGTACTTTTAATACTTACTATACCAATACAGAATATGCTTCTACTGCCAATTGGGGTGTGGATAAAAGTGAAACTATATGATGATAATTATTAACAAGAAGTATTGATGAGGTAATACAAGATTCGTTACTTTTGACACTACCTAGAATACCATAGAGTAAAATGGTTTTGGAAAAGTAGATAAAAAATCTAAACTAAGCCATAATTTAGGGGTGCAATTTTTTCGGGTGGGGGTGTAAAAATTTCTGCTAGGGGTGTAAAATTGTAGCAAAATAGGTCATACAACCCATATTGAATGCATAGGTTTGATACAACGTCAAGCCTTTTTTATTTGGCGGCAGAAAGGAAAAAACCTCCTATCCGCCAGTTTTATAAAGCAATATAGAGACCTGTAGTAGCCTTAAAATAGACTATTTATAAGTCTCTTTTTCTTTTTATCCTTCATATGATGCCTCCTGAATATATCTTAGTTTACATTAAGTACAGGTTTTTGGTATCAGTTCACTCTTTTTCTTTATTTTTAAAAAATTGTAAAACTTTTAGTACAAACACATTGACAGCTTTCGATATAAGTAGTAGAATATTATCATATCGATAACTTTCGATATCATATCCGCATATAATATTAAGGAGGTTAAGTTTATGACGTATACATATTCTAAATTAGTACCAATCATTAAAGCTATCTCAGATGAAACCAGATTAAAAATTATTGATATTTTATCGTGTGGCGAAATGTGTGCATGCGACATTTTAGAACTAGTCAACGTTTCACAATCAACTTTAAGTTACCACATGAAAATGCTAACTGATTCTGGATTAGTTAATGGCAGAAAAGATGGTTCGTGGATGAGATATTCAATTAATAAAGAAAATGCAAAAATGTTTCTATCAAATTTAAATAATCTCGTAGAAGAAAAAGAAGGGTGTGTTTGCAATACTATAAAATCACCTTCAGAAAACCATTGTTGTTAAAAGAGGATACAAAAAATGAGCAAATTAGAAATTTTTGATCCAGCTATGTGCTGTTCAACAGGTGTATGTGGGCCCAGTGTAGATCCCGAATTGTTATGGGTATCTACAATCGTAAATATTTTAAACAAAAAAGGGTTTAATGTTGTAAGACATAACTTATCGCAAGAACCTCAAGCGTTCGTTCAAAATCAAAAGGTTAGCGAATTGCTAAAAAGTAAAGGTTCTGAAGTTTTACCAATCACACTTCTTAATGGTGAAGTTGTCAAGTCAGGAAGTTATCCTTCAAGAAAGGAATTTTCAGAATGGCTTGGAATAGATGTAAGTGAACTAAATTCGAATATCACTCAAAAATCAAAAAAATGTTGTTGTGGTGACAAAGTAGGTTCTTGTTAATGACGGATGATTATAAGAATTTTAAGGTTGAAGATATCAGTTTAACAAAGTATCTATTCTTTACAGGCAAAGGTGGTGTCGGCAAAACTTCAGTATCTTGCTCTATAGCTGTTTCATTAGCCGATAGCGGTAAGCAAGTATTACTTATAAGCACAGATCCTGCTTCCAATCTTCAAGATGTTTTTGAAACTTCAATCGGAAACAAGGCAACAAAAATTACTAAATGTACTAATTTAGATATTATCAATGTAGATCCATTAAAAGCTGCTGAAGAGTATCGTGAATCTGTCATTGGACCGTATAGAGGAATATTCCCAGCTGATGTCCTAAGAAACATGGAAGAACAGTTATCAGGTTCATGTACAGTTGAAATTGCTTCATTTAATGAGTTTGCACATTTAATTACAGATGATGAAATTAAAAATAAATATGACCACATCATCTTTGATACAGCTCCAACTGGGCATACTTTACGTATGCTTGAATTACCATCTGCTTGGACTAATTTCTTAAATGAAAATACAACAGGTGCATCATGCTTAGGACAATTGTCTGGCTTAACTAATCAAAGAGAACGATACCAAACTGCTGTTGATACTCTTTCAAATGAAGCATTAACAACCATGTTTTTAGTAACTCGTCCACAGGTATCACCGATAATGGAAGCTAATCGCACGAGTATTGAATTATCTGATTTAGGGATTAGAAGTCAAGTGTTAATTATCAATGGGGTACTGCGAGAATCTAATGATGATATCTCTGAAAAGATGGTTCAATTACAAAAAGAATCATTATCCCAAATGCCAATGAACTTACAAAATCTCAAAATTTTTACTATTCCACTTAAATCATATAATGTGACTGGAATAGAAAAGGTGAGAGAGTTCCTAAAAAAAGATAATACAATTACTACAAATTTAGAATATACAGAAGCAGAACAATTTAATAAAATACAAGTATTAATTGAAGATTTGTACCAAAGTGGTAAAAAAATTATTTTTACTATGGGTAAAGGCGGAGTTGGTAAAACTACTATTGCTTCTGAGATTGCTAAAGGACTCGTAGCAAAAGGATTAAAAGTACATCTTACGACAACTGATCCAGCAAATCATCTTGATTTTGTCGCTCATGAAATGACAAATCTTTCAACATCTCATATAGATGAAAAAGAAGTACTAAAGGATTATCAAAAAGCTGTTTTAGAAAAAGCACGTGAAACGATGAGCGAAGAAGATGTGAAGTACATTGAAGAAGATTTAAGAAGTCCATGTACTCAAGAAATAGCTGTCTTTAGAGCGTTCGCAGAAATTGTGGATAAGGCTGATAATGAAGTTGTTGTTATTGATACAGCTCCAACTGGTCATACATTGTTGTTGCTTGAATCAACACAAAGTTATAGTAAAGAGATTAGCAGATCAAATGGTGAAATTCCCGAATCAGTATATAAGTTGCTTCCTCGATTAAAGAACGAAAAAGAAACTGAAGTTGTTATTGTTACTTTGGCTGAAACAACACCAGTATTTGAAGCTATACGTTTACATGAAGATTTGCAAAGAGCAGACATTCATAGTAAATGGTGGGTGGTAAATCAGAGCTTACTTGTAATTAATGTAAGTAATTCAATTCTAAGAGCAAAGGCAAAATCTGAAAAGGAATGGATTGAAAAAGTAAAGAATGTGTCAAATGGGAACTTTGTAGTAGTTTCATGGCACAATTAATTGAGGAAGTTATGGAAAGTGTAAATTCAAATAAAGGTATAAGTTTCTTTCAAAAATATCTAACTGTTTGGGTAATAATTTGTATGGGTATTGGGATTTTAATTGGAAACTTTATACCTTCAGTACCAGAGTTTTTGAATAAATTCGAATATGCGAAAGTTTCAATACCAGTTGCTATATTAATATGGATAATGATCTATCCAATGATGATGAAGGTAGATTTCCAAAGTATCAAAAATGTGAAAAAGAATCCAAAAGGGTTATATGTAGCGTGGATTACTAACTGGTTAATAAAACCATTCACTATGTATGCTATTGCTTATCTTTTCTTCTTTGTTATCTTCAAAACATTTATTACTCCAAATTTAGCTACCGAGTATCTAGCAGGTGCAATATTATTAGGTGCAGCACCTTGTACAGCAATGGTATTTGTTTGGAGCCACTTAACAAAAGGTAATCCTGCGTATACTGTGGTTCAAGTAGCAACAAACGACCTGATTATTTTAGTGGCTTTTATTCCAATTGTTAAACTACTGCTTGGAGTAAGTAACGTTACTGTTCCCTGGGATACTTTAATATTATCCGTTGTTATATTTGTTGTGGTTCCACTATTAGGTGGTTTTCTAACAAGATACTTTGTTATCAAGAAAAAGGGAATCGAGTTTTTTGATAATAAATTTATTAAGAAGTTTGATAATGCAACTGTGGTTGGTCTTCTTTTAACATTGATTTTACTATTTATGTTTCAAGGAGAAGTTATTGTCAACAATCCAATTCACATCTTATTGATTGCAGTACCATTAGTAATTCAAACATTCCTAATTTTCTTCATTGCCTATGGTGCAAGTAAATGGCTTAAATTACCACATGATATATCAGCACCAGCGGGAATGATTGGAGCATCTAATTTCTTTGAGTTATCAGTAGCAGTGGCAATAGCTTTATTTGGGCTTAACTCTCCAGCAGTTTTAGCCACCGTAGTTGGTGTATTAACAGAAGTACCAGTTATGTTGATTCTAGTAAAGATTGCTAATAAAACTAAGCACTGGTTTCCAGAAGAAAACAGGGAGCATGGCAAATGAAAAAATATAAAGTAGCTTTTATTTGTGTTCACAACTCATGCCGTTCACAAATGGCAGAAGCAATATCTAAACTTTTAGCTTCCGATACTTTTGAGACATATTCAGCAGGAACTCATATAAAGAATCAGATAAATCAGGATGCAGTTAAGGTAATAAAAGATATCTACCATGTCGATATGGAAGAAACGCAAAAGTCTAAATTAATTGATTTATTACCAGATATTGATATCATTGTGACGATGGGATGCGAAGTTGAATGCCCTTATTTACCATCATTGCATCGTGAGGATTGGGGTTTAGATGATCCAACAGGCAAACCAATTGAGGTATTTATTGAAACAGCAAAATTAATAGAATCTAAAGTTATTGATTTAGTAAATAGAGTAAAAAATGGTTTAATTCTATTAAGTAAAGAGATAATATAAATGACTACACTTAACATTGAATGGAGACACCTGGATGTTGATGGTGAAACATGTGATAGATGTTATGACACTGGTGAAAATTTATATCACGAAGTAAAAAGGCTTAATAGAGTTCTAGGATCAAAAAATATCACTGTTGAGTTAATTGATACTAAATTATCTACTCAGGATATGGAACAATCAAATAGTCTCTTAATTAATGAAGTTCAAATAGAGAATGTAATAAATATAAATGTTTCAACTAATTATTGCCAATCATGCCCTACCCTAGTGGGGAAAGATTCATATTGCAGGACTATTATATATGATGGAAATGAATATAAGGATATCCCTGCAAAAGCAATACGGTAAGCTGTTTATAAAGTTTTAAGTTTGGAAGAAAGCAGCGATGATCAAAAAGGTCAATCTTGTTGTTGCAAAGGTAGTAATTGTTGTTAACTTTTTAATGGCTTTTTAAGGGTGCACGATTTGTAATCAAGGGTGCGTGATTTCTGCTAGGGGTGCGTATTTGTATTAAAATAGGTAATCAAAGCCAAGTTGAATTGAACTGACTCCCAAAAGTTGGAGATAAGGTATAATAATCATACCTAATCTTAAACAAAGGAGTCTTTTTTTATGAGATTAACATTAGAAGAAAAACTAAAGATGTGTGAGGAACATGTTTTAAACAAAAAATCTCTATCGCATATTTCAGAAGATAACGGAAATTATGATATAGGAAATTTAAAGTATTTAATAAATCTTTATAAGAAATTTGAGAAAGATGTTTTTTTAAATCGGGAAGATAAAATATATTATAGAGATACAAAACTATTAGCGATTTCAAGAGTATTAAAAAATGGAGAATCAATAAGAAGTGTTTCTTTAGATTTAGGTTTATTAGATCCAACTATACTAGGCGGATGGTTAAAGATTTATAGAGCTAAAGGAGAAGCAGGAATAGAAGATACTTACCCTAGAAAGAATTATGTTTTAAAAGATGAAAGAGCAAAAATAATAGTTGATAAAAAACTTATTGAAGAAAACCAAAGATTAAGAGCGGAGATAGAGTATTTAAAAAAATCTCAATCCTTAACCCAAAAACTAGAAGGTGTAACAAATAAAGAAAAAGCTTTAATTGTTACTGAGTTAAGGAAAGAGTTTAAAATAGAAATCCTTCTAGAAATAACAGGAATGGCAAGTTCAGTATATTATTATCATTTATCATAGTCTAAAAAAGAGAAACCAGATAAATATGAAGAGATTAAAAAAGTGATAGATTATCTTTATAAAGACAAACATAAGAAAAGAATGGGCTATCAAAGAATTCATATAGAACTTATAAAGTTAGGCTATCATATTGGCAAAAACAAAGTAAACGATATAATGAGGGAAAAGGGATATCTTAAGATTAAAAAAAGAAACTGGCGCAAATATAATTCATATGAAGGTGATATGGGAGGAGTAAAAGTTAATGAAATGAGTCAAAATTTCAAAACATCTTTTCCATATGAAAAAGCAGGTACAGATATAAGTGTGTTTCCTTTGGATGAAGAGTCAGTTTATCTATCGCCAATTATTGATTTTGATTCACGTGAAGTACTAGCTTATAAGGCAGGAAAAGACGTGAAAATGGATAAAATAATGTTAATGTTAGATGACCTTGAAAAGATACATGGAAATAAAATAAAAGGGATGATGATCCAATCTGATCAAGGAGTGCAATATCAAAACTCTAGGTATAGAGAACGTTTAGAAAAGTTAGGAATTATTCAATCAATGAGTAGAAAAGGGAACTGTTTAGACAATAGTCCTACTGAAACTTTTTTTGGAAGAATGAAAGAAGAAATGTGGTATGGCCATGAATACAAATATAAAAATGCTGATGATTTACTAGCAGCAATTGATGAGTATATAAATTACTATAATACAACAAGAATAGTGTCTAAATTAAAAATGAGTCCTGTTGATTATAGACATAAAATAATAAATGAATTATAATAGGTGTGGATTAATTGATTTTATCTCCAACTTAATAGAGTCGATTCAATTGCAGTTGGTGGAGCCGTGCTTTTAATTGGAATTTTGAATTTATTTACTTATAGAAGAAGATAATAGGGTTAGAGATTATTAATGTTAATAATTTGATTTATAGATGAAAAGAGACTTCGATTTTTAATCGAAGTCTCTTTTCTCTTTTTAATATTATAATTTTTTAAGTTAATTCATTCTTTTTTCTTCGTTGAATAAAAGCATTGATTTCATAGTAACCTTTTAAAACAAAGTATGGAACGAACATTACTAAGTAAAGAATAAGGTTAATATCTTTGCTATAACTTAAAACTAGGTGAATGAATAATAAGACATAAATAACGTAAGCTATAGATTGTAGTAAACGCCAATTTTTTAAACTCATTTTATTGCGAATAGTCTTAAATGATGTAATAAATAAAGGAATCATTAAAACAAAGGCAATAAAGCCAAACCATTCAAGTGACCTTGTGCCATCAATCCACTTTACTATATAAAGTAACGCGTGTGGAGTAGAGACGATAAAACCAATTATAGAAAATTCTCTTCTTAGCCCCATAAATTTTATTCTGAGTTTGTTTTTATTTGGTAATGCGCCAGTAATCATAACGATATAAAAGAATGCTAAACCAAGAAATCCTCTCATAAACGGTTCAAATATCGGCTTATCTTTTAAGACATACGATAAGATAGATACTAAAACTGCAATTATATAAATCTTTACGTTATGTTTCCTAATAAACGGACCTGCAAATAAAGCAAGTAATGTCAATATTATCAAAAATGCTGCTACTATCATGTTATCCTCCTTAAATATTTAGTAGTTGTAAATAATTTTTTAAATAGTCTGTTTGTTGTTCACGTGTAAGTTGATGATAGATTGGGTTCTCTTCTATAACAGCGTATCTTAATAAGAGTCCAACAATCATATGGGTGAAATAAACAGGGTCCAAATCAAGATCATGTTGCGCAACATAGTTTTTGATGTTATCAATGATTTGATTTGAGATAATCTTTGTAAAAGCAAGATCTTTAGGCAAGTTATGAGATAGTGTTTCTCTTATTAACATTTTAATTAAGTTGATTTCTTGCGAAATAACTAACAGTTTTTCATGTAATAAGGTCATTGTAAATTCTTTTAAATCCATCCCTAAGTTTAACTTCTCACTTTCTAAAAGAGAAGAGCCTAAAGCTTCCTTAACTGTTAAAATGAATAAATTGTGTTTAGTTTCAAAATGACGAAATAAGGTCATTTCAGAAACTCCTGCGGTTTTAGATATTTCAAGAGTAGTTGCGCTTTTATACCCTTTTTCAGAAAATACTTTTAAACCGGCTTCGATAATAAGATCTTTTGTACTTTTCAAATTCCCACCATCCTCTTTAATTTACACTGTTAAATCAACATAATTTTTATTTCCTTTAAATGTAACTGCTAATAAAGCAGGTAAAACAAAAATTGTCGATAGTAGTGCTAATGATAAATTGACTACTGTCATTATACCAAAATTAGATAGGATGAGGAAATCAGAAAAGATTAAAGCACTGAATCCGCCCATCGTAGTTAATGCTGAAACTATTATCGGTTTAGACATACTAGATAAAGTGTTTTGGATAGCTAACTTTCTGTCTTCTGTTTTTAGTTTCTCTTCTTCAAAACGTTCGGTAATTAAGATTGTAAACTCCGTTCCTATTCCCATAATTAATGCCCCTAGTGTGGCTGTTAATGGTGTATAACTCATGCCGAATATCGCCATCATACCCCCGCTCCAACCAACAATAAGTAAGATTGGAATAATCGGTAGTAACGCTCTATAAAATGATCTATATATAATTAACAAAGTGAAAAAGATTAAAAGAAGTCCAATTATTGTAATTTCATATCTGCCATTTGTTAAAGCGAACATCATTTCACTATCAATAATGGACTGGCCTGTTACAGCAATTTTCATACCACTTCCATGTTCTAAGAGAATAGAATCAATCTCAGCAATAAATGATGTAAACTCTTCATCGCTCATTTCTCCGATCGAAACATTAATGACTGTTTTTGTCGAAGTGTCATTAATAAATAATTTTCTTTGATCGAGAGGGATGTTTTTTAAACTTGCTTCAGTCATTGTAGAAGTATCATTTAATCCCATTTGATTAAATAATTTAATAAGGGAGGTCATTTCAATTATTTCATCATCAAATGCGCTATTTAATGCTTGTTCAATTAAAATAATTGAATCAAGATTATTAGTCATAAGGATATTTTCACTTTCAAAAACTATCGCAATTTGCTCTGTTGACCCTATTAAATCTCGAAGTTCACGGATATCTTTTAAAGCCTCGCTATCTTGAGGCATAAAGTTCTCTAAGTTTGTTTCAGCAGGCGCATCTAAATCAACAACAATACCTATGACTGCTAAAAGAATAGCGATGCTTAGAATAACATATTTAAACTTAACAATAAATCCAACCATTTTGTGAATAATTTTATTGGAAACTTTATTATTCTCTTTTTTCTTTTCTTCTTTAGGAAAGTTTGTATCTCTAATAAATAAAAACGGTAAAAAGAGTAAGACTGCAATTATAAATGCTGCAACGATTCCAATCGTTAACATTGTTCCAAAATCATTAATCATTGGGACCTTAGAGCGATATAAACTAAGAAGGCCTAATGCTGTTGCGATCATCGCAATTAAGACAGTTGGAACCATTTTTTTAATGGTTATTTTCAAAGCTTTTTTATTATCTTTTTTCACAGTTTTGACCTCTCTTCTTCATATCTAGTTTGAAATTGAATAAAATAATCTATTCCCAGTCCAATCAAAACAGGGAACACAGCCATAGAAACCATTGTTAGACCAATTGATAACCAGCCCATTAATCCAATAGTTACTCCAACCGCAATTAAAATCATAAAAATTGGTAATAATCTCATCCGGACATTATAAATTAACGATAAAATTAAAATCATAATAGCGACAGCAGTAATCATCATAATTTGCATACTATCCATCATCGATGATTTAATTGAACGGTCTAAGATGGGCTTTCCAGAAATCAAGACAGAATCTTCTTTACCTTCAAGTTTTACGATATTGAATATTTTATCGCTAATTACATCAATTTGATCATCAGTAACATTACCACTTAAGACTACAACCATGCGTAATTTATTTTCACCAATCATGAAGTTTTTATAATTTTCTCTAATTTCTCCTTCTTCATAAACCATCATTTCTATTGTTTCGGTTGAAGAGGGAAAACCTGGTTTAAAAGTATTAAAGTTTTTTTGCATTTGAGATAGGTTTGCTCCTATTAGGCCAATGTTTTCACCTAATGTATTTAACATAAGAGAAAGTTGACCCATTGATTCAAATGTCGTTGTTAATGTTAAAGACATCGTTGATAATGCAGTTAATATCTCACCTAAAGCCGTTGCTGTTTGTGGTGGTATTGCCTTTATGCCATCACCTAAAAGCAATTGTTTAATGTTAGCAGAAGCCATATTAACTTTAACCTCAATGCCTTCAGCAAGCGAATACTCTTCTAAAAGACCTGGGTCATTATCTAAATTTAATTTTAAAGTTCCAATATCAACTTTTAAAGTATCTAAAGATGTATCTAAAAGATCTAAAACGTTAAACATGTTTACTAAACCATTATCAAGCTGGTTTTGGGCATTTATCAACTGGTTAATGTTTGTTTGTAGTGCTTCTAAATCAGGCAAATCTTCTGGGCTATTATTTCCTAAGTTAATTGATAATAAAGCAAGTTGATTTGAAATCTCAGTTAATCCGTTAGACATAGTTAATAAACCAGTATTAGTTTGTTCATACATCATAATACTCATTTGGTTCATAACAGTTATAGGACTGTTGATTGAAAAAACACCATCTAAATCGTTTATTTCTGATTGAATTTTATTCATCAGGAAAAGTGTTTCAGCTTCAAAAGAACTTTCTTCATCAAAGATAAGAATAATAGGATCCTTACCAAATTCATTTTGGTAAGCTTGATTATCTAAATATATATCAGTTTTATCTGATATCAATGTATCATTGCCAGTTTTTAATGTTATTTGGGTTGCTCCAATAGTTAATCCTATGATAACTACGAGCGTTATTAATAATATTTTAACTGGTCTTTTAACAATAAAACTTGTTAATCTCTTCATAAATTCCTCCTGTATGTTGGTGCTCACTAACATATAATACAACAAAAGAAACAAAATGTAAAGATATAAAAAATATATTTTTAGAAAAGTGGTTTTATGTGCTAAATAAAAAGAGGTTTTTGAAAAACCACATTAAGGATTTAATGAAAATTAAAAATGCTCTGCTACGAAAAAGTGGGACACGTAGGTTCCACATAAACTAACATAATGTATAATAATTATACAAAGGAGTTGAAATAGAATGAATCAGTACAGTGTAGACTTTAAACTTAAGATTGTAAAGATGATATTAAAGGAACATATTAGTAAAAAATCAATAATGAGAGAATATAATGTCGCAACAAAAACACAAAGACAGTGGGTACATAAGTATCAGACAGAGGGAATAAGTGGATTAGTTAGTAAAAGAAAAATAAGGGATAAGATACCAACGAATCAGGAAGAGGAATCAGTAGAATCTTTGAAGCATGAAATCCCAATGCTTAAGGTTGAAATAGAACTATTAAAACGCGGGTATTCTAATGAAGATGCGAAATACGTAAAAAAAAAGAAATCCTGAATTATGAATATACATTGGTTCATAAATTTAGAGTAAAATACTACATCAATGATTTATGTGAATATATGGAAATCAGTAGATCTGGATATTATAGATGGCTAAGAAGAAGAGAGAATAAAACACAGAGACAAGAAACAAAAGAAACACTTAAAATGTTGATCAAAAATTATCATACAATCCATCCTGAAAAAGGATATAGAGCATTAAGAAAAGATATCATTAACGAGACAGGATGGATAGTATCTTATTACTTAATGTATCAGTGTTTTAAAGAAATGGGAATCTACTCTAGAGCACGTAGAAGAGCCTTTAGAAGACCTAAAGGAGTAAGTGATAAGTTTCCTAATTTAATCAATGGAGATTGGAGTACTACAAGACCATTTGAGAAAGTGTGTAGTGATACAACAATG
>ENA-UOOH01001500-UOOH01001500.1-fermentation-metagenome-genome-assembly--contig:-NODE-1500-length-22649-cov-12.663362_pt1 | contig 22649 bp, 20 predicted proteins | sample MGYA00245778_ERZ724025 | MGnify/ENA primary metagenome ERZ724025 (study PRJEB28704, sample SAMN03018313) | fermentation metagenome | biome: anthropogenic terrestrial biome; feature: soil... | reverse complement strand
TTTATACTGATAAAAATTAGAGGCTGTATTGAAATATTGTATTCAAGACAGCCTCCTTAAATAAATATTTAAAGGCGGAATTGTTTTAAAAAGAAAAAATCCTAAGCATATTTAAAATACGCTTAGGATTATTAGGAGTGTCCTCGCGGGGACTCGAACCCCGGACCCATTGATTAAGAGTCAATTGCTCTACCAGCTGAGCTACGAAGACTTATTTTTAAGTTTTTTGAGGTTGCAAAGGTATTCATTTTTTCTAATTCTAAGGCTTTTTTTCTTATATTTTTATTTTATCCCTATGTTTTAACGTCTAAAGATGGATGTTTTCAAATTACCTAACTATATTCATATCTTGAAGTTTAGGTGTTTACTTTTATGATTTTCTTCATAAAAATTAGTTCATAAAAATAAAAATGTATAACTTTGAACCCAATTTTCTATTGTAGAAGATTAATTTTATTATGATTTTATAACTCAAAAAAACATTATTAATTATGACTGGATTAAATGTATTATTGGAAGCAGTTACTAATTTAGCTCCTTGGGCTTATGGTTTAGCTGGCATTGGTGCTGGTATGGCAGCAATTGGTGCTGGTTTAGGTATTGGAAATATTGGTAGAAGTGCTATGGATGCACTTGCACGTCAACCTGAAGCCTCAGGCGATATTCGTTCTAATATGATTGTTGCAGCAGCTTTGGTGGAAGGAGCTTCCTTATTTGCTATTGTAACTTGTTTATTAGTTGTATTTATGAAGTAGTTTACTCTTTAATATTAAAGAGTTTAATTCAATTTTTAATATAATTTCTTATGGAACTGATTACTCCTGGACTTGGTTTAGTGGTTTGGATGACTTTGGTTTTCCTTGTTTTGCTTTTGATTTTGGGCAAGTTTGGATGGCCTGTAGTATCTAAAATGATTGATGAAAGAGAAAACCTAATTCAAAACTCATTGGACGAGGCTCAAAAAGCAAGAGAAGAGATGGAAAACCTCAAGTTTAACAACGATATTCTTTTGAAAAAGGCTTTGGAAGAAAGAGATGAGATTTTAAAAGAGGCTCGTTTGCATGGAGAAACTATTAAGCAAGAGGCTTTAGTTAAGGCTCAGGAAGAGGCACAAAGGATTGTTGCCTCTGCACGTGATAGTATTAATTATGAAAAGCTTCAAGCCCTAACTGAACTTAAGAATCAGGTTGCTCAATTCTCAATCGATATTGCTTCCAAAGTTTTGGAACAAGAACTTAAGGAAGGGGATTTCGATAAGAAAATTATTGAAAAAAGGGTTTCTGAGTTCAACTTTAATTAGATTACATTTATGAATTCAACTATTCTTTCTTCTCGCTATGCACGTTCACTTATGGATTTGGCAATTGAACAAAATTCATTAGAGAAAATAATGAGTGATATGTCTTTGATTGGAAAGACATGTAAGGAAAATATGGTTTTGAATGCTGTTATGCGTAATCCAAACATAAATATTGGGAGCAAGAAAGGAATTGTTAGGGACTTGTTTGCATCTGCAACAGATAAACTTACCTTAGATTTTATTATTCTTTTGATTGAGAAAAGAAGGATAATTTATTTGAAAGAGATTGCAAGTGAGTTTAGAGACCTTTATAATAAACATAAGGGAATAAAGGTTGCGAAAATTTATGTTGCTCGAAATATTGAAAGCAGTGCAAAGGAAAAGATTATTCATTTGCTTGAAAAGGAATTTAGCAGTAAGATAAAGTTGATTGAAAAGATTGATGCATCAGTTATTGGTGGCTTTAAGATAGTTATTGATGACAAGATTTATGATGCCTCAATATCAAAACAACTGCAATTGCTAAAGAAGTCTTTTGAAAAGAATTTATACGAAAAAGGATTTTAATAATAAATAAATATGGTAGATATTAAGCCTTCAGAGGTTACGGCAATCTTGCGTAATCATTTATCTGATACAAATCTTGACGCTTCCTTAGAAGAAGTTGGGACTATTTTGACTGTTGGAGATGGTATTGCAAGAGTTTATGGGTTAAATAATGCTCAAAGTGGTGAGTTGGTTTTGTTTGATAACGATGTTCAAGGAATTGTTCAAAACTTGGAGCAGGATAACGTTGGGGTTGTTATTTTGGGAGATAGCAATAATATTAATGAAGGAGATCTTGTAAAACGTACGAATAGGATTGCTTCAATAAATGTTGGTGAAGGATTGGTTGGAAGGGTAATAAATACTATTGGAGAACCAATTGATGGTAAGGGAAAGATTGAAGGAGAGTTGTTTGAAATGCCTCTTGAGAGAAAAGCACCAGGAGTTATATTCCGTCAGCCAGTTAATGAACCTTTGCAAACAGGAATTAAGGCAATTGACTCTATGATTCCAATTGGAAGAGGACAAAGAGAGTTAATTATTGGGGACAGACAAACAGGGAAGACAGCAATTGCTATTGATACCATATTAAATCAAAAGAGTTTCTATGAGCAGGGAAATCCTGTTTATTGTATATATGTTGCTTGCGGACAAAAAGGCTCAACTGTTGCAAATATTGTTAAGACTTTGGAAGAAAAAGGAGCAATGCAATATACCATTATTGTTTCTGCTACTGCTTCCGACTCAGCAGCACTACAATTCTATGCACCTTTTGCAGGAGCATCAATTGGAGAATTTTTCCGTGATACTGGAAGAAGTGCATTAGTAATTTATGATGACCTTTCAAAACAAGCTGTTGCCTATCGTGAAGTTTCGCTTCTTCTACGTCGCCCACCTGGACGTGAGGCTTATCCTGGTGATGTGTTTTATCTACATTCCAGATTATTGGAAAGAGCAGCAAAAATCATAAAGGAAGACAGCGTTGCAAGAAATATGAACGATTTGCCAGAATGCCTTAAAGATAAGGTAAAGGGAGGAGGCTCATTGACTGCTCTTCCTATTATTGAAACTCAGGCAGGAGACGTTTCGGCCTATATTCCAACAAATGTTATTTCCATTACCGATGGTCAGATATTCTTGGAAAGTAATTTATTTAATGCAGGTATTCGTCCAGCAATCAACGTTGGTATTTCTGTTTCTCGTGTTGGAGGAAATGCTCAAATCAAATCAATGAAGAAAATTGCTGGAACCTTAAAGCTTGACCAAGCACAATATCGCGAATTGGAAGCCTTCTCTAAGTTTAGTTCAGACCTCGACGCAACAACCAAAATGGTTATTGAAAAAGGGAAACGAAATGTTGAGATTCTAAAACAAAAACAATACTCTCCAATGAAGGTAGAGCATCAAATTGCTATTATTTGTTGTGGTGTCAGAGGCTGGTTACAGAATATTCCAGCAGAAAGAGTTCATGAGTTTGAGACCGATTATCTTTTCTCCTTAGAAAACAACCATAAAGATGTGTTGGAGAAACTTCGCAATGGAATACTTGATGATGAGATATTGGAACGTTTGAAGAAAGTTGCAGGAGAGAAAACATCTAAATATTCTGTATAATGGCAAACTTAAAAGAGGTACGTAATAGAATATCTTCCGTTGGCTCAACAATGCAAATCACTTCTGCAATGAAGATGGTTTCTGCATCAAAACTTCGTAGGGCTCAAAATTCTGTTATAGCTCTTCGCCCCTATTCATCTTTACTTTCCAACATAATTTCCAACATAATGGAAGATGAGACAGAACTTATGGAAAGTCCTTATGGAAGAAATAATAAGATAGATAAGGTTCTTATTCTTGTTCTTACCTCCAATAAGGGTCTTTGTGGAGGATTTAATGCTAACATAATTAAAGAAACCAAAAGAGCGATTGAAAGAATATCGAAAGAAGATAAATATATTAAGGTAGATTTGATAAGTTGTGGGAGAAAGTCTACGGAGTTTTTCCAAAAACAAAAAACCATTAATCTTATTAAAACCTACGATTCTATTTGGGACGATTTGACCTTTGAGAAAGTTACTCTAATTACTGAAGAGATAATGAAGATGTTTATTAATAAAGAGTATGACAGAGTGGAAGTGGTTTACAACAAATTCAAAAATGCCTCAACACAAATCATTTCTCAAGAAACCTTCCTTCCTCTTACCTCCATGAATGATGATAAGGACAAGCAAATTAGCAAGTTCTATTTGTTTGAACCTTCAAGAGAGGAGATAGTTGAGAATATTATCCCGCAAGCTCTAAAAACACAACTCTTTCGTTGCTTCTTAGACAGCTTTGCAGCAGAACATGGAGCCCGTATGACTGCCATGCACAAGGCAACCGATAATGCACAAAACCTTCTTAAAGAACTTAAACTTTCCTACAACAAAGCACGTCAAGCTGCAATCACCAATGAAATTATAGAAATAAGCTCTGCTGCAGAAGCTTTAAATGGATAGATAATGAGATTTGAAGTTGATTTCCTAATTTTAGGTTCAGGTATTGCTGGACTTAGTTTTGCATTGAAAGTAGCTGAATATGGTAAGGTTTGCATCCTCACAAAGGATGACGCCTCCGAAACTTCAACAAAATACGCTCAGGGAGGGATTGCTGCAGTTATGTATCAACCCGATAGCTACGAAAAACATATTCAAGACACCTTAATTGCTGGAGCAGGCATTTGCGATGAGAAAGCCGTTAGGATAACCATAACCGAAAGCACTGAAAGAGTAAAGGAATTGATTCTTTGGGGAACTAATTTTGATAAAAAATCTTCTGGAGCTTACGACCTTGCAAGAGAAGGAGGGCATTCGGAATTTAGAATACTTCATCATCAAGACAACACAGGTTCGGAAATAGAAAGGGCTCTTCTTGCTAAAGCAAAGGCTCATCCTAACATTACAATTAAGGAAAAGCAATATGCCGTTGACCTCATCACTCAGCACCATTTGGGTGAGGAAGTAACACGTTATAGGAAAGATATTGAATGCTATGGTGCCTATGTTCTTAATCAGCTTGACAATTCAATTGATACTTACTTAGCCAAGTTTACACTTTTGGCAACAGGAGGAAATGGTAATGTTTATAGCACTACCACAAATCCAATTATTGCAACAGGAGATGGGCAAGCAATGGTTCATAGGGCAAAGGGACATTTGGCTGATATGGAATTTGTGCAGTTCCACCCAACCTCTTTGTATAATCCATTGGAAAAACCTTCTTTTTTGATTACTGAAGCAATGCGAGGAGCAGGTGGAATTTTGAAAACTGTTGACGGGAAACCATTTATGCAAAAGTACGATAAGAGGGAATCCCTTGCACCAAGAGATATTGTTGCTCGAGCAATTGATAATGAGATGAAGGTTAGGGGTGATGACCATGTGTTTTTGGATTGTAGAGGAATTGACAAGAATGAAATCATGCGACATTTCCCAAATATTTATGCAAAATGCTTAGAAATTGGGGTAAATATTACTAAGGATATGATACCTGTTGTTCCTGCTGCACATTATTCTTGTGGAGGAGTGGTTGTGGATGAAAATGCCAAAACAACAATAAATAATCTTTATGCAACAGGAGAATGTGCCAGAACAGGACTTCATGGTGCAAACCGTTTGGCTTCCAATTCGCTTTTGGAGGCAATAGTTTTCTCTCATCGTGCTGCAATGGACTGCATAAAAAGTATAAATTCAGTAAATTATAAACAAGAAGTTCCCGATTGGAATGCTGAAGGGATGGTATTTAATGAAGAAATGGTTCTAATTACTCAAACAGCTAAAGAACTTCAACAAATAATGTCAAACTACGTTGGAATTGTACGTTCGGAGCTTCGACTTAAAAGGGCTCTCAATCGTTTGGAGCTTATTTATGAGGAGACAGAAGCAATTTACAATCGTTCAGTTTTGATTCCCAAGCTTTGTGAATTAAGAAACCTTATTGCCAATTCATATTTAATAATCAAAATGGCAATGGCAAGAAAGGAAAGCGTAGGATTACACTACTTGGTAAATTATTAAGAAAGATTATCGGTCTTTTTGCTTTTATATTTCTTCAAAACAAGTTTGTAGAGTATAACAATTAATAGTCCAATCCCTATTCCCAATATTCCTCCAACAATTACATCTGAAGGATAGTGTACTCCACAATATATTCTTGAGTATCCTACTAAAATTGCCCAAGAATAAATCAAGACAGGGAAGAGTTTATATTTTTTCCCCAAGACTGAAAATATTGTTGCAAGAGAAAAAGCATTTGCAGCATGAGATGAAACAAAACCATATAGCCCTCCTTTATAATCATATATTAGATGCCAAGAAGAAAGCTTAACTAAATTAACCCCCTCCAAAGCATGGCTTGGACGCAATCTTTGAAACACATCTTTAAAACAAAGCACCGATATTCTATCAGCAAGTAAGAAAGAAAGGGCAACCAATACTATAAGTATCCAAAAATCTTTGCGGTATTTCTTTATTGTTAGGAGCAAAAAGGCTGAAAGAATGGCTAAAACGAAGCTAAGATTATGGCTCAAAAATCCAAAGAAATAGTCCAAAAAAGGGGTTCTTAGACTATTTATAAGGTAGAAAAGCTCTGTATCTTTATTCAATATTGCTTCCATTGAGGGTCTGCCAGATTAAATCTTTCAATTCCATTATTCCCACTCCTGATACAGAAGAAATAAATACTGCCTTTACTTTTTTTGGAAGAAGTTTTTTCATTTGAGAAATCATTTCCTTATCAAGCATATCACATTTAGTTATTGCAAGAATTCTATCCTTATCCATTAGTTCTGGATTATAGTTTTGAAGCTCATTAAGAAGTATTTTATATTCTTTTTTTATGTCATCGGCATCGCAAGGAATCATAAAAAGAAGTAAGGAATTTCTTTCAATATGCCTCAAAAAACGTATTCCTAAACCTTTTCCCTCAGATGCTCCTTCAATAATTCCAGGTATATCTGCCATTATAAAGGATTGCTCATCCCTATATTTTACAATTCCAAGATTGGGCACCAAGGTTGTGAATGGATAGTCGGCTATCTCTGGTTTGGCTGCCGAAACAACACTTAATAAAGTGCTCTTTCCTGCATTTGGGAAACCCACCAGACCAACATCAGCAAGTATTTTAAGCTCTATTATCTTCCAAGCTTCAATACCTTCTTCTCCTGGTTGGGCATAGCGTGGGGTTTGGTTGGTTGAGGATTTGAAATGGTCGTTTCCTAATCCTCCTCTTCCTCCTTGAGCAATTATAACTTCTTGCCCATCCTCAACAATCTCACAATCTATCTCCCCTGTTTCAACGTCTTTGCATATTGTACCTAATGGGACATCAACAATTATATCCTTTCCTTCCCTTCCCGTTAGTCTGTTTCTTCCTCCTCCTTCTCCATCTTCAGCAATAAGATGCTTAGTGTATTTAAGATGTAATAGAGTCCAGAGTTGCTTGTTTCCCCTCAAAATAATATGCCCTCCTCTTCCTCCATCACCACCATCAGGACCTCCCTTAGCATTACTTCTTGAGCGAAGTAAATGAGCTGAGCCTGCACCTCCTTTTCCACTACGACAGTTTATCTTTACATAATCTACAAAGTTTGAACGCATATTATTTATTTTATTTTGTTACGCTTTTTTAAGAGCTTCATCAACGGTTTTGCATAGGTTCTCAAACACAACTTCCTCTGCTGCATCCGAATTTACGCTATAGTATTTATTTTTCTTTTGGTAGTAGTTCCTAACATTAAGGGCAGACTGCTCATAATTCTCAATGCGATGAATTATGATTTCAGGGTCCATATCATAAACCCTTCTTCTTTCAGTTTTACTTCTATGGGTTAGGCGTTTAATACATTGAAGTGGATTTGACTTCATTTCAATCATACAAGTAACGGAAGTATGCATCTTTTCCAATATTCCGTCCATAATATAGGCTTGAACATAGGTTGAAGGGAAGCCTTTGAATAGAAAGCCTTTTGCTGTTGGGTTTGCCTCAATCTTTTGCTCAATTAGCTGAATTGCTATTAGGTCGGGAACATTATTTCCTTTTTCCATATAGGGCTTACTTAACATCCCTATTTCAGAACCTTTGGCTATCTCATCCCTTATCATTGCTCCCGTTGAAACATAAACCAAATCATATTCCTTTGCTAAAAGCTTTGCCTGCGTTCCTCTTCCCGAACCAGGAGAACCAAAAAGAATAATGTTTCTGTATGCATTTTCAAGAGTTTTATCAATCACTTCTTCCAATCGAGAAAACACTTCTTCAACTGTCCCTACTCCATTAATTGGGCAGTATATTCCCTTCTCTTTATAGAATTCAGCAACAGGAATAGTCTTATTGTCATATTCTTGAAAACGAGTGAGGATAACTTCTTTCTTGTCATCTTCCCTGCCTTCAATTGAGGCTCTGTTTAGCATTCTCTCAATCAGCATTTCTCTTGGAACCTCCAAAGACAAAAGGCAAAGAAGTCTGCGATTCATTCTATGGAGTAATCCTTCAAGGATATATGCTTGGACAACTGTGCGTGGAAATCCGTCAAAGAGAATTCCCCCTGTTGTTGAATTTTCTATTGTTTTCTCAATAATCTGAACAATCAACTCATCGTCAACCAATCCTCCCTTATTGATTATATCCTTTGCTTTAAGTCCTATTTCTGTGCCTTCGGCTATTTCTTTTCTTAGTATATCTCCTGTTGAAATATAGGTAAGGTTGTATTTCTCAACCAGCATCTTTGACTGCGTCCCCTTACCAGCACCAGGTGCTCCAAATAATACTATACTCAGCATTTTTTTATTTTATTTTTAGTTTAACTTGATAAAATTAATCTTTTAACTGATAAATATCTTTAATATTTCTTCCGTATCCATCAAAATCAAATCCATACCCAATAATAAACTCATTGCTTATCTCTCTGCCAACATATTTAATTCTATAATCTTTCTTAAAAGCCTTTGGCTTAAACATTAGGGTACATATCTCCAATGAAGAAGGCTCTTGAGCAATTATCAATTCCCTCAAACATTCCATTGTGTTCCCAGAATCAATAATGTCCTCAATGATAATAATATCTCTTCCCTTAAGGTCTTCATCAATACCAATGAGTTCTCTAACCTTTTCGTTAGAGCATAGTCCCTGATAGGATGAGAGTTTAATAAAACTTAATCTGTGATTTCCCTCAATTTGTTTTAGAAGATCTGAAGCAAACATAAAAGCTCCATTAAGAACTATTAGAAATAATACTTCCTTATCAGCATAATCCTTGTTAATTCTATCGCTTAATGATTTAATCACCAAGTCAATCTCATTGCTGGATATGAATTTATGAAACGTTTTGCCTTTTATGATTATTTGATTCAAGAGTTTGAGGTTTTGGTTTGCAAAAATAAGTTAAAACAATGAATTAACTTGGATTTAAGAAAGAAATAGCTAAAAAGGATGAAAATCCAATTGCATTTTTTATGCTTTCTTCGTCAATATCAAATTTTGAGGTGTGAAGATTTGTTATTGGCATATTTTTCTTTCTTGTTCCAATCCTATAATAACAACTTGGAGCCTCCTGTGAGAAATAGGAAAAATCTTCTGCTGTCATTCTTGGTGGAAGATTTACAACCCTTGTTTCTCCAAAATAGGTCTTTGCATAATCAAGAACCTTTCTTGTAAGATGAATATCATTATATACAAAAGGATAGCCATGATCAACAAATACTTTTGCCTCTGCACCATAAGCCTTTGCTGTTTGAGATGCAATTCTTTCTATTAGCTCATGGCATTGCTTTCTCCAATCTTCATCAAAAGTTCTTATTATTCCTTCCAAATGAACTGAATTAGGAATTACATTTGTTCTTCCATCAGCAATAAATTTTCCTATTGAGAATGTTGTTGGCGTTGTTGGGGTTGCATTTCTAGAAACCATGCTTTGAAGAGCAATAACTACATGTGATGCTGCTAAAATTGGGTCTATGTTTAATTCTGGTGTTGCTCCATGTCCTCCCTTTCCAATAATATCTATATAAATCTCATCTGTGGAAGCCATTGCCTTGCCCTCTGTCATCCCAATATAGCCACATTCCATTTCAGGAGTTGAATGAAAAGCAAAAATCTTACATGGAATCATCTCATCAAAAATACCAGCATTCAACATCTTTCTTGCTCCTCCAGGATATGTTTCTTCGGAAGGTTGGAAAATAAACATAACTCTTCCCTCAAATTCATTTTCCAATTCTTTCATTATCCTAATTGTGCCAAGAAGTGATGCCATGTGAAGGTCATGTCCACAAGCGTGCATAACTCCTTCATTGGTTGATATGAAAGGGAGATTTGTTTCCTCTTTTATTGGAAGTGCGTCCATATCTGCCCTAAAAGCAATTGTAGATTTGTTAGGATTCTTCCCATTTACAAATCCATATATACCATACCCACCAATATTCTTCTTATATTCAACGCCCCAGAGGTCTAATTGTGAACAAATAAACTCCGATGTCTTTGCTTCTTGGTTTGAAAGTTCGGGATATTTATGAAAATGCCTGCGATATGCCACTACTTCATCATAGTACTTATTTGCTAACTGCCCTACTCTTTCTTTAAAATCTTTCGCACTTGTCATATCTATAAAAACTCGTTAAATATCTTTATCTAAATTTAAGATAATGCAAAGGTAGATACTTTTTATTTTATTAACAATTTTTGAATAAGATATTTTCTTTAATCTTTACCTATTCAAAAATAATTCCATATCTTCGCAAATGAAAAGAACGTAAAAATAGAGATTAATATAATGCAATCTAATCAAATGAAAAGATTTATATTTCTTTTATTCGTGGGGTTAATCACTTCTTTTATTATTGTTTCATGCAATAAAAAGGAGGATAAAATTATTGGTAAGTGGCAAAATGTTTTAATGGTTGTGAAAAGCACTGAAGGAATGTACACCACAGATATGACTAAATATCCCCCAACCTATAATGTATTTAAAAAAGACAATACTCTTCAAATAACTAGTGGGAAGTTTAAAGAAAATGTGCAATACTTTATTCAAAATGACCAATTATTTTCTTTGCGACCAGGAGAATCATCCCCTTCTATTATGGATATAAATAAACTTACTAAAGATGAATTGATTCTTAATTTAAAATATCACGACCAATACCAAAAAGAAGTAACTCTTTACTACAAAAGAGTTGAATAATTCTTAAAAATACAACATTATATTCAAAATATTTTTGTACATTTGCAAAAGAAAACCATTCATTAGGTTTATTTAGGACTATTTATCCTAAATTCAATTTCTGGAAAACTAACCCCAATCCCTAAAATATATCAAAAAAAAAGATGCACATCTTTTATAGTGAAAGATGTGCATCTTTTGGTATGAAAGATGTACATCTTTGGGGTAAAAAGTCCTTGATTAAAAAGTTTTTTATAAGGAGTTTGTAGATTTATTCGCCGTTTACGAAGAATTATCCCCTATTTAAATTTACTTATATCAAGGTTTATTTTTTTCATTCTTAGTTTTATTTTACTGAAACAAAATTTTACTTTCAACAAAGGGCTCAAAGGTCTTTAATGCCCTTAAGGTCTTTAACCACTTTAAGCAATTTAGCAATTAATAAGATTAACCCAAAGGGGAAAAGAGTTGGAGAAAAGGATATTTAATCTCTTAAGGGGATAAGAAATTAAGGAAAAATGTCTTTTATTTTATTAGAAATGATGCTGGGAAAAAGATAATTCTAAGCTTAATCCATTCAAATTAATTGAAGTAAACTTGCATTAATATTTAATTTTTACCCGTTTATAGCAATTTTATTCATACCTTTGCAGATTAATTTACTAATAAAGTTTATATGACATTTAAAGAATTGGGCATTAGTCCAGAAATCCTCAAAGCCATAGATGAACTCGGCTTTGAAAATCCAATGCCCGTTCAAGCAGAAACCTTACCTGTACTACTTAATGATGATGTAGATCTTGTGGCATTAGCACAGACAGGAACAGGAAAAACAGCAGCTTTTGGCCTGCCTATGATCCAGAAAATGGATTACACAAACAAAGACACTGAGGTTTTGGTGCTTTGTCCAACAAGAGAACTTTGTATTCAGATATCAAAGGACTGTAAGAATTATTCAAAATATATTGAAGACTGCACTATTTTGCCCGTTTATGGAGGTGCAAGCATTGAGGTTCAAATCCGTACCCTAAGAAAAGGTGTTAAGATGATTGTTGCAACACCTGGTAGGATGAATGATTTGATAAATAGAGGGAAGGTTGATATTTCCAAATTAAAATACATAATTTTGGATGAGGCTGATGAGATGCTCGATATGGGATTTAAGGAAGACTTAGACAATATTCTTGCTCAAACTCCAAACACAAAACATACCCTTTTGTTTTCAGCCACAATGCCAAAAGAGGTTGAAACCATTGCTAAGGAATATATGAATGACCCTATCAAGATTCAGATTGGGGTTAGAAATCAAGGAGCAGACAATGTTTCGCATGTTTATTATTTGGTTCATGCAAAGGATAGGTATTTGGCATTAAAGCGTATTGCTGACTACTATCCTAATATCTATTCAATAGTTTTTTGCAGAACAAAAATAGAAACGCAAGAGGTTGCTGATATGTTAATTCGTGATGGTTATAATGCTGATAGCTTGCATGGGGATTTGTCTCAAGCACAGAGAGATCACGTTATGAACCGTTTTAGATTAAAAAACATTCAGATGTTGGTTGCTACTGATGTTGCAGCAAGGGGTTTGGATGTCAATAATCTTACTCACGTTATTAATTATAATCTTCCTGATGAGTTGGAGCAATATGTTCATCGCAGTGGTAGAACAGGAAGAGCCGATAAGACAGGTATTTCAATTGCAATCATCAATTTGAGAGAGAAGCATAAGATAAGAGAAATTGAGCGTCAGATTAAGAAAGAGTTTACTAAGGCTAATATTCCAACCGGAAAGGAAGTTTGCACCAAACAACTCTTCAATATGATCGATAAGGTTGAGCATGTTGATGTGAATTATTCTGAAATTGAGACCTTCTTGCCTGATATTATGAAGAAATTGGAATGGATGGACAAGGAAGAGCTTATACGTAAGTTTGTTTCTCAGGAGTTTAATCGTTTCTTGGAATATTATAGGAATGCCCCTGATTTGAATGTTGATGAATCAAGAGAAAAGAGCAAGCAAGATAAGAATAGACAAGATAAGGGCAACAAAGATAAGAGGACAAACAAAAACGGAAACTTTACAAGACTATTCATTACCTTAGGGCATAAGGACAAGATTGTACCTCAACGTTTGATTGGCATGATTAATGACTACACTCATCAAAGACATATTGAGATTGGGAAGATTGATATTTTGGATAATTTCTCTTATGTTGAGGTTGAGGATGAGAAGGTTGAGGCTGTGATTAATGCTTTTGAGGGAAAATTTGTGAAAGGCAGACCTATTGCTGTTGAAATTGCTGAGTCTAAAGGTACATCTTCAAGAGGAAAAAGTAGCGACAGACGTAGTGGAGGCGATAGAAGAAGAGAAAGTTCAAGAGATAATGGAAACGATAGGAGAACTTCCTCAAAGAGAAGTAGCGATAGGAAAAAAGACAGCTCAAGAAGAGATAAAGATAGAAAAAGATATAGGTAATTATTAATTAGATAAAGAATTATTGAAATGATTTTAGCTCCTTCATTATTGTCTGCAGATTTTGGCAATCTGCAAAAAGATATTGAAATGATTAATGAAAGCCAAGCTGATTGGTTTCATATTGATGTTATGGATGGTGTATTTGTCCCTAACATTAGTTATGGTCAACCGGTAATTAAGTTAATTAAGAAACATGCAAAGAAGCCTTTGGATGTTCATTTGATGATTGTTGACCCTGACAGATATTTTGAAGACTTTAAGAAAGTGGGGGCAGATATTCTAACTATTCACTTTGAGGCTTGTCGCCACCTTAACAGAAGCATTTCTTCAATTAAACAATTGGGAATGAAGGCAGGTGTTGTTCTTAATCCTCATACTCCTATTTCTGTTTTGGAAGATATTATTCAGGAATGCGATATGGTTTTACTTATGAGTGTTAATCCTGGTTTTGGAGGACAAAGCTTTATTGAAAACACTTATTCTAAGATTATTCAACTAAAAGAGCTAATTAATAGGAAAAATCCAAACTGCTTAATTGAGGTAGATGGTGGTGTTAGCTTAAAGAATTATAAGAAACTTATTGAGTGTGGAGCGGATGCTTTGGTTGCTGGGAATGCTATCTTTGGAACAGAAAACCCACTTGAAACCATTAAAGAATTTAAGAAATAGCCTATGTTTAGTTTCTTTGGTCGCAAATCTAAAAAATTAGATGAGATAATTGACCTGTCGGTTGTTGGTACAGATTTACATTCTCATCTTATTCCAGGGGTTGATGATGGTTCTCAAAGTTTTGAAGAATCGATTTCACTTTTGAAGCAACTTAAAGAATTAGGCTATAAGAAAGTTATCACTACTCCTCATATTTATTATGATAGTTATCTTGATGGATATGATGTTTTGTACAATAAACTTGAGGAGCTAAGGAGTTTGGCTAAGGAAAATGTTATTGATATAGAAATTATTCTTGGAGGAGAGTTTTTGTTGGATGATGATATTAGTGATAGGGTTAAGAAGAATCAGATTATAAGCTTTGGTGATAATTATTTGCTTTTTGAGTTTCCAATGCAGACTGAGCCTATGGGCTATGAAGAATGGTTATTTGACCTTCAGTTGGCAGGATACAATCTAATTATGGCTCATCCCGAAAGATATTCTTTCTTAAACAAAGATATTAAGAAATATTCTGCACTTAAGGATAGGGGAATTCTGTTTCAGATAAATATTGCTTCTTTTTCAGGATATTATGGTGAACGAATTCAAAAGATTGCTGAGAGTATGGCTGCTGAGAATATGATAGATTTAATTGGTTCTGACTGTCATGGACAAAGACATATTGAGGCCTTAAAGAAATCTTTAGATAATCCTGTCTTTAAGAAACTTATTAATTCTGGAAGATTGTTAAATCATAAATTGTAATATATTATTATGGATTCATTACTCGCTATTTCTCCAATTGATGGAAGATATAGAAAACAAGTTGAGCCTTTGGCAAATTATTTTTCCGAAAAGGCTTTAATTAATTATAGAACAAGGATTGAAATTGAGTATTTTATTGCTTTATGTGAGTTGGGAATTGAGGGATTAAAGGATTTTGACAAGAATAAATTCGATTCCTTAAGAGATATTTATCTTAATTTTACTACTGAGGACGCTCAATCAATAAAAGATATTGAAAAGATTACCAATCACGATGTTAAGGCTGTTGAATACTTTATTAAGAAAAAGTTTGATACTCTTGGATTTGAGAAATGGAAAGAGTTTATTCATTTTGGTTTAACCTCGCAAGATATTAATAATACTTCTGTTCCACTAAGTATTAAGGAGTGTCAGGAAGAGGTTTATTTGCCTTTAATGAATGTTATTGTTGAGCTTTTGGAAGAGAAAGCAACTCTTTGGGAAGGTATTCCAATGCTTGCACATACTCACGGGCAGCCTGCCTCTCCTACCATGCTTTCAAAAGAAATTAGAGTATTTACTTATCGTCTTAAACAACAATTAGCCTATTTTGCATTTATCCCTTTTGGGGCAAAGTTTGGAGGAGCAACAGGAAACTTTAATGCTCATAAGGTAACCTTCCCCGAACATAATTGGGTCTTGTTTGCCAATAATTTCTGTTCCTCTCTTGGTTTAGACCGTCAAAGTCTTACAACTCAAATTGAAAACTATGATGATATGGCTGCGTATTTTGATACCATTAAAAGAATAAATGTTATTCTTATGGATTTCTGCAAGGATATGTGGGCTTATATCTCAATGGAGTATTTTAAACAAAAGATTAAGGAAGGAGAAGTTGGTTCCTCTGCAATGCCTCACAAGGTTAATCCAATTGATTTTGAAAATGCTGAAGGCAATCTTGGTTTGGCAAATGCAATCTTTGATCATTTGTCAATGAAACTCCCTATATCTCGTTTGCAAAGGGACCTAACAGACTCTACCGTTACAAGAAACATTGGAGTACCTATTTCCCATACAATTATTGCTTTGAACTCAATAATTAAAGGAGTAAACAAGCTTCTTATTAATATCCCTGCATTGGAAAGGGATTTGAATAATAATTGGGCAGTTGTTGCTGAGGCTCTTCAATCAATTCTTCGCTCAATTGGATATCCTAATCCATACGAAACTCTTAAGGATTTGACAAGAACAAACACTGAGGTCAATGCTGAAACAATTGCAAAATTTGTTGATGGATTGGATGTTAGTGAAGAAATCAAAAAGAGGATGAAAGAGATTACTCCTATGAACTATGTTGGAGTATATTAAATAGTTATTTTGGGCAATGAGAAGATATTTTACTTGGATATTTGTAAAACCATATTTAGGAAGAATAATTCTTTACTTTATTTTGGTTTGCCTTGCAACAATATTTTCTATTGCCTCCATTCTTTCAGCTTCTAATTTTCTTAATGTCCTTTTTTCACAAGAGCTAAGCAATAATGTTGTTTCTAATCCATCTTTGCTGGACGATTTGCTTTCTTCTTTCTACTCAAAAATAATTGCTTACGGAAGAGAAAACGCACTATATATTTTTGGTGCCCTAATTTTTGTTATCTATTTTCTAAAAGATATTTTTACTTATTTAGCATCTTTTCTAATCTCATCCGTTAGAAATAAAGTAATTAGAAATATTAGAAATAGTTTGTTTCACAAATTCATTACCCTGCCTCTTTCTTATTTTAGTAAACATAGAAAAGGTGATTTGCTTTCTCGATTAAGTAATGATGTTATTGAGTATGATGAAAATGTATTGAAATCCATTATGGCTTTAGTTAGTGGTTTAATCATTGTTGTACTCTATCTTACTGCACTTTTCTATATTGATTATTCTTTGACACTTACTGTTTTAGTTGTTTTTCCAATTGTAGCTTTTATCTCTTCTTTCATAAGTAGAAACCTTAGACGGAGTTCAAAAATCCTTCAACAGAAAAGTGGAAATATTATTTCTATAATTGAACAGACAATTTCAGGGCTTAGAATAATTAAGGCTCACACTGCAATTGAATTGATGAATGATCGGTTTGTTCATTTCAATTCTTCTTACACAAGACTAAGAAATAGTATTTATAGAAGGGTTGACTTGGCTTCTCCAATAAGTGAGTTTTTGGGCAACGCAATGGTTATTGGCTTGCTTCTTTTTGGGTCTTCAAAGGTTCTTTCTCCTAATTCCTCACTTTCTCCTGAGCTTTTCATTGTGTATCTTATTTTGTTCACAATGATTATTAAGCCTGCAAAGGATATCCCAACTTCTTTCTTTAATATTAAAAAGGGGAAGGCTTCAATTGAAAGGATTGTTGAGATTATAGAAATTGAAAATCAAATTATTGAACCAGATAAGCCAATATCGTTCCCTAAGATAGAGAAAGGAATAATTTTTAAAGACGTTTGTTTTTCCTATGAAGAGAACTTAGTGTTGAAGAATATTAATATTGTTTTTGAGAAAGGAAAAACCACAGCAATTGTTGGTGCTTCGGGAAGTGGGAAAAGCACTTTAATTGATTTGATTCCAAAACTCTATGAGCCAACAAGCGGAGAAATCCTTTTTGATAATATAAGTAGTAAAGAAATTCACTCAAAATCAATTAGAGATAATATTGCTTTTGTTACTCAGGATACTATTCTTTTCAACGATTCCATATTTAATAATATAACCTTTGGCTCAAGCTCCTACTCTATGGAACAAGTGAAGAAATCTGCAGAGATTGCACGTGCTGATTCCTTTATTGAAAAACTCCCAAATGGATATAACACTTTTATAGGCGACAGAGGCTCAACTCTTTCTGGAGGAGAGCGTCAACGAATTAGCATAGCAAGAGCAGTTTTGAAGAATGCAGATATATTAATTCTCGATGAAGCAACCTCAGCTCTTGACACTGAAAACGAAAGATTGGTTCAAGAGGCAATTTCTAATATCACAAAAGATAAAACCTCAATAATTATTGCACATCGCCTATCGACAATTACTAATGCAGATAAGATTATAGTTTTAGATAAGGGAGAAGTTAAAGAAGAAGGAACACATAGCGAACTTATTTCCAAGAACGGAATTTATTCTAAGCTTTGTGCAATGCAGGAATTATAGAAAAAAATATATCTTTTAGTAATTAAATACAAATTAGGTTATCTTATTGTCAATCTGAATTTATAGAATTTTGGCTGGTTTTATTTGAGGTTAAAATTTGGATAAGTATTATTTTTAGTGTACTTTTGCAAGTTACAATTCAAATTAGTGTTTAATAAATAGTTGAAATTATGTCAATTAACAGCAAGACACGAGAGTTAAAAGCAAGAATGCAAACCATGCTTCAAGGAGGAGGGGAAAAGGCAGTTGAGAAGCAAAAAGCAACAGGTAAGCTAACTGCAAGAGAGAGAATCTTAGAGCTCTTAGACGAAGGAAGTTTTCACGAATATGATCTTTTCATTCAACACTCAGGTAAGGATTTTGATATGGATAAAAAAATTCTTCCTGGAGATGGTGTTGTTACTGGAACGGGAACCATTAATGGCTACCCAATCTGTATTTATGCACAAGACTTTACTGTTGCAGGTGGGTCCTTAGGTTATATGCACGCCAAGAAGATTTGCAAGATTATGGACCACGCAATGAAGTTAAAGGTCCCTATTATTGGTATTAATGACTCAGGTGGTGCTCGTATTCAGGAAGGAGTTAATGCCTTAGCTGGTTATGGAAGCATATTCTTCCGAAATACAATGGCATCAGGAGTTATTCCTCAAATATCAGTAATACTTGGTCCTTGTGCTGGAGGAGCGGTTTATTCGCCTGCCCTTACTGACTTTGTGTTTGTGGTAGATAAAATCTCAAAGATGTTTATCACAGGACCGGATGTCATTAAGACTGTGTTGGGAGAAGAAATATCTCAAGAAGACTTAGGAGGAGCAAGGGTTCACGCAGAGATTTCTGGTAATGCACATTTCTTTGCTGAAAGCGAAATGGAGTGCTTTGACCAAATAAAATCTTTGTTTTCCTACATTCCTTGGAACAATACCAAGAAAGCAGAAAGCTTTGCACCAAAGAAACCAAAATCAAAGGACTACAAGATTAGTCAAATCTTCCCAACAGACCCATCAAAACCTTATGATGTTAGACTTATCATTAAAGCAATTGTTGATAATTCAGAATTCTTAGAAGTTCAAGAATTGTTTGCTCCTAACATCGTTATTGGATTTGCCCGTATTAATGGAGAAACTGTTGGTTTTGTTGCCAATCAGCCAAATGCTATGGCAGGAGTTTTGGATTGCAATTCTTCCGATAAGGCTGCACGTTTCATTCGTTTCTGTGATGCATTCCAAATCCCTCTCGTTACTTTGGAAGACCTTCCAGGCTACTTGCCTGGCGTTGACCAAGAACATGCTGGAGTAATTCGTCATGGTGCTAAAATCCTTTACGCTTTTTCAGAGGCAACTGTTCCAAAGATAACAGTTATTTTGCGTAAGGCTTATGGAGGAGGATATATTGCAATGTGTTCTAATCACCTTAAAGCAGACTTTGTTTTTGCATGGCCAACAGCAGAAATTGCAGTTATGGGACCTGAAGGAGCTGCAAATATTATCTTCAAGTCAGAAATCACCTCTGCTGAGAACCCTGACGAAATGCGTAAGATTAAGATTCAAGAATATAGAGAAAAGTTTGCTAACCCTTATGTTGCTGCTTCCTATGGTTATGTTGATGCAGTTATTCAACCTTCCGAAACTCGTCAATACTTGATGCATGCCATTGAAGTAACAAAGAATAAAGTTGTGGAAAATCCTTGGAAGAAGCATGGTATTCCTCCATTCTAAAATCTTCCCTCAAAAGGATAACGCATAAACAGTTAATATATTAATGAATAAGAATTAAAGATTATGTCAAATACCAAACAAGACAATAGGACTTACTATCGTCAATTATATATTAAGATAGAACCTGGGCAAATTTATGCCTTTATTCCAGGAACCATAATAGATATCTTTGTTAAGAAAGGACAAAAGGTAAAGAAAGGAACTCCTCTTTGTACATTGCATGCTATGAAAATGGATAATGAGATTTGTTCCCCAATTGATGGAATAGTAAAGACTATCAACATTAAGAAAGATCAGATTGTTAGTAAGAATGATGTTCTTATTATGATTGGAGGAGAAGAAACGGCAGAGAAATCAAAAAATATAAAGGATATAAAAACTACTGCTAAGGACGAGAAACCTCCTCAAAAGAAGTAAATAACCCTTTAAAAATAGAAAATAAGGAATCCTACTTAGATAGAATTTCCTTAACCCTTAATGCTAAGCTATGTGAATCAATTTTGCATAGCTTTTGTAATTCTGTAATGGAGCCATGCTCAATAAACCTATCCTCAATCCCAATCCTATAAATACTATTCTTGTATCCCTTTTCGCATGCATACTCAATAACAGCAGAACCAAACCCACCAATCTCAACTCCATCTTCAATGGTAATAACTTTGTCAAACCTTCCAAAGACTTCTTCCAAAATAGAATTATCCATAGGCTTAAGGAAACGCATATTGTAAATCGCAACCTCAATTCCATCTTTTTGCAGTTCCTCAGCAGCCCTAACAGCATTGTTTCCAATTGCTCCCAAAGCCAAAATAGCAATACTACTGCCCTCTCTAATCTTTTCTCCCTTACCTATCTCAATAGTTTGGAAATCCTGCCTCCAATTAACAATATAGCCCTTTCCTCTTGGATAACGAATAACCACAGGAAGCTCCAATCCCTTTTGAGCAGTAAACATCATATTGCGAAGCTCAACCTCATTGAGAGGAGCAAAAATGATTAGATTAGGAATTGGTCTCATATAGCTAAGGTCAAAAACACCATGATGGGTTGCACCATCCTCTCCAACTAAACCAGCCCTATCTAAGCACATAATTACAGGCAATTTCTGAAGAGCAATATCGTGAATAACTTGGTCGTAGGCCCTTTGCATAAAAGATGAATAGACATTACAGAAAGGAATATAACCATTGGCAGCCATTCCAGCAGCAAAGGTCAAAGCATGTTGCTCAGCAATACCAACATCAAAGGTTCTATCGGGAAACTCCTTAATCAAACAATTCATAGAACAGCCCGAAAGCATGGCAGGAGTAATTCCAACAATCTTAGAATTGGTTGTGGCTAACTCAACCAAGGTTTCTCCAAACACATCCTGAAACTTCAATGGACAACCCTCAGGAGAATCGCAATTTTCTCTTTCTCCGGTGGTTGGATTGAAGACTCCTGGTGCATGATAGGTGATTGGATTGTCTTCAGCCTCTTTCATTCCCTTACCCTTCTTAGTAATAATATGTAAAATCCTTGGACCCTTAATCTTTTTTAAATCCTCCAAAGTCTTAACCAAAGTCAAAACATCATTTCCCTTAATAGGACCAAAATACCTAATCTTTAAAGCCTCAAAGAAATTACTCTTGCCCGAAAACATCGACTTAAAAGCAAACAAAAGCCTGCGAAAAACACTTTTTGGCTTTCTATAGGAAGGAGTATTTCCCCCAAGCATGTTCCAAATCTTATTCTTAATCCTATTATAGGTTGCTGAGGTTGTAATCATTGTGAAATATTCACCCAATGCCCCAACGTTCTTGTCGATTGAAATCCCATTATCGTTGAGAATAACAAGTTGATTAACATCCGTTGCCCCTGCATGGTTCAAAGCCTCAAAAGCCATCCCACCGGTCATAGCACCATCGCCAATAACAGCAATATGAGCATTCTTAGTATTGCCTTTTAGCTTATCGGCAATTGCCATTCCCAAAGAAGCGGAAATGGAGGTCGAGGAATGCCCAGTACCAAAACAATCATACTTACTTTCCTCAATCTTAGGAAAGCCGCTCAAACCCCCAAACTTACGAATGGAGGCAAACCTTTCCTTTCTTTGAGTCAAAACCTTATGAGAATATGCCTGATGCCCAACATCCCAAATTAAAGTATCAGTAGGAACATCAAAAACATAATGCAGAGCAACTGTAAGTTCAACAGTACCCAAAGAAGAAGCCAAATGACCTGGATTTTCAGCCAAAACACTAATAATATAATCCCTTACCTGCTTACAAAGCAAAGGCAACTCCTCTTTAGAGAGATTTTTTATATCTTGAGGCGAATTAACTTTCTTCAATAATTCACCTTGATTATAGCTATTCATATTTAATTCTATATAAAGATGCAAATATACAAAAATAAGATAAGAAAGCAAGAACAAAAATTTAAACCTATCTATCTAAAATTTAATTCATTTTTCAAAGAACTTATGCTTGAAATAAAACACCTAAATTTCATCAGTCTAAATACCCTTTCAACAGCCATTAAATAAGGATTTTATGAATTTAATCCTTATGTTTGTGAACACGAAATGCCATTTCGTTGCGATGAAATGCCATTTCACCTTCATTAAGTCCTTAAATAAATCCGTAAAAACGCAGTTTGGCCCGTCCTAAATAAGGTTGACAGATTATTAATTAGTCCTAAATTATATTTACACTTTTTATTTATCTTCCTGTTTTTGGTTTACAGTCTATTTTAACTCTTGTTGCAAAACTTTATTGATAAATATATCTACTTATCTGCAAAGATATAAATTTATCTCTATTCTGTTCTATTAATTATTTCTTTAGCTTATAAAT
>ENA-UOOH01001499-UOOH01001499.1-fermentation-metagenome-genome-assembly--contig:-NODE-1499-length-22650-cov-284.319318_pt1 | contig 22650 bp, 23 predicted proteins | sample MGYA00245778_ERZ724025 | MGnify/ENA primary metagenome ERZ724025 (study PRJEB28704, sample SAMN03018313) | fermentation metagenome | biome: anthropogenic terrestrial biome; feature: soil... | reverse complement strand
TGCTAATCCCGTGATGCTCCGCATCCCGGGGGTTCGAGTCCCCCTCTCGTCGTTTATTTTTTAAGATATTCTGCCAGAACTAATTCTTTTAATTTTCAGACGTAATATTTTCATAGATAAAAATAGATTTTAACCGCACGCTCTGGTCAGGAACATTAATAGATTTAAACTGTCAAACCCTAATCAGGAACTCCAACTATTAGAGCTTTAACCTTAATTGATATTGTTGCCAGCTTCCATACTTTCTAACAATCAACTATATAATAACACTTATATTATATAAAAATCCAATTATATTGGTGACAACGAATCTTCTAACCGACCTTCTTATCATCTTCGGACTTTCTATTCCTGTAGTTTTTACTTTCTCAAGATTAAAAATAGCTCCACTGATTGGTTTTCTACTTGCAGGTATTCTTGCAGGACCTTTCGGTCTTGGACTGATTCAAGATATAGAAAACATTGAACTTCTAGCCGAGATAGGGGTTGTACTCCTGCTTTTTACCATAGGCATGGAGTTTTCGCTGCATGACCTTTTACAGCTTCGCAGGATCGTAATTTTTGGGGGCGGATTACAGCTTTCCATAACTTCAGTTATAATCGCTCTTATATTTGTCTGGTTTGGCAATTCCAGAGAATCTTCAATTTTCCTTGGGCTCCTAGTGGCATTAAGTAGCACTGCAATTGTCCTTAAACTGTTACAGGAAAAAGGAGAAATCTATAGCCTTCATGGCCGAACTTCGCTAGGAATACTAATTTTTCAGGATATAGCCGCAGTAATAGTTATTCTCTTGATTCCAGTCCTCGCAGGTATTCCAGGGATGGAAAAGCCATTCTCAAAGTTTATCCTGGAAGGTGCTGGGCTCATCGTGTTTACATTCTTAAGCGCAAGGTATGTAGTTCCTTTTATCATGTACCAAGTGGCAAAGACCCGGAATAATGAGCTATTTCTTCTGAGTATTATAGCAATAGGGCTTTCTGTTGCCTGGTTAACTTCCATGATTGATCTGTCTCTTGCTTTAGGAGCTTTTCTTGCTGGCCTCATCATCTCAGAATCCGAGTATTCAGTTCAAGCTCTTGGAAATTTAATCCCGTTCAGGGACATGTTCGTTAGTATTTTTTTCATTTCAATAGGGATGCTGCTAAATCTCGATATATTAAAAGAACATCTTTTCCTGATCCTGACTGCTACTCTGATAGTGCTGCTCCTGAAGGTTCTGGCAAATAGCTTGAGCACCTTTCTCATAGGTTTTCCTTTGAATACAATGATCCTGGTTGGATTTTCCCTTTCACAGGTTGGGGAGTTTTCCTTTATTCTTGCAAAGGTAGGTTTTGCAAGCGGATTGATGTCCTCTATTGTGTATCAAGAATTTCTGGACATGGCTGTGCTTTCTATGGTACTCACCCCATTTATTATGAGTATAGGGTATAAAACCACGGCTTTTGCTGAGTTACTACCTCTACCCCCAATATTGAAGCAAGGCTGGTACAGTAAATTTAAAGAAAATAAATCAGAAGAGAAACCTGAAAACCATGTAATTATAATCGGGTTTGGAATAAATGGTAAAAATGTCGTAACTGCCGCAAAGGCAGCTTCAATTCCCTATATAGTAATTGACATGAATCCTGAAGTCGTACGTATAGAGAAATTAAATGAAGAGCATATTTTTTACGGTGATGCTGCTCAGGCTGCTGTGCTGGAACATGCAGGCATCCAGACTGCAAAATCTATTGTTGTGACCGCAGGCGATCCTACAAGCGCCAAAAGGATAATTGAAGTTGCACGGAGATTAAACCCTCAAGTCCATATAACTGCCAGAACACATTTCCTGAGTGAACTGGATAAGTTTTATTCCTTTGGAGCAAACGAGGTAATTTCTGATGAATTTGAAAGCTCAATAGAGCTTTTTACAAGGGTACTTCATAGATATTTAGTTCCCAGCAGTGAAATCAATTCTCTGGGTTCAACACTGCGTGCAGACCACTATAAGATGCTGCGAAGTCCTGACATCCCCAGAAAGAAACTTTGTGACCTGGCTCTTGATTTTGTAGATGTGGAAATCCGCAGCATCAGGGTCGGAAAGTCCTCAAAAATTGCAGGAATGACTCTTGGAGAACTCAATCTCAGGAGAAACTACAGAGTATCTGTGCTTGCAATCTCCCGTAATCATAGGATTATTTCCACCCCAGAAGCTGAGACTGAGATATTAGTGAATGACATTCTGCTTGTAATCAGCCCACCAGAAAAGCTCGATGAGGTTAGAAAGCTTTTTGAGTGAGGGAAAGAACCTGTGGACTTGCACATTATTGATATGAGAAAACTGTCAAAAGATTTAGATATTAGTAATAACTATCTCAACAAAACTGGTCAATCTTACAGACAAATATCTACTTATATCAAAAATAAATAAACTAAGTAGCATCCAGAGTTCTATAAAAAAATACTAATAAAAAACGATAAGAATAATACTAATAAAAAACGATAAGAATAAATGACACAGAAGATTCCACTCTGCCAACAGATTAGTCCTACAAACTACTTACAAAAATATATGAAAACTAAAGCTTTGAACACATATTTCGATGAATTACATATTCATCTGGTGGAACAGTTATGATGCGTGATATTAAAGAAATTTTTAAGGAAGTAGTCCAAGCCATATTTCCTTTAGCACTCGCCGTAATGTTGCTTATGCTTGTATTCGTCGGTATAAGCTTGGATGCTCTTATTTCCTTTCTAATAGCTACATTACTAACTACAATCGGAATGACTTTTTTTCTAGCAGGAGTTAAGCTGAGTATGCTCCCAATAGGTGAAGTAATTGGAGCTGACTTACCAAAGCATAATTCACTGGTATTTATTGCAGTAGTAGCGTTTTTACTCTCATCCTTTGTAGCCATGGCTGAACCTAATGTAAATGTTTTAATCACTATGATTAATTCAGCTTTGCAAGGTAGCATAGATAATAGTTTATTAATTATCTCCATTGCTTTTGGAGTGGGTTTCCTTATGGCAATTTCCGTCTTGAGGATAATCTTTGGAGTTCCGATAAAGTATCTATTTGCAGCAAGCTACTCAATTATACTAATTCTGTCTTTCTTCGTACCTGCTGATTACCTAGCGATTGCCTATGATGCAGGAAGCGTAACTACAGGAGCTATGATTGTGCCTGTGCTTATGGGTCTTGGAGTCGGGATAGCCTCAGTATTGCAAGATAGATCCGAACTTGATGGTTTTGGGCTTGTAGGCCTGGCAGCGGTAGGTCCCATACTGAGTCTCATGCTACTGGGGGTCATGTCTTCATGAGTTCAGGTCTAGCGGGACTGCTGACTGTATTTCTTGAAGTTATTCAGTCAATTACTCCCCTTATAATTTTCTTCACATTATTCCAAATCTTATACCTAAAGTTGCCATTATCACAAATAAAAAAACTTTACACAGGATTAGCCTTTACTGCATTTGGTATGATATTGTTTCTTCATGGTGTTAATAATGGCTTTCTCCCTGCGGGAGCGGAAATAGGGGAATTCTTTGGTGGTTCTAAAAAAGATCTTTTGATTCCTATAGGGTTCGTACTTGGTTTACTTGCTACTCTTGCGGAACCTTCTGTAAGAGTATTATGTTACCAGGTTGAGGAATCTTCCAGTGGTTATATAAGATCAAACCTTATGCTATACACACTTTCTTTCGCGGTTGCTACGCTGACAGCTATTACAATGGCAAAAATCATCTATAGAATTCCTTTCCTATACATAATAGTTCCAGGTTATTTATTTGTCCTAATCTTATTATGTCTTTGTGATAAAGATTTTATAGGAATTGCATTCGACGCAGGAGGAGCTGTAACAGGTCCAATGGCTGTGACTTTTCTTATGTCGATGGCTATGGGAGTAGCTACAGCACACGAAGGTGCAGACCCTGTCGCAGATGGCTTCGGTCTGATTGCAATGATAGCACTCGCACCTATTCTTTTTGTTATGTTGCTGGGTGTTTATATAAGATTTAACGGAGGTAGAAATAATGTGCAATGAGAAGAGTGAATTTGTGTTAATAGTAACAATTGTAAAGAAAGGCTGGGGCGATGAGGTAATCAAGGCTTCAAGAAAAGCCGGTGCCCACGGTGGAACAATCTTATTTGGCCGTGGCACAGGAGTCCATGAAAATAAAAGTATTCTAGGCTTGATGATTGAGCCAGAGAAGGAGATTATCCTTACCATAGCCGAATCAAGTATTGCGGACAATATTCAGAATAGTATTATTGAAGCGGTAAATCTTAATGAACCCGGAATGGGAATAGGATTTGCAGTTTCTCTGGATAAAGTATTTGGAATCTGCCATCCATTTTATGAAATGAAATGTCCCGAAAAAGGAGTGTAAGCTTTAAAGGATTTTGGATTCATAGAACTTGTAATTTTTTCTGATAAATTCGATTCCAAAATTCCTTTTCTTAACGATTTTTATACCGAGTCTCTTTTTCTTAATCGTTTTGGATTTACAAAAGAGCCTGGCAGTTGTAAAAGTTAGCCCTTAAATCATATCTATCGTTAAAAAGGTAAAATTTCAAACTGTTCTCTATTAAGTATTACAACAGGAAATCAGAAAGAGTATAAAAAGACAAATACAGAATGCAAATTCAACATATCTTAAAAAATTATCTTTCATAGTTACAATATATACACCAAACACTTATAAATTAGTTTTCCAGTTATTTTTTAAGAAGTATAAGAAGTCCCAAAAAGGAAGGTAAGCCTTCAAACTTCAATCTGCGTCTTAAATAATTAGATAATTATATATACACGACGCCATACTTTAAATAATAATTTATTAGTTCACTGAAACGGATATGTAGATTTTGTTTAAAAACTCGATTTATATATTAATATATGAATTCTGACTCCCGGTTTTCTATCCATCAAATCTTTAATTTTATTTTTCTCCGTTTTAAGTCAGATTGTGGCTTTTTACTCTGAGCCATATTATTCTTAGCCATATCCCCAAAAGTATAAATAATGTAAATAATTGTATACTATATGTAAAGGATGTATTACATTTTTATAGAAAATTGGCTTATTTGCTTTTAAAACTATACATAAAAATGTTATAAATATAGAACTTTGACTTGTATTGAAAGAGTATATGGAGTTGTATAGATGAAGCAGAAACAATTTGAAGTAATTTTATTTCTAATTATAATGGTGATGGGAATGGTTCTAAGTTTTGCTTTTTCGATAGGAAGTCCAGTACTTGCTATAGGTGTCTTTTTAGCAGGGGGGGCTGCGATATATATTATAAAAAATAGACAGGAAGGCATTGTGGAAGACGAGCGCATTTACCAGATCAGCCAGAAAGCCTCCTGGATTATTTTCCAGATAATAGTAATTAGTTTTGCCCTTGGAGGAGCAGCCCTCATAGCAATGAGGAACACTTATCCAAGCTACACCAATCTTGGTTTTTTCATGGCGTATGTAAGTTGTGCGGTTATGGTGCTTTATGGCTTGCTTTATATGCATTACAACAGGGAATATGGCGGCTGAGCAGAAAGCCGGATTCTCATGTCTTAAAAAATTTCAGGTACAATCCTAAACTTGATTATTAAAGTTGAGTGTCCTCGTGATGACACCCTTCAAATCTACTTAAAAAATACGGAGCCTGCAATGAAAAATAAAATTAAAGTTTACAGAGCAATACATGATCTTACCCAGGAGAGCCTGGCCGAAAAGGTAGGGGTGACACGGCAAACCATACATGCTATTGAAAAGTGTAAATATGATCCTTCTCTTGAGCTAGCATTCAAGCTTGCAAGGCTTTTTGGTGTCCGTATTGAGGATATTTTCTTCTATGAGGACAACGGGACTGAGCCCCTTCGAATCCTCCAGAAAGACTCAAATTAATCCTTTTTTACGAAAATCAGGATTTATAAGATATTTCCAGATAAACTTAACTTTCCCGGATTCCTAAAACAAGTAAATACGGTGAAAATAAGATATATATTCATTTTTTTATATCCGGAAAAAGCGAGAACACGTGAACTATACAGGCTACTGGGTTAGTAAAGCTAATTTTCCTTCAGGAGATTAATGGCGCTGCATCTCGAAAATCAATTTTAGTTTTTAAATATATTTATATTAAATGAAGGGATAGTTACAATTAACGGAAACTCCGGATGTAAAGCCCGTGAGTTTATCCCATCAAACAAAAAAATAAGCAAGTTGCAAAGGAAATAAGCAGGAGGAAGATCAATGATGCAATCTTTTATAGTTGAACACTATCTTAACAAAAATGTGGATGTCTATTGCGGTGGACCTGACGTTTTCAGGGGAAGTGTAGAAGCCTGTGCAGACAATGTTTTGACGCTTAATAATGAAGGGAAACTTACCCATATAGCCATCGATAAGATAATAGCCCTATGGGGCCAATAAGCCCAAAACTTTACACAAAGTGTTATATCAAAACGACAACAGAACTGGGAAAGGATCACTACTGATTCCCTTCTCATTCATTTTATATTTTATAATCGTTGGATGGCCAGTTGGCGCTTTCATTTTCTGGCAAGAGTAAATGGAAGGGAAGAGATGGCCGGAAACCTGCTAGAAACACGCACAAACTAATAAGCCTTGATCTCAAACTTGGAGCAGAACAAAATATATCTCCTAGTTAGAAACAAAAATGCCTTAATACCGGGAAAAAGAAAATTCATCCTAACTAGCAGGTCAAAGTTAGATATATGGGAGAACATTAGATATATGGAAGAACATTAGATATATGGGAGAACATCTGGGGTGCGAAGAAATGGAATCTTTTATAGTGGAACAACTTCGAGGCGAAGGAGTAGACGTTTACTGTGGGGGCCCTGATGTATTTAGCGGAAGGGTAGAAAGCTGCGCAAACAATGTGCTCACTCTTGAACAGAATGAAAAGCGCACGTACATAGCAATTGATAAGATCATAGCTATATGGCGCGCGCAATAATATCCATAAAAACATTGAGTCTACTAGATTTGAACTAATCTCTTAGTTGAGAGTATCGTATATACGAGTAGTATATACGGTTACTTCCTGTTCTCATAGCTTATGCTTTTCTTCAGCCTTTGCATGGGAAGCGATAAACTCTCTCATCAGTTTTGCCCCGAGCATGGCTGTTTGTCCGGAATCGTATTCAGGAGCGATTTCTACAACATCAAATGCCATTGAGAAGGGAGCAAGCGTCCTTATCGCAGTCCTTACATCTCGTGCACTGAGGCCAAAAGGTTCAGGCGTGCCGAGCCCAGGGGCATAAGCCGGATCTATGGCATCCATATCAAGAGAAAGGTATATCTGACTGCAGTCAAGCCACTCGAGAGCTTCTTTGAGGATCTCTACAATACCTGTGGATTCCACGTCATCGGCTGTATAATACTTCAGATTATTTTCCTTAGCAAAAATCCACTCTTCTTCAGGACCGCTTCTTATGCCTATGGAAACCAGATTCTTTGTAACCTGATTTAGAATATTTCGGGATACGCAGGCATGGTTATTTTGAAAACCCCTATATTCTTCCCTGAGATCAAAATGAGCATCTAAAACAAGAACCCCGAAATCCTCTCCAGCGAGTTCAGCACAGGCCTTGACCATAGCAAAGGTCAGGGAATGTTCTCCTCCAAGCATAATGGGAAGCTTTCCATCGTTCAGGAGGTCTTTTGTAGCTTCGTAGAGATTCTGCAAGGTCTCGTCAACCAAGGCTGAAGTTTCCAGATTTCCAGCATCATAAATAGGAAGGTCCACAAGATCTATGTCGAAAGTCGGGTTATAACTTTCGAAGTTCGCTGAGACCTGTCGCATGGCATCTGGAGCCCATCGGCTGCCTGCCCTGAAAGAAGAGGTGTTGTCAAAAGGCACGCCGAAAATAACATAACGTGCAGATTCATAGTCTGCAAGAGCATCTATAAAGGAATTAGGTAAAAACATACTCTAACCTGATATGAAGTTATTTGCTTAAAAAAGAACTACTCAGGTTGTTGACCTGAGTTTTGACATTATTTGGAAATTTACATTCGTATATCGAGTTTGATTTTGCCAAGGGCTGTAATATAAGAAACCTCTTCACCCTCTTTGACTCTGTCCTTATACTCATCAGGAATTACAATCTCAAAAGTTGAAAAGTCTCCCATGTCCATGAGTTGGGCAATTTCACCGGTAATCGAGATTACTTGGGCTGTCTTTCTTTCCACAATCGGGATATAGATTTTGCTTGCAACGGAACCTATGTAGGAGCGTTTCTGGCCGTCAAAGAGACCTATGGCCTCTACCCTTGCCTTTGCAGCTCCATGTTTTCCTGGCTTGGACTTGACAATACTTTTTATGACGCATGCTTCGTCATCAATAATTACATATTTTCCTTCTTTGAGATCCTTTACTTCTACCTGCTGTTTCATAATGATTCTCCCGTACGTTTTTAAAACATCTATAAATAAGCTGTAAACGCCATACCGGGTTTGTCGGAAAGTCTCCATGGGTCCGGTTAAGTAGTATAAGAAGGCTTTTCTAATTTTTAAGCCTGTCTCTTATTTGGTCCGTACATTGCTTACTTCTGTATGGAAAAACTGAGAAATATTCCTAGCTTGGGGGCGCCTGTAGAACAAATCTACATTGAAAACTAATACGATAAATTATCCTTGACTATATAATGCTTGTGTGAGTTTTATGTCTTTAGACCATGTTTCAGTAAAAACTGCCAGAAGTACCCGAAAGAAGGCCATAAGCCAGAGTAGTTATTACTTTACAGAGGATATTATACTACAAAGAGGGAAACCTTTTAACTTATAAAAATTATTATTTTAGAGCCTGTGATATAGAAAAAATTCAACTTTCAACTGAGCCCAAGTTTCTTCAATTTTTCTGGCTTTGGCACGCCTTCTTCATCCCAGCCACGATAATGGTAATATTCCTGAAGTGCAGCTTCAAACTCTTGCCTTGGGAGTCCCTCATATCCTTCACTCTCGGCCTCGTTTTCAAACAGCCTTTCAGGAAGTGTATCATCTTTCTGGGAAAATCCTGCTTTAAGGTTATAAATTCTCTCAAGATTATAGATTCTTTCTCCAATATTCAGAAGTTCTGCAGGTGAGATATCAATACCAGTTGCCGAAAACAGAAGAGCTGAACAGAGCTCTTCATTAAGAGCAAAGCCCGAAAAGGGACAGAAAACAAAAGAGTCCAGCATGGCAGTAAGGTTTTCAAAGACCTGGAGGATACCTGCCTTTCCTTTAAGGCTTAAACGGTCAAGACAGAGGGGCTTTCCAAGTACCTCAGGCCCGACCATGAAAGCAGTTAGGTAGTCTCCCCCATGACTGGATGTAGCATAAGCCAGGGCCTGTCCCCTGACCCCTCGCGGATCAAAACCTCCAAGTTCAAGTCCCTTTACATCCATGCTCAAATCTTCTCTCCCAAGGCCTGAAAGATAATTTCTGGCTCCACTTCCGAATTTTCCTCCTTCTCCGACTTCTGAAATCAGGGATTCAAGCTCATCGGCTTTGATTACCCCGGGTTTGAGTTCAGCGCACGCCCCAAGCAAGGAACCTACCGAGATTGGATCAAGCCCATAATCCCTGCATATCCTGTCAGCTTTGAGCACAGAAGTCAAGTCAGAATTCTCAAGATTAAACCCGAAAGCCCAGAGAGAATCGTAATCAGGTACAAGCTGGCCTGTTTCTTTAATCCTTTTCTTGCAGCTCAGAGGACAACCAGGGCAGCTTTCATTTTCAAGCTCGAAAGCAGATTTGATACACTCTCCTGAAAGTGCATCTGCAAATGAAGTTCCCCTTCCGGAAAAGTTCCTAGTAGGGATAAGATTCATGTATTCCAGCAATTTTACAAGCACAGATGTGCCGTAATTTGCAAGTCCTTTGGAAAGCACAGGACTTGCCTCAAAAAGCTTCAATATCCTTGTCTCAAGATCCCGGAATTTCTCTTTATCAGAAGGTAAAAGCTCCTTTTCTCCTTTCACGGCCACAGCTTTAAGCGTTTTTGAGCCTGCAACTGCTCCAAGGCCTCCTCTCCCATTGTGAATAGAATCAACAACAAAAGAGGAAATAAGAGCCTGTTTTTCTCCTGCCCTGCCAATACAGGCAACGCTGACTTTGCTGTCTTTTTTCTTTAGAACTTCAGTACAGGCTCTGACATTCATCCCCCAGAGTTGTTCTGCAGCCACAACTTCAACGCTTCCTTCTCCTACTTCAACATAAGAAGGCCTTTTTGCCTTTCCGGTAATGATCAGAGCGTCAATTCCGGTTTTCTTGAGCTCTTTCCCAAAGCTCCCACCCATATTCCAGCTAAATACTGTGCCTGTAAGAGGTGACTTCGATGTTAGGACTGCACCTGAAGCCATCGGAGCAAGCCCTGAAAGAAGCCCAGAAGTAAAAATTAAGGGATTTTCCGGACCAAGAGGGTCAATATCAGCATCTGAAAGCTCGGAAAGCAATCTTACCCCAAGCCCCCTGCCACCCAGATACTTTCTGATTAAGTTTCCATCCGTCCTGACGGAATTTACCGATTCAGAGCCAAGGTCTACGTATACCATTTTTCCAATCCAGTCAACCATATTGAATCCTCTATTTCTTTCTCTTTTCTGCTTTTTATAGTCAATTCACTAATAAATGACAGATCAAGAAATTGTTAGTATCCACAACCTGAAATAAAGACACGAAGACATCTATATAATCCAAGCGTGACATGCAGCTTTTCACATGATTCTTATTACAACCTGATCTCCGCTTTTAAGCCCGAACTGAAGCGAAGCATTTCCTTTGTTTACCGCAATTTCCAGAAAACCGTGACTGCCTACAAGGATAAGAGGTTCTTCCTGCCTGACAAAAGCGTAGGTTTGAACAAAGGGTACCCTTCTGCCGTTTACTTCCACCTGCGAGCCGAAGGAAGAGAATTTCAAAATTGTGTCTTCCGGAATATTGGTAATTACATTTCCAAAGCTATCTGCAAAAATAACCTCGCCGATAAGAAAAGGCCCGTCAATTCCGAAATTTCCGAAGTCAAGGTCAACAAAATCCGAAATTCTGGGTCCGACAGTCTCGATTGGTGTTCCTTTTGAAAGATAGGCTCCTACGGGTGCAAAAATATCCCTGCCGTGGAAAGTTGCAGAAACTCCTGATTTAAGCATAAGTTCAGAGTTTGTTATTTCATATACTTCCATTTCCCCAAGACGGCACGCTGCAGGGATCAGGAGCCCGTTGTCAGGACCAACAAAAAACTGTTCTTTTCCTGTGTTGCCGGCTTTTACAGCAAGAGCGCGACGGGAAGTGCCGACTCCAGGGTCGACAACCCCAATATGCACAGTTCCCTGCGGGAAGTATCGAACAAGGGAATAGAGAGCAAAAGCTCCTTCCCGAATTCCGGCTCGCCGGATGGAATGGGTTATATCGACAATTCGCACATCTGGGTTAATTCCCAGAATCACGGCTTTCATGGCTGCAGGATAGAGGTCTCCAAAATCGGTAGTCAGGGAAATTAAGGGCATAAATATGACTCGGATTTAATCTATATTATATTATGCAGATTTGATAAAATAAATTAATACGTGAGAGAATGTCATAGAAATTAAAAAGAAAAAGATAGGGAAGTAAATAGAAAATGAAATACATAAAAATATTATTCATATTGGTTTTAATAAGCTTGATTCTTCTGGCATCAGGGTGCGAAGAAAAACTGAATGCTGAACCGATAGAAAAGTCTCTCCAGGAACCTTATACCGAATTCTATATCCTTGGGCCTGAAGGGAACGCTGAGAACTATCCTACAGAATACGTACTCTGGGAGAATGGAACCGTAATTGTGGGAATTATAAATCATGAGCAAAAGCCCATCAATTATACAATGGAAGTTAAGCTTGAAAATACGTCTCTGCCTTTACTTCCCGATCAGCAGTATATAAGTCTCAGGGACAACGAGACCTGGGAAAAAGCAGTCACCATAACTCCCCCCTTCGAGGGAACAAACATGAACCTTCAATTTTTGCTCTACAATAACGATAAAAAGGACATGTTAGAAGAGAATATCAGTGTGCCTTATAGAGACCTTCATCTATGGATAAATGTAACAACACAGAATCTCTCGAAGAATACTTCAACTCCGTTAACGGCGATATAAGCAACTGAGCTGAGGTTCGGCACTGACCATATCCATCTCAAAAAACTGAAATAATTCAAGTTGTGCAATCCTAAGAAAAACAAAAAAGAATTTTCTCTGTTTCATCGGGACCTGAGTGCACAGGGGCCTGTTGCACATTTCCCTCGGGTAGGCTGATTATTTCGGGAAAAGCTTTCGCATTTTCCTGAAGCAGCCTGAAACCTTTTTCTTTATCAAGTTTCTTTATCAAGTTTCTTTATCAAGTTTCTTTATCAAATGGGGCACCTGTCCATACAGGCAAGGAATTTCCTCCTTTTTTATAGCGTAGAACTACTCAGCAGGTGGGGAGTGAAAAGAAGTTTTTCACAGATAATAAGATTCCCGTATAGATCTGCATACCCGATTCTCTAGCTTGGTTTTAGATTCAGCGTTTGCTCCCCTATAAATATTTTTTAAGTTGATTTTGATGTGAATTCAAAAAATCGGTATTTCAGGCATAACTACAAAACCTTTTTGCAAAACCTGACCGAAAGTTCACATATATTTCTTCTTTTTGAGAACACGAAATGTCAGCACATACACAAGAATATTAAATATAAGAAGGATTCCAACCTCAGGATAAAGATCAAAGATTCCGGAGTTATTCAACATAGCATTTTTTATGCCGTAAAACACGTAAGTGCTTGGTACGAGACGGGAGATATACCCAATCTCTCGGGATAAATCGGCCAGCAGGGCCAGTAAAATCAAGGGTGCCATGCAAACAGTGGAAAGTAGAGATGCCGAAGAGTAATTATCAGCGTAACTGGCAATCAGAAGCCCAAGGCCTGTGAATACTGCAGAACCGAGAATTATAAAAACAGTGACCGATATGAAGTTTCCAATGAAACCTCCATTTATAATAATTATAACTAGAGATAGGAGTATTGTCAGGAATAATCCAAAAAACGACTTGCCGTAAATCACATCTTTTTCCGAAGCTGGTGACACAAGTATTGCATCAAGGGTTTTTTTCTCTTTCTCTGTAGTCAGCGTATTGGGTAAAACCATCATTCCAACAAATATTACAGTAAACATAATCCATATAGGAATATTGAACCTGGACTGCAAGTTTCCAGGGAGTATATTTAAGGTAACACTCACTGGATACTTCTGTCCTGCAAAATCCATGATGATGTCTTTATAAGTTTGCAAAAACCCAACCGATTTTGCTTCGTAAGGGTTGACAATGATATTCAGGGAAGGAGTGAGCCCACTTTTTACATCGGCACTGAAGCCTTCCGGCACAAGCATAATGGCTGCAACTTTTTGATTATAAAGTAACTCTTCGGATTTACCAGTAGAGTCTGCAATAATTACTTCATAGTTACCTTTCGAACTTAGATATTCAATAAAATCGGCACTGGAACCTTCATCATAAACTGCAATGGGTACTACGGTATTATCAGTCAATGAAACCGTAGAGTTAAAGAGAACCGACAAAAAGACCGGAGTTAATAGTATTATCAGTAAGTTCTTGCTTTTTACCGATGATATTAAGTCCTTTCTAAAGATAACCAGTACAACGTTAAGATTCATCAGTCAATTTCTCCCCAGTTAGTTTTATGAAAACGTCTTCAATTGTAGCCTCTTTTGAATGTACAAGGGATATCTGATTACTTTGCGAGAGTTTTTCAAAAATATCGCTACTAGCTTTTGTATTTAGCGGCGATTCGTAAATATCTCCTTTTACAGTCTTGATCATCAGAACATCCTCACCATACCTTTTTTTCAGATTTGCAGGGGTGTCCATAGCTATTATAGAGCCTTTATGTATGATAGCCAGACAGTCGCATAAGAAATCTGCTTCTTCCATATTATGTGTCGTTATGAGGATTGTTTTGCCCTGCTCTTTAAGACCAAGAATCATTTGCCTTATTTCCCTTGCCGAACGTGGGTCCAATCCGCTTCCGGGCTCATCCAGAAATAAAACCTCGGGATCATTGAGTAGGGCCCGAGAAATCATTATCTTTTGTTTCATACCTTTTGAAAGAGTCTTTACTTTGTTTTTCTGATACATTTCCATTCCTACGGCCTTCAATACTTCACTTACTCTCTCTTAAGGGGAATTGTATAACCGGCGGAAAAAGTTGAGGTTTTCATAAACCGATAACTCTTCGTACAGGTTTTGAGACTCAAAAACAACGCCGATTTTCTTTTTTATCTCCACTGCATCCAGTACAGTGTTTAGTCCTCCAATGTATACGGTACCCGAGGTAGGAGGAAACTGACAGGTAAGAATCTTGATGGTAGTGGATTTCCCTGCTCCGTTTGGGCCCAAAAGTCCGAATATAGTTCCTTTTTGGATACTGAACGAAATATATTTCACAGCTTCGAAATCGCCATAATATTTAGATAAACTCTCGGTAACTATCGCTGTATCCATGGTATCGCCAGCCATTTCAGAATATTGCATACTTACCCTTCGTTCTGTGTCAACTCATACCATTTTAATAAGAAAGTTAGTGAATTATATCGAAACCTGAGAAGATTTTGGATCTGGACCATCCAACTCTTTCAAAAAACGAATGAAATTGGCTTACATCCTAACTGAGAATAAACTAACTGAGAATAAACTAACTGAGAATGAAATAACTGAGAATAAACTATCTCTATTCTTTTAGCAAATAATATAAGATTTCATGAACGTTATTAGTATTAAGACTTTTCATATTTGTAATATATTGTAATACCAAAAGAATTTCTCAGCAACTGCTTTCAAGTCTTAATAAAAATTCCTTTATATCCAGCCCACTCGCATAACCTGTAAGTTTTCCGTCTGAGCCTATTACCCTGTGGCAGGGGATAATTATCGCAACCGGGTTCCAGTTATTTGCAAGTCCCACAGCTCTATAAGCCCTGGGCTTTCCGACAGATACAGCTATCTCTTTATAAGATCGGGTTTCCCCATAAGGAATTTCGCACAAAGCTTTCCAGACTAACTTTTGAAAATCCGTTCCTTCAGGAGCCAGCTTAAGGTCAAAGAATTCGAGTTTTCCGGAAAAATAAGCTTCAAGTTGCCTGGCAGCCTCCTTGAAAAACTCTTTGTTTTTTATCCAGCCCTCAGGGATTCCTACTTTCTTCTTACCTTTTAGGAAAATAAGATGCTTCAGTCCTTCTTTATTCCCTGCCACAAGAATGGGACCGATTGGTGACTCGATTATGTCATAATACATTTTGTTCATCTCCTAGCACAGTCGCGGTGGTAACATTGTATCAGATAGAAATGTTTATTCAATGACCTGGAAAAAGGAATTCACTGTAGAGGGGAGAACTGAGGCAAAAACTGAGGCGAGAACTGAGGGGAAGAACTTCGTGAAAACAGGTCCCAATAAATTTTCAAATTCCGGACTGAAAGTTTCGTTTGTCTACTCTGGCTTCTTTTTAAGATCCAGGCTCTTCTAAAGCATCTCCCTTGCTGCTGAAAGGATATGAATCATTCCATTCAGTCGGGACCTCAACGGGACTAAGCTTTTCAAATATATATTCCTCGCTTACGGTTTCAGAAGGACTCCCTAGTTCTTCAGGAGCCCCACTTTCTGAAGAAACTGATATGAGTAGAAATATCCCAAGAGTGATAAGTCCTTTAACTATTCCGAAAGTGATAAGCTTTTTAACTGATATTCGTCTCATAAAACCGATAAATCGTCTCATAAAAGCAATCCTCTGACAGGCTAACAAAAAACATCATCCAGATCGTATATTACCAGATCATATATTATCCAGTCGTATATATCCAGGTCGTATAAGAAGACTTCCAGATATCTCAACAAACTAAGAATAACTTTGAATGCTTTTAGAATAATTATGTAAAAAGCTATCGATTTTAAACTGTCAGAATGACAAATTTTCAGTGAAGAGGACGAATTCTTTTTTCTTGAGCATTTTCAACAAGATAGTCGAATTTTGCATAAATTGAGTTTAACTTTCAGAGAGCTCGAATTATTCAATAAAGTATTCTAATGAACACGTTTTATAATTAAGACAAATATTACTATTTTTTTCCGGAAGTGTTATATTAAACAAAGTTTAAACTTTGAAGCACGAGTCTAAAAACGCAAAAATTGCCTCAGAGCTCATCACCGGACTTTGATCTTGATGAAAGAGGCAGGATTCAACCTTCAAGAGGAAAAGCAGAAAATCCCTGGAAAGAGGGGAGTGAGACGATGACAAACCAGAAAAAACTTACAATACTTGCGGTAACCGTCCTGCTGGTTCCGGCCCTTTTTATATCAGGCTGTACTGGGGAACTCAGTGCAGAGGAAATCGTAGAACAGATGCAGGAAAAAGAAGCCAGTATTCAGGATTATTCGTATACTATGCAAATAACCTCATACTTTGGAAATCAGACGAAGGAAATTGAAATCCAGACCCTGCAGAAGAAACCAGACAAAACAAAAACCGTTACAATAAAACCTGAAGAAGAAGCAGGCTCAATTGCGGTTGTGGATGGAGAATTTATGTGGGTTTATGACCTGAAAACAAATAAGGTCATAAAAATGGAAATGCCGGATACCCCGATATTGGGGGAGATAGATTACGCAGGAATTATTAGCGAGTTCCTGAACAAAAGGGATGTTTCTCTGCTTGGCATGGAAGAAATCGACGGAAGACCCACATACCTGCTGGAGACAAAACCGAGAGAGAAAGAAGAGGGACTCCTTATAGGCCGGATGAAATTCTGGGTGGACAAAGAGACATGGATGTTTCTTAGGTATGAAATGTATGACAGTAGCGGAGACCTGAGTATAAAATTCGAGATCCGAGACCTCAAAATCGATCAGGGGATTCCGGACTCCGAGTTTGTATTTGAAGTGCCAGAAGGGGCAACGGTAAAGACCGTGAATTTTGACTCATTAATTCCCAAAGAAATGACCCTCGAAGAAGCCAGAGAATCTGCAGGATTTGAAATCCTGATTCCAGAATACCTCCCCGAAGAGTATGCCTTTAACTATTCTACAGTCTCTAACAACAGCTGGATAGCCCCTGAAGGGCAGGCCTCGGAGACGGTTTCCCTGACATACGAAAACGAGGAAGGTGATTACATTTTCCTTTCGGAAACAGTACACGAAAATGAGGCCCAGGAAGCTCCAATCATGAATTCTGCCGAGGACATGATTATTAACGGAATGGAAGGGAAGTACCTTGATCTGGGCGACATGAAGATCCTGACATGGAAAATAAGAAATGTCGACCTGAGCCTTACCGCCTCCCTGGAAAAAGACGAACTGCTGAAAATTGCGGAGTCCATACGGGAAAATATCTGAAAAACTCTTTTAATGGTAATTAAACCGGAAAATGGTGAGGAATATGGCAACAAAGAAAGCGTTATTCTTGCTGGCTCTCGTAATTCTAGCCATCTTCACATCGGGCTGCACGGAAAAAGAACTGAGTGCCGAAGAGATTACAATTAAAATGCTGGAAAAACAGGACAGCATTGAAGATTATTCTTACACCATGCACATGACCTCTTACATAGGGGAAAAAGTCGTGGAAAATGAGCTTAAGACGATATACAAAAAACCGCACTTGTTGAAAAATTTCATAGAAGGGCCGGGAGGGAAAGCAGAAACGCTTGTGCTCTCTGATGGAGAATTCAGATGGACCTATGATTCAAGGACAAACACGGTCATGAAAACAAGAATTCCTGAAACCCGGGAATTAACTGAAAATGACTATCTTTCAATCATAAAAATTTCTCTTAACGATACAGACCTATCCCTGCTCGGAACAGAGAAGATTGAAGGAAGGGAAGCCTATCTGCTGATGGCTACCCCGAAAGAGATAGGAGAGCAGGCTCCTGAATACAGCATGAAAGTCTGGATAGATAAAGAAACCTGGATGTTCCTTGGATATGAGATGTACGACGCCAACGGGAAACCAGTATCAAAAGTAGAAATCAGGGACCTTAAAGTAAATATCGGAATTCCAGATTCTGAGTTTGAGTTTAAAATCCCGGAAGGAGCAACCATAAAGACTAGGGAACCCGGAAGTGTTGAACTTCCTGAAGAATTAAGCCTCGAAGAAGCTAAGGAACGGGTCAGGTTTAAAATCCTGATTCCGGAGTACCTGCCCGAAGGTTATGAGTTCAGCCATGCGGCGGCTTACAATACCAACGAAACAGCGCCTGACGGTCAGGCTGCTGAAACGGTCGTTCTGAAGTACATGAAAAAGGAAGAAAGCATTGTTATTACAGAAACTGTATACGAAGCTGAGTCTCCCGATACTGCAATAATGAATACTGCAGAAGAAGTTTCGATTAATGGGGCAGAAGGAAAGTATCTTTCGCTGGGGAATATTAAAGTGTTGAAGTGGAAGCTCGGAAGTGTTGACCTGGGCATGACGGCTCCTCTGGAGAAAGCTGAGCTCCTGAGAATTGCGGAGTCGGTTTCAGAAGCATAAATCCTGCTATACCAGAATAACAAATTTATAGAAAAAACCTAGGAAAAAGCACCAAATTAAAGCAGGAAAATAAACAGTAAAAATAAGAATTAGGATGAAAGAAAAGATGAAGAAAGTAAAGCTCGAAGGCTTTACTCTGTAATTTAACCAGTGCCTCTTATTTTGCAAGGTTGTAGTTCTGGTTGACGATCTTAAGAGCGCAGAAGTTGCCGCACATTGTGCATGCATCGGTGTCTTCGGGTGCCCTGCTGTTCCTGACTGCTCTTGCGTGTTCAGGATCGATTGAAAGGGAGTACATCTTTTCCCAGTCGAGTTCCCTTCTAGCTCTGCCCATGTCAAGGTCCCACTGTCTTGCCCTGTCAGGGTACTTTATCATGTCTCCAACGTGGGCTGCAATTCTGGAGGTCTTGACACCAGTGATAACGTCTTCGAGGTTTGGAAGGGCGAGGTGTTCTGCAGGAGTTACGTAGCAGAGGAAGTCACAGCCGTATGATGCAGATACGGATGCGCCGATTGCAGTTACGATGTGGTCATAGCCAGGGGCGACATCGGTAACAAGAGGTCCGAGCATGTAGAAGGGCTTGTGGCCGCTCATTTCCTTCATGAGCTTGACGTTGGTTGAGATCTGGTCAAGTGGTACGTGGCCAGGACCTTCGACAATTACCTGTAATCCCTGTTTGTGTGCCTTGTCAGCCACTTCGGAGTTAATAATGAGTTCCTGAATCTGGGCGCGGTCGGTTGCGTCATGGACTGCACCTGCACGCATTCCGTTACCAGTGGAAAGAACGACTTCGTGTTCCTTGAGGATTTCAACGAGGTAATCGAAGTTTTCATAAAGCGGGTTTTCCTTTTCGTTGTGCAACATCCAGGAGCTCATGAAAGCACCGCCGCGGGAACAAAGTCCGCCGTACCTGCCGTGGGCTTTAAGCCTGTCAAGGGTGATGTTATTGATCCCGGTATGGATTGCCATAAAGTTGGTTCCGAGCTTTGCCTGGGCTTCGGTTGCGTTGAAGAGCTCGTCTTCAGTCATGTGCACAATTGAGCCGTACTTTCTTGCAGCTTCAATGAAAGCCTGGTAGAGAGGCACTGACCCAACTGAAAGGGAGATGCTGTCAATGACTTTTTTCCTGATCCCGAGGAAGTCTCCGCCGGTCCCGAGCTCCATAAGAGTGTCAGCGCCTGCTTTTTCTGCAGCAATTGCTTTTTTGACTTCCATATCTGGATCAACGATATCCGAGGATACTCCAATAGAAGCATTGACCTTGGTCCTGAGCCCTTCGCCTATACCGCAGATCTTTACCTGCCTGTAAGGGGAAGTTGGAATAACGATTCTTCCAGCTGCAACTCCACGGCGGATGAATTCTGGGTCAAGCCCTTCATCCTTTGCAACGATCTTCATTTCTTCGGTAATGATCCCTTTTTGTGCATCTTCCACGATTGTCATATTATTAGCCTCAAGCGTTCTATCATCTGTAAGATTTGTCAATAGAATTTATCTATAGGATTAAACTGTAATTAAGGCAAGGTTGAGTTAGAACATAAAAGGCGAGTAATTATATATAACACTTTTTAAAAAATTAACTTTATCCATAATCAAGTTTACTTTACTTCGATGCCTACAGTTGTTGAAAAGTATAAGGAGCTTGATTAAAATAAACGTTTTATTAATTAATCTCAAACCTTTTTTGAGTATTAAACAAGTAAACTTGTTCTAGATGAGAAATTGAAGAAGGCGAGATTCATAGTAAAATTAAGTATAAAATAGTAGCCTAACGAAAGAAAAACAAAACCTCAACTTTCTATATTCAAAAATTATTTTTAATCTTTTGAATTATTTATTGCAAATCTACTAACAAACATTAATATATAATTTATATAGTTTCTACACACACTTGATACTTGCAACGTTTTTATTACTATCGTGAAGTTTCATTAACATATTATAAATTTTATAGCTCATATTCTGGACTTATTGAGGCATTGCCGTAAAATAAAATTCCTGTTCCAAAGTAGCCTTGGCTTTTAAAAATCCCATGCCACTCGTAGTTGCTTTTATTTCATTCAGGTAATGGCCCCTGTATTCTTTGGGCCACTCCCCAGGATCGTTATTTGCTTCCAAACGGATGTGGAAATATACCGGTGCTCCTTGTTTATATTCACTTACATAGACATAACTGTCATAAGTCGGATTTGAGGCATACCTGGTGTATTCTCCATAAGGGATTACAGAAATATTCGAAATGTTTTCAACCGGGAATAATATTGGACTTCCGTTACTTATAGGATCAAAAATATCAAAATAGTCTGCAACAAAATTTGCACTAAAAGAAATATCCTGTATCCTGGATTCATTTGTCCTGAATCCAAGCATATATCCTTTCTCAGTTTCCGCAATGAAGGTTGTCCAACCTCCTAGTGTTGTTTTGTTGTCAAAAGTTTCAGTTGCATTTTCAAAATAGGGACCTTTGCGGTATTTTTCAGGCCAGTTTTCGATTTCATGCACCAGCTCCTGGGTAAAATAAGGGTCTTTCTGAGCAGGAGGGGTAAAAAATCTGCCTTCCTTAGATGCTGGTATAGGAACCATTATTACAGTAGGTCCCAGCACATCTCTTCCGGAAAGGCCCCCTACCCTGACATCATATAGACAATTATAATGTTGACTTCTATCCCTCCAATCTTTCGCGTCCATATAAATAGCATGGAACCACATGCTCACGACAATGCTCCCTCCAACAAGAATTATCAAAACAGTAATAAGTAACAGATTTCTTTTTCTCACTTTTACTCGCCCCCTCGTCCTCTAAAAAAATCTTTACTCCAGAAGCAGGATCAAGCAAGCCTTAAGTACTTACAAGTCTATGATTTTCTTGCCTCCGGGCATATTGAGTTCAGATTGGCTCTGAAAGACTAGTTATGAACCCCATAAACTAATTTGGTTTATCTTTTATGAATTTTTTTATCATTCCCTCTAACAATATTAGAGAAAGGGAAATTTACAGACCTGAAATAGAAAAACAAAGGTTAATTAGAATTTTTAGACAGAACTTACTTATAAGGTAATCGCTGTTGGCTGTTTCTTACTTGAGCTTTAAATTTTGAGTTAATCTATTGAAAGTGTAAGCTGTGCACGTTCTAAAAGAGGAAAACCAGAAGCTAATATATAAGTCACACAATATATGGACTAAAAAATTATCGTGAAACTAGTTTAATAGATGCCAAATATTTAAGAAAATAATCGAAAAATCAGTAGTACAATTGATGCTATAGGCTAATGTAATAGTATCTAAACTCTAAAAAAGTTACTAGTTCAAATTAAAAATACAGGCTGAAAAAGTAGAAGTTATTATTTCTCCCTTTTATTATTTTCCTGGATAAGCTTAACGGTTTGCCTGTGCAGGGTTACTATAAGATCGCTCAGCATCCCGAAGATGAACATCTGAAGTCCGAATATAATAAACAGGGTCGTGAGAACTGAAAGGAGAACATGGGTGATATCATTGAACCACTCGACTACCACATAGGTTCCCGTAAACAAACCTGCAATAATAAAAAAAAGACCTATGATTCCGAAATAAAACATCGGATTATAAACTTTTGCAAGCCTGTAAATTGTAGACCCTATTCTAAACCCATCTTTAAGAGGATTTAGCTTGGTTGCGCCTTTTTCATTTCTTGGGAGGTATGCGATTGGAACTTCTTCAACTCTTTGTTTTTTAAGAATACACTCTACAGAGATCTCAGTCTCAATCTCAAAACCTGTTTTATTAAGCTCAAGTTCCCTTACGCTTTCAAGTGTAAATGCACGATAGCCGGAAAGAATATCTTTTAGATCCGTTCCATAAGCGATGTCAAAAAACAGATTTATTATGTGGTTGCCTACAAGGTTAAGTTTTGTAAAAGCGCCAGGGGAGTAGTTCTCAAGCCGGTTGCCTATGACGTGGTCGGCTCTGCCCTCCAGAATAGGCTTGAGGAGAGAACGAGCTTCTCGGGCAAGATACGTTCCGTCGCCATCAACCATTACTACATAAGAGCTCTCTATAAGCCCGAAAGCCTGAATCATTGCCTGTCCTTTACCTTTTCCGGTCTGAATGACAACT
>ENA-UOOH01001497-UOOH01001497.1-fermentation-metagenome-genome-assembly--contig:-NODE-1497-length-22657-cov-3.479338_pt1 | contig 22657 bp, 30 predicted proteins | sample MGYA00245778_ERZ724025 | MGnify/ENA primary metagenome ERZ724025 (study PRJEB28704, sample SAMN03018313) | fermentation metagenome | biome: anthropogenic terrestrial biome; feature: soil; material... | reverse complement strand
GCTTCCACCGTACTTTTCGCCTGTAAAGCCCTTCGGTCCTATGTTCAGCCCAGGGTCTTCGCCGGTGTAGGTCTGGTGCAGGTGGAATATATTGAAACGGATTCCTTGCTGGGCTGCTGCATCACCTTCAATTGTGATATCGCTATCGCGCCATACCAGAGCCCATGCATTAGCATGACCATCGAATAGCTCTGCATAGTCCTTTGCGCTGTGCTCGGAAAGGGGGGCCATGGCCTGTTCCGATACCGTCTCTGAAGGAAAATCGCGGTTAGTGATCACTGCAACCGTTTTTTCTAAGGTCAGAGTCTCTCCGGCCTTGAGAGACACCTTAATTTCGGCTTCAGCATAACGGGAAGAAGCGGTGCATCGGGGCTTAAGGTTGGCGAGTTCCACACCATCGCGGTAGAGGCGAAATGAACTTGCGGCTGCTACAGTAAAGTTGGACTTCTTCGTCTGCATAGTGACTAATTGCATGCCTGGCTTACTCGACTCGGTCACTCCGAGCCAGAAGTCCTCACCATAGTTGGCATCCTCATTCACAACATTTCCATCCAAATAGGGGACAAATATAATTTCTGATCCTTCTTGCATAGGATCTTCTTCTAAGGTGATGCTATAGCTAATGGCTGCGAGGTTTCGGTGCTCCTTGCTTACAAAGCGCCTGGTGTGGACCGAAAATCTGCAGCCATCATGATCTTGAACCTTAAAACGGCGAGAGAGCTCGCCTTTTTGCATATCTAGAGTACGACAAAATTCCGCTGGCTTCCAGGTGTGAAGGTCTAGAGGGTTCTGCCCTAGGGTTACGTGGATGCCGATGAAGTTCACTGCATTTAAGACTTTAGCGAAGTACTCAGGATATCCAACTTTCCACCAGCCCACGACGGTGCGATCGGGATAATAAACCCCAGCTATGTAAGTGCCCTGCAGACTGTCACCGGAGTATTTTTCTTCAAAGTTTCCTCGCATGCCCATGTAACCATTACCTAGAGAGGTAATGCTCTCCACGATGCGATTGCGGTCGGGATGAAATCCGTTCTCAACAATGTTCCATTCCTCGGTTCCCAACAGTAGTTTCAAAAAACCCCCTCCTGTCAACATATCTGAACTCATCATAACCTACTTTGCAGAACTTGGCAATCGTTTGCACAGGAGTCCAAAAAAACATAGAATAGAGTCCCATTCAGTTTGCCAAGACGTAAAGCAGTTTATCTAAATTGAACGCGGTAAAGCCAGGAATTACGTGGTGTGCTGCAGCTAATATATGCGGGTCGCCAACGCCAATAGCTGTCATCTCTGCCCGCAGTGCTGCTTCGATACCAGCTTGGGCGTCTTCAAAGACCACTGCGTTTTGTGGAGCAGTGTTTAGTAATGAGGCACTTAAAGCAAATACCTCTGGATTTGGTTTGGCCTTCGAGACCAGATTGCCATCGACAATGACGTCAAAGTAATCAGTAAGTGCCACTCGTTCTAGAATGATGCGGGCATTCTTGCTTGCTGAACCGAGGGCGATCTTTATGCCCGCTGCGCGCAGTTCATCTAAGAAAGGCAATACTCCAGGGAGAATTTCCGAAGTATCCATTTGGTTAATGTACTCCACATACCAGGCGTTTTTCTTGGCGGCCAATTGCTCTTTTTCCCCATATCGTTTCTCTTGCTGACCGATTTCAAGCAGGATATCTAGGGAGCGCATTCTACTCACGCCTTTGAGTCGCTCGTTGTCTTTTCTGGTAAACTCAATTCCCATCTCGTCCCCCAGACGTTTCCAAGCCAAGTAGTGGTACCTAGCGGTATCCACAATCACCCCATCTAGGTCGAAAATTGCGAGCCTTAAGTCCATGGGCATACCTCCTCCGAACCATTATATCATGATTATGTCGCTCTCAACATAGTCTAGGTAAAAAAAGGGAGGTGAGGTAACTGATTGCCATTTATGCCCGGGTCAGCACGGAGGAGCAGGCGAAGCACGGTTTCAGTATTCCAGCACAGATTAGAGAATGTCAAGACCGCATTGGAGCAGCTTCAGCCCTTGTATTTGCCGATGAGGGCGTATCGGGAGAAACCCTTCAACGTCCCGCCTTAGAGGAACTTAGACAAAAGATCCACAAGAATGAGGTTAACAGCGTTTATTGCTTAGATCCTGATCGCCTGTCCCGTAAACTCTTGCATCAATTGCTGCTCACCGAAGAATGGGAAAGGCAGGGGGTGTGCTTACACTTTGTGAATGGTGATTACAGCAAAACACCAGAAGGAAATCTGTTTTATGCGCTCAGGGGGGCTATTTCGGAGTTTGAGAAAGCTAAGATTACCGAACGGATGTGTAGGGGGCGTTTGGAAAAGGCCAGGCAAGGCCGTGTTTTACGGGATTTTCAGATCTATGGCTATGACTTTGATCCAAGAAGCGAGCAGTTAGTGGTCAATCCCGAAGAAGCAGCGATTGTGCAGCAAGTCTATGGGTGGCTAATCGCTCCTCCCCCTGGAATTCGAGGCATCTCAGGGATTGCTCAAGCATTGACCAAGGCCGGTGTACCTACCAAGAGGGGAGCGAGCCGCTGGCACCGTCAGGTCGTGAGGCAAATCCTTAGTAACCGAACCTATGTAGGGGAGTTTTATCAGAATAAATGGGACACCTCCAACAACACAGTGCGCCTTCGTCCCAGGGAAGAGTGGATCTTCATTCCTTGTCCACCCATTATAGAGCCAGAGACATTTGACAAAACTCAGTTGATTTTGTCCTCTCTGTCAGTTAATTCGAGATCTTAATGCATCTACGCACAACAAAACGCATCCGTCAAGAAATAATGCTCTACGATCCGATCGGGGCAGATCGGGAAGGGAATGAAATAAGTCTCATGGACATCCTGCGTTCAGATGAAGACGAAGTATTAGATGCAGTGGTTTTGAATATTGACCGTGGCTTACTGGCTGAGCGTTTTGGTTGCTTATCAAAGCGGGAACAGACAGTGCTGGAACTACGCTTCGGCCTTGGGCAGCAGGAACGATTGACACAACGGCAGATTGGTCGCCAATTGGGAATCTCTAGGTCCTATGTTTCTCGCATTGAAAAAAGAGCCTTGGGAAAACTACTTAATGAAATGGGTCCGTGTTAGGATGGGCGCCCCGCTGCGGGCGCTTTTTCATATGGTACATTAGTGGCAGAATCTGTGTTATAATTGAGGGACATTATGGAAAGTAGAGCTTAAGAGATGAAAAAGTTGATTCCCGATGTGATTTGTGAGAGTGTGTTTGCCATTGATTTAGACAAGCTAAAAAAGCGGGATATTTCCGGTTTGTTAGTTGATATCGATAACACCTTAGTACCCTGGGGCGAGCCAGAGATGGAAGGAGCCTTTGTTGCCTGGGTGAAAGAGGTTAAACAAAAAGGCTTTAAGGTCTGTCTAGTCTCTAACGCAAAAAAGCCTCGCGCTGAGAACTTTGCTACCCTTCTGGACATTCCCGCCGTCGGTCTGGCTCTAAAACCACTTGGGCGCGCCTTTCGAAGAGGCATGGCCCTACTTAATCTTGGACCCCGTGAAGTAGCGGTTGTGGGAGACCAATTGTTCACCGACGTTTTCGGGGGCAACCGCCTAGGTATCTACACCATTTTGATTAACCCCCTAAGCACAAATGAGCTTGACTCAACCAAGATCTTGCGTAGGATTGAACAAAGGATCTTGGGCAAGATGGTGAAGCTGGGACACATAAGCGCTAAGCATGCCCAAATCCGACAAGGGAGAGAGTAGAATGAACGACAGATACTGTCAAGGCTGTGGTGCCAAAATCCAAAGTACAGAACCGGATTGTTTCGGCTTTGTTCCGGTCCACTTACTAGACCAGGATCAGATCCTTTGTCAACGTTGTTTTCGCATCAACCATTACGGTCGCAATGAAATGGGTCCTGTTGCGGCCGGTGATTCTTTAGAATCCATTCGCGCTGGCATGGATTGGTCGACAGGTGTATGCCTCGTGATAGATTTACTAGATTTTGAATCTGGACTTCCCCCTGAGCTCCTAGGCCTCATTCGAGGAAAGGGGCTTATGGTAGCCGTGAATAAAGTGGACTTGATTCCCAAAAAGACGCCCCGCAAAGAGCTGGAAAGCTGGGTGAAGTCGCGCCTGGACTACTATGGTCTGCCTGGGGTAAAGGTCGTTTTAGTGAGTGCAGCGAATGGCTACGGATTTCCGGACTTAGCGGATCACTTAACTGCCCTTGGCAAGCAAGTTCTTTTTGTAGGGATCACCAATGTGGGAAAATCCAGTGTGTTGCAGCGCATACTACACATGCGCATTGGAGGAGGGAAGCGGAAACGTATCGAGCCCACAATATCGGCCTACCCTGGTACAACAGTCAGTGTATCACGTTGGTCGTGCCCTGGAGGTTTAGTTTTGGCCGATTCGCCGGGTTTTGTTCCCAAGGGCAGGATTAGTGACTTTGTAACACCAGAATTAGCCCAGAAGATCATCCCCCACAAGAGTCTATCCTCCCATCTTTATCCTGTCCAGTCAGGAGATGTTGTTTTTATCAAGGGCCTGTGTGCCGTGGAGTGTCTATCCAGTAACGGCCAAGGCTTGCTCTTGGGATTTACTGGTTCAGGTGTCCAGTGGCAAAAATCCTCCAGTAAGCAGTTGGTCAAATGCTTGCAAAAGAGCAACGAGCAGGCTCCCATCACGATGTGGGAAGACCGTCTTGTTCAGCTTGAGCCTAGGGAGGATTTATCGATCAGTGGTTTGGGATGGGTTTCGTCCCGAAAGTCCCCCTATAAGTTGCGTGTTCACATTCCCAAGGGGGCCGAGTACACGATTCGCCCGAATCTCCTTGGTCCAAAAAATTGAAAAGAAAAATGAAAATTCATGAATAAAGCTCGTCCTCCTTGCACATACTATAAATATCAACTGTTGATTGCAAAGCAATCACCTTGGAGTTTCGAGTTTCGTTATACGAAACATTTCACGAAACATCCACAGTGTCAGGGAGGATGAACCATGTCATTATTCGTTTATGAGACAGACTTGGACTATGAGTCCAGTAACAAGCTACTTTTGGAAATCCGCCAAACGGTGAGCCAGCTCAAGAGCTCCCATCCCAAACTACGCCATTGTTCTTTGGCGAATGTGAGCGTGAAAAAGAGAAAAGCAACCGTAAACGTAACCCTATTTTACCAGCCCTAACCCCACACACGGGGTTTTTCTTTTGATGATAAAGAGGATAGGCAGGAGTTTCCATAGAACAAAGAGAAAAGACTTATAACAGAATTTAGGAGGTCGAATATGAAGCGAATAACCCGGATTCGAGAGCGTCTGCAAGCTGAGGGGGCAGATGTATTCTTAGTTTCTAATCCTGTGAACAGACGTTATCTAACTGGTTTTACCGGTTCCGCAGGTTTGGTGTGGATCTCCAACACGAGGCAGGCTATTTTGACGGATTTTCGGTATCTTGAACAGGTGAAAGCGGAATGCCCCGGTTGGGAACTAATAAGGATTGAGAGCTACGTTGAGTCCCTAAAAACACTTATAGAAGAGGATAAAGTCCAAACGATTGTTTTTGAAAAAGACTATGTCACCGTGAAACAAATGGAGGACTGGCAAGAGAAGCTATCGTCGCAGTTCATAGGGATCACAGGTTGGGTAGAAGAGCTCCGCATGATTAAGAGCAAAGAGGAAATCGAAAACATCAGAAAGGCTGCACACATTGCCGATGAGGCATTTGCCAAGCTTCTTCCCACTATCCGTTCGGGAGTAACAGAACGGGAGGTGGCCCTAGAGCTCGAATTCTTGATGCGCAAAGCCGGAGCGAGTGGCATGTCCTTTGATCCGATTGTGGCTTCAGGTCCGAGAAGTGCCCTACCCCATGCTAGGCCGGGAGAACGCATTTTCAGCGTTGGTGATTTTGTGGTCTTTGACTTCGGTTGTATTGTTAATGGGTACTGCTCCGACATGACTCGGACCATTGTCATCGGTGAACCGGAAGAGAAGCACTTGCTCATCTACGATTTGGTACTAGAGGCGCAGGTGAAGTCTCTAGAAGCTGTGGGCCCCGGAAAAACCGGTGTAGAAATTGACGCCATTGCCCGGGATATCATAAGCAATATGGGCTATGGTGAGTATTTTGGCCATGGCTTAGGACATAGTCTTGGCTTAGAAGTACACGAGAGTCCGCGGCTTTCGAAAACAGATCAAACAGTTCTGCAGCCTGGTATGATTGTCACCGTGGAGCCAGGAGTCTATTTACCAGACTTTGGCGGCGTGCGAATCGAAGATCTGGTCTTGGTAACTGAGGATGGCGCAGAGGTCTTGTCCTCTACTTTTAAAGAACTGTATGTAGTAGGATAAGGGGGAAATCAATGATTTCGGTAAATGATTTGCGTACAGGAGTAACCGTTGAACTCGAGGGGGACATCTATAGTGTGGTTGATTTTCTTCACGTTAAACCCGGCAAAGGAGCAGCCTTTGTCCGAACCAAGTTGAAGAATATCCGTACAGGAGCAAGCGTTGAGCGTACGTTTAGAGCGGGAGAACGCATTGCTAGGGCCCACATTGAGTCAAGGCAAATGCAATACATGTACAACGCTGACGGGGAGTATTTCTTCATGGATATGGAAACCTATGATCAGATTGCTTTGAACGAAGGTGATCTGGGGGATGCGCCAAAATACCTTTTGGAGAATATGGCCATTGGAATTCAGTTCTACGAAAACCAGGCTGTGGGTGTCGATTTGCCCACGACTGTGATTTTGCAGGTAACCCAGACAGAGCCCGGATTTAAGGGCGACACAGCACAGGGAGCGACCAAACCGGCTACGCTGCAGACTGGCATTACAGTCCAAGTACCGTTGTTTGTGGAGCAAGGTGAGATGGTGAAGATAGACACGAGGAGCGGAGAGTATCTCTCACGGGCCTAGACGGACAGATAAATCAGGAGGTGGACTTGGTGGAGACCATTAGAGAGAAGATTGCCTATTTACGCGGGATCGTTGACGGGGATCCTTCCATGACGGAAGGGCGAAACGGCTTTTTGTTTACCAAAATTCTGCACGTTCTGGAAGAGCTGGCCCATGAAGTGGATGAGCTAGCACAGGTCCAGGATGAGCTAGACGAGTACTTGCAGGAAGTAGATTTTGATCTTGCCTATTTGGAGGACGAGTTTTTCATTGACGAGGATGATCATGACTGTGACTGTGACTGTGACGATTATGATGAGTGGGATGACTCCTCTGATGGCTCACTAGTAGAGGTGGAATGTCCAGAATGTGAAGACATCGTTACCTTCGATGAGGATTTCCTGTTTGACCAAGGTGTGCAAATTCGGTGCCCCCGTTGTGACGCAGTCGTATTTGAGACCTCTGACTTTGAGGAACTTGAAGATCTTTTTGAAGAAGATGCTGTGCTAGAAGAACATGATGAAGACTAGTTTTGAATAGAAGTCCAGACTAGACAGGTTGCCCCTAAGGGGGCAACTTTTTTTGGTCATACCTTGTCCTCTCCATGCATATAGTGTTGCAAAGGGTGGACTTTTCTATGTTGAGATATCTTTCGCCCGTCTTAAGGGGCATCGTTCATCAAGCTGCATTATCTCTGCTCGAAGAGGTGCGGATTCGTCTAAATCGTCCCCTCATGGTCAAAGATGGGAGTGGATTTCTTTTTCTGTCTGCGAAGGGACTACCCTCCATTCCACAGCATAGCTACATGGTAACCAAAGATGACTTGGACCGGACATTGCAGCTCGTGACCGAAAACTCTTGGTATGCCTGGGAACAGGAGATCCAAGGCGGTTACTTGACATTGCCTGGTGGCCATCGAGTGGGTATAGGAGGACAGGCGGTATACAGTGACGGCCATTTGAAAACGATTAAGAACATCTCATCCCTCAACTTCCGTCAGGCCAGAGCAGTGGTTGGGGCTGCCGACCCTATTGTTGGCCGAGTTGTTACTCAAGGAGGTCATATCCGCTCCACTCTCATTGTGTCTCCTCCCGGTTGCGGGAAAACCACATTGCTACGTGATCTCCCTCGGCAGGTGGCCAATTGCGGTCTACAGGTAGTGGTTATTGATGAACGCTCCGAAATCGCTTCCTGCCACTTGGGCGTGCCTCAACTGGACGTCGGCGTGCAAACCGATGTCTTGGATGGATACCTCAAGGAGATCGGCGTCTACCATGCCCTGCGAGGCTTAAGCCCACAGGTTGTGGTGACAGACGAAATTGGACATGGCGGCGATGCGGTGATCCTTTCACAGCTTGCACGGAGCGGAGTCAAAGTCATCGCTACCTGCCATGGAGACTCCTGGGAGCAACTAAAAGGACGGAGCTGGGCAAAGCAGAGCTTGGAGATGTTTGAGTTGGTGGTCATATTGTCGCGGCGTCAGGGGCCAGGTACCATAGAATCGGTTCTAAGAGTTGGAAACAGTACATAAAATGATGAGGACAGGGGTGAGATGGATTGCTTGTTAAGGGTGTTGCTGCTGGTCTTATTTTCTTTTCTACTGGAGCCATGGGCTTAACTCTTGCAAAAAGTTTCTCCCGGCGAGTCCAGAATCTGAGGGAACTCATTACCTTTATCCAAGTGTTGGAATCGGAAATCCAGTTTGCCAGAACGACACTGCCAAATGTCATCACGGTTCAAGCTACGCAGTATTCTGGAGACATGGGGAGGTTTCTGAACATCTTGAGCACAAGGCTCAAGGCAGGCACGGGCGAACGTTTTGGGACAATATGGGAGGAGGGCATCCAGAATCTTGCATCCAACGGCTTGCCCAAATCTGCGCTGGAGGACTTGCATAGTCTCGGTGATGTCTTGGGCACGACCGACGTTACAGAACAGGTCAAACATCTTAAAGTACTTTTGCATCGCTTGGAACAAGCTCTCCAAATTGCCCAAGAGGAGCGGGAAAAGCAGACTCGTTTATGGCAATACTTGGGTTTCTCTGCGGGACTACTCATCGTCTTACTCTTGCTGTAGGAGGGATTAAAGTGACGGACTTATCTCCGATTTATCGCATAGCAGGACTAGGGATTTTGGTAGCAGTCCTCAACATTTTTCTCGTGCAGGCTGATCGGAAAGAACAAGCGCAAATGCTCAGCTTGGCAGGGGTAATCATTGTCCTTTTATGGTTGGTCCAAATGGTGGGACAACTTTTCTCCGATGTCGAAGCTGTTTTTAGGTGGTGAGATTGTTGCTATGGCTTCCCCTGGTGATTGGATTAGGCGTCGTCTTAACTATATTTCAAGCTCATCTCAGGGAGGAGCAACCCCCTTGGGCCGTTCTAGTAGGTATCTCCTTTGTAGTGGTGGTTTTCTTAGCTTTGATCCCTCAATTCACTAGCTCCTTTGGGGCGTTAACTGCCCTCGCTCGGGAAGCCCAAGTGAGTTCAATTTACTTGAATCCTGTTCTTAAAACCATTGGGGTAGCCTATCTCACTTCATTTGGAGTGCAGATTAGTCGTGAAGCTGGTGAGGAGGCCATCTCGGGCATGATCGAATTGGCGGGAAAACTTGTAATCCTGCTGATTGCTCTACCCCTTCTGCAGGCCATTTTGTACACTTTGTTCGGCATATTGGGTTTTTAGGGTGATATAGATGAAACAGTGGCTGGTGGCCTTAAGCGTATTGGTTAGCCTAGTAGTCTTGGCCCCTTTGTGCCAGGGACAGAGCATCTTGGATGGGCAACCCTTTCAAGAATCCATCGAGGCCCAACTAGAAGCCCTTGACTTGGGACACCTATTGGGTTTCGGCGAGCTCTTAGAAAAGGAGTATCAGGACTATCTGCCTGGACTCACTTTACAGGATTTGCTAGGAGGTGCAGATCAATCTCCGCCTCCTACAGGGCTCTTGCTCCTGATACTTCGGAACTTCTTGCGCGAACTGTACCTAAGCTTGCACATCCTTCGCCAACTGGTGGTCATAGGCATCTTGGCCGCTTTGCTGGAGCGTTTGAGTCGTTCCTTTGGTACCAAAGCTATAGTGGATTTGGCCTTCGCAGTATGCTTCTTAGTTCTGGTCATTCTCGGATTGCAGAGCTTCCAAATTGCCTCCAATGTGGCCATAGATGCCACCAAGCAGATGGTCGGGTTCATGTACTCCCTCATACCCATGCTATCCTCCCTTTTGGTGGCCGTGGGAGGTGTGACATCGGCGGCCGTGTTCCACCCCTTGCTGTGGGCACTGGTGGGAACCATTGCCAGCCTGGTCCAGAAGTTGCTCTTTCCTATGATATTGTTTAGTACAGCCTTTTCTTTGGTGGCCCACTTTAGTACGGACCTAGCTTTTCCAAAACTAGGGAGTCTCCTCAGGCAAGGAGTGATTACCTTGCTAGGCATCTTTTTCATCGTCTTTTCCGGCTTCATGGTCGTAAGGGGAGCCATTGCTCCTGTGGCTGATGGAATATCTTTGCGCACAGCCAAGTACTTGACGAAAACATTTATACCTATAGCTGGCGGAATGTTTGCAGATACCCTTGAGGTTGTTGTGGGAGGTTCACTCCTGATCAAAAACGCAGTTGGTGTTTTCGGCCTTGTAATGATTATGTTTATGGTCGCGACTCCATTACTGAAGGTCTGGGCGATGATTGTTGTGTACAAAATTGTGGGCGCACTCTTAGAGCCCATTTGTGACAAAAGAATTGTGCAGGTCCTTGGTACTATGGAGTCATCCTTGGCTTTAGTCCTAATCGCCTTGGCAACTGTGGCCTTGATGCTATTTTTGGCCATAACCATCTTGGTCGGTATAGGTAACTTAGCCGTATTCATGAGGTGAGAAGTATGTATTGGAGGGAATGGCTTCAGACTTTGCTGAGCTTAGTTATACTTCTGGGCATCGTTGAAATGCTCTTACCCTCCGGCGAATTGGCCAAATACTCCAAACTAGTGCTGGGTTTGGCGCTTATGCTTGCCATCTTGCAGCCGCTCACCATCTTGTTGAATCAGGACCTTCAAAACATGGATTTGACTTGGATCAGCACAATTTCATCAGAGCCCCAAGTGCAAGTCCTAGCAGAAAGGGTACAACTAGCGGCCACCACACCATTTTTGAAGCAGGATGAAGTCACGTTCGCGACCCAGATTGAGACCGTGCTTTTGGGCCTAGAATACGTGGAGAATGTCAAGGTGCATATTGAAAGCACCGGGCAAAGCGACGCCCTAATCCACATTTTTCTGCAGCCCTTCGGGGAAAGCCGCAAAAAGACGGTTGGAGAAATTGTGGCCTCCATGCTGCACGTCCCTGTCAACCAAATTTCAGTAGAGCGCTGGAGGGAATAAAGGAGGTAAAGTATGGGAGAAGTATGGAGCCGACTGAACGAACGGCAGAAGAAGCTCCTTAGTTGGCTGGCTGTCGTCTTGATTATAGGTGTGGGAATTCTCATACTACAGCCATCGACACCTGAAGATGTCCCAACAAGTCTTCCGGGGGGCCTCCCTGTTGCGATGAGAAATTTAGATTCAGTCCAAGAACGCCTGCAAAAGGAGCTAGCGTCCATATTAAGCACCATGCTAGGCGGAAGACGTACGGAGGTATTCTTGACCATGGAGCGAGGCCCAAAGCTTGAGATCGCCTACGATCTCACAGAAGAGGAGCGCATTGGAGCCGCGGGATTGAGCGAAAGACGCTGGACATCGAATCCGGTATTAATGCGCAATGATGCTGAACGGAAGGAGGTTCCGCTGGTTCTTGAGGAGATTGAGCCAATTGTTCGGGGAGTCTTGGTCGTCGTCGATCAAGAACCTCATACCAACACACGTCTGACCATTTCTCAAGCGGTTGCCACGGCCTTACAAATACCCATGTATCGAATTGAGGTTTTGTTCACACAATAGGGAGGATGGTGAAAATGGCTAAGTTTTACGTGTTACGCGGAAGAAAGGTTCTTTGGAATCTACTGATCATTGTGATGGTGATTATGGCTTTAGTCTATATCTTTAGAGTAGATGATGGATTGAACTCTGATCAGGAAGTCACAATTGATGGAGACAGTGGCTTCGGTCAGGTCGTGTTGGTGGAACCTGTAACAGTTCGCACCATTCCCACTAAGTTTTCCGAATACAAGTTGGAGCGGGAGCGCATGCGTAGTAGGCAAGTGGAACTCCTGCAAAACCTGGCCTATGACGGTCACAGTGAAAGAGAACGCAAAGAACAGGCCCAAGTAGATTTGCAGGCGTTTATTGAGAAAATTAGTCGGGAGACTGAGATTGAGAACCTGTTAAAAGCCCAGGGTTACTTGGATGCACTAGTACTTCTAGACCAGGAGGCCATCACTGTAGTCGTTCCTGTAACATTAGTGAGGGAAGAAGCGGCTCGTATTGGTGAGTTGGTACATCGCCTAACAGGAGTAAGACTTGAGAGAATAACCATCGTGGATGAAACCATCGGTGTGTAGCTCTTTTGTAAGCCTCAGCAGTCTGAGGCTTATTTTTTGGAGGAGAAAAATCGGAACTAGCGAACTAATCTAGATGCGATAAGAAAGAGGTGTACTATCAGTCATGGAATTTCAGCAGATCAAGGACTTAATCTCGCTAGTCGATTCTACCGACATTACGGATTTCGAAATAGAAAATAAGGGTTGTCGCATCCGCATCCGTAAAGAACGGAAAGAGACGAATCCTGTGCCCAGTCAGCGCGTGGAACAGCTGACCTTAGAGCCAGTGGTATCAACCCCTGAGCAGGTAGTTGAAACGTATGAAGGCTTGGTGGCAGTAACCGCCCCTATGGTCGGCACATTTTACCGCTCTCCGGCACCAGATGCTGAACCCTTTGTCCAAGTGGGAGAAGCAATTACCCAAGGCCAGATCCTGTACATCATCGAGGCTATGAAAATGATGAACGAAATAGAGTCTGAAGTAAAGGGAGTTGTCAAACAAATCCTGGTGGAAAACGGTGAACCGGTGGAATATGGACAGCCCCTGTTGTTGATTGATCCGAAGGCCTAGGAGGTGCCCTATGTTGCGTAGAATACTCGTCGCGAACAGGGGAGAAATAGCCTTGCGCATCATCCGGGCCTGTCGCGAGTTAAATATCGAGACCATTGCCGTTTATTCCGAAGCAGATCGAGAGTCTCTCCATACGAAGTGGGCTGATAGGGCTGTCTGCATTGGTCCCGCAGCTTCCCAAAGAAGCTATCTTAACGCCCAGAATATTTTGGCTGCGGCCATCACCCACGGCGCGGACGCTGTTCATCCCGGTTATGGTTACTTAAGTGAGAGCCCCCTTTTTGCAGAGATGTGCGAGGCGCATAATCTTGTTTTTATTGGTCCCTCTGCAGAACATATTGAACTTTTGGGCGATAAAGCCAGGGCTAAAGCCACCATGAGGGAGGCCGGGGTGCCAGTTGTTCCTGGGAGCCGAGGTTCTATTCGTGATGAAACAGAATTGGTGCGAATCGCTGAAGAGGTTGGCTACCCTGTCATGATTAAAGCTAGCGCGGGAGGGGGCGGTAAGGGTATGCGTCTGGCCCGGGATCGGGGAGAGCTGCTCAAAGGTTATGACACCGCCCGAGCCGAAGCGGCGGCAGCGTTCAACAACGACGCCATCTATCTAGAGAAGTTTGTTGAAGCTCCTAGGCACATAGAGATACAGCTTTTTGGAGATAACTTTGGCAACATAGTCCATTTTGGTGAAAGGGAGTGCTCCTTGCAGCGACGTCACCAGAAGCTCATTGAGGAAAGCCCTTCCGCTGTAGTTGACGATAGGTTGCGGGCTGAAATGGGTCGTGTGGCCGTCTTGGGGGCCGCGGCTGTCAATTATCGTAACGCGGGTACTATGGAATTCTTGTTGGATGCATCTGGTAACTTCTACTTCATGGAGATGAACACACGCATTCAGGTAGAGCACCCGGTGACAGAAATGGTCTATGGAATAGATCTGATTAAGGAGCAGATTCGCGTGGCGTCAGGAGAGTTCCTGGGATATGACCAAACGGACATTAGTCCAATGGGACACGCCATAGAGTGCCGTATCAATGCCGAAGCGGTGCAGGTGAACTCCAGGCCATCACCTGGCCTGATTCGCAAGCTGTTTGTTCCAGGTGGATACGGGATTCGCTGGGATAGCCATGTCTATCAAGGTTACACAATCCCTCCTTTTTATGACTCCATGTTCGCTAAACTCATTGCCTGGGGAGCGGATCGGGATGAGGCTATTGAACGCATGAAACGAGCCCTGGACGAACTGACCGTGGAGGGAATCGACACGTCTATTCCCTTTCATCGAGTGATGATACGGGATGCTCAATTTCGTGAGGCACAGTTTTCTACCGACTTTCTTGAACGGTGGTTGAACCAAACGGAATTGTCGAACAAGGAATAGTTTGGTATAATACCCTCAGGAGGTGTTAGAAAGATGTCGGAAACCGAACGACGTAGCGAATTAGGCGAACTGAAAATTGCCAATGATGTTGTGGGAATTATCGCTGGCTTGGCCGCCGTTGAAGTTCCGGGCGTAGCCGGAATGAGCGGAGGAATAGCAGGTGGTATCGCCGAAATGCTTGGACACCGCAACTTATCGAAAGGCGTTAAGGTCGACGTAGGAGAACACGAATGTGTTGTCGATTTATTTTTGATCATTGAATACGGCTACAGTATCCCTGAAGTAGCTCAACAGATTCAAGAGAACGTAAAGAGGACGATTGAAGTCATGACAGGCCTCGATGTAATGGAAGTCAACCTACATGTGTTGGGTGTGCAATTTCCTCAAGAGAAAAAGGGTGAAGAGACGCCAGTGCCCGCACCTAGGGGGAAATAACATGATCCTACTTGACCGCATCTTGCTGGGAATTACTGCCTTGGTTTTGGCTGTTCTTGCAGGATTCTTATTATCGACCATTTGGGGCAGTACCTTTGTGGTTACTTGGCTGGGATCAGCGAGTCTGCCCGTTGACGGTAGTATTGTAGTATTGATTCTAGTGCTCTTAGCCATTTACATCGTAGTGCTCATCACCAGGTACGAAAGGAAAAAATTCATCGTCTACCCCAGGGAACTAGGGGAAGTGAAGATCAGCACCGCCTGTGTAGAAAGCCTTATTGTGGAAGCCGCGGAGCAAATTCCTGGGTTAGCAGAAGTTCGGGCTTTATTTACCGATGTGGTGGGCCCTAAAGTGACTCTTAGAGTAGTTGTCTACCCTGACTACAATCTTTCCCAGCTGTCCGAAGAGTTGCAGGAGAGTGTCAGAGCCTATGTGGAAAAAACTGTTGGGATCGTAATTCAGGAAGTTCAAGTGTTTGTCGATGGAATCAACAAGAATTCCGCGGAGACTGACGCTAATCTTGATCAACTAGTCTAAAGAGGTGGGGTGCTAGTATGAAGGAAAAGCTGCTGGAGATACTCAGTGCTCATTTAGGGAAAATTCTCGGTTCCATCATGGGTCTCCTAGTGGGTTGGATCATCATCGCTTTTGGCATACTCAAAGGTCTTTTTGTGGTGCTTTGCATTGTAATAGGGTTTCTCCTAGGTTCATACCTGGATTCGCCAGGAAGTGGTGGCGATTTTACCAGTCGATTTTCGAGGTGATCTTGGTTGAGTAGAAGACTAGCACGTCAGGTTGCTTTTCAGACTCTTTTTCAAATTGATTTAGGCAAGAGTGATATGGAATCGGCCTTGGCACAGAGGCTCGAGGATGTTGCCTTGAGCCCCGAGAACGAGGTCTATGTGAAAACCGTGGTACGAGGGGTCCATCAGCAGATTGCTGCCTTAGACTCGCAAATTGGCACGATTTCTAAGGCATGGGAGGTACATCGCCTCGGTTTTATTGATCGCAGTATCCTTAGGCTAGCCATCTACGAGATTGTGTTCATGGACGAGATCCCAGTAGGGGTAGCTGTTAATGAGGCTGTGGAGTTGGCTAAAGAGTTTGGCGACGATGAATCTCCTAGGTTCATTAACGGTCTTTTGGGCACGGTGGTTCGAGATGGGGAATTTCGATGAAGGTATTTTTCGGTATCGATACGAGTAGCTATACTACGTCAATGTGTCTCCTTGGCGAGGATGGAAACATTAAAGCTGATGAGCGAAAAATCTTGCAGGTGGCTTCTGGTTCGCGGGGTTTGCGACAATCGGAAGCCTTATTTCAACATATCCAGAATATCCCGTCTATCACCTCAAAACTGACTCTCCCCTTGGAGGGACATGAACTTGTGTCTATTGGTGTTTCGGAAAAACCGCGTCCGCAGGAGGATTCCTACATGCCAGTCTTTCTGCCCGGGTCTTGCTTAGCAGAGGCCTTAGGCCATTTGCTTGCTATACCCTGCCACAAACTCTCGCACCAGGAAAGCCACATCTGGAGCGGGATTGCCAGTGCCAAAGGCCCGGGAGCCCCAGATTTCTTGGCCATTCACTTATCGGGAGGTACCACAGAACTGACCGCGGTCAGGCGCGATTTGATCACCAATCGCCTTGAAATTGAGCTCTTAGGCGGTACCCTGGACCTCCACGCGGGACAGTTTGTCGATCGTCTTGGCGTCAAGATGGGCTTACCGTTTCCAGCTGGCCCTTCTTTAGAGAAACTAGCACACTTGTCCACCGAGAGTCTACCGGTGCCAACATTTCATCGTGACGGAATGGTGAGCTTTTCTGGACCCTTAACAGCCTTAGAGAAAATGATGGCAAATGTGCGGCCTGAGGTTGCCGCACGGGCTTGTTTTACGAGTATTGCTCGCACCTTGGTGAAGTGGATTCGATGGGCCGAGAAAAAAGGCGCCAGCCGCGAGCTTCTGGTGGTGGGCGGGGTGGCGGCTAACCAGATTATTCGCCAGGCCTTGCGGCAAGGATTGCCCAACTGGAAGCTCTACTTTGCCGCACCTGTCTATAGCGTGGATAACGCCTATGGGGCTGCTTTTTTTAGTGCCCTGGCTTCTGGATTTTTATCCCAAGGGATAAGCCAAGGAGGCGGATCACTTTGATACAACCCATTTCTGTCAGTGAACTAACGAAACAGATCAACTTTGCCCTTTCCAGCCCCGAATTTCAGAGTATCGCCGTGGAAGGAGAAATTTCTAACTTTGTTCACCACCGTTCGGGGCACATGTATTTCTCCTTGAAGGATGCCCACAGCAGAATCAAGGCGGTCATGTTTCGAGGCCGCAACCAGCGCTTGGGCTTTCTTCCCAAGAATGGAGACACCCTAATTGCAGTGGGTTCCCTGGGAGTCTATGAACCAAACGGCGAATACCAGCTCTATGTAGATTTGCTCCTTCCCCAGGGAATCGGCGATCTACATCTGGCCTTTGAACAATTGAAGGAGAAACTTGAACGAGAAGGTCTTTTTGACGCCACAAGAAAACGTGCGTTGCCTGCCTTACCCGAAAGAGTTGGAGTGATTACATCCCCTTCAGGCGCAGCTCTTCGAGATATTCTAAACGTTCTTATTCGGCGCTATCCGGGAGTGCGAGTCTTGGTCTTTCCTGCCCTGGTGCAGGGTGAGGGCGCACCAGCAAGCTTGCTTGAGGCTCTATCCCTGGCTCAGCAGACCGATGTGGACGTTTTGATTATGGGTAGGGGGGGCGGTTCCTTCGAGGAACTCTCAGCTTTTAACGACGAAGCTCTAGCTCGGGCCATTGCCCAATCCTCAGTACCCGTCGTCTCTGCTTGTGGCCATGAGACAGACTTTACAATTGCCGATTTCGTGGCTGATTTAAGGGCTCCTACGCCCTCGGCGGCAGCGGAGATGGTGGTACCTCTGCAAGAAGACTTGTTGAGGACTGTATCCTCACTACAAAACCGGATGGTCGGCTCCTTAGAGCGGAAAATCCAATCGGATCGCCGTTACTTGAAGCGGTTGAGCCAAAGCCCTATTTTGCAGACGCCCGAGCATCATGTTCATCAGCTGAGGCAGCGCCTCGATGAGCTGTGGACAGGCCTTGGACGCTATCATCGTCACGTTGTAGTGTTGAAACGAGGGAAACTTGGAAGTGTGGCGGGCAAGCTTGAAACCTTAAGTCCCCTCCAGACACTGGCCCGTGGTTATGCCATCTGCCAGAATGGGAAAGGTGAGATCCTTCGCCAGGCCCACGATGTTTCGCCTGGTGAAGCGGTTCATATTACATTGCACGAAGGGTCCTTAACCTGCATGGTAGAAGGGAGACACACATGAGTGAACTTAAATTTGAGGAGGCCCTAGCTCGTTTGGAGGAAATTGTACGCAGCCTCGAACAAGGTGAGGCGGTCTTGGACGAAGCCTTGGTTCTCTTCGAAGAAGGTGTGAAACTGGCTCGATTCTGTAACGAAAAGCTTGATCAAGCTGAAGCCAAGATTGAGGTCATGATGAATGATGGTCAGATCGAGACATTCGAGGTGAAGGAATCGTGAAGAAGTTGGTCCTGGAAGTCGAAGCAATCCTAGAACAGGCGCTCCCACCTGCCAGGGCAGTTCCTGAAATACTCCATGAATCCATGCGTTATTCCACCCTTGGCGGCGGTAAGCGTCTCAGGGCCTTACTAGCCATGGCAGCCTGCGCGGCAGTGGGTGGCGATTTGAGAAATACCTCTGGCCTTGTGGCCGCAATAGAAATGATTCATGCCTATTCTCTGATTCATGATGATTTACCCTGCATGGATGATGACGATCTGAGACGCGGGAAACTCACGAACCACATTGTCTATGGCGAGGCGGTAGCAGTACTCGCTGGAGATGCACTTTTAACCGAAGCCTTTGCAGAATTGGCCAGAATGCCTGAGAAGTATGGTGTTTCACATGAGATAACTGTTGCCGTCATTCTGGAAGTAGCTGAGGGAGCAGGATCCCAAGGCATGGTGGGGGGACAAGTTGTGGACATTTCCGGTCAATACCGGGAACTCGATGAACACACCCTGCGTTACATTCATGATCATAAAACAGGCGCCCTTTTCAAAGCAGCCCTCAGGGGAGGTGCCCTCCTAGGTGGTGCCAACGAGGAACAACTAAGCCAGATCACTCGGTTTGCGGAGAATTTTGGCTTGGCCTTCCAGATCACCGACGACATCCTTGATGAAACAGGTCAAGCCGAACAACTCGGTAAAGCTGTCAGGACAGATCAGCGTCTAGGAAAACAGACCTATCCACGTCTCTATGGTCTAGACAAGTCGCGGGAGATGGCAGAGCGCTGCGTTAAGGAGTGTCACGAAGCGCTGCGTAGTTTTTCTGACCAAGCTGGATTATTAAGGGAATTAGCAACCTTTATCATCCAGCGCGACCATTAGGTTACTTGCACACAATTAAGCACCTATGATATAATAAAGCCAACCTAAAGGGGAATGGCGCAGTATTCTAGTCGTCAACCTTGTTCTTGAAAACGGGCCTAAAAATCCGTTAAGGGCACATCGATGAAGTCTTTGGTGGTGGCTTTCGACGCCCAGTCGGGGGTTGCTGCTGAGGGTTAAGGATGGGGGGCGATCTGCAAGGGCATGTAGGCGTTGACCCTCCCTCCACGGAGACCCATAACTGTGGAAACATGGAGAACGTGTTTTTACGGCTTGGGATTAAACCTGCACGCGATACGTATTTGAAGCCAAATTGTACATCAGTGTTGGGTGCAGTGTAGCCTGTCTTGAGTGGTGTTCGGGGGATAGTGGTTTCTAGGCAATATTCTCTTGGCCAGGGAGTGTTGTTGTCCCATTTCAACAAATGGGGAACCCTTGAAACCTTCACTGCAAAAGAGACTAAAGAATCAGGATTGGTGTTGGGGAAAACCCCTAGACTGTTTCTTATTTGAGATGGTGGAGTGGGGATTACGGTGTGGTCTAAGTGGTAATCCAGCCTCGGCTGTGGTGACAAGCGAAGGGATCGAAAAGGGAAACCGCCAGTGTCGGTGACGGACTGGTCGATCCTTGGGAAAACCTGCTGGACCTAAGCCACAATCTTTACTCACTTCACTGCCATTTTCCTCGGTATTTTGCTGAATACTTCGGTATTCTGCTGAATACTTCGGTATACTTCGTATTCAGCTTGGAGTTTTCGTCAAACATCCACCACGAAAGGGAGCAGATTAAAGAGCTCATGCAGAGACGTTGGAGGAAAGTATTTACACTAACCATTGCTACATTTTTGGTATCGTTGGCGTTTAATTTGGGTAGTAACAGCGTATTGTCGTTTGTGCCTGTGACATTAGGCTTGGTGTTACTACTTTTTATTATCTCAGTCGGAGTCATCTTTGATATTGTGGGAGTATCGGCCACAGCGGGCGAGGAGGCCCCCTTTCACGCGATGGCCTCCAATCGTGTACCAGGCGCAAAACAGGCAATTTGGCTTGTGCGTAATGCCGACTCCGTCTCCACCTTCTGTAATGATCTCATTGGGGACGTGGCGGGCACTTTAAGTGGTGCCGTTGGCGTAGCCATTGTCTTTAACTTGGGAAGTCTTTCGGCAGGACTTGGGGAGACGTTAGCCAATACTTTTATGGTAGCATTAATTGCCGCTCTGACAGTAGGTGGAAAGTCCATGGGTAAGAATTTTGCCATCTCGAATTCCACAGCAATTTTGATTATCGTAGGGCGTCTTCTGTATTCCATGGAGCGAATTGGTATCCGGTTTGGCTCCACTACGGCAAAAAATAAAAAGAGGTAAATATAATGCGTGGTAATTGGCTTGATCGTATTAATTCGCCAGAGGATATAAGAAAACTTGATGTACATAGCCTTGAGCTTTTAGCCAAAGAGATACGAACTCGTATTATTTCCACCGTGGAGGAAACCGGTGGGCATCTTGGCGCTAACTTGGGAGTCGTGGAATTGACTCTGGCCCTGCATTCTGTGCTTTCGACGCCGAGGGACAAGATCATCTGGGATGTAGGTCACCAGTGCTATACGCATAAACTCATAACTGGGCGCAAGGAGCAGTTCCATACGCTCCGCCAGTGGGAAGGCCTTTCAGGATTTCCCCTTCCACAAGAGAGCGAGTATGATCACTTCGGGGTAGGACATAGTTCTACCTCTATTTCCGCGGCAGCTGGTATGGCCATTGCCCGGGATCTAAAAGGGGAGGACCATAGGGTTGTAGCGGTGATCGGCGATGGAGCCCTCACAGGTGGAATGGCTTTTGAGGCTCTGTGCCACATTGGTTCCTTGGGCAAGGACCTTGTGGTGATCCTAAATGACAATGCCATGTCCATCACCAACAATGTTGGCGCCTTAAGTGATTACCTCGGCCGCATTCGTTCTGATAGCACTTTATATAAGGCCCGGGAGGACCTCGCGCTCTTTCTGCGCAAAGTACCCCTTGTGGGTAAGCCTCTAGCCCACGTAGCCCATAAATTCAAGATTACGCTCAAGAACATGTTGCCTGGTCAGCTGTTTGAAGATCTTGGTTTTGCCTATTTGGGGCCCTTTGACGGACATGATATCTCCCGCTTGCAGAAGGCAATTCGCGCAGGTGTTGAACGAGGCGGACCAGTCCTTCTTCATGTCTATACCCAAAAAGGACGGGGACATGCCTTAGCAGAAGAGAATCCCCAGCGTTATCACGGTGTGGGTCCCCTTAGGGTTGTCAGTAACAGCAAGCGGACGACATTGTCCTTCAGCGAAGCTTTTGGAAAGACGGTCTCAGCTTTGGCGGAAGACAACGAGAAGATCGTGGCCATAACGGCCGCTATGGCTGATGGAACTGGATTGGGTGGATTCGCCAAACGCTTTCCAAACCGATTTTTCGATGTGGGAATTGCAGAACAACATGCCCTTACTTTAGCAGGAGGAATGGCAAGAGAAGGATTGCGCCCGGTTGTGGCTATCTACTCCACGTTCTTGCAGCGAGGTTATGATCAGATCATCCATGATTTGGCGCTCCAGAATCTTCCTGTTGTGATTGGTGTAGATAGGGCTGGTGTCGTTGGGGACGATGGTCCCACACATCATGGGGCTTTTGACATTAGCTTCCTGCGTGCTATCCCAAACATGACAATTCTAGCACCTCGGACGGGGAGCGAGCTTACATCCATGCTAACCTGGGCGTTAGAGCAGTCTAATCCGGTGGCTATTCGCTACCCTAGGGGTGATGCAGGCACGTGCTATCAAGGGCCCGCCTTTGACCCACGAGTACCTATTCCCGCTTCCATTGTAAAGAATGGCCAGGACGCGGTTATTTTCGCTCTTGGCCCTATGGTCGACATAGCCCTAGAGGCAGCGCGCCTTCTGGAACCGGAGTTAAGTTGCGGGGTCGTTAATATCCGTTCCATAAAGCCTTTGGATGACAACCTATTGCGACGCCTAGCTAGTGGCAAGAAATGTGTGCTCACCATGGAAGATCATGTCCTCGCGGGAGGGTTTGGCAGCAGTGTTCTCGAACTTCTTCGCGAGGAGTCGGAAGTGAAAATCGAGTGTATTGGCTATCCTGATGCCTTTGTACCTCAGGGAAGCATTGAGCGCCTCCATGAGGAATATGGTTTGAGTGTACAGCATGTGGTGCGGACCATCAGAAAGCTCCTACCTGGACGCCCCCTAAAGGCTGTAGCCAGAGAGGAACAATAAGAATCATGCGTCTAGATCGAGTCTTGGTGGAGCGAGGTCTTGCCCCTTCCAGACAGCGTGCTAAGGAGCTCATTTGTCAAGGACAGGTCATTGTGGATGGGGAACAAAGTATAAAACCCAGTGCAAGTGTACCTTCTGAGGCGACAATCCAAGTTTTGGGCTTGCCTTTCGCCTATCCTAGTAGGGCGGGACTGAAGTTGGAAAGGGCGCTGAAGGTCTTTGACATCGATGTGAAGGATAAGGTGGCCCT
>ENA-UOOH01001493-UOOH01001493.1-fermentation-metagenome-genome-assembly--contig:-NODE-1493-length-22690-cov-2.921714_pt1 | contig 22690 bp, 21 predicted proteins | sample MGYA00245778_ERZ724025 | MGnify/ENA primary metagenome ERZ724025 (study PRJEB28704, sample SAMN03018313) | fermentation metagenome | biome: anthropogenic terrestrial biome; feature: soil; material... | reverse complement strand
CCAAAAGGTCGCAGGTTCAAATCCTGTCACCTCGACCACAAGCAATCCCTTGATCATTCAAGGGATTTTTGATTCTAAGAACGCACCAGGTTATGGGAGGAGGGACAGCATGCCGCAGGTGATTGTCATCGGCGCGGGGCACGCAGGGTGCGAGGCAGCGCTTGCCGCGGCGCGCCTTGGGTGCGACACGGTCTTGCTGACGCTGAGCATTGACGCCATCGCGTTGATGCCCTGCAACCCCTCCATTGGGGGCACCGGCAAGGGGCACCTGGTGCGCGAGGTGGACGCTCTGGGCGGCGAAATGGCGCTGGCAGCGGATGACTGCCTGCTGCAGGGCCGCATGCTCAATACCGCCAAGGGGCCGGCCGTACACTCTTTGCGCGCGCAGGAGGACAAACAGGCCTATCACCGGCGGATGATGCGCGCGCTATTTGCGCAGGAGCATCTGGAGATACGCCAGGCCGAGGCGGTGGAGATTCTGACCCGCGCGGGCAGTGTGACGGGCATCAAGACGGCCACCGGCGATGTCATTGAGGCGCAGGCCGTCATCGTGGCTACCGGCGTATACCTCAAGAGCCGCATCATCATCGGCGAATACGCCAGGGCGTGTGGGCCGCAGGGCTTGCAGGCAGCCAGCGCGCTGTCGCACAATTTGCTGGACCTGGGCTTTGCCCTGCGGCGCTTCAAGACGGGCACGCCCGCCCGCGTGGATGTGCGCAGCATTGATTTTGACCGCATGCAGGTGCAGCCCGGCGATGAGCCGGTGGTGCCCTTCTCCCTGATGACGGACAGGCGGCTGGACAATAAGGCCGTCTGTTACCTCACCTGGACGAATGAGCACACCCACGACATCATCCGGCAAAACCTGCACCGCTCCCCCATGTTCTCCGGCACCATCGAGGGCACCGGGGCGCGCTACTGCCCTTCCATTGAGGACAAGGTGCACCGCTTCGCCGACAAGGACAGGCATCAGCTGTTTCTGGAGCCGGAAGGACTGGACAACCCCGAGTGGTATGTGCAGGGCATGTCCTCCAGCCTGCCGGAGGATGTGCAATGGGCCATGTACCGCACTGTGCCGGGGCTGGAGCGCGCCCGCCTGACGCGCCTGGCCTACGCCATCGAATACGACTGCATCGACCCATTGGACATCAGCCCGGCCACCAACGCCTTGCGTGTGCATGGCCTGTTCTTCGCGGGCCAGATCAACGGGGCCTCGGGCTATGAGGAGGCTGCCGCCCAGGGCCTGCTGGCCGGCATCAACGCGGTACAGATGCTACGAAATCAGGAACCCTTAGTGCTGGGCCGCGCCCAGGCGTACATCGGCGTGATGATGGACGACCTGACCAGCAAGGGCACCGACGAGCCCTACCGGATGATGACCAGCCGGGCGGAGCATCGGCTGTACCTGCGGCAGGATAACGCCGACCTGCGGCTGACTGCGCTCAGCCATCGCATCGGTCTGGCCGATGATGCCCGCATGCGCCACACGGAAAACAAAGCGAAAGAAACGCAGGCGCTGATTCAGCAGTTGCGCGATGAAGGCCTCTATGACCGGCTGAAACAGCCGGATGTCAAACTGGATATGCTGCTGCCCGATGACGCGGCCTACAGCCCCGCCGCGCGGGAGCAGGCGCAAATAACCGTAAAGTATGAAGGCTACCTGCGCAAAGAGGAAGCCCAGGTGCGCCAAAGCGCCGCCATGGAGAGCGCGCGCCTGCCCCAGGATTTGGACTATGCTTTGATCCCCTCCCTGCGCATCGAGGCGCGGCAGAAACTGCAGCGCCAGCGCCCGGTATCGCTTGGCCAGGCATCCCGTATCCCCGGCGTATCGCCCGCGGATGTCGCCGTGCTGCAGGTATACCTCAAGCGGCGGCAGGCCGACAATTAATTATTCCAACTCCTGCACAAACGCTTTGATGCGACGCCCGGCTTCGGCCAGGCGTTCTTCATTGATGGCGTAGCTGAACCGCAGGCAGCCGGGCGCGAAAAATGGCTCACCCGGTACGGCAGAAACCAACGCCTGCTCCAGTAGCAGTTCGGCAAAGCGGCCATCGGTATCCACCACCTCACCCCGGAAGCGCTTGCCCAGCAACCGGCTTACATCTGCCAGCACATAGAAAGCGCCGTGCGGCTTGGCGTAGCGCACACCGGGGATGGCATCCAACACCGCCAGCATCGCCGCGCAGCGCCGCTCAAACGCCTGGCGCATCTCCTCCACACAGGCTTGGTCCCCCGTCAGGGCCGCCAGGGCGGCGTATTGCGCCACGCTGCTTGGGTTGCCGGTGGCATGGCTCTGGTAGGCTTCCATGGCCTCTATCACGGCCTTGTTGCCTGCCGCGTAGCCCAGCCGCCAACCCGTCATGGCGTAGGCCTTGCTGAAGCCGGAGATGGTGATGGTGCGCGCATAGGCATCCTCGCTCAGCGAGGCAATGGGGATGTGCTTCTCCCCTTCATACACCAGATCCTCATAAATTTCATCGCTGATGATATAGAAGTCCTGCGCGCGGGCAACCTCAGCCACCATGCGCAGCGCGGGTTCATCCCACACCACACCGGTGGGGTTGTTGGGGCTGTTGAGGATGATGGCGCGGGTTTTGGGCGTCACCGCCCAGCTTAACTGTTCCCGGCTTGGCACATACCCTTGATCCATGGTTGTGCGCACAACCACCGGCACACCGCCCGCCATGCGCACCATTTCGGGGTAGCTTAGCCAGCATGGCGCGGGCAGCAGCACTTCGTCCCCCGGCTCCAGGATAGCCTGCAGTGCCCCCAGCAGCACCTGCTTGGCCCCCGTGCCGATGATGGTCTGCCTGGCATCATAGCGCAGGCCGCGCGTAGATAATAGATACTCGCTCAGCGCTCGGCGCAGCTCAGGGATACCGGCGACGGCTGTATACTTCGTCCGCCCCTCATCGATCGCCCGCTTGCCCGCCTGGCAGATATGCGCCGGCGTGGCAAAATCCGGCTCTCCCGCCGCCAGGCTGATGACATCCAGGCCTTGCTGCTTCTTTTCACTCACCAGCGCGTTCAAGCGCAAGGTGGTGGATGGGGTGATGTTCCTGCATACCGATGAGATGGTCAGTGGCATATCGGCCTCCCGCGTGTACATTCTGCAATCAAAAATCGCCAACGCATCAAATTGTAGCGCGTGGCGATGTTTTGTCAAGAATAAATGAATGCTTATTCGTTCATTCCTGCATTTTCTTTGTCCAGCGCAAGGGCCGCCTGGAGGATCAGGGCGCATTCCAGCCGTTTGCGGAACAAGTCGCACCCCATGTTATCCACGCCCAGGATGTTGCCGGTGGTGTGATAGGCATTGGCAGCGCAGCCACCGGCGCAGTACAGCTTTGCCCAGCAAGCGGCGCAGTCGGGTTTGCTGGTCAGATTGCAGGCTGCAAACTCTGCCGCCCGCTGCGTCCGGGTGACACCCGTCCACACATCCCCCATCAGGTAATCCGCATCACCGATGAACTGGTGGCAGGGATACAGCTCGCCCGTCGGGGTGACGGCCAGATACTCGGTGCCCGAGCCGCAGCCGCTCAACCGCTTGTGCAGGCAAGGCCCGCGCTCCAGGTCAATCAGGTAATGATAGAAGTCAAAGCCCCGGCCCGCCCTGCTGCGGTTGAGCATCTCCGCCGCCAGCAGCTCATACTGTTGGTACAGTTGGGGCAAATCCTCCGGCCGCAGCGCCTCCGGGTCCTCCGGTGCGGCTACCATGGGTTCCATGCTCAGCTGCGTAAAGCCCAGGTCGGCCATATGCAGCACGTCGTTCACAAAATCCATATTATGGCGCGTAAAGGTGCCACGGATGTAGTACCCCTTATCCCCACGGCGGCGCACAAACTCCTGAAACTTTGGCACAATGCGCTCATAACTGCCGCGCCCCATGTGGTCCACACGGAACCGGTCATGCACCTGGGGCCGTCCGTCCAGGCTGAGCACCACGTTGTGCATCTCGCGGTTACAAAAGTCAATGACCTCATCATCCACCAGCATGCCATTGGTGGTCAGCGTGAAGCGAAAGCGTTTGTTGTGCTTGCCTTCCAGCGAGCGGCCGTATGCCACCAGGCGCTTGACCACATCCCAGTTGAGCAGCGGCTCGCCGCCGAAGAAATCCACTTCCAGGTGGCGGCGGCTGCCGGATGCGCGCACCAGCATGTCCAGCGCCGCTTTTCCGGTCTCAAAGGACATCAGCGCCTGTTTCCCTTTGTATTTACCTTGGCCCGCGAAGCAATAGGAGCAGGTCAGGTTGCAGGTGTGGGCCACATTGAGGCAAAGAGCCTTCAGCTGGGTGGGTTTCACCTGGGCTTGGGCCGCCTGGCTGACAACCTCTTCCCCCGCAAATAGCTTTCCCGCCTCCTCCAGCGCGTCGATGGCATCCAGACAATCCGCGACCTCCGTTGCATCCGCATCAGAATTCATCTCCAGAAAGCGCCGCTGCGCTTGCTCGCGCGGCATGTGTTCACGCAGGTGTATCAGCTGCGCCGCCTGTTCGTCCACCACATGAACCGAACCGCTGTATACGTCCACCACCAATGTGATGCCTTGTTGTGTAAAACTGTGAATCATATCTACCTCAAAATGCCGCCTGTATCATACAGGCGGCATTTGATACAGAAGGACTGCTTATTCAGCGTCCTGCTCGCAGGGCTGGTTGGCAACGCCGCAGGAGGTTTTGCAGGCGCTCTGGCAGGAGGTCTGGCACTCTCCGCAGCCGCCTTCCTGGCAGCTGAGCTCGCGGGTGACAAGGGTCTTAATCTTCATGGCGGTTCCTTCTTTCATCGGAATGTCATTGGCATTTTACTGTGTACAGGGCATGAAGTCAAGCGCGCCGAACCACATTACCCCTTGACCGCGCCCGCGGTCAGGCCGGAAGCCATGTACTTCTGGATAAAGGCAAACAGAATCATCGTGGGCACAATGGCGATGACCGTGCCGGCGGACAGCTGGCCCCAGGCGATGTCAAACTTGAGGATGAAGCCATTGAGGGCGACGGGCAGCGTCTTCTTGGCGTTGTCATCCAGAAACATCACGGCCAGGAACAGCTCGTTCCAGGAGTTCACGAAGGCAAAGATGATGGTGGAGGCAAGGCCTGGCAGTATCACCGGCAGAATGACCGTAAACAGCGCCCGCAGGCGGCCGCATCCGTCAATCTGCGCCGCTTCCTCTATGGAGCGGGGCACGCCTTCAAAGAAGCCACGCAGCGTCACCACAGAGAAGGGAATCATCATGTTGGTATACAGCAGCACCATGGTGCTCAGCCGGTTGACCATGCCCAGGGACCCCAGTGTCTGGTACAGCGGAATCAGCAGGATGAACATGGGCACCATCTGTGTGAACAGGAAAAAGAACAGCAGCAGGTTGCGGCCGCGGAATTTGTACCTGGCGATGACATAGGAGGCGAACATGCCGATAAACACCGCCAGGAAGCCCGCCGCGGCGGACACCGTCAGCGAGTTGACGAAGTAGTTGCCAAAGTGCTCTTTGCTGAGGATGCTTTCGTAGTTGATCAGCGAGGGCGTGGTGGGCCAATACTGGATGGGGTAGGCGTAGATATCCGCCTGCGTTGGCTTGAGGGAGGTAATCACCATCCAATAAAAGGGGAAGATGACGATGACCAGAAAAGCCGCCAGAAACAGAAACTTGACCACCTTGGCGGTGATGCGGATGCCCGGATGATGCAATGTGCTCATGTCGTCTCCTCCCTCACTCCTGCGCGGACTGACCGAACCGGGTGGTGGCCAGGTAGACAACGGTATACAGGCTTAGAAACAGGATGCACAGCAGGCCGATGGCGCTGCCCATGCCATAGTCCATGCCCCGCACCTTCTCCATCATCAGTGTGGTGACAATGTGGGAGGAGCCTGCCGGCGCGCCGGCCGTCATGGCCTGGATGAGCTCCGGAAAGTTGAAAATCCATATAACGCGCAGCAGCACCGTCAGCACAATGACCGGGCGGATGTGGGGCATGGTGATGGCGGTGAAGCGCTTGAGTACGCCCGCCCCATCCACCGAGGCCGCCTCGTACAGCTCCTCGGGCACGCCCTGCAAGGCCGCCGTAATCATGATGGTAAAAAACGGGATGCCGTACCAGATGTTGGCCACAATGACGGCGTTGAGCGCGCTGCCCACCTCGGACAGGAACCCGTACTGCGTCTGCAAAATGCCCAGCTTAATCAGGATGTCATTGATGACGCCGGCCGTGCCGTTGAACATCCAGCGCCACATGATGCCGATGACAAAGCCCGAGATGGCCCAGGGAAAGAAAATGAGCCCCTGGTACACGCGCTTGCCCCGGAAGTTCTTTTGCAGAATCAGCGCCATGATAAATCCGATGAGGAACTGCCCCGCCAGCGACACCACCACCCACTTCAGCGTGTTGAGCAACGTGGTGTAGAACATATTGGACGGCGTTACCTCAAACAGCTCGCGGAAATTATCCAGCCCAATCCACTTGATGTTGTTGAGGTTGAACAGCGTATAATTCTGAAAGGCCATGGGGATGCCGCGCAGCAGCGGGTAATACGTCAGCGCGAGCACGGTAATCAGGCTGGGCAGCACCATCAGAAAGATGAATCGCCGCTCGCCGGCGGGGTGGTTGATGCTTCTCTTTTCCTTTTTCATGGGCGCCTCCTGCGACAACAAACATAACAGCTGGATATTCAAACGGAATGGGATGAACAAACAGCGCTGCAGAGAACGATGGTTTTTGTGTTTCGTATAAAAGGAGATGGCGCCCTGACGCCATGGGCAGAGGGCGCCATCTCGCAAAATTGGATGGCTAACAGTTGGCGGGGATTATTGCCAGAGCTGGCCTTCCTGGGCATACGCCTCGGACCAAATCTTGTCCAGGTGCGCCAGCAGGTCGTCGGCGCTGATCTGGTCCTTCAGATACTTCTGGAATTCCTGATCAATCTCTTCCTTATAGCTGGCAAAGGCCTCATACATCTGGGGCCGCACAGCGTAGGTGTAGACGTCCGGGTTGTTGGCCATCTCCATGTAGGCGGCAAAGGGGCCTTCCTTGAAGAAGGGGTCTTCCACCGCGGAGGTGTGAATGGGCACCAGGGCCGTCACCTTGGCGTACTTGGTGTTGTTTTCGCTGTTGGACAGGTAAAGCAGGAAATCAACCGCTTCCTGGGTGTTGGGGGTGTAGGAGGTGACGCCCCAGCCGCCGTAGCCATTGGGCGACACGGACTGGCCGGAGGGGCCCACGGGCAGGGGCGCTGTCCACCACTGACCCTCTTGCAGCTCAGCCTCGCAGGTGGCGATGACTTCGCTGTCCTGAATCAGCATGGCGGCGGTACCGTTGATAAAGCCCTGCACCATCTCGCTGAACGCCCAGGTGACCGAGTCGCTGGGGGAGGCCTCCAGGTACAGCTTCTTGTGGTATTCCAGCGCTTCCTTGGCTTCAGGCGTGGTGAAGATGGTCTTGCCCTCGCCATCCTTCAGGTAGAAGGCGGCGGCGGAGTTCGCCAACTTGTCATAGCCCAGCCAGGACAGGGCCTCCACCTCGTAGTACTGGTTGCCGCCGTTGCCGCCGCGGAAAGCATAGCCGTACTTGTTCTCCTCGGGCTTGGTCAGCTTTTTGCCTACCTCCAGCATCTCCTCATAGGTCTTGGGGGGCTGCAGGCCGGCGGCGTCAAACAGGTCCTTGCGGTAGAACAGGCAGCGCTGATAGAACCCGGAGGGAATCATCCAGGCCTTGCCGCCGATGAGCGTCATGGATTCCAGCGCAGCCGCTGAGAGCGTGGCCTTGCCATCCCAGGCGTCCACATACTCATCCAAGGGGATAATCCAGCCGTTGTTGGAGAACATCGTAATCATCTGCTCGCGGGTCTCTACGATATCCAGCGGCTGCTTGGTAGCCAGCATCTGGGAGATTTTGGCGTCCGCGCCCTCAAACGGCGGGGAAATGATTTCGATTTTGACGTTGGGGTTTTCCTTCTCGTAGTTGTCGGCGATTTCGCGCAGCAGCTTGGTGCGCGGCTCGCTGGTCAGGGACTCAATCATACGCAGGGTGATGGGCTCCGTGCTGGCCAGCGCTGTACCCACCACGGTGAGCAGCAGGACGGCAACCAGCATGACAGATAGCAGTTTGGCAAATCGTTTCACTTGTGTTCCTCCCTTTCATTCCATATGGTCAAATGCAGGGCATACACCACACCCTGTTTACCAACTTAATCCAGCACCGCCAGCGCCTGGCGCAAGTCTTGAATCAGTACGTCTACCCCTTCCAGCCCGCAGTGGATTCGGATGAGCTGCTGGCCGGTGCCGCACTGGGCAACCTGCTCGGCTGCTTTCTTGTACATGGGCATGACAACCAGGCTTTCAAAACCGCCCCAGGACACCCCAATCTGGAACACGCGCAGCGCGTCGCACACACGCAGAGCGTCCTCCTTGGTGCCGTCGATTTCAAAGCTGAGCAGGCCGCAGCTGCCCGCTTGCTGTGCCTGGGCTATGGCATGCTGCGGATGGCTGGGCAGCCCCGGATAGTGCACCCGCGCGACGCGGGGATGCGCCTCCAGGAACTCCGCTACCTGCATGGCCACTTGCTGATGCTGCGCCAGGCGCACAGACAGCGAGCGTAAGCCCCGCAGCACCAGCCACACTTCCATGGGCCCGATGATGCCGCCGTAAAACTCACGGCAGCGGGCCAAATCACGCCCCAGCTGCTCATCCTGGCAAACCAGCGCGCCGCCAATGACGTCGCTGTGCCCGCCCAGATACTTGGACAGCGTGTGCATCACGATATCGATGCCCAGGGTCAGCGGCTTTTGATACAACGGGGTGCAGTAGGTGTTATCGATGTAGGTGCGAATGCCCCGGGCCTTTGTCACCCGAGTAATCGCCTGGATATCAATGACTTCCAGCACCAGCGAAGTGGGGCTTTCCAGCAGCACAAGGGTGGTATCGGGGCGGATGGCCGCGATGACGGCCTCTGCCGTCGCCTCCACAAAGGTGACCTGCATGTTGAGCTTGGGGATGCAGATATCCTTGAGGAACTCTACCGTGGGGCCGTAGCAGTTATACAGGCAGATGATGTGATCACCCGCTTTGCAGCAGGCATGTATGGCGGTGGTCAGCGCGGCCATGCCCGAGGAGAACACAAGCCCTCTGGTGCCCCGCTCCAGCGCGGCCAGCTTCTCTTCCAGCAGATGAACGGTGGGGTTGCTTACCCGGCCATAGATGTATTCCTTCTCCACATCCACGCCCAGGTAGGACGCCATATTGGGGAACACGTGCAGTGAGTTCATGTAGATGGGCGGCACCACCGCACGCTGTTGAATGGCAGGATTTTCGCCCCCGTGCAGGGCAATCATTTGGTCATCATCAAAGAACATAAAAAGTTCCTTTCCGTTCCTCACTCGATGCGTTCATATCCGAACCTGATGTTTGAAAACCTGTGGGTGCATATATATTCTTACAGGCCTAATTTAGCATATAGCACATGGGGTGTCAACGCCTGCGGCCCGGCAGTCCCCTCGCAAAGCCGCATGATCCACATCAAGCGACGCGGTCGCCCGGTCTTTGCGCTCACCTGATGAAACTGGTATACTGCGTATGTCATTTTACATCAATACCATGTGGAGGAATCAAAGATGGATGCATTTATCTTTCATAACCCAACGCGCTTCGTTTTCGGCCCCGAAGCCGAGCTGCAAACTGGCGAACAGGTACGCAAGCTGGGCATTGGCAAAGTGCTGCTGGTATACGGACAGGGCTCGGTGGTGCGCAGCGGGCTGCTGGCGCGCGTGAAGGCGTCGCTGGATGCCACCGGCATCCAGCACTGCGAGTTGGGTGGCGTTTTGCCCAATCCCCTGTCCAACCTGGTATATCAGGGCATTGAGCAAGCCAGGCGCGAACAAGTGGATGCCGTGATGGGCATTGGCGGCGGCAGCGCCATTGACACCGCCAAGGCCATCGCCCTGGGCACACGATACAACGGTGACTTCTGGGATTTTTATATGGCCAAGGCACAGCCCGCCGATGCCCTACCGGTCATCACGGTGCTCACCATCGCTGCCGCGGGCAGCGAGTCCAGCAACAGCTCGGTCATCACCCACGAAAAGAGCCTGCTCAAGCGCGGCTGCCGCACAGACTTTAACCGCCCGCGCCTGTCGCTGATGAACCCCACACTTACCTATGGCCTGCCCAACAACCAGAAGGCCAACGGCGTATCCGACATGATGGCCCATATATTCGAGCGCTATTTCACCAACTCCAAGGACGTGACGCTGTCAGACGAACTGTGTGAAGGCACGCTGCGCACCATATTGGCCGCCGGGCCCAAGGCGCTGGCCGAGGGCGACAACTACGCCGCCCATGCCGACCTGATGTGGTCCGGCACCCTGGCGCACAACGACACGCTGAGCCCCGGCCGCCAGCAGGATTGGAGCTGCCACGGCATCAGCCACGCGGTATCCGCCCACTTTGGCGCGGCCCACGGCGCGGTGCTGGCGGTGCTGTTCCCCCACTGGATGCAGCATCAGCTGTCGCATGATGTGGCGCGGTTTGAGCGCTTTGCGGTGCAAGTGATGGGTGTCGACACAAAAACGGGCGACGAAAAAAGCCGCGCTGAGGCGGGCATCCGCGCGCTGCGCGACTTTTTCAACAGCCTGGGCTTGCCGTCCACGCTGGGCGAACTCAACGTGCAGGAAAAGGATTTGGAGCGCCTGGCCGACGATGCCCCTTACACGGCTGAGGGCACCATCGGGTTCTTCCGGCCGCTGCGCCGGGAGGATGTGCTGGCCATTTACCGCGAGGCCCTCTGACGGGCAAAGAAAGCGTCCAGCAACGCGCCGGCCTCGTCCTCCAGCACGCCGCCGATGATTTCCACCCGATGGGAAAAATGCGGGTCCATGGGCAGCGCGTACACGCTGCCGCAGCAGCCGTATTGCCGATCAAAGGCGCCAAACACGCACCTGTCTATGCCTGACATCACCAGAGCGCCCGCGCACATGGGGCACGGCTCCAGCGTGACATACAGGGTGCAGCCGGTCAGCCTGCGCGTGCCAAGTTGCCGGGCTGCCTGCTGCATAGCCAGCAGCTCGGAATGGGCAAAAGGCGCGCCGTCTGACTCCCGCCTATTAGGGGCAGCGGCCAGCACAGTGCCATCCTTCACCACCACCGCGCCGACCGGCACATCATCCCCCGCCTGCGCGGCTTGGTCCAGCGCCAGGCGCATCCAAGCCTCGTGTCCCATACAATTCCTCCACAGGTTTTGCTCAGTCTATCATCCGCAGGCGTCCCAACACAAGCATGCAAGGAGGTATCCTATGGAAAACCAAGTTCTGTCCACCATCGCCACCAGGCGCAGCCACCGCCGCTACAAGCCGGACCAACTGACCGAGGCGCAATTGGAAACCTTAATTGACGCCATGCTGCAAAGCCCCTCAGCCCGAAACCAGCAACCATGGCACTTCAGCATTGTTCAAAATCCAGAACTAACCCAGCGGCTGACCGAAGCCGCCCGCAAGCGAAACGACCAGTTGCCAGAAGCCGAGCGCAGCCCGCGGTTCGATGACCCGGCCTTCAACATCTTCTACCATGCGCCGACGGCAATATTGATCTCCGCACCCGACAGCATTTACTCCCCCATTGACTGCGGCATCGCCGTGCAGACCATCGCCCTGGCTGCTGAGAGCATGGGCCTGGGTAGCGTGATTGTGGGCCTGGTGCACCATGCCTTTGAAGGCGAGGAAAGCGACGCCCTGGCCCGGGCGCTCCAGATGCCCGAGGGACACAAGTTCCGCATCTCCATCGCGGTGGGCACACCCGATGATGACAAGGCCGCCCCGCGCAGGGATCGCAGCAAGGTGAGCCTCATCCGTTAATCCTTTGTAAATTTCGGCGGAGCCTGAGCGCTCCGCCGCTTGCTATGGTATACTTGATTTGTTAGCGAAAAACGACTGGGAGGTCACCATGCTGCCACGCCGCCACACACTGATATACCTGCTTATCGCAGTGATGCTCTGCGTTCATCTGCCCGCGCTGGCCACAGCCCCGAGTGCTACGGTCACGGGCACCGTTTATTCCGATAAGGATTTGGGCGGCAATATGGACGCGGACGAAGCCGGGCTGGCTGAAGCCGAGCTGACCTTGATGCGCCTGGGCGCCCAGGGGGAGGAGCAGGTCGATACCGCGATCAGCGCGGCTGATGGCAGCTACACCTTCAACCATGTGGGGGCTGGCGAATACTATATCAAAGCGGTGCTGCCCAAGGGGTTCATCCCCACGCGGTATGTGCAGGGCGGCAACGAACTGCTCCCCAGCAACGATACCGGCACCCGCACGGCCCCCTTCACCATCCAGGAGAGCGGTACGCTGCGCCTGCCGATGGGCGTGATGCCATCCAAGAACGGCAGCTTTGTGCGCGCCATCGCCTTTGGCGATGACAACCTCAACGGCGGCCGGTTCAGCAGCGAGCCGCTGCTGCGCGGCGTGGTGGTCGAGGTACTGTTTGAGTTGGACGGCACCTATTACTTCGCCGCCAGCGGCGAAACCAACAAGGAAGGCCTCATCAACATCACCAACCTGCCCCCGGGCAACTATGTGCTGTCGGCCACCATGCCGGGCAGCTACATCATTGGGCCCTTGGGCGCCAAGATCAGCCTGTTTTATAACACCATCGTGCCCGGCGAGAGCAATTACGGCCGCTCCGAGCCCTTTGTGCTGCCCGCGCGCGGCAGCATCGGCATGGGCATTGGCGGCGCGCTGACCGGCTCCGGCCACGGCAAGGCGTGGAGTGATACCAACTTCAACGGCCTGTGGGATGCGGACGAGACGGGGCTGGGCGGCCTGGTGCTGACCCTTACCCACCGTAGCATGGGCGTGGAGCGTAACACCGTGACCGCATCCGACGGTAGCTTTGCCTTCCCCACCCTGCAGCCGGGCGAATATGAGCTGACCGCCTCGCTGCCCGACACCATGATGTTCACCATTGGCGAGGGCGATTCCATCTTCAGCGCCGATGACAGCCGTACACAGACCGCCAAGGTGCGTGTGCAGGCCGAAAAGGACAGCGATTTCGGCAGCATCGGCACCATCCCCACCACCTCCCTGGAGGTGCTCTCCTTCCACGACAGCAACATCAACGGCCAGCAGGATGAGGGCGAGCCCGCCTTCGCCGGGGCAGAGCTGGTGGTCGCGGCCAATGGCCAGCAAATCGCCACAGCTGTATCCGACGCGCAGGGCGTGGCACGGGTCCCGCTGCTGCGCGCGGGTAAGCTGGAGCTTACCCTCACGCTGCCCGACGGCCAGATATTCAGCATCGCTGGCGATGAAAGCGGCAACCGCTTCCACCAGGATACCTCCGCCTCCATGCTGACCATCCCCTACACGCTTGAGCCGGGTGTGCGCGCCCAGCTCAAGGCCGGTGTCACGCTGCCCGCCACCATCGAGGGCAAGCTGTTTGACGACACGAACAACAACGGTGTGCTGGATGAGGAGGAGGACCCTCTGACCGGCTTTACCGTGCAGGCCATCGGGCCCAACGAACTGGTGGCCGCCGAATCCGTCACCGATGGGGAAGGCGATTATCACCTGACGGGTCTGATACCCGGCAGCTATACGGTGCGCATCTTGCTACAATCCCCCTACATCTTCTCTGACATCCCCACCGTCACAGCTGACCGCATCAGCCGCATTGTGACACAGACCGCCGCCTGGGGCGAGACAGCAGCCATCGCCCTGCAGCCCGGCCAGGTGCAGGAGCGGGTGGACGCAGCCGCCTTCCGCTCCGGTGTCATCAACGGCAAGGTACTGTTAGGCGACGAACAGGATGGCTTCGATGGCCAGCAGGGCGGCCTGGAAGGAGTGGAGGTGGAACTGCTGGACGAGGACGGCAAGCCCGTCAGCGCCTATACGGTGGCCACCACCCAGCGCGATGGCAGCTACCTGCTAAAAGGCGCCCTGCCCGGTACCTATTCGCTGCGCTACACGCTGCCGGATGGGGCGGCATTCTCCAACCCACTGACGGATGAGCGGCATTTTACCAGCAGCGCATTTGACGTGAAGGCAAGCGACGAGCTGGACGCCGAGGCCCTCTTCGCCGTCAAAACCGGCAGCTATGCCGGCCAGGTATACTTAGACCGTAACGCTGATGGCAGCCGGGACAAGGACGACCAAGGGCTTGCTGACATCCGGATTCTGCTGGAGAGCGGTGTCTCGGCCAACACCAGGCAGGGAACGACCGATGCGGAAGGCCGCTTTGACGTAACAGGCTTGCGCCCCGGCACCTATCAACTGCTGGTGACGTTGCCTGAGGGCATGTTGATTGCCTACGACGAGTACAGCCCCTTCGTGCCCGCGACCGCCAACGCCTCCAACGCGGAGGTCGTGGTCGGCATGGGCACCCGCAGCGAGGACAACAGCATCGCGGCCCTCAGCACCCACAGCGTCAGCGGCCGCGCCTACTATGATAACGACCTGAGCTCAAACCCAACCCAGGGCGAACCCGGATATGAAGGGCTGGAAGTACGCCTGCGCCATCAGGTCAGCAAGGTGGAGTTCAAGGCCACCACCGATGCCGAGGGTAACTACAGCATTCCCCTGCTGTTCCCCGGCGATTATACGCTCAGCGTGCAGCTGCCCGCCGACCACGAGCTGTATGCCCCCGCGGGGGCCGTGGCCAGCGCCGGCCAGTGGGAAAAGAATTTGCGCTTCAACCCCGCCCAGCCTGCGACCGAGTTAACCCTCGGATTGGTACAGTTTGGCAGCATGCAGGGCAGCGTGTGGAACCTGGGCGGCACCCACGAGCATATCGCGGGCCTGCCCGTGCGGCTGCTCAAATCCCCGGGCGGTGAGGTGGCGGCCGAAGCCGTCACCGACAGCCAGGGCATGTACCTGCTGGAACAGCTGTATCCGGGCGAGTATTCGCTGGAAATCACGCTGGCCGATGGCTACCGCTTCGCCCGCCAGATTGACAGCGAGCGCACGCGCTTCAGCCTGATTACCTCGGATACCGGCATCGTCAACGACAACCTGGGGCGCTCACAGCCCTTCACGCTGACCATGGCCGAGCACAAGGAAGCGCAGGATGTGGGCATGGGTACCTTGGGTCAGTTGGGCGACTACGCCTGGCTGGACCTCAACCGCAATGGCATGCAGGACGCGGGCGAGCCCGGTGTGCCCGGCATCGAAATCAGGCTGTACCAATATGGCCAGTTGGCCCAGCAGACCCAGACCGACGCCTATGGCCGCTACCTGCTGCGGGATGTGTATCCCGGCCAGTACAGCGTGGAGGTTACCATGCCGGCCGAGCTGAAGGCCACCGTGCACCAGACCGAATTCCGCCTGGTGGGCAGCATCCTGCCCGAGGCAGCAGGCACCACCGTCACAGCGGAGGACATCACGGTGCCCAGCGGCGCACGCAACCTCAGCTGCGACTTTGGCTTCGCTCTCGTCAAGGATGGTGTTCTGCCTGCCTCCATGCAGCAGCTGCCGCAGAAGGATTGGACGCCGCTGGTGCCCTACGAGCCCAAGCGATTGAGATAAGCAAAATCCCCTACGAAAAACCGCCGCGGCGCACTTGCTCCACGGCGGTTTCATGTTCATCTACCAAAGGCAGTGAGGAGATAAACCCTATTCCTCCTCTTCCTCCTCGGGCAGCTCGGCGTTGTGGTAGACCTCCATCACGTCGTCATTGTCATCCAGCATGTCCAGCAGCTTCTGCACCTTCTCCAGGGTTTCCGCGTCGTCCACCTCGACGGTGGTCTGCGGCAGCTTGCTGCGCTCGGCGGACACAAACGCGATGCCCTGCCCCTCCAGCGCTTCACGCACGGCGGAGAAATCGTTGGGCGCGGTGAGAATCTCAAAGGAGTCGTCGTAGCTCTTCATGTCTTCGGCACCGGCGTCCAGCGCCTGCATCATCAGCTCTTCCTCATCCACGCCGGGGCCACGTTCTACAATCAGCAGGCCCTTGTGGTCAAACATATAACCCACCGAGCCTGTGGTGCCCAGGGAGCCGCCGTTTTTGTCAAAGATATGGCGAATTTCGGAGGCCGTGCGGTTGCGGTTGTCGGTCACAATCTCGCAAATTACGGCCACGCCGCCGGGCGCGTACCCCTCATAGGTGATTTCTTCAAAGACCACATTGTCCATCTCGCCCGCGGCCTTCTTGATGCTGCGGGTGATGCTGTCATTGGGCATGTTGTTGGCCTTGGCCTTGGCGATGATGTCGCGCAGCTTGCCATTGACGGCAGGGTCACCGCCGCCTTCCTTGACGGCGATGGCAATCTCGCGCCCTATCTTGGTAAATATTTTGCCGCGGGCAGCGTCTGCCTTGCCCTTCTTATGCTTGATGTTGGCCCATTTGGAATGACCGGACATATCAAAACCCCTCTCCGCAAATTACAAACCAGTATAGCATTGCCCCACGGGCAGCGTCAAACCATCACGGCCCGCGCGCGGTCCGGGTAGTTGGTGATGATCATATCCGCCCCGGCTTCAATGACGCGCTTCATATCCCGCTCGGCGTTCACCGTCCAGGTGTTTACCTTCAGCCCCGCGCGGTGCGCGTTGGCGCAGTAATCCCCAAAGTACAGCAGGTGCTGATAGTGCGGGTGCAGGGCATCCATGCCGGATTCCGCCGCGTACTTCCATGGGCGGATAAGCACGCTGTCGTACAGCAGGCCGCATACGGCATCCGGAAAAATCTCTTTGATGGCCAGCATGCTCATGTGGTTGAAGGAGGAGTAGATCACCCTGTCCTCCATCCCCATTTTGGCCGCCAGCACCAGGCACTTCTCCTCCATGCCGGGGTATGGCACGATGCTGTTTTTCAGTTCCACATTAATCAGCAGGTTGGTGGGCGCCAGCAGTTCAAACACCTCCTGCAGGGTGGGCGCTTTGGCCCCCTGATACTCCGGGTGAAGCTTTGAAAAATCAAACTTCTTGACGGCTGCCAGGCTCATCTCCCCAATCAAGCCGTTGCCGTCGGACACGCGGTCTACCTTTTCGTCGTGGGCTACCAACAGGTGCCCGTCGCGGGTCAGGTGGACGTCCAACTCCACCGCGTCCGCCCCCTGCTCCACCGCTAATTGAAAGGCCTCCAGGGTGTTTTCAGGCGCGTAGCCCGAGGCGCCGCGATGGGCGCAAATCAAGGTGCTCATGCTTCCTCCATCTGTTGCAGACGCTTCGCGGCATGCAACACATACTCAGTTTGCCGGTCAAAGATACGCGGAAGGACACGGAACGTGCGAGCCTCCCCAGGCAAAACGAGGTCTCCTACAAATGCAGGCTAGGGGATGTCTACGCATCGATTCCTTTGTCGTCGGTATTAGAAACGTCACCGGACAGTACGCCGTTGATTGAACCATTCATGGAGGGAAAATTCACGGTCGCCAGCCATGGCGCTGTCCCGGTCCGGGTAGGGCACCAGCGTGGTGCGGTTGGGCAACCGGTTGATATGTACGCAGCTCAAATCCTGGTATTCCGTATAGTGGCGCACGCTTTTTCCCCCTTGCGGTTCTTGGCAATCTATTCTACCATAGGCCTGCATAGCAAACAAGCAACGCACCCACCCCAATCCATGCGAAGGAGCCGCTGCCTTGATTGATATCGACCGCTTCACCGCCATCCTGGATGAGCAGGCCGCGCTGCTGCCGGAAGCCGTGTTCCGCTCGCTCAACCTGGGCATCGGCGTGGCCGACAGGCACAAGCGCAACCGTCAATCACCGCCTGACAGGCCGCTGTATATACTGGGCGAGTACCATGTACACCCGGTGATGGGACGGGGCATCGTGCTGTATTACGGCTCCTTTGTTCGCGTCTACCCGGAGATGAACGATGAAGCCGCTGCCAGGCAGGAAATTGACCGTGTGCTCAAACATGAGTTGACCCACCACCTGGAGCATCAGGCCGGCAGCCGGGCGCTGGAAATCGCCGACGCGCAGCGGCTGCGGCGTTACAACAGCGGGGAGGATGAGCCGTGATTTATCTGCGCGAGGTGCATAAGCGTTCCGGCACACATGCCGGGGCGGGCTATCCGCTGGCATCAGGCGTATTGCGAGGGCTGGAGCGGCTTGCGCTGACCAGCTCGGTCACCATTTTGTGCGGCGAAAACGGCAGCGGTAAAACCACATTGATGGAATTGCTGGCCGCGGGGACGGGCGCGCAGGCCATCGGCGAATCCGGCGTGCACGCGGACAAGACGCGCCTGTTTGGGCAGGCGGCGCGGCACTTCCGCTTTGTGATGGCGCAGCGGCCAAAGCGCAGCTTCTATTTCACGGCGGAGGATTTCTCGCGCTACCTGGACCAGCGGCGCGCCATGATGACAGAGGCCAGGCAGGCCCTGGATGAGATAGATGAGGGCTATCAGGGCCGCTCGGCCCTGGCACGGTCGCTGGCCCAGATGCCCCACGCCCGCACCCTGGGCGAGATGACGGATCAGTACGAGCGCGAGCTGCTTACATCCTCCCACGGTGAAGGGTTTCTCAGCTTCTTTGGCGGGCGGCTGGTACAGGGCGGCCTTTATCTGCTGGACGAGCCCGAAGGCGCGCTGTCCTATGCCAACCAGCTGAGCCTGATGGCGCTCATAGGCCGCGCGGTAGCAGGCAATGGACAGGTGATTATGGCCACCCACTCCCCCGTGTTGGCGGCCTACCCAAATGCCGCCCTGCTGGATGTATCAGCGGGCGGCATTGAAGAGGTACGGTATGAACAGCTGCCTGGGGTTCAGTTCCTCAGCCATTTCATGCGGCACAGGGAAGCGATTCTAAACGACATAGGCCTGCCAAATCCAACCATCACGCACAATTGAGCAAACGCAAAGGTAGACGAAGGATTTTTTTGCCTACGCTAAGCTGAACGAAGGGGGCGCAGCGACGCTACGCTGACTGAGGGAGACGCGAAGGGGAAAAAGACGAGTCTAACAAAGCGTTTGTGCGCGAGCGCGTGATTAATACCACGTTTGGCCAAAGCAGGTGATATACCAGGCCCCCTTGTTGTGGGGCTCGTACTTGAATACATCGGGCTGGGTCTGCTGCTCCACCGGCAGGGCCGTGTAATTGCGCTCCTTGTCCTCGGCCATGGCATCATAGATGTAGCTGTAGCGGAGGATGCGGTTATCCATGTTGCCCTCCACCGTCTCCAGCAGATACTTGCCGCCCCCCAGGTCGGTCACGGCGGTCACCAGGCCCAGGTGCACATAGGGCGTGCTGCCGCGCTTGCCGTAAATCACCTCATACCCCGGCTGGGGGATGTAGGCGATGCGGTCCATCTTGGTGAAGCTCTCCCAAATCTTGGGCACCGCTGCCTCGTACGCCGCGTAGGGGCGGCCATCCTCCTGCAGGGTGGAGGCGCTGCGCCGCTCCATGGGAATGCCCACCTCGTCCAGACAATAGTTGGCAAAGGCGCCGCACCAGCCGAAGGTGCTCTTGGCGTTGCGCAGCCAGAAGGTGTATTTGTTGGAGCGCGGGAATGGCTGCCCCGCGGCCTCGCTCCACTCATTTAGCGCCAAGTCGATGCCCTGTTGAATGACGGCCGGCATCTCACCGCCCGGCGCCACGGTGACAGACAATGTGTTTTCCTTGCCCTTGGTATCGGTATGCGTGATGACGGCATCACCTGCGCCGACAAAGTTGATGATGCCCTGTCCGGTCACCACCGCGACATGGGGGTCGCTGCTCTGCCAGGTGCCACGCTTGGTAGGCGCGTATACAAAGCTGCGGCCCACATTGCTGCTCAGCTCCTTGGGCAGCGGCGCCTTGGTAGCCGCCAACCCGGCGGGCACCAGCAGGCACAACAACAGGCAAAGCGCAAGCAACCGTTTCACGTCTGTAAGCCCTCCTTGAGCTGGGTCAAATGGGGCGGTGTGTCTTCCATGACCTCCGCCTCCTGCGCGGTGTGGGGCTTCTTCGCCCGCTTGCGGCGGCCGGAGCCGCCCCCATCGGTCACCACAGCGATAAAGCCCACGATGATGGACAGATAGTAGGTGAGGAAACGCCATACCAGCAGCGCCGGCAGAATCACCGCCTGCGGGAAGATGCCGCGGAAGAACAGGTAGAACCCGCCCTCCTGCGCGCCCGAGGCGCCGGGCAGCGGCGTAAAGGAGGCCGCGATGTACAAGCTCAGCTGAATGGTGAGGATGTGCGGATAGCCAACCGTGTTCAGCCCGAAGCCCCGGTAAACAAAGTACGTGGCGCTGAGGTAGGAAATTACCTGCACCACCGACAGCAGGAACAGCGTGAAGAACCACAGCGGCTTTTGCGTCATCAGGTCCACGCTGGCATGAAACTCCTGCAGCGCGGCATCCCATTTGGAGGACGTGCGCTCCCTGTCCTTGATGAGCTTCAGTTTATGCGCCAGGTTGACCAGAAAGATGATAATGGCGCGCACGGTGTTGCGGCTGACGGCCAACAGAATGACGCCCGCCACCGCGATGCCGTTAAGGAAGAAGCCAAGCCGCAGCATCCAGATGCCCTGTTGCAGGGTATCGGCCACCAGCCGGGTATTCAGTGCCCAGGCAACTGCCCCCGACAGCAGCAGCGCGCACTGCCAGCAGAAGAACTTGACCGCCAGCGCGGAGCCGGTCAAGCCGGGTGATACCCCGCGCTTTTTCATGGAGAACACCTGCATGGGCTGACCACCGGTGGCCGCCGGGGTGATGGCCGAGTAATACATGCCAATCAGCCCGCAGCGCATGGAGTCGGCCACGCGCACACGCGCCCCCTGCAGGCGGAAGTACAGCTGCAAAATGCCCCCCTCAAACAGTACGTACATCGTAAAGCAGCCCAAGCCGCCCAGCAGCCACCAGGGGTTAACCGAACGCAAGGCCTCGCCCGTCTTGGTGATGTCGCCCGATTGAAAGGCGAAATACAGCACCATCGCGAAGGTGCCGGCAATCAACAGCGCGTTGAGGATTTGCTTGACGGTCTGCTTGTTAGGCTTCATGATGCCCTTTCCCTGAAGGCGCACGAAACACGCCTTCATCCTTGGGATTATACCACAGCCGCCTTCGGCTTGTCATCCGCCGACACGCCCCGTCCATACGCCGCGCGCTTTGTGTTTTGCTTGCGTTTTCCTTGACTGCGATGGCAAAACTGACTATCCTATTGCGCATATCTTGCAGCGCTTGGGCGCGCAGTGGATATGGGCGAGGAGGGGTGAATGTGATTCTGGACAGCCTGCAGCATATCGGCCGCTACCGCGGCATCCACCCAAACCTGGACACAGCGATAGACTTCGTGCTGTCCCGGGATTTGGACACGCTGCCCGATGGCCGCACCGACATCGCGGGCGACGCGGTGTATGTGGTGCTCTCCACCCCGATGCTGGGCGACAACCCGGTGTGGGAGAAGCATCGGCTGTATGCCGATATCCAAATCGCGCTGCGCGACGGCGAAAGCATTGCCTGGGCGGACGCTGATGCCCTGCACGGCTTCTCCCCCTGGGATGCGCAGAAGGGCGACATCCAGCTGAGCCACGATGCCACGCCCGGCTTGGTATGCGCGCTGCAAAAAGGCCAATTTGGCCTGTATTTCCCGCAGGACGCGCATCGCCCCGGCCTTGGGCAGGGCACCACGCGCAAAGCCGTGGTGAAGGTGAAGGTATGCTGACCCACAAGGGCACACAGGTGCTGCGCACCGAACGATTGCTGCTTCGCCCCTACACCGAGCAGGATGGCGAGATGATGTTCCGCAACTGGGCCAACGATGAGGAGGTCTGCCGATACCTCACCTGGGCGCCGCATGGGGATATCGAGGTCACCGACAAGATTGTGCGCGATTGGGCGGCCTGCAACATCAACGACCGCTGCTACCACTGGGGTATCACGCTTGCGGGCGAGCTGATTGGCGATATCGCTGTGGTGCGCTGGAACGAGCAAACACAGTGCGCAGCCATCGGCTATTGCCTGGGGCGCGCCTGGTGGGGGCAGGGCATCATGACCGAGGCATTGACCGCCGTGATGACCTATCTGTTTGACGAAATCGGCTTTCACCGCATCCAGCTGGAGCACGACCATGAGAACCCTGCCTCCGGGCGGGTGATGCGCAAGGCAGGGATGCGCTTGGAAGGCCGCCTGAAGCACGCCGTCAAGCGGCGGGACGGCAGCTTTGGCGACGTGTGTATCTACGGCGCTGTACGGGGCCAATGGCCCGCGCGAACAGAAAGCGAGGACGTATGACCCTGATTCCCTCCGGCTACCGCTCGCGCCTCAACCTGTATGAAACGCAGGAGGCCATTTCCCTCATCAAAAAGACGTTTGAGGATTTTCTCAGCAAGGCGCTCAACCTCAAGCGCGTCTCAGCCCCCTTGTTTGTGGAGGGGGCCTCCGGCCTCAACGACAACCTGTCGGGCGTGGAGCGGCCGGTCAGCTTTGACATTTTGCAGACCGGCTCCTACGTGGAGGTGGTGCAGTCGCTGGCCAAGTGGAAGCGGCAGGCGCTCAAGGAAGCGCATGGCGCTGTACCGGTACGACTTTCACCCGGGCAAGGGCCTGTACACGGACATGAACGCCATCCGCCGGGACGAAGAGCTGGACAACCTGCACTCCATCTATGTGGATCAGTGGGACTGGGAAAAAGTAATCACCCCCCAGATGCGCACGCTCGGTACCCTCAAGGATGCCATCCAGCGCATCGTCACCGCCATCTGCGCCACCTATGATTTATTGCAGTGGAAATACGCGGGGCTGGAGACCAAGCTGGTGCGCGAAGCCACCTTTATCACCACCCAGGAGCTGGAGGAC
>ENA-UOOH01001487-UOOH01001487.1-fermentation-metagenome-genome-assembly--contig:-NODE-1487-length-22764-cov-19.446959_pt1 | contig 22764 bp, 17 predicted proteins | sample MGYA00245778_ERZ724025 | MGnify/ENA primary metagenome ERZ724025 (study PRJEB28704, sample SAMN03018313) | fermentation metagenome | biome: anthropogenic terrestrial biome; feature: soil... | reverse complement strand
CTCTTGTGTAAGAAAGACATTTTCATTATGAAATCTTTTACAAGCACGTTCAAAAATATTTTGAATACTTCTAATAGTGATTGGTCTTTCTGTAAAGCCTCTGAAAAATGAAATTGGCATACAATCATCGACCACCTGCCAAGAACAAAAAACTCTTTCATTTTACCTTATTCCACTCCTATAATGACGTAGAACCTGAGATTTGTCATGCAAAAAGCTGATAAGGAAAACTCTTATCAGCTTTAAAATATTGTATTTACCTAAACATATATTTTATTGTCACTGTGCCATTCTTTTAATTTAGCTTTATTTTTACTTGTCTCGGTAAATTATTTAGAAGATAAAAGCTTAACAAAGTTAAAACCCTTGTGTTACTTTTTCCTTATAGTTGTGGGCATTCTCCAGCATCATGTCCTTGACCTTCATTAGTCTTGTTAGGTTGGATCTTTCGTTTTCGTCAAGTTTCATGGTAATGTACTTAATTGTTTCCTCCAAGTCTGGGATCAGCACATATTCAAGTGCATTAACACGGCGCCTTGTTTTTTCTATTTCGTCGGCTAAAAGCTGCGCTGACTTTTCCATTTCGGCAAGCTTTAACAGCTCAGGCGTAAGAGCTGAGAGGGTTGCTATTGCTTCGTCCAACTCACCAGTTGTGTTAGCAAATCCGTATGGGTAAATATCTCCTTCGAGGTTGTCGCCTGTGGTGAACTCCAGCATCGGAACATCCACGCTCATGATGTTGCGGGTGGATGCGTTCAGGTTAACCTCCGTTTTGGGAAACATAAGCGCTTCCTCAACAAGCTCGGTGTTCATTACCGCTCTAGCCATTACAAAACGCGAATGCACTATGTTAAGCTTTTCTTCCACTTCCTCACGCAGGCGCTTGTTTTCCCGGACAATGTCGAGGAATTTTTTCATTAATTCATCACGTTTGTCTTTTAACAGCTTATGCCCACGTCTTGCAGTTTTCAGCCTTTTTTTAAGCCCTGTCAGTACCATTCTGGTTGGACTTACGTTCATTCGAGCCATGAAACATTCTCCTCATTTCCGATTCACTCACGCTCCCCTCTCAAAAGAGCAAGTAATACATTATACGTTTAGTCCGCACTCCTTTAAAACATTCCATACGCATATCCGCATATATCATCTATTGGAGAGGTAGTGTGTGTTATGCGAATTACATGCTTTTCAAAATACTATAAATAATCTTCGGTGTGTATTTCACAAGACAAAGTGGGCTTCGCCCACACCCCAATATAGGAACTCACAGATGCAAAACATAAATATTCTTGTTTTTTATTAATGTTTTGCATCAGTAAAGTTACTAATGGTTCATGTTAGCTTGCTACTCATATTAGTCTTCTTCTTTTTTTAGATATTTGTCTATAAACTCCTGCTTGATACGCTTTAGCTCACCAACAGGAAGTATGGAAAGCAGCTTCCAGCCAAGCTCCAGGGTTTCTATAATTGTTCTTTCGGTTTCAAAACCCTGAGATACGTATTCTGCTTCAAAATTATCCGCAAATTTGGCATAAAGCTTATCAGTGTCGGTCAATGCCGCATCACCTAAAATAACCGCCAGCTCTTTAGCTTCCTTGCCTCGGGCATAGGCAGCAAATAGCTGGTTCATTGTATTTGCGTGATCCTCACGGGTTTTTCCTTTTCCAATACCCTTGTCTTTTAATCTTGAGAGAGACGGAAGTACGTCAATTGGTGGAGTTATGCCTTTTTTATGAAGCTCGCGGTTTAAAATTATTTGACCTTCCGTAATATAACCCGTAAGATCGGGTATCGGGTGGGTTTTATCATCCTCAGGCATTGACAGAATTGGAATTAAGGTGATACTGCCCTCAAGACCTCTTTTCCTGCCTGCACGTTCATACAGAGTTGCCAGGTCAGTGTATAAGTATCCGGGGTATCCTCGTCGTCCTGGTACTTCCTTACGGGCCGCGGATACTTCACGCAGTGCATCGGCGTAATTTGTTATGTCGGTTAAAATAACCAAAACATGCATATCCTTTTCAAAGGCAAGATATTCAGCCGCCGATAGTGCCATACGAGGAGTTGATATACGTTCAACAGCAGGGTCATTGGCAAGGTTCATAAATAGAACCGCTCTTTCAATGGCTCCTGTTCTTTTAAAATCACTTATAAAGAAGTCCGCTTCTTCAAAGGTTATTCCGATAGCAGCAAAAACAACCGCAAACTTGCTGTCTGTCCCCAATACCTTTGCTTGCCTTGCGATCTGAGCTGCCAGTTGGGCATGGGGTAACCCAGAACCGGAAAATATGGGGAGCTTTTGTCCTCTAACCAGCGTGTTCAGCCCGTCAATCGCGGAAACACCCGTCTGTATAAACTCAGAAGGATAATCCCGTGCTGCAGGGTTCATGGGGATTCCGTTAATATCAAGTCTTTCGTCAGGTATAATCTCCGGTCCGCCGTCAATCGGTTTACCAAGACCGTCAAATACCCTGCCCAACATGTCCATTGAAACAGCAAGCTCCATTCCCCGACCAAAGAAGCGTACCTTACTATTGGAAAGGTTTATACCAACGGCGCTTTCAAACAACTGAACCACAGCATTTGAGCCGTCTATTTCCAAAACCTTGCATCGGCGAATTTCGCCGTTTTGAAGCTCAATTTCTCCAAGCTCATTATATGTTACTCCCTCAACGTCCTGCACCAGCATTAAAGGTCCGGCAACTTCGGCTATGGAACGATATTCCTTCAACATGCTTATTCACTCTCCTTTGCAACCAGTGCATCCATTTCGTCTGACAACGCCTGCTCTATCTTCTGGAACTCCGAATCAATCTTATCTTCGGGTATATATTTCGCACGTCCTATTTTTTCCCTTACAGGCATATCAAACAGCTCTTTAAGCTCCACATCCTTCTTAACTGCATCCTGCGCCTTATAAAAATATGATAGAATCAGCTTCAGCATTTTGAACTGCTTTTGCATTGTAGCGTAAGTATCCACATCATGGAATGCATCCTGATGGAGATAGTCTTCACGGATTGAACGAGCTGCTTCAAGCGTTACCCTGTCCTTTGGTGACAAGGCATCTACACCAACAAGTCTTACAATTTCCTCAAGCTCGGCTTCCTCTTGAAGGATCTTCATCATCTCAGATCTGTATTTTTCAAAATCACGGGATATATTCTTTGCGTACCAGTCCTGCATACGGTCTCCATAAAGTGAATAGCTTATGAGCCAGTTAATAGCTGGGAAATGCCTGCGATAAGCCAGGTTTGAGTCAAGACCCCAGAACACTTTTACAATTCTAAGTGTTGCCTGGGTAACAGGTTCAGAAATATCCCCACCTGGAGGTGAAACCGCACCAATTGCAGAAAGAGCACCTATACGCCCTTCAGTTCCTATAGCTACTACTTTTCCGGCACGTTCATAAAACTGCGCCAGTCTTGATGAAAGATATGCCGGGTAGCCTTCTTCACCGGGCATTTCCTCAAGCCGACCTGACATTTCACGAAGTGCCTCCGCCCAACGTGAAGTTGAATCAGCCATTAACGCTACCGAATAACCCATATCGCGGAAGTATTCGGCTATTGTTATTCCGGTATATATTGATGCTTCACGAGCAGCAACAGGCATGTCTGATGTATTGGCAATTAAAACAGTTCTCTTCATTAATGATTCGCCGGTTTTTGGATCCTTAAGCTCCGGGAATTCCATCAAAACGTCAGTCATTTCATTACCGCGCTCACCGCATCCTATATATACAACCAAATCGGCGTCCGCCCATTTGGCCAGCTGATGCTGTACAACGGTTTTACCGCTTCCAAAAGGTCCCGGAATTGCTGCAACACCGCCTTTTGCTATTGGAAACAATGTGTCAATAATCCTTTGGCCTGTTATCATTGGCTCATCGGGTGAAAGCTTTTCTTTATATGGGCGCTCCTTACGAACAGGCCACCTTTGCATCATTGTTAGATTTACATTACCGCTTTCTGTTTTAATAACGGCTACAGTTTCTTCTATCGTAAACTCGCCCTCAAGAATTTTCTGAACAGTGCCTTCTGTTCCGAACGGAACCATGATACGGTGCTCAAATATATTGTTTTCCTGAACTGTACCGATTATATCACCGGCAACAACCTTATCTCCTTTAGAGGCCACAGGCTTAAATGCCCATTTCTTGTCGCGGCTGAGGGCTGGAATGTTAATGCCACGGGTAATGTTATTTCCGGTTTGCGCCCTCATGGTTTCCAAAGGGCGTTGTATGCCGTCAAATATATTCTCCAACAAACCCGGACCTAGCTCAACACTAAGAGGAACCCCGGTAGACACAACAGGTCCGCCCGGTCCCAACCCTGAGGTTTCTTCGTATACTTGTATGGACGCCCGTTCTCCATGGATTTCCAAAATTTCACCTATAAGCTGATGCTCGCTAACACGAACAACATCAAACATATTGGAATCTCTCATTCCTTCAGCTATAACCAAAGGGCCGGATACTTTGACTATTCTTCCTTGGCTCAAACCATATCCCTCGCTTTCAGTACTTCGGTATATACAAAATGATAAAACTATTTATTTATCGAATTACTATCATACAATCTATAAATCTATCTATCAATCTATCTATCTGTATATCTATCTATCAAGCAAACAAAATTTATATCAAAATGTTTATTCTTCTAGGAAAAGAATATCTGCACCTACAGCCTTTTCAACAGATTTTTTAATTCCTTGCATGCCGATGCCCAAACTTCCCTGAATTCCCGGTATAGGAATAACTGCCGGAAAGCGCTTTTCCCGGTATTGGTTAATTTCATTTTTTATGCCGACTGCGGTTTGCTCTGTTATATAGATTACTGCGTAATTGTCTTTAGCAAGCTCATTTAGAACTTCTCCCGCTTGCTCTCTGCTTTCCACGGGAAAAACAGAAAACCCAAGTGCACTAAAGCCCAATACCGCATCCTTTTCTCCGATTACTCCAATTTTATACATAGCTTAAACGCAACCTTTCCCGGATTAAATCCGCAGGCAGGTTATTTATTTTTCCTGTCATAATAATCCGGACATTCCTGATTTCTGTTTCCTTAGCGAAAAGATAGGCAATAAAAGGTTCAACCCCTATTGTAATCCACTTCGCTTGTTGTAAAAACTCCATAAAATAATCGTCCAAGAGCTTTTCAAGTGCGGATACATTTCTTTTTTCCTTGTACACCTCAAAAGCTTTTTTTACAATATCCTTGTATCTGGTTTCGCGTAATGCCTCTATAATAACTTCAAAAGGTTTTTCAATGTTCTCAATATATAAGCTTACAGGTATTTCCCCACCTTCGAGCAAAAGCTTTTTAAGAAAATCTTCGGTTTTGTTAATTGCCCGCGCCCTGACATACATTTTTATATTTGTAATATCGATTGTTATCTTCGCAATACTATGAAGAAAATCATTGTCTGTATTTAAAAGGTCGGATGTGAACTGCTTGAATGATGCTTTATCAAGCAGAAGGTCAATAGCTTGGGGATCATGCATCCTTGAAAACACGTCATAAATATTAAGTATAGCCTCATGCATTATGGGAGTTAACTCTTCGTAATCTCTCTCTCGGATAATTCTGACTATCTCATCCTTGTCAAACGTGCCTGTATCAATAAGAATTGAGGGTGGCTCAATATTTTGAAACTCAGCTTTTAAAAGAACCTTTATGTTAAAGTAATCATAACGGCGTTGAAATGCTTTAATCACTTCAATTTGCGGTGCAATTTCATACATCAGCGAAAATGTTTTCTTCATTTCTTCGGAAAGAAGCACCTCAAAGGAATGAAAGTCACTCGCAGAATCACCACCAAAACCGTAATCCACTTCGGTCAGGGCTTTATATGCCTCCTCGGGGGAAGCAGCACCAAGCATCCTGTCAAAGCGGTTGCTGTCCAGTAGCTTTATTTCCCTTGCCCGAATACGGGAAGCAGAATATGCATAATCATCCTGGTTCACTTTTAACATCGTTATCCCTCATCATTTTTTCATTCAGATGTTTTTCTGAATATTTCACAAATATAACTGTTTAAAACTTTCTTACAACAATTCTATCTTACTCAGTTCTACCTTAGAGCAGTTTTATCCTATAAGTGTGTTAGCTTTGTTTGTCACTTTCCATTCGTTATGGCTTCTATGATTCACCTTAGCAGATACTACACATTCTACATTCTCTTAAACATAAAATGAGAATCACCATTTCTAACTCATTGCATAATAATTTAAATTTTATATTTCCCTAAGCAATCAAATTTTCCTATACTTATGCAAAAAGAACCTTAACAACATCGCCTTCACACGCAGGTCGAATCATTTCAAATATAATTTCAAGGGTGCTGTTTATTTCAACATCACCGCTTTTTAGCTTAAAACCACCTGCAGCCTGTATTGTTTCTTTTGACAAGGTCAGCTTGCCGTTAATGCCTGATTTCTCTAAACGCATATTAATATTGCTTATAAATTTTTTATCAATGCGCTTTAAATCCCTTTCCGACAACATTATTTCACCGCTCCCTTTTGTAGCAGCGGTAACAACCATATCCTCAAGAAATTTTTGATATTCGCTATCAGGCATGGAAACAACCTTTTCCATAGCTTTTTTAAAAGCAGCTTCAACCATATCCTGCCTTGTTTTGAGAACTTCCTTTCGCCCGTCTAACCCAGCGTTGGATATAATTCGACGATATGCCTCTATCCCTTCGGTTTCCGCCTTCTTAAGCAGGATATCCTTCTTCCAAGCAGCATCAGCTAAAGCCTTATCCATTATTTCCTTGGCTTCTTGCCTTGCCTGTTCTTCCGTTACAACGGCTTTTGCTTTGGCATCTTCCAATATTTTGGATTTAATTCTCTCGGTTCCTGTCATTGGAATGCTCCTTTAATTTACCTGTTAAACAGTAAAATATATTTGGCCATTTTTAGGTGTGGTCTTATGACCTTATGACCTTTTAATCTTCTATTATTTATTAACCATCAATATAGAAACAATTAGTGATAATACAGCAAATGTTTCAACCATAAGTGCAAGAGTAATGGCACTTCCCAGTGCTTCGGGGCGTTTTGAAATCATTTGAATACCTGATGCTGCAACCTTCCCTTGCCAGATTGCTGAGATGTATCCAACAAGACCAACCGGCAGACCTGCTGCGAGAAGATATAAGCCCTGTTGAACTGTCATAGCAGGATCCACCTTGCCAATAATTAAAAAAGCAACGACAAACCCGTAGATAGCCTGTGTGCTGGGTAGAGCCTGCAACACCATTACTGATCCGAACTTACTCGGATCCTCAGTCAACACGCCTGTGCCAACCTGACCAGCCAGACCAACACCCTTTGAAGACCCAAAACCGGCTACCAGAAAAGCAATAACAGCACCAACAAACGCCAATAATTGTCCGTTAATAAAATCCATTATTTTCAACCTCCATCATAGATGCACCCGTGCGGCAGAACTCCTGCTCATGCAGCGTTCTGTATTGTGGCATCGGGTTTTACTGTAATATATTTTGTATTGGCTTTCAAAGGTTTGAAGGCTACGCCCCCACCCTCAAAAAACTTACCGAAGAACTCCAAGTATTGGAGCCTGCATGAGTGCACATAGGCACCCAATGCATTAATAGCAAAATTGATAGAATGGCCAACAAGCAGGATTAAAGCTGCGGCAATAGGCTTAAGAACAGCAGGCAGGTCAAACATAACTGCCATCTGGTTTATAATTGATGCAATTATCCCTGTTGCTAAGCCAAGAGCCAAAAGCCTTGAATAGGATAATACGTCACTTAACAGCCCAACCAGATCATACACACTTAAAAGACCACCAAAAAATTTGCCAAAAACATTTTTCTTTGCTCTGCCCTGCGTGAAAACCAGCAGGATTCCACCGAGAGCGAGCATAACCTTGCCTATGTTGGATAATGTAGCCACCTTATCAGGGTTAACTTCCGGAGCAAATGGAAGTAATACCAGTATTGCCCCTATAAAAAAGATAAGCCAAAACCCTACATCAAATAATGCGTCAATATATTTACCCTTGCGTATTAAGTTAGCCGCTTTCATACCAAAACCTGCGAGTATGTGAATAACTCCGAAAAGGAATGACCAGCTAAGCATTAGCTCCGGTTGTGCAACTATGTCAAACCATAGCGCATATGGCACGAGAGCACTAATGCCAAACCAACCACCAAACATAGCACCCCAAAATATTGTGGAGATACCGCAAAAGAATAAAAGCTTCATAAATTTGCGTGAACTGCCCTCTAGCTTAAATCTCCATAGTATAAGCCCGGTAGCTAGGGTAAGGATAATGCCGTATCCGCCGTCACCCAGCATAAGACCAAAAAATATTATAAAAAAAGGTGTCATCACAGTGTTTGGATCAATTTCATGGCTGCTTGGCAGGCTATACATGCGGGAAACAGGCTCACCGGCTTCCGTAATACCTATGTTTTCAAGAAGAACGGGAAATTCTTCATCTTCTTCAGGTTCGGTTATTGTAACACTAACTAAAAATTTCTTTTCAAGCTTCTCTCGAATATCCACTGCCAGAGCCTCTGGAACCCAACCGGTCATAAAAATGATCCGCTTTGTTTCCAAAATAATCCCGTTAGCCTCAATACGGCTTTTTTCCATACTTAAAGCATCATATAAAATTTCAAGGGATTTTCTTTCAGTTGACATTTCTTTAATATCTTCAACTATTTCTTCTCTTTCATTAAACACAAGAGCCAGTTGTTTATCGAACTGCTTGATATTTTCCATAACAGTTCCAGATAAGCCTGAAAATACAACCCTATTAAAACCTTTTGCTTTAAGAACTGAAAGACATTCCTGCTCGTTATCGTTATGGGTGAGCACGCTTATATAATGTTGATCGTTGTCGGAGTTTATTATATCAATAGTAAAGAAAGGTGTTTTTTCAGTAATCTCCACTATAAGATCGTCGATCTCAACCTTGGAGGGAATAGTTCCAATTTGGAAAATAGTCTTTTGTGTTCCGTTTTCTTCAAGAGGAGCTGTGAATTCTGCCCATGGAAGCAAGGACATGATTACATTATTGAGCTTGTTTTCTTCCGCCTTTAGCCAAACCAACCTATCTTCGGCTTCTTTTATTCTTTCAGTTGCTTCCCAGACTTTTTCCTGGTTTTCTAAAACATTCTCAAACTCAGAGAATGTAACCTCACGACGACTCGAAAACATACTCTTTTTTTCAGAGCTGTATTTGTTTAGACTTTTTAATGCTGTGTTAATTTCAGCAAGCTTAGAATCAATAACGGATATCTCATCCTGTATAACAGGATTTTTTGCAAGCTCTTTATAATCGTCTTCATCAATAGGACTAATTTCAACAACACCAAAATCCATAAGACTTTTTATTAAAGCTTTGCGCTGATTTTCTAGACCTAAAAGGGTTATCCTGTTCATTTTAACGATCATTGCTTCACAACCCTTTCAAAAATTATATCAACTGCGGCATTTAGATTTTTTTCCGCATTTTTCTTAATTTTTTTACATTGCACTTCAGTTTCCGCTTGCATTTCCTTTGTTTTTAAATGGGCTTTTTCTTCTTCCGCTTTTATTGCATTTTTTGCATCAAGCTCTGCTTGCTCATCTGCTTTCTGAGCAGCATCAGCTGCATCTTTCCTTGCGGAAGCAACAATATCCTTGGCATTTTGCAGGGCTTGTGCTTCTATTTGGTCTGCCAAATTTTCAACAGATGCAATTTCCTTTAATAAAGCAATTGCCATGTATACAACCCCATTTCATCATATTGTTAGGCGGAAGCTGCGAATATGACCGCTGCATATTTTATGAACTGTTAGCGGGCAGCAAGCCTCATTTAAAAATTCACTCAGCGTATATTATACCATGTTTTCGAAGAAACACATGGTATAATTGCGCATGTGCGTTTCTGCCAGCGGCAGAAAATCTCGCACGCGCATCAATTCCGCCGGAGGCGTATAATATCCTCACCTTTGAGGATATTATACCACAAATTTGATTATTAACAATACTTTTATGATTACACTCTACGCACGATTTATAAAGCCTTACAAAAAAAATTTTTGTATACTGTATACAAAAATGGTTATACTGCATTAATTTTTTGCAGGAATTAAGGTGTTTGTCACTAACCGTCAATATGCAACACAATTCCTGCCGTTTCTTTTTGCTTGGTATAGTGCTTTGTCCGCTGCTTCGATTACTTCAACAGCTGAAGTCATCTCTTTTTTCTTATCGGCAATTCCGACACTTACAGTAACCCTTACCATCCCTGCATTTCTTTTTCTATACTGTTTTACTTTTGGCTTTTTTTTCGGTCTGTTTGAGCTTCTTAAAACCAAAGGGCGCTTTTCAATGCTTATCCGTAAATCATCAAGCTGTTTGGATACATCTCGAGCTGACTTTTTCGGATAAATGATTACAAATTCTTCTCCGCCATATCTAAAAGCTTTTCCTCCCTGAACCTTACTATCTATTGTTGCAGCTATCATTTTTAAAACATCGTCACCAACACTATGTCCATAGGTATCATTAACCTTTTTAAAATGGTCAATATCCAAAATTGCAACAGTGTATTTGCTGCCCAGTCTTAAGCTCTCCTGTTCCATGGCTCTTCTTGAAAGAAGCCCTGTTAGGGTGTCACGGTAAGCAAATGAGTATGATGCTTCAAAAAGGGCGATGATAAAAATTAAAAAAACAGCTGAATAAAAAATAGATAAAATATCCGGATAATCTGTAAAATGCAAAATAACAAAACAACCCATAGCAACGCCTGTAAATGCCATATCCATTATGGTTGATTTTATTAAAAAGCTTATAAGCATAATACACAGACATAGCACAAATAAAAAAACACTTAAGCTTGGTATTCTTTGTATATTGTCCGTACTGCCAAAAATGAACGGAGCTGATTTTAATTTTGCAAGAAAGGGATTTTTGCTGCCGGCATCAACAAGAACAATCAGAACCATGGATATTAAAACTAGACCTTTTATGAGACCATGTTTTGTGGTGATCCCTCTCTCTTCCACAATTGCCAGCAGGATAAAAGCAATAGGCATCACCAGTGATATCCCGTTAATGAAAGCTGACGAATTTAGACGGTTAAAACCGTTAGAAACAACACACATAATAAACAACAGCAGGCATATTGCATAAAAGGTGCGGCTATGTTGAAACCAAACGCTTAATACAAGGGCAAAAAATGCGAGAATAAATGGGAGCGTCAAAAATACTGCACTCAGCTTGTTGTAGGATACTAGTGTTCCCATAGCTAATATCCACGCAAATATCAGTATAAAAAAAGGGAAAACCGCAGCTATGATTTTCTTACCATCTAACCTGAACATAAAGCCTCACATTTTCTCTATCGTCGCCTGAATTCTTTCTCGTTATTATTTTCAGGCATAACGTCGTCATGTCCCTCGTAATACGCTTAGAAAGCCATGCATAAAAATTCTTTACTACGTCTTTTGCGTAAATTCTGCAAAAATGCGTTGCACACAAAATGCGAAACTATACGTGCTTGACATTTCGAGCACAATCTTATAGCTACAAGTGGCAATCCAAAGCTCTGTGATGGTGTATTTATATCCTATAAGCAAAAAATCCGGTTATTATATAGAAACTTACACGTTTATCACCTTAATTATAATATAACGCTACGAACATGACAACCCAAAATCCCCATATGCATCGAATGTAAACTAGGAGACGGTATTCCCCTTCATTTTACATGGCTTGACAGCTAATTCTGACAGTGCTAATATGAGTTCAAAAAGTGGTGTTAACAGGAAGGTGGGTTTTCATGAACATACTTATAATAACGGATCTTGAAGGTATCAGCGGTATTGATTCCGTTGAAATGGTGTCCGATGTAGGAACACCAAAGCACCGGTTTGCATGTGAACGCCTTATGCTGGATCTGAATGCTGCAGTTGAAGGAGCCATAGATGGTGGAGCTGATAATGTTTATGTGGTAGACGGTCATGGTGGTGGAGGAAATTTTATAAGTGAAATGCTGCATCCTAAAGCTATCCAGTTAAAAAGCGCCTTACGGAACGAAAAAATGAAAAACAACAAAATCAATGCAATTATGGTAATTGGCGCCCATGCAATGGCAGGAACGATTAATGGTTTTTATGATCATACCCAGGATTCTAGAGCGTGGTATAATTATACAGTGAATGGAAGGAAATGCGGAGAGTTGGCTCAAACCGCCATATTTGCAGGAGCATTTGACATCCCGTTAATCATGGTCAGTGGTGATGAGGCTGCTTGCGTTGAAGCAAAAGCTTTTGTAAGCGGTGTTGAATGCGCATTAGTGAAATACGGCATTGGAAGAAATAAAGCCAGGCTTGTTGACCTTGATAAATCCCTTGAGGAAATAAAGAACTCCGCTCGTAACAGTATGAAGCTTATCGACAGTATAAAACCTTTCAAACCTTTGCTTCCACTTAACATTGAGCTTACATTATACCGTACGGACATGTGTGATAAAATAGTTGAAAAGTGTGCCAATTGCGAGCGTATTGATGCACGCACAGTAAGAAAAACAGTATCGAAAATTGAAAATTATATGGATCTTCTATTCGTTTAAATTCTAAAACTAACACAGCAGGATTATTGAATGAATATAGTTCATGTCTTTTGGAGCAAATAAGAGAAATAGGTTAAACCATCCCATTGGTTTAACCTATTTTACTGTCTAATTATTTTGCTGCCTTACTGTTTTGTAAGTTTACTGTTTTTCTAGTTCCCTCTGGTTTAGATGGTTTCTTAAGAATCGTCATTGTCACGATTGTTTTTTAGGTTAAGTAGGGAGCCTCTGATAATATAATCATTTCCATATTTCTCCCGAATTTTATCAATGCTTTGATTAAGCTTTGTTTTGTCTTCTTGGATTTCTCCTTTAGGATCAAACATGCTAAACTGCTCCACGGGGTTCTTCTGTAATTGTGATGTGGCAACACCTATTAAGCGTATTGGTTCTCTTTTCCATACCTTATCAAAAAGCTCCGCTGCTGTGGAGAAAATTATATTTGTATCCTGGGTTGCATTGTCTATCTTTTTTTGTTTTGAATATGACTCAAAGTTACTATTTTTAATATTAACAGATATAACGCCCGCATACATCCCGGCTTTTCTAAGACGCATACCCACGGTTTCGCTGAGGGACAGAATAAAGAGCCTGGCTGTTTCCTTATCTGTAATATCAAAGCCTGTAGTGGTTTCATTACTTATATCCTTTTGGTCTACTTCCTTTGATTGCACCGGAGAATCGTCTATTCCATTGGCATATTCCCATATCATTCGCCCATATTTTTTAAACAGCTGCTCTAAAACCTCAGGCTTTGTATTAGCAAGATCACCTATGGTTTTGATACTCATACGCTCAAATTTAGCTGCTGCAGCTTTACCGACCATAAAAAGCTCTCGCACCGGAAGTGGCCACATTTTATCCCTTATTTCGTTTGGAAACAGTGTATGCACCATATCCGGCTTTTTAAAGTCCGAAGCCATTTTTGCAAGAATTTTATTTTCAGAAATACCTATGTTTACTGTAAAGCCCAGTTCATTATGAATTCTGTCTTTCATTTCATACGCAAGGCTTATGTAGTCATCTCCATACAAGAGCTTTAACTTCGAAATATCAATAAAACATTCATCAATACTGAATTTCTCAAGGTCAGGTGTGTAGGAAAGTAAAAGGTCGGTCATAGCCCTTGATTGTTTGGTGTAAGCACCATGGCTTGGTGGAACAATTGTTAGATTTGGGCACTTTTTTAGTGCTTGAAATACTGGTTCGCCTGTAATAATACCGAATTTTTTAGCCGGAACAGATTTAGCCAAAACGATACCATGCCTTTTGGCTGGATCACCTCCAACTATAGATGGGATAGTACGCAGGTCGATATTGCTGCCTTTATTTAGCTGCTCAATCGCTTCCCAGCTTAAATATGCAGAATTCACATCAATATGAAAAATGATTCTCTTACACATGTTCATATAAACCTTCTAATTTGTGGAAGCATATTCAACCAGCCTCGCTCTACACGGATTATATATTATGATTGTTTCCCAGAAAGTTGTAGCGCGCTTCAACCTGGTGCAATCACAATATCATTATCCACGCCCCAACCTACGTTGCTGAAGCTTCTTCCATATATGTCGGCATATATTACATAATGAAGGTTCAATTCCAAGGCAATCAACCAAAAGCTCTTTATCAACCATATCAAGAGCAAGTTCGATATTACCGTCTGTGCGAACGATGGTGTCAACACGTTCAAGAAGGCTGGTTCTAAACACAGGGTCAATCCCTTCTACCTTTGGTAATACAATGCTTCCCATTTCACCTGGTAAAATTTCCAGCACTCCACCGCCATAACTACGACCACATATTTCAGTGAAAGCAAAAGAAATACTGTTATAATATGAAAGCAATACATTTTCGGCATCGACGCCTTCGTTGAACTTCATCCTATGCATAGTATCGGTGGATACAGCCCTACATTTATTGAGTACAAACTTCGGGTAAAGATTGTTCCGCCTCAGAAAGAAAGCGTCTGGTATCCAAATCGAAGGAACGCTATACCATCTATCACGAATGGAACATTTATAACCTTTGTGTTTCTCGGCATTTTCACCTTTTTTGATATATTTCTTATGTAATTCTGGATAATCTTCAAAAGGGATTTCGGGAAAGCTTATAAGCATCGCTTTTTTGTTCGCCATGACGTTAGCTTGCCAATCGGATTCAGTGAAATAAATTCCGTGTGCATGCGAACTTCTGCCTATCAATGGCAATGTAACAGATTGAAGATCAAATAAATCTTCGGTCTTCTTATTTATGGAGAAATAATCATTATTACCTGTAGTAATACCGACATTTATTAGACCATAATCAGAAAATTTAACGAATCGGTTATCAGCGCGAATATTCTGAATGGATTTAATTTCGTCGACTGACAAAAAATACTTGGTCCATTTTTCCTTTACATGATGCAATTTTTGATATCCATTTCTATGCAAGTCCAGTGTGTCAAAACCACGCAAGTCATTCATTTCTACAATACGAATACCATTTTCTTCGCCACCCTTTTCACCTATAAACACGAGAACTTCCTGCTCAATTTCCGGAAAAACAAGTTTCTCAAAAGTTATGAGAGTTATATGTGAAAGCTGATTGGAAAGGAACAGGCGTAAATCCTCAGCATAGGCTACTTGAAGAATCTCCGCTGGTATAACAAAAGCAATCTTCCCGTTATCCGCCAGCATTTGAACGCACGCTACTAGAAAGCAAACCCAGGCATTGATAAGCTTGTTGGATTTCATACCATGATCTCTCAATATCTGAGACTGTATATCACGCTGATTTTCAGTCAGATACTGATAGCGTATGTACGGAGGATTTCCTAATATCAAATCATATTTTTCTCGACCATAACAACGCTTATAAAAATCGAAAAAATCTTCATGAAGAATTGTTATAGATTTGCTAGCGGCATAACGTTTTTTTACCTTTTCAGCTTCTGCGGCTTCGATTTCTATCGCAGTAAGTTCTTTGATTTTATGCAACAATCCATTTTCCGCTAGACTGTCAAGAAAGACCCCATCACCACAACTCGGTTCTAATACTTTGGATATGTTTTCGGAGACAAAAAGCCTCACCATCGCATTCGCAAGTTGCAATGGAGTGTAGTATGCACCTCTTAACTTTTGCTCAGTGCTATCCTTTTTTAGTCGCATTAATTCTTACCTCTCTTTAGAACTCAAGCATGTATACTCTAGCAATCGCTGCTTCAATTTCAGTAATAAGATTATCCTTTTTTCTTTGCAAAACACTTTTTATGCTTTTTGATTTGTGTGATCTTAATGTTTCATTTATTCCGTAGATTTCACGTGTTGCTGTAACTACATAATCATAAATATACTTTTGTGCAGGCACATTAAAATCAAGTTCGACAAAAGGAAGTGTTGAAAGTACAAATGTTCCTCTTGCAATGAAACCACCTTCAAAATCGCTACCAACAATTTGAAGGATACGCTCAGTGTACGGATTAGACAGCCATGCTTGTATATATTCTAATGCATACGGACTATTCTCTTTATGCTTTACTGCACAGTACCCCGCAGTACCACCTGAAGCAATCAACATATCCTGAGAGTCAAAAGCATACATCGGGCTTTTGCTCAGCACACCAACTATAAGTTTAGGAGTATTTATGAAAGCTGTTAACGCTTGTGTCCTTCCATACTGATACCATGTATCTGGAGTAGCATTAGGAACATCTCTTGTGCCTGAGTTAGAAACACACTTCGGTACTAATCGATCATAGTGATCTTGCAAATACTTATATGTACCTGAAAAACGTTCTTTCATGACACCAATTGGGATAAGGTGACCATTTTGATCATATGGAAAAATAATAAGTTTATCTGTTCTAAGAATACTATATGAATTCAAACCCTTTTCAATTTGCTTAGTTGGTTTGAAATAAGGCTTTAGTATAGCCTTTTCTATGCTATACTCTTTGCCTTCTTTCTCAATCTGAAATATTTCTGCTGTTTCTCCACAAATTTTATCCGAAGAAAACCAATAGACAGGATTTGGTCTTTCTGCACTAGTTTGAATACCGTTATATATTTCAACATGTTTTGTAAGCGGAACAGAAACTTCATCCAGCTTTTTGAGCAATGATAAAAACTTAAAATCTGTTGTTAATCGCCAAGGCAATTTGTTCAGTGTCGCAGTGTTAAGAGAAATCGTACTGACTTCTTCACCTGCCCAAAGTGCGTTAGCTGAATCGACACTAGAATATAGGAACTCCGCTTGTTCACTCTTCTGCATTAAAATTATCGAACTGTATATGGTTTTATCTTCAAATAACTGAGTATCACCAAAGTCATCAAGACTAACCAGATATTTCTGGTTCGCAATCAACTGTCGGAGTTTTTCTCCTGCTCCTACTTTGAAGAACTTATTTGGTACAATATAGCTGATGTAGCCTTTGCTTTTGACCTTTTGTATTGCTCGTTCAAGAAAAATGAAATACTTATCAAATTGCTTGTATGAAGAAGTATACCTCTTTTTATATATTTCAATTTCCACAGGGGGAAGAAGGGTATGCATTCCTTCTGTGCTCACATAGGGTGGGTTCCCAATAATTGCATCGAACAATCCCTCAAGGTTCATTTCATTCCAATTGAATGGTACTAAATCCACAAGCTGTTCTCCCGGAACATGAAGGTTACGCAATTCTTCATCGCTAACTAGCGAATTTCCGTGAAAAATATTATGGCTTAAATCCGGTAGTATAGGCATGGTGTTAGCAACAGATGGTGCAGTTTCATCTTCAATGAGTTTGATAAGAAGTGAAAACTTTGCTACTTCAACAGCGTGGATATCAATATCAATACCATATATGCAGGAGCAGAGTAATTCTTTCTTTTCTTCTAATGGCAGCTTATACCGTCCATGTCCGATCTCAATCAAATGTGAGACATCATTTTTTAAATACCAATTAACGCAGTATGTTTGCAAATACTCAAACACTTCCTCAAGGTATACACCCGATCCGCAGGCAATATCCGCAATTCGGATGGAAAACAACTCATTTGGGGTTTTATCGGCACATAAAAGAGACATCATTTTCTCAACCATATATTTTACAATTTCTGTTGGTGTGGTAACGACAGAACGATTAACGCAATCCTTTTTTCTACCTAATCCAATTGAACCATCATCAAGAATAATTAATTGCTCGGTTAAAAACACCTCATAAATCTTACCAAGCATGTTAGGCTCAATAATATTAAATAAATAAGGGCTTTGTGGATAATATAAACCCTTTATCATATCTATTATAACTTCGCTGTTCAAGTCAAAAACAATGGATTCTCCAGAAAACATTCCCGAATTATATCTTCTGTCGGCAGCACGAAACAATTCTTCAAGTTTTATTTGCATCTGTTCCAGATCATCTATGGTGTCATGTAATTTATGATAGAGTGGGAGATTCTTATCTTCACAAATACGCAAAAAAACAATCTGATTGATAAATTCTTGAACAACATCATTCAACACATCCAGCGAGTGATATTTTTCATATTTAGAATACAACTCATTGCTTAATGACACACGCCATTGGTTTATCTGCGAGAGAAACAAATCGTCAACCTGTTGCTTTTGATTCCCGGTTCCTGGAAAATGTTTATTAAAATATTTATCGAAAGCACCAGAGTATATAGAATCTCTTGATATAAGTGAAAAAATCTCATCAAATTTAGTAATATACTCTGAATAGTGATATGTCCGATATCGGGCAAAAGAATAATTATCGCCTTCCTTGGGAACGCAGGTAGTATCAAAAATAATCAGATACTCAAAGTTTGTTAATATTACTATTTTGTGATTTGCGTTCCAACCATATTTTCTTGCCTGTAACGCTGAATCTGAGGAGCGGGAAATATCAACAGAAGGTTTCTTTGCTTCTACAAAAAATCTAGTGACCCCACGCAAAGTGAGGGAATAATCCGGTCTATCTGATCGTGTTGAATAATTTTCTGTAATGACCTCACGATATTGTGGTGCTAATCCCTTAGTATTCGCTACATCCCAACCAAGTAATGCTAGCAAGGGGTCGATATATTCAATACGACATGACTGCTCATTATAAGCATTTTTATTATCCTTGTAATGAAAAAGGTTAGCTTCAAAACGATTTACGAGCACCTGCAATTTATTAATATCATGCATAATCATTACCTATCTTTCGTTTGTCACTTGTCGGTTTTTCAGCGTTCTCTGGGATAATCCAAATACGGCTCATACGTGTTGCACCTTCAATACGGTTTCCTTTACAAAGAATCTGAACTTGTCTCGGAGTAATTCCCCATTTCTTAGCAGCTTCTTGAACCGTAATATAGCCATTCATACACAACACCTCGATAAATTTACTTAAAATAAACTATATATAGTATATTCGTTTAAACGAAATCAGTCAAACATATTCTCATGTTATATATATTGCTTTACCTGCCAACTCATGGAGTCTACCAACTCAGAAGCTTTGCTCATTATGCGCTTCGGCTGCCTAGCGAAAAACTCAAGGGTAGGCTCTCCCTTCTTGATGTTCCATATACCCGCAATGCGCCCGTTCACAGCGATTGTCGGTAAGCAAATGCCCGATTTCATGATGACTTTGCTCTTGTATTCGAGCGGCATGACCGCACTCCGATCAGTATAGGACACTATCAACGGGTCAAACCCCGAAAGCAGCGTGATTTCAGGTATATCTGCCATATTACCGGTGTCAGCATAATAGTAGTATATTTTATTGTTAAGCTCAAAGTGACATAGGTCATCGAGAGATAGTGTAGTAAGCCTTTTAGCATCGTCCTTCCAAAGTCCCAAAAACCAAGCTGCATCAGCGAGTGTTGCAGGACCGTAGACTTCAAAATAGCGGCGGAGCAAAATGGGCAGCATTTCGTCTTTTGTTTGCGTTGGTTCCGCGCTAATTAGGTCAAAATCACGGCTGGTCATGTCCCGGAACGCCACAAGCCCTCTCTGCGCCAAGCCCACAAACACACCACCCCACGGACTAAAGGCTCTGTCGATAAACTGATCATCATACTGCCCCGCAAATAATCGCCGAAATTCAGCGCGGGAGAACACACCGTCCTCCATATAGCGTATTACCTCAATTTCAAAATCGCTCAGGGGGTCATTGCGGGTATGCAGTGTCAGTAAGTCTGGTAAATCCTCATAGACCACCCCGTGTAACGCATGGTGAACCCACGTTTTCGTCAGAACCGTTTTCCAACCCTGCAAATCCGCACCGCGAATGAGTGCAGAGAATACCACGTTGCGGTGAAACCAGCAATGTAAACCGAGCAGCTCATGCGCCAGCTTCATAAGGTCGCCGCACAGGCGTGATAAATACAGCCCATGCATACGGCGGCGGATAATTTCATCTTCGGTCATAAGGTCTCCTTTACTTGCGCTTGTAATCAATATCACTACCCGAACTTATGTTCCCATTGTACCACAACTAACATTGCATTACAACATTTAACAAGCTATAGTCATTTTAATATTTAATTGACTAAGGAGATGAGAAAGTTTTTGTAATACAGCAAAGGCAGACAGCTAAATTTGCTGTCTGCCTTTGCCGAACTACCCATGGTTCACTTTATGTCCTTATTAACATGGACATAAACCTACCCTCTTTTTTGTAGAATTGTTCTGCGAACTATTTTTTGCCATGCTTGCCGCATTTATCATCTTCCTCTTCTGATTCAACAGGGAAATCGAATATCTGGGGCGGGAAAAATTGATCAAATGGGAAATCAATTGTCTCAAATAGTTCACATGGGTTCTCGTCGGTAGATGCAATGCATTCCTGAGTCGGGAAGCAGAAGTTAAATGCAGGAATCAGCAGCTGAACAAGTCGTGTTAGTTTTATAATTGAGAAAATCCCAATTGTAACGACAACACGTTTGGTCGGCGCACCAGGTCTGCCTTCAACGAAACCGTCAAACTCTTCATTTTCTCCGAGGCTGCAAGGATTTACATGATGGCAGCGTATGCGTTTAATTCTGGCATTTAGTACCAAAGGTTCTGCTACTTCTACCGTTACATTTGGCTTGTTATCTTGCTGCATTAATGCACCACAGCCATCTCCATCCGTATTAGGGCTGCAGCATTCAGCATCAGTGGCGCTGAAGATCTTGACTTGGCCTTCTGAACCAAACAGGATAACTGTCTTGCTAAACCATACAAATCCAACCTTCGGATCAGAGCTAACAAGCTGACCAAACTGATCACGGTAGCAGAATTCAACCTTAACTTTTATCTTATACCGTACATTAACAGTAAAGAATCCCCTCTTAAAAGGAACTTCATCAAGGTCGGATAAAACCTTTACCACTTCAGCATCTTTTACTTTAACCTTAACCGCTTTGTCAATTAAGCATTGTACATCTTCAATAAAATCCACAACTGCATCTTCTACACAATCTTTATCCCTGCAATGATCGTATACTTTATCTACCTGCACACAAACAGCTTCTCTCAGCTTGCAAATATCCTCACCATCAATGAGGCCTGCAACAACCTGATCTTTTCTTCTCATATACAACATTCCCCCAAAGTCAAAAGTATCTCAATTTCATAATATGATTGTGGGCAAAAACGGTGAATAAAGAGCATTGCTTTTAACAATTTATTTTCCTTAATATCAAACTCTCTGTAATCATATTTCCCGGGATTTTCTCATAGTATGGTTGTAGCTTAGAAAGAGTACCGGGGTTTTAAATATAATAAAACAGGACAAGGTTTTCCGGTGGAGGGATATAATGTATAATCCTGAACAAAAGCAAATAATTTTAAAAAATAGTTTTGGGGTGTCTTACCATGTATTTTATGAATCCGGTCGTGGTTTGTGCCTTAGAATGCTTAGCGACAGCTACGTTTGGTCAAGAGGTTTTGTTCTTGCCCCACAGGCAGTAAATGATTTTTCTGTTACTTTGGATAAGGATGATTTTTTTCATTTTGTTTTCCAGTCAACGGATGGAAGCATCATGTACGGGCATGGCAGACATGGGCAGATTGAAATAAAACCTATACTAAGCAGTAAGGATACAACACCTTGGCAAAAGCATGTATCTCTATTGATTTCAGGGGATACGGTTCTTGTTTTTTACAAGATCCGTTACAGTGGTCGTCATTTAATTTCAATGCAGAGCATAAAAAGCAATGTCATTTCAAAACCCGTAGCCATTGACTATACAGATGGTTCCGATTCAAGCTATATTGTATTATTGGACAATGATGAAAAATGTCATCTTTTCTATACAACCTCCGGAAGCTCAAGGATGCATCTTCTATATAGGCAAATGAAGGATGACTGCAGTATTTTTAATGCTCCAAAGACAATATACAGTTCGGATGGGGACATTCTTTTTCCATCTGCTATCTCTGACTCTGAAAATCAAATACATCTTCTGTTCCAGGCACACCTTGATACTGCATATGAAATTCTATACAAAAATATTTCATCAATTAAAACGGTACAAACCCTTTACAAAAGCCTGACTCCATCCGGATATACCGGACTTATATATAAATCTGACTTGTTATATTCATACAGAGTTAGCGGTTCTGATATAATGTGTCGCCTTTCACGTGATGGAGGTAAAAGCTGGTCAGACGAGCTTCCTATGCAATTTAAAAGCGGTGGACAATTAACCTGTTTTACTTATAGTACTAATTTAAAAAAGGAACGCAAAACCTTTTATGTAAGTGAGGTGCCGGGCGACTTTTCCCATGGTTACCGGTTGGCTTTGTTAAATGACGAAACGCCGGAAGTCACGGATACTCCAAGTCATAGAAATACAACTGCCACCGCATTAGATAACTTTCAACCAAACGAACATATAGCAAAAGACAGAAAAAAATTAATTCCGAACGCTGAAAATTTTGAAAACAAAACTGATGACCCGTTTACTAAAAAAATCGAAAATAGAATACTTCAGCTTCAAAACATAACGGAAAACATGCAAAGAGATCTAACAAAGCAATGGTTACTTTTCAGGGATTTAGAAAAAAAGCTTGATAAAATAAGTAGCTCATGCCGGGATTATCCGGCAAGTTATCAAAACGAGAGCGAATTTGAGTCTGAATCACAGCGTGAACTTGAGCCTTCACCTGAGCCGGAACGTAAGCCTAAGAAGCTGAAGTCTGAAAACGAATT
>ENA-UOOH01001486-UOOH01001486.1-fermentation-metagenome-genome-assembly--contig:-NODE-1486-length-22767-cov-18.811906_pt1 | contig 22767 bp, 21 predicted proteins | sample MGYA00245778_ERZ724025 | MGnify/ENA primary metagenome ERZ724025 (study PRJEB28704, sample SAMN03018313) | fermentation metagenome | biome: anthropogenic terrestrial biome; feature: soil... | reverse complement strand
GGATTTTAACAGTATACCTCCGATGTGCGTGACTTTTCGAACGTACACATAGAGATTGTAAGCATAGAAAGTTTACAAAATTAGTGCTATAATAATACTATATATTTTGAATTGGAAATTCAGCAGATATAGACATGAATTGATACACGTGCTATTTATTTTGGTATAGCCAAAGAAAAACCTGCGGTTGACTATATAGGCAACGTTTTGTAAACAAAACATGATCACATGTGAAATGTAAATAGAAAAAGAAATAGGGTAACATATTTACAAATCAAGCGAGGCTCTTTTTCGTTTATTAATATTGTGTAGCATCAAGATGAGGTTAGATTTCACACAGAGGGAAAGTGTTTTTTAGCTCGTTATAGGCGGTTCAAATCATCTTTATGGAGGAAGGCTGGAAATTGATGGATAACAAAGATGCAAATACCATAAAAAAAATAGATGATATGATAGAAAGCATCGAGAAAATTATATACGCCGACAATAAAACAGCGCTAAAAGATGCTTATTGCGCATATGAGTTAAGCAAAAAAGCTAACTATCCTCAAGGTGAAGCAATTTTATTATTAAAAATAGGTTTTATCTATACAAATATCAGTGAATACGATAAAGGAATCGATTATATAATACAGGCTCTTTCAATGCTTGAACTATACAATTTAAATTATTATATAGCTTCAGCATTCATCATGCTGGGTAATGTTTTTTTTGAATTGGCTTATTATGAAAACGCTTATGATTATTACAACAAATCTCTTTTTATTTCTAACAAGTACGAATATAGTGATAGAATAAGCATCGCATATAATAATATTGGTGAGATATATAAAATGCTCCGTGATTATGATAATGCCTTTTTATATTATGAAAAGGGTCTTGAGAATGATCCGATTAAAGCATGTAAAGGAATAGCCCATATAAATCTAGCTGAAGTTAATTATTTTCTTGGTGATTATGATAAAGCTCTTGAGATTTTACCCGTTGCGTTAGAATTGCTGACGAAGCATAAATACGAAATTCACTTTTGTGAGGTTTATAAAATATACGCTCTGATTTATTGGAAGTTAAAATGCTACGATAAAGCAGGGCACTATTTTACTGAAGCAATTGCAGTTGCTGATAAGAAAAGTGTTTATTTCAATAAAATAAATATATTGATAAACTACCATGAATTTTTAATTGATATAAATGAGCATCAAAAAGCCATAGATGTTTTGCTTGATGCATATACCCTTGCTACCGCAAACAATATTTATGAAAAAACATTGCAAATATGCTTTTACTTAACATCGCTTTATGATAAGCTTGGTGATAATGTATTGGAATTGAAATATTACAGGCTTTATGTACATTACGAGCAAGAACAGAAAAAAGAAAGGGTAAAACAAATTATTGATGGAATTGAATTAAGGATAAAGACAGAGGAGATCAAATTGCAATCCGAGGTTGATTCCCTGACCAATATACCAAATCGCCGCAAATTCCTTGATTATTTAGAAAAACAATGGGAGCACTCAAAGAAGTATTCTCATTGGCTGTCACTTATAATGCTTGATATTGATTTTTTTAAAGAATTCAATGATAATTACGGACATCCTGAGGGAGATAGATGTATTAAGCAAATTGCCGGTATTCTAAATAATTTGTTAAATAATAAATATCTTTTTTCTCGTTATGGAGGAGATGAGTTTATTGCGGTCATGCCACAAACAACACTCGAAGAAGCCCACAAGTATGCTGAGATGATGAGAACAGCAATCGATGATGCGAAAATCCCACACAAATATTCAGAATCATGCGGGTTTGTAACAATCACATTGGGTGTAGCTTCCATCATACCTACTGATGAAATTAGTGTCAATGATTTTATCAAAAAAGTCGATGGTGCATTGTACGAAGCTAAAGATAGAGGTCGCAATAATGTAGTTTGCGCTACTAATAACCTGTAAATAAATTATTAGTGATGCAACAAAGATATCCTCCACCTAAGCTTGCGAGTAGTGTTTTAGTAACTTACTGATGCAAAACATAAATAAAAAACAAGAATATTTATGTTTTGCATCTGTGAGTTCCTATATTGGGGTGTGGGCGAAGCCCACTTTGGTTGTTGATACCGGCATGCTTAAGTGAGATATTACGCGGCAGTCGGTAGTATTCTGTAAAAGAAAGTGCCTAAAACACTGTGGGAAGTTGTGTTATTACAATAATTTGACTGGAGATGGTACTATGAGGAATGTTTATTACATTAAAAAAGCAACGGAGCTTGAGATGTCTGGCAGCAGTATATGGGATTTGGCAGAAACTGCGGAAATCTGTTGTTATCCATGGGATAACAACGGTTATAGACCTAAAACAGAAGCAAAAATCTTATATACAGAAAAAGGGCTTCATGTATATATGATTTCATATGAAAATAAAATTGTGGCTTCATATACAAAAATGAATGATCCTGTATATAAAGATAGCTGTATGGAATTCTTTTTCAAACCAAACCCCGAAAATGACGAAAGATACCTGAATTTTGAGTTAAATGCATTGGGTACCCTTAATTTAGGATTAGGCAAGGACAGGTTTAAGCGTTTACCGATACCTGAATCAACGCTTGAAAATTTCCGTATAAAAGCATCAGTAAGGGAAGATGAAGTAGAAAGCTTTTCAGGTCCATCGTGGAGCCTTCAATTTTTTATTCCTTATGCTTTTATTGAAGAATATTTTGGTAGGATAAAAATAGGATCCGGAACTAAATTGACCGGTAATTTTTATAAATGTGGAGAATTGGAAGGGCATGCGCATTTTGGTTGTTGGAGCGAAGTGAAAAGCGAAATACCTGATTTCCACAGACCTGAATGTTTTGGTAACCTCATACTGGAATAAAAGAAACCAATAAGCGTTTGCGTACAATTTACGCAAACGCTTATTGGTTTGAAGTTACTAACTCAGCTTTCTCACCACTCACACACAGGCTTTACTATTAACAAATGAATGGTTACGGTTTGAATAAGCATAATAGGCAAAAAAATGAATATATTTTGAATATATTGTGTATAATATGATTATCACCCAGAAAGTCACGAAGTGACTTTCTGATGAAATTTAAGATATCCTAAATTTCATCAGCCTTCGAAAGAAGGCTGGATAACCATATTGTGATTGCACCAGGTTGAAGCAAGCTGCAACTTCCTGCAGACAAACCTGCAGGAAAAAGTCGTTTAACGACTTTCTGGGAAGCAATCATAATATTATTTTAAAGCATAAACTCAAAAATCACTGTATTTCATGAATTAAATTTTTTCAATATAGTTTACTTATGTATTCAGCAATGCGAGTTCATTAAGAGGAAACACAGTACAAGTAAATGGATAATTACCCTTTGGATGTAAACGCTATATGCCGCACCAATTCGCCATTTCAGCAGGGTTGACAATAGTTGGGCAATGAGATATTATTGTATAGCTTATATTTGGCAGGGAGGCAAATGATTTGTCACTGCGTACCATGAGTTACTAAGGAATGTAAGCTCCTAAATCACAGCAAAAGATTTTCACCGAAAACAAATGCTTTGAATGGGGAGAAAGCCTAGAATGTAACTTAAAAAGACAATAAAAATACCCTAATCTTATATAGGGTATTCACTTATCCGGGCATGATGAAGTATGCTGTACAAAAATAAAATGCTGCTTCACAGAATGGGTAAGCCTGGTTAAAAACTGGGGACAAACGTGTAAGGTTGGAAATTAGGAGGAAAGCCTTGCATGGTGTTTGATGAAAGGAAGTTGTGAATGGGAAATTTATTATTGGGCTATGCGAAACGCAGTTTGCCCCTTAAGCGGATTTTTGTTTTGCTTGTTTTGCTCGTTGTGTCTGTAGCAGCTGGGTTCTACCTGTATAATGAGCTGATGAGAGAGGTCAGGATTGTTGAAGGTGACACTGATATCCATGTAAAGACTATGGGTGAGGACGTACAAACGGTTTTTAATCAAATGGGAGTTTTAGTAGAATCCTATGATTACGTCAGCAGACCGTTGTCAATGAAACTTTCAGATGATACGGTTCATGAGGTGATTATCAAACGTGCAGTTCCGGTTAATATTGAGCTTGAAGGCAGAACAACTCAGGTAATGACTTATTACGACACTATTGAAGAGACAATTGCTGCAAACGGAATTGTTATGGGACCCTTGGATAGGGTGGAAGGAAGAGAACTGGATGAGCCTATAAATCTTGGAATGGACATCAAAATTATCCGTGTAAGGGAAGAATTAATTACAGAAGCTGAAGAGATACCATATGCAATAGAGAAAATACCTAATGAAAAAATGAATCAAGGTCTGCAAAAGGTTATGCAGGAAGGTGTTAACGGCTTTCTTGAGAAACGCTATAAAATAACCTACGAGGACAATAGAATCGTATCACGTGTATTCATTGATGAAAAAGTGACAAAGGATCCTGTAAGTGAGCTGATAGAATTCGGTACGGTTCCCAACTTTAAAACATCTCGCGGAGATACAGTCAGATATAAGAAAGTATTGGATATGTATGCAACATCATATACATCATCATTTGAGGACACAGGAAAACATCCCGATCATCCGGAGTTTGGTATATGCTATACAGGGATGAAAGCAAGAGAAGGAATTATAGCTGTTGATCCGAAAGTAATACCACTATACACAAGGGTCTATGTAGAAGTAGTAGGAAATACTCCAGATTATGGATTCGCTATTGCAGGTGACATCGGAAGCGCAATAAAGGGCAATCTGATAGATCTCTATTTTGACTCTGAAGAAGCTGTTTCCAGATGGGGCAAGAAAAAAGTTAAGATATACATACTTAACGAGCAGAATGACAGCCGGTGGAAAGAAACTGACTACACTAAATAGCGAGCTATATATGAATCAAAATATTTATATAATTGTACCGGAGCAGCTTTGTTCCGGTACATCTTTTAGAAAACATGTTTTTTGAGGGTGGTTTTGTGATTAACACTAATGAAATTTTAAATAAATACCGGATACGGCTGACGAAATCTCTTGGTCAGAACTTTCTCACCGACATAAATGTTTTGCAAAAAATAGTTGATGCAGGGGATTTGACTAAGGAGGATCTTGTTTTGGAAATAGGCCCGGGTATAGGTGCTCTTTCAGTTAACCTTGCCCAAAAAGCAGGAAGTGTAATTGCAGTTGAGCTTGATAAAAACTTAATTCCTGCTCTGAACGAAACAACAGGGTCTTTTGAGAACATCACTATAATTAATAATGATATTTTAAAGGTTGATGTAAAATCTCTGATTAGCGGGTGGAACGGTTCGGTGAAAGTTATATCAAATCTCCCGTATTATGTTACAACGCCTGTTGTAATGATGTTTTTGGAGAATAATCTCCCAATCGAGCGCATGGTACTTATGGTTCAGAAAGAGGTTGCGCAAAGGATGTCGGCTCAGCCAGGAACTAAAGATTATGGTGCACTTTCCGTAGGGGTACAGGCAGCAGGTTATGCCAAGCTAATGTTTAATGTGTCACGTAATTGCTTTATACCGAAGCCTGATGTTGATTCGTCAGTTCTCCGTATTATGCTGCATGATAATCATCTTAAGATGATAAAAGACAGAGGTGTATTCTTTCAATGTGTAAAAGCAGCATTTTCTCAACGAAGAAAAACCTTATTAAACGCAATGAGTAATTATCCCGGTTTAATGCTTAATAAAGAAATAGTTAGGGAATTAATTAAAACTATGAAACTGAAAGAAACTGTCCGTGGAGAGGAGCTTTCAGTGGAACAGTTTATTCAATTGTCAAATCATGTAATAGAATCGTGACGTTTAACGAATTTTCAAAATTGTTTTCCATCTAATTTCTTCAATTACAACTCCAATGATCGCTTGTGCGAATTATGAACCAATGCAGGTGCGTACCAAAGGTGCGTAACTACTACGGGAATGTTCTCAAAGAAGGATAACCCTCGCCTACTTGAACATGCAACAAGCCTCGACCAGTTAAATGCGAAAGCAAAAGCGCCCTCCCCCGTTTTTCACAGCGTTGTTTCAAAGCTATGCTTCCGGCGAAAGTATGGCTATGCATTTTGTATGCCTGAATCCTTTACTTATGCCCTATAAACCATAGCGTTATAATAAATTTTTAAATAGATGGACAAAATATAGGCTTATTTTATAATCCCTTGCATATATATTTATGGAAAGCATGATTGCTGGGGGTATATAATGGAACAATCAAGTTATTATAAAAAATATATTATCCTTGAAGAGCTGGATTCCGGGTTTGGTCTTCAAAACCTGCCTGAGGGTTTTGTCAGGCTTGAGAGCGGTAAGGACGGTATAGCACTGTCTCTTCAGATAAAACATTTACGAGGTGGAACTTCACCCTACACTATTATTATTGTATATAATACAGCAAAAGAAACAGAGATTTTCAGGGTTGGAAATCTTGAAGTCTTTAACGGAATGGGTGGACTACGAAGGAATCTTGACAATTCAGCAATGCAAGCAGTTGGTCTTAAGCCTGAGAACATAAAATATATTATAATTGCATCAGAGCACAGGGACAGAGTGTTTATACCGCTTATAGGCATTTGCAGTAAGACCAAGCCGTGGGATGAAACAGTCAGGCAAAAGCTTCTTAGAAAAGAAAAGCCTATCGAGACGAAACCTGAAAAGGATAACGTTATTTCTTTGGCAAAGGCAGAACCTGCACAAAGAGGAGAATACAGGGACAACAAAGGAAACGTAGAAAACATTGTGGATGACATTAAGCTAGAAAAAAAACTAAAGGAGACCTTCGAAACAATTGAGCCGTTTTCTAATCCTCGGCATGATTATGCTTGGTACAGGGTAAATGATATTGCTAAACTGAGCAATCTGCTTTTTTTATGCAATATGAGAGTTCCCTTGTTTGCTAATCCAAAAATATTGGTTGGGTTGTTTAAATATAGGCACATCCTTGCAGGCTTTTACCGGTCGGCTCATAATGATATGAATTATTTTGTATTAGGAGTCCCCGCAAAAGATGATTCTGATGGAAAACCCTTTGAAAATATATGCCGATGGGTAGAAAGCCAAAATAAGGAGTATGATGATATGAAAGGCTATTGGCTCGTATATGTAAATTTAAAGAATGGGGAATTTGTAAAGTAAGGTTCTCAATTCCCTATCTTCCGCTAATGTTTGCGTATGTTAATGCAAAAGTGCTGTTTACAAAATTTGCTTTCAAGTTTAGAATAGTTGATAGAAATATTCGTGATATGCTTAAAAGCTTGAAAGGAGATTGGAATGGCCGAATTACGTTGGAACCCCTTTATTAAAGATTGGACTATGATTGCCTCCCACAGGCAAAATAGACCTCAAATGCCGAAAGATTGGTGCCCTTTTTGTCCGGAGTCAGGGAATGTTGAGCCTTATGAGGTTTTAAAATATGATAACGATTTTCCAGCCCTATCACCAACCCCACCATTACCCGATCCTGTAGGCAACAGTTTTTTTAAGGAGACGGAGTCATATGGGAAGTGTGAGGTTATATTATATTCGCCAAAGCATACTGTTACCTTACCGGAACTGCCTTTAGATCATGTTGTTAAGCTGGTGGATTTGTGGGTGGAGCGGTTTTCGGAAATATCTAAGGATAAAAAGGTAAAGTATGTTTTTATTTTTGAAAATCGTGGTGAGGTGGTAGGTGTAACGATGCCTCACCCTCACGGGCAAATATATGGGTATCCGTATATTCCGAAAAAGATCGAACTGGAGCTCCAATCATCAAAGGAGCACTTTGAAGCTGAAAGTGAATGTTTGATGTGCCGTTTTTTAAAAGAAGAAAGGGAGTTTAACAGCAGAGTTATTTTTGAAAATGATGATTTTTCCGTAATTCTCCCGTTTTTTGTCGAGTATCCTTATGGAGTTTATATTATATCCAAAGCACACAAACAAAATATAACACAAATGAATAACGGAGAAAAAAAGAATCTTGCAAAGGTAATAAGAGAAACCACGGGAATGCTTGATTCTTTGTTTGACACACGTTTTCCGTATATGATGTGTATGCACCAAAATCCTGTGAATAGTGGAGATACTTCAGATTACTACCATTTTCATATTGAATTTTTCCCTCCAATGCGCTCAAAAGAAAAACAAAAATTTAACGCTTCCAGCGAAACCGGAGTATGGGCGCATTGCAATCCAACAGCACCTGAAGAGAAGGCTGAAGAGCTGAAAAAGGCCTATCGGAAATATATGGACAAGCAGTCATCTGAGTTAGAAGTCAGAGGTCAGAGGTCAGAGGTATGAAGTATATAGTAAACTTTATACAACGTCTTTGGACTTGTACTATCATTGCAAAGAGTTCTGAATTATAGGTATATAAGTTGAATATTTTCTTAACCTTATGCCTTTGCAAAAACGCTACTCCCACTTGTTATTTGCTTGTGACGGCATAAGTAAAATTTAGTTCAACTTATATAGCATAAAATAAATTACATGAATTTGTGACGTTTCATATAGTTTACTTAAACTGAACATCACGTGTTTTTCAGCAGCAAAATACACAATGGGCTTCGGCGGGAGCTTGCCCCCACTGAAGGAAGAACAGGGAACCCCACTTATAGAAGTGTGATCTTATAAATATGATAAATTGAAAAAGAGAGGAGAAATTACGTTAAAACGAGGTTGATAAAATTTAAGATGTATTAAATTTTATCATAAAGTCAATTTTATGATTTTATGGAGATAATCATAATACAAGTTTTGCGTAACAGAGTACTATAATGATTAATGAATTATCAGACAGCTTTATAAAATATTTTGGCGGTGACAAAAAAGGGTTGCGCGGGTTTATATCTCCGGGCAGAGTGAACCTTATCGGCGAACATACCGACTATAACGGCGGTTTTGTGTTTCCTGCTGCTTTAACAATGTCAACTACAGTTCTGGTAAGACCTCGTTCTGACAGGCAGATAAATCTTATTGCGACAGACTTAAAGCAGATGGTAAACGCAAATCTTGACGAGCTTTATAAATATAAGCACTTAGAATGGGGGAATTATCAGCTTGGTGTGGCTGATGAGCTACAAAAGTCAGGATATGTTCTTTGTGGCTGTGACCTGCTATATGACGACAAGGTTCCTTTAGGAAGCGGGCTGTCCTCTTCTGCTGCAATCGAGCTGGCTACTGCGATAGCATTAGTAAGCTTAGGAGATGCTTCCCAGGGAATCAAGCGTGACATTGACATGGTTGAAATGGCAAAGGTTTCACAAGCTGCAGAGCATAACTACATTGGCGTTAAATGTGGAATTATGGATCAATTTGCATCTGCTATGGGTAAGAAAGGCATGGCAATTTTTTTGGACTGCAGAGATTTAACCTGGGAGATGGTTCCCATTAAAATGGACGGTTACAGGCTTGTTATTGCAAACACTAATAAAAAAAGAAGCTTAGGTGAAGGCAAATACAACGAGAGAAGAAGTGAATGTGATAAGGGGCTTGCCTATCTTAAGAAAACTTTTCCAAAGGCAGAATATCTTAGAGAAATATCTGTAGATGATTTTTATAAATATAAGGAACTGATTACAGACGAAACTGTTAGAAAACGCGTTGAGCATATTGTATTGGAGAATGAAAGAGTGATCCAGTCTGTAAAAGTATTAAAAAACAATGATTTAGTAGCTTTTGGAAAACTAATGAATGCTTCTCATAACTCACTTCGGGATTTATATGAAGTAACCGGGAAAGAGCTTGATACACTTGTTATTGAAGCCAGAAAAGTTGATGGTGTATTGGGTTCAAGAATGACTGGTGCCGGATTTGGCGGATGTACTGTAAGCCTTGTTAAGGAAGATATGGTTACGGAGTTTATTCGGTTGGTAGGTGAAGCATACAATGAAAGGATAGGCTATCCCGCCAGCTTTTATATCACGGAAACAGGCGACGGAAGCCGTGAAATAATGATATAGGTATCCATCTGCAAAATTCAAAAAAATGTAAATATTATTTTTCTTGCTATGGCATATCCATTATGATATAATGACAAGCGGCGCTTTTTAATAATCATGCTAAAAGGCATATGGCATAGAGAATATGCGGCTAAGCGAGGTGAAGAAAATGAAAGAAGGCATACATCCAAAATACGAAAAAGCAGTTGTAAAGTGTGCTTGCGGAGAGACATTTGAAACAGGCTCAACAAAAAAAGAGCTTAGAGTTGAAATTTGTTCACAATGCCATCCGTTTTTTACCGGTAAACAAAAGCTGGTAGACACTGGTGGACGTGTTGACAGATTTAAAAAGAAATACGGCATAGAATAATAACCGGTCAGCCAAATTTTTAACCCCTGCTAAAAAGATGCGGGGGTTATTTATTGCGCAAAATATTAAATTTGAATGCGTTGCTAATGAAACATCATTTTTCAATAAAATTGTGATATAATATCCTCGTCACTGAGGATATTGTATGCCTCGTGCGGAATTGATGCACATGCGAAATTTTCTGCCGAAGGCAGAAAAAGATAACCTGCGGTTGGCTATACAGGTAACGTTTTGCTAGCAAAACGTGAGCATATGCGCAACTATATCATGGATTTCTTCGAAATCATGATATAATAACCTCGTCACACGAATGAATAAGATATGAATAGTTTATAACACATCTTTCCCATAGCATTATGGATGCTTGCCTGCTCTGCAGGCTACCGATGGCGGTATTATATCACATCTCAGCATGTCGGTATTAGCATCTCAAAATATTACCCGAAAGCTGAGATGGGAAAGTTGAGTTAAGAAATTTAAGAAGGTGTAAAATGAAACTTTCACTAAAGGGAATTCTATCAATGCTTTCACTCCTCCTTGGAGTTATAATTGTAGCTTTGTCGATGAATATCTTTTTGGTTCCCTATAAAATAGCGCCTGGTGGAGTTTCCGGAATTGCTACCGTACTTTATTATGTGTCCGGCGGAAAAGTATCTGTGGGTATTTCCATGCTTGTTATGAATGTTCCGTTGTTTTTGGCAGGGTTAAAGGTCAGAGGGAAGCATTTCATTATTAAATCTTTAATTGGAGCTGCTCTTTTGTCAGTAGTTGTTGACTTGACAGCGCCTTGGATAACAGAATTAACATATCATTTTGTGTCAGGAACGTCATCTCATGATCTGTTGTTATACTCATTAGCCGGTGGTTTTACTATGGGTTTAGGGCTTGGTTTTGTTTTTAAGGAGGATGCTACCACGGGGGGAACGGACATGGGTGCGGCTTTGTTGCACAAGGCTTTTCCTTGGATTCCGATTGGGAAATTTCTTTTAATTCTGGATGGATTGGTTGTTTTGTTGGCGGCATTTGTATTCCAAAGCTTTCAACTCGTTCTTTATTCTGTAGTCGCACTTTTAATATCTGCCCGTACAATGGATGGATTTCTTGAAGGTATTAACTTTTCAAAGTCATTAATGATTATATCCAGACAATCAGAAGCAATTGCAAAGGAGCTAATGGAGAACGTTGATAGAGGGGTTACAGGTTTATATGGTAAAGGAATGTATACCGCAAACGAATACATGATACTATTATGCGTTGTTAAAAAAGAAGAAATTCATACGGTAAAGAATATAGTAAAAGGTATTGATCCTGACGCTTTTGTGTTATTAACTGATGTAAGAGAGGTTTTGGGAGAAGGTTTTACACCACATAATAAGGTGTGAAATATCTTTTCGGAAACCAATTGGATTTACATACATACATACATACATACATACAGACAGACATTTTAAAATGCATAGGTTGCATGGCAAGTAGTAGGTTCTGCCTACAACCAGCTGAGCTTAAACCTGCGACCAGCCCTCTATTGATATATGGTGCCTGCTGCCAATGAATAAACATTTTAACAATGAATGGTAATAGAAGCTTAAAAACAAAAATAATGGAGTGCATATTAAAATTTACTTATGAAAATATACAACAACTGGACGGGCATGATTAATTCGGTTATAATTTAACATAGATAAAGCAAGACCGAGGGATAGAGGCGTAGTGGGCACACCAAAAGTGTTAAGCATAGCGCAAGCTTTGATACATCTTGAAGCCCCCACTTCTTCGCATATTTTCAACTCGCCGCCTGTTGTGTGAAATATGTACCCGCCACCAAGCATTTTCAACCAGAATGGTTGAAAATATGCTTGGGGACATCTAAGCCTCGTTATAAATTTGTAGTAGCTATTAACAATAGAAAGGACTGTGTTTATGGAACAAAAGGAGATATTGCAGTTAAAAAAAACAGCCGCGAACATAAGAAAAGGAATAATTAAGTCAACCAGTGCTGCAGGGAGCGGTCACCCTGGAGGTTCATTGTCCATAACGGATATAATGACCTATTTATATTTTAAGGAAATGAATATCAATGTTAAGGATCCCAAAATGTCGGACAGAGATCGGTTTGTTATGTCAAAAGGTCATTGTGCGCCTGCGTTATATTCAACTCTCGCGGAGAAAGGCTTTTTCCCAAAAGAGGATCTTGTCACTTTACGCAAAACAGACAGCTATTTAGAAGGTCATCCTAACATGAATACTGTACCCGGTGTGGATATGTCAACAGGCTCATTGGCTCAGGGAATGTCTGCAGCTGTTGGCATAGCTTTGGCAGGTAAATTAGACAAAAAAAATTACCGTGTCTTTGTAGGAATGGGCGATGGTGAGCTGGAAGAAGGTCAGATATGGGAAGCATCAATGGCAGCAGCTCACTATAAGCTTGATAATATGATATGCTTTGTTGATTATAACGGTTTGCAAATAGACGGTAAAATAACCGAGGTTATGAACCCTGAACCCATAGCTGACAAGTTCGTCGCATTCGGATGGTATGTACAATCAATAGATGCTCATGATTTTCAACAGATCGAGGATGCAATTGAAAACGCAAAGAAACAGAAAGGAAAACCTAATATGGTAGTTGCTCATTCAACCAAAGGTAAGGGAGTTTCATTTATGGAGAACCAGGCAGGATGGCATGGTGTTGCTCCAAAACCGGATGAACGTGATAGGGCTTTGGTGGAATTGGATGAATATATTGCATCCCTTGAATAATCAACTAACTTACCACCCTAAAGGGTAGTGGGAGAAGTTCTTTTTAGACAGTATGTTTTTCAACTATCATAATGTTGTAAAGTTTATAATGGAGGGCGAATATTTATGGCAGATAAAATAGCAACCCGTCAGGCATATGGTGAGGCTTTGGCGGCATATGGCTCAGATGAAAGAATAGTGGTTTTGGATGCTGACTTGTCTAAATCCACAAAAACAGATATATTTAAGAAAAAATATCCCGAGCGTCATATTAACGTTGGAATAGCTGAAGGAAATATGATGAGTATAGCGGCTGGTTTAGCATCCTGTGGTAAGATTGTTTTTGCAAGCTCATTTGCAATTTTTGCTTCAGGGAGAGCTTTTGAGCAGGTAAGAAATTCAATATGCTACCCGAATTTAAATGTAAAAATCGGAGCAACACATGCAGGGATTTCTGTAGGTGAAGATGGTGCATCCCACCAGCCTATTGAAGATATTGCTCTTATGAGAGCGATACCAAACATGACAGTGATAGGCCCTTCTGATGCCGTCAGTACAACGTTCGCAGTAAAAGCAGCTATTGAACATGAAGGACCAGTGTATCTAAGGCTTGGTCGTTTAAACGTTCCAGTTCTATATGACGAAAACGAGGAGTTTGAATTAGGTAAAGGAAAGATGCTGAAAGACGGCTCGGATGTCAGCATCATAGCTAACGGCTTAATGGTTCAGTATGCTTTGGAAGCAGCAAAGCTTTTGGAAGAAGAAGGTGTGAATGCAAGAGTCATTGACATCCATACCGTAAAGCCTATTGACAGAGAGATCATAATAAATGCTGCAAAAGAAACCGGATGTATAGTAACAGCTGAGGAACATAATGTTATGGGCGGCTTTGGAAGTGCTGTTGCAGAGGTTGTTTGCAGCGAGTATCCTGTTCCTTTAAAAATGGTTGGAGTGATGGATGAGTTTGGAAAATCAGGCAAGCCAGACGAGCTTTTCGAGTTGTATGGGCTAACAGCTAAAAACATTGCAGCGAAAGCAATCGAAGCAATACAAATGCTGTAAAGCAGTAATCATCAACACATTAATTAAGGTTATTGAAGCGTTCATTTACAACATTAAATAAGCGCTTACGTGATTTGTGTGCCAGCAGGCGTGTACCCACTTGAACGCGCTGCAAGCCTCATTACCTCCCACTTAAGTGGTGTTTGATGAGATATACATTTACTATCTCAATGGGATAGGGAATAGTGATTTAAGCTAAGAATAAAAAAGCACCTGCGAAATGGGGTTTACATCCATCATTTTTTGCAGGTGTTTTTTATATACAGAAAGTAGCTTTTTAATATGCTTGCATGGGGGGAATCCCAAGCAAATGGCTTTTTAAACATTTACAAGCTAAAGCTATTCGGTTTCCAAGAGAATTTTTGCGATATAAGGGCATATTAGATGCCAGTTGGTAGCTTCGCCATTTGGATCAAGCATTACAGCCACAATATTTGTTTTTGAACCGTAACTAGTCATTTGAATGGTGGTGCTGTCTTTCATAGTGACAACCATTCTGTTTCCGGTAATCATCATAATATAGAATGAATCGTCGACCTTTGCATTGTTAAAGGCTTCTGCAATGTTTGCAAACTCATCTTGTTTGTATACTTTAACCTTTTCACCCATAAGATCGAATAAAGTAATATCCAAAATATCTTCCGGTGAAATCGTAACTTCAATATTCTCTCCTGTCTTAGGAGTAAACTGTGCTCCATCACTGATTGTACCATCAACTAAAAGGATGTCTTCGTTTTCTATGACTATCAGCATGAATGGATATGTCAGCACTTGGGTAACCATCATATCAGGTGCCGGGCTTATTACCTGTGCGGAATAATAAATGCTGCCGGGTGCTACCATAGTAAGGCTGTCTAATTGCATGGAATACCCACCTGTAGGCTTTTCACCTGCGCAGATAAGTATATAGGTTTTATCATCAACAGTTTTGAACCAGGTTCCGCGGTTCATTCGGTTTACATTAACCCATTTTGCCAAATCCTCAGAAGCATCTTGAAGACCTAATTCGGTATATTCCACAGGTGTTTCAACAGTGATAATATCCTGGATTGCAGATTTAATCAGAACTGCTTTATTAATACCATCCCAGTCTACCAGTGCATCTAAACCTTCTGCAACAAATCGCAGTGGAACATAAACTTTGTTGTCTTGAGTAAATGGCTCCACATCCATCTCAACGGTGAGTGGTATACCGGTAAAATCGAATTTTCTGTGAACATATGCTACAGCCTCATTTAATGTTAGTTCGACGGTTGAATATTCTCCTTCTATCCATAACTTACTGTCAGCTTCTTCATAACGCACTTCAGCTTTAAGCTTTTCAAACAATCCCGAATCTATTGTAATCATTGTTCTATCGGATTTAAAGGTATAAGGTGTGCTTAGTTCAACTTTTTGCCCATCAAGCATTATTTTAAGCCCGTTTTCTGCAAATGCGTTCTGGCAAATAAGTAATGAAAGGATTAGTGTCAGAGTAAGAAATAATGGTGTTTTTCTCATGGTATCATCTCCTCAATTATTTATGATTTCCCATTCATTTAATTTTATAGACTTGCTTATATAAAATTTGTTCCTGATTTTTCGTAGTTGTAATTAGATTGTAATCGAATGCGAAAATGTAAATGTATTCCTTGTTATAAAGGCAAGGCGGAAATAGGCCAAACAACAGCTGAGCGTAATATCACAATTACAGATCAGGGGTGCTCGAATAATTGAGTTCTGCTCTGCTCGGATATTTACTTGCTAAAAACAAGAGGTATACGCAAAGTTAAATTTTATAAATAAAAGTTTTAAATTGTTAAAATAATCTACCCGATATAACTAAATATATAGTAATAAAACATTACATAATTGCATATAATATTGACACTAAATAAATATTAATGTAATATTATATTACAAAGGAGGTCTTAAAGATGACAAAGTGTATTCCCATTGGGTTAAGAATAAAGGCGGTTAGAGAAGCAAATGGATTAAGCCAAGCAGAAGTAGTTGAAAGGCTTGTTGAAAAAGATATTAATATCAGCAGAGAAACATTAAGCAAAATTGAAAACGATAACAGGAGTGTATCTGCTATGGAGTTAAATGCTTTATGCAAAGTTTTGAATATAGATATTAATACTCTTTTTGAATATGATGAAGATGACGATTTGGTTACACTTTTTAGGAAGAGAAATTTTTCAACGAAAACGATTGAGGAAGTAGAAAAACTTCAGGATATGATAAAGGTTTTTCTTTATCAAAAGAAAATATATGTTGGTGAGTTTGAATCGCAAAAGAGAAAGCCACTATGGGAGGAGTGTTAAGATTGCCAAAGAATAATTTGAATTTCCCAGAAGAATCCTTCAGACTACAAATTAAAGATTTAGCAGCAGAAACGAGAATAAAGTTTGCTAGAAAAGGGCTTTCTGATATATTTGACATTCTATCAGAGGTTGCATTTCTAATAAGAAAACCGATAAATATAGATGAATTATCAGGATTTAGCACCTACTTTGAGGAACAGTTCATTGTCTATTTAAACAGTAACTTTACTTTAGGGCATGAACGCTATACTGGTGCCCATGAACTATACCATCTTATTTATAATGCTGACATCCTGAAAAAAGAAAAAATACTTTTTGATGACGAAAAGCATAAAGCAGAAGATGTTAAAGCAGATGTATTTGCTTCCGAATTTTTAATGCCTGAAGACTATGTAAAAGAAGTATTTTACAAAATTGTTAATGTAGATAAAGACAGCATTTTACCAAGGCATATCGTTAGAATGCACAATTATTTTAAAGTAAGTTATAAGGCTATGTTGAAAAGGCTTATTCAACTTGGTGTATGCTCTATTAACAAATATGAGGAACTTGTAGATATCTGTTTACTAAATAATATGGAACAACTCCAATCTTTAACCAAACGTGAAGGCTATAATATTGAATTGATAATTCCATCAAAAAAAACATATGTACCTACAGAATATAAAGAATTTGTAAAAAGTAATTACGAAAGAGGGAATATTTCATATAAGAACATGAAAAATAGCCTTGAATTTGTCGGACTGACTCCAGAGCATTTCGGTTATGAATATCCCTTAGAAGAGGATTATTGAAATGCGGTACATAGGAGCCATTTCTGATGCAGATATTTTAATTAATTTGGCTAGAGTTAATAGATTGGATGTTTTAGAACTTATATTTGAAGAAATCATCATTCCACAATTTGTGTATGATATTGAAATAAAGAAAAATGCGGGAAAGTGTTATGGTGTAATTAATCAAGCTATACATAAAGATGGGAGCATTTTTAAGGTAGTAGATAGGAAGAAAGATATATCTGTAAATATGCTTGCAAGAGGTATTATTGAAGAAAAGAAAAAGGTAATCGGTCCAGGGGAAAGTGAATGTGCAGGATATGCTCAGGCATTGAGAATTCCAATAATAATATCAGATAATTATACTGAATTTATGTGGCTAGACGAGTTCATTACCCTGACACACAATAACATTTTGTCTTTATGTGTGTATTTTGATGAAATTACAAAAAGTGAGGCAGAAGATATTTTTAATAAAATAAATAATGAGTTAACTCATCCGACTAAGGTTGCCTTTGGAGACCAATACAGAAAGGCTTTAATAAAATTTGAGAGAAATGGTTGGAAAAGATATTTAGGCATATGAAAAGAATGAAAGCGGGTCAATATGGTTATTTGGCATAATCTTTAACCATTCTTGCCCTAGGGTAACCTCGCTTATTACTTACAGACTCAACATAAAAACCTCTGCCGTAATAAAAACGCATTAAGGCTCCATAGCGTGAGGCTGTATGAAGAGAAACTACCTTAACGTTTTTCGCAATAAGGTATTTATCAACAAGGCTCATTAATGATTTTCCAATACCGGCATTGCGGTTTTCAGAATTAACTGCAAACCGACTGATATAGGCTTCATCCCCGGTTATATCAACACGAACAGTGCCCACAATTTTGTAATCAATAATAGCAATAAAAACAACTTTATTTTCAATGTCATTTTCAATGTCAACTATCGTTTCGTTAAGGGCTTCGATATTTTGTAGCCCGGCAGCTTCAGCATACTCACTGAACGCTTTTTGGATAATATTATAAACATCAGGCGCGTCCGATAACACAGCACGCCTGATAATAAATGAATAGTCCATACATAATCCTCCAAATATTTAACTAAACTTCCCGCCACAGCTTGCGAGTAGTGTTTTGAGGAATTGGTACCAACATGCTGAGGTGTGATATAACACTGCCGTAGGTAGCCTACTGTGCAGTCAAGCCCTTAAAACACTGTGGAAAGTTGAGTTTTTAACTTAAAGACCGAGAAGTCTCCGCTTCTTAAGTGCTGGGATTATGTCACCCAGCCAACAGCTTAACCATAACGGCCTTTTGAGCATGCAAGCGATTTTCAGCTTCATCAAACACAACCGATTGCTGACCATCAATAACTTCCTCGGTAACTTCAAAGCCTCTATACGCAGGCAGACAGTGCAAAAATATAGCATTAGGATTTGCCAATGAAAACAGTTCTTTGTTTACTTGATAAGGAGTGAAAATATTTAATCGTTCCTCTTTTTCTTTTTCCATGCCCATGCTTATCCAGGTATCGGTATAAACCACATCAGCACCTGTAGCAGCTTCTTTGGCATCTGTTGTAATTTGTATGATACTTCCTGTCTCATTTGCTATTTTCTTTGCCATATCCACATATTTGCTATCACAGGAATAATCAACAGGAGAAGCAATAGAAATATTCATACCTGTTTTGGTGCAGCCCAAAAGCAAAGATTGGGCAATATTGTTTCCATCTCCTACATAAGCAAGCTTAAGACCTTTTAGAAAGCCAAGCTTTTCACGAATAGTCATTAAATCCGCAAGGATTTGGCATGGGTGTAACTCATCGGTCAACCCGTTTATTATGGGTATAGTTCCGTATTCAGCTAGATCTGTGACATCTTTTTGCTTAAATGTGCGAATCATTATTCCGTCAAGATAGCGAGAAAGAGTTTTTGCCGTATCATGGACAGTTTCTCCACGACCAAGCTGAATATCCGTAGAGCTTAAGAAAAGGGCATATCCACCTAATTGCTGCATACCAACCTCAAAAGAAACACGGGTGCGTGTTGAGGACTTTGAAAAAATCATACCTAGGGTTTTGCTTTTTAAGTGATGATCATGCCGTATACCGTTCTTGTTTTCATATTTAAGCTTGTCAGCTAAATCCAGTACATCAATAATTTCATCTGAAGTCCAGTCGTTAAGACATAATAAATGTTTCATTTGGCACCTCCAATAGCGATGTATTGTATGATTATACATCGCAGTGCATAAAAATGCAATAGATTTTTTTTGAACTGTTTAAAATTTCATGCCAACCAATTGTACCTTATATAAAGTAAAATCAAAAATATTACGATATAACCTTAGAGAAGAGTAATACGAATTTAATTTTTTAATATAGGAAGATTTTATTTTATGCAATAGAGATTGTTTTCGCTGCATTAACTCGAAAATAATCGTATTTCATGCAAAAAAACTTTATCGTATTTTTTGCCATTGGCTAAAAATATATTCCATTAATTTGTAGCCACTCAAGCTACATCGGTATTTTATACATGAAATACGTGCGTTCTTGGTATGAATATGTATGTTTATTCAGCAGAATGAGTTCCTGTAGTTAAATCAAGATTTAATGCATAGATGCGAACAGGAGTTTTGATTATGGATCTTGCAACCTTGTTGGGCCTCATATTTGGTTCTGTTTTTATACTTTGGGGTATGTTGGATGGAGGAGGTTCTATTTCCTCGTTCTGGAGCTTAAGTTCATTGGCTGTAACTGTTGGAGGAGGTATTGCTTCCACTATAATCGGCTTTACTATGGAGGATATGAAAAAAGTAGGGAAATTAATGCCGTTAATTTTCAAAAATATAGATTATTCTCCTTTTCAAACTATTCAAATGCTTGTGGACATGTCTCAGAAAGCAAGAAGAGAAGGCCTACTGGCTTTAGAATCCAGCCAAGAAAACATAAAAGAAGATTATTTAAAAAAAGCTCTTGAGCTGGTAGTCGATGGTGTAGAGCCGGAAATAATTCGTGATTCAATGCAGCTTGAACTGGATAATATGGGTGTTAGGCATGGAAAAGGAATTGCTTTTTTTAAAACCTTAGCAGCCCAATTTCCTGCATGGGGAATGATTGGTACAATGCTAGGCTTGATAAATCTTCTAAAAGCGTTGGATGATCCTTCAGCTATCGGTCCTGCCATGTCTCTTGCGCTTGTAACCACATTTTATGGAAGCGTAATGTCAAACTGGGTATGTATGCCTATAGCGACAAAATTACAGCAAAACAGTGAAGAAGAAATACGCCTAAAGGAAATGATGATCGAGGGTGTTTTGTCAATACAATCTGGTGAGAATCCACGAATAATGGAACATAGGTTAAAAACATTCCTTTCTCCGGAACAACGAAAGGCTTATGAAAAGCTTGTTACAGGGGAGGAAACGAGCGCCCCCGAAAATAGCAGAGAATGATAGGTTTAGAGTAGAGTATGGTAGTGATTTGTTCAAGTATATCTTCCGAAACGAGTAATCGATAGGTTAGATAAAAGAGTATGGTGGTGATTTAATGGCAAGAAAAAAAAGACCGTCAAGCGATTCCGATGATTCAGGATCATGGCTAACTACATATGGTGATTTGATGACAAACCTGCTTTGCTTTTTTGTTCTTCTTTTCTCAATGGCGACAGTTGATACACAAAAATATGAGGAACTGGCGAAGTCACTTAGTGCAAGCAGTATAGGTGGTTTTAAAGGAAGCGGAAGCTCATACAGAAACAATATTGGCAAAAGTATATTAACAGTCAATTTTGTTAACCCTGACGATACAGGAGATGAAAGGGTAGATAACAAGCGCTATATAGACAGCGCAGATGATATCATAATTGATGACCGTGAAAAAATAATGATGGAAAAAATCCAGCAGGCCGAATCAAATTTACGAAAGGGTATAGAAGCTCTTAATCTTTCGGACAAAATAGAAATTATTGAAGAAGACGAATTTCTTCTTGTAAGGCTAAACGCAGAAATTCTTTTTGCTCCGGGAAGTGCAGAGATTGTGGAAGCAGGAAAAGATATACTGATTACTCTTGGCGAATCATTTGTTCCGTTGGATAATGAAATTCTTGTTCAAGGTCACACTGATACTGTTCCTATAAACACGCCATTATTTCCATCAAATTGGGAGTTGTCAACAAAAAGGGCTACAAACGTAGTAATGTTTTTAATCGATTCTCTAAATGTGGAACCATCTCGTCTTACTGCAACAGGAAACGGGGAATATAAACCCATTGCCGATAATAACACGGTAGAGGGGCGACGTAAAAACAGAAGAATAGAGCTTATGATAATAAAAGATTAAGTTATGTATCAACCACATGACCATCCGATACTTTTATCAAAGATAATTCAGAAGACCACTACTCTATAAATTACTTTACTCACTGCAATGAAAGTGTCATAAGGCAGCTTTCGGAATTATTTCAATAGCTGTTCTTTTGTTTTTATGGGAAATAGTTTACAATTATATATAACTTCATCAGCAGACAGGGGCAAGATGTATGGAAACATTGGTTATTGAAGTAATGCAAAAAAGACTCGAGAGAGAAATAAACGATGTCCTTAGGCATTTGGAGCTTCATGTTAGAACAATTGAATTTGATTTAAAAGACAGTCTTTCTATGGTTATTAATCTTGAATCAACAGATTCGGGAGCAGATTTGGTATCTTAACTTTTCGAGTACACTCCTAAGATGATACCGACATGCTCCCACCATCAAAAAATAAATTTATTGCTATAGTTGTTTATATAATGGGATCCCACTTTTTTCAAACTAAAATACGATGAATTTTCTGAATATAAAGCAAGCTACGCTTGCAACAAACCGTTTTAAACATCAAATAAAAATGGTAAAAGGCGCATTTCGAATGAATATGCGCCTTTGTTTACCAGAAGCTGAGTTAATCAACTTCACAATCATGATAGGGTATATTGGTGTAATTAGTCGTTAACCGGTGCTTCCCGGAAGAGAAGACTAATACTATAAATTCCCGCTATACCTACCAGGGAGTAGACAATTCGACTGCCTAACGCTTCGACACCTCCGAAGATGCCGGCAACAAAATCATAACCAAAAAGTCCGACCGTCAGCCAGTTTATTGCTCCCACTATCATTAGTAGAACCGCAAATCTGTCAATAGGTGTTCTCATTAAGACAACTCCTTCTGCTATAGAGTGCAAGGCTTCTGCGCTGATTTAGCCGAAACCTTTCCCCTGATTCCTGCAAATTTAGGTTAATATTACTCAACAATTAATACAGGATCATGGCATTATTATGACCAAAAGCAATAAAAAAATACCGATAAGACTGCATCTCCAAAACATGTTATGAATGGGAAAAAATTTTGGCTATGCAAAACAAATAGACAAGCATCAATTCGCGTATTTTGAATTTCTAACTCAAAATATATAGTATGCAATTTCATAAAAATTCATGATATAATCATTTTAAAAGAAAACTAATTAATAATTTCTTAAAAAGTCCAGCGGTTAAATGTCAAGAGTAAATTGGAAATTAATTTTCCAAAAACC
>ENA-UOOH01001484-UOOH01001484.1-fermentation-metagenome-genome-assembly--contig:-NODE-1484-length-22797-cov-10.977487_pt1 | contig 22797 bp, 24 predicted proteins | sample MGYA00245778_ERZ724025 | MGnify/ENA primary metagenome ERZ724025 (study PRJEB28704, sample SAMN03018313) | fermentation metagenome | biome: anthropogenic terrestrial biome; feature: soil... | reverse complement strand
AACAATTTGTTTGATAGCTTTTAATACTGAGTTTTACCTCGCAACGGTCTTATATTGTAAAATAAATAAAGTAGAATTTTGGATATCTTATTCGGAAATTATGTTTTTCTTTTCCTTTTTTTGAGAAATACAAAAGAATGATTTATATTTGCAAGTTCAAACTCAAAGAGAAAAAGGGTAAGAAAATGCTTAAATAGATATGGATAGAACTTTTATTAATAATTTATTGCAGTTAAAGGATGAAGAATTTAATAGCCAAGTTCTATATACTTTGAAGAGAACGATTGAGAAATATCCTTACTTTTCCTTACCATATTACTATTATGCCAAATGTGCAAAATTCCTTTCTCAAAATCCCAATCAATGTCTTTCCTTAGCCTCAACCTACTCTCCCGATAGGGCAAGATTGAAGGAGTTTATGGAAACAAATGTTGCTTTTCAGTTTACTGCTGAGGAGGCTCCAAAGACCGATATGGAAAGGATTAATGAGAGAATTGAGCAGCTGAAAAAGATTTATGGCTCAAAACCAGAACAGAAGAATAAGGATTTAACTCCAGATATTATTAAAGAGATTGATTCCTACACCGAGCCAAATCTTTCAGACACTCCAACTAAGGAGGAATTGATTGAGCGTTTCTTGCAGGTTGAGAACCCAAAGGTTAATAAGTTGAATAAGTTTGAAGAGGCTGACAAAGTTTTGGATGATGTTAGTATTAATGAGGTTGTGAAGAAAAGTGCCGAAGATGAGTTTGAAATTGTAACTGAAACAATGGCACAAATCTATTTGAAACAAGGACATAAAGAAAAGGCAATTAAAATTTATAATAAATTAATTTTGGCTAATCCAGAAAAAAGTAGTTACTTTGCAACTCAAATTCAAAAAATAGAAAAATAATTAGGTAAAAAATAAGAACATTATGTTTGTATTTATTTCAGTTTTAATATTAGTTGTATGTTTGTTATTGGCATTGGTTGTACTTGTGCAAAATAGCAAAGGAGGAGGATTGGCCGCAAATTTCCAATCTCAAAGTCAAATAATGGGTGTTAGAAAAACTGCTGACTTTTTAGAAAAAGCATCATGGAGTTTGGCAATTGCACTTTTGGTTCTTTGCCTTTTAGCAACTATTTTTAGACCAGGAAGGCATGCTAACCAAACTCAAGGAACAGAATTAAACCCTAACGCAGTAAACACTACAATGCCTGCACCTAAGGGACCTGCAGCACCTGCAGCACCCGCACCGATTAAGCAATAAATTTAATAATTTATTTTTTCATAATTTGGTTTTTAAAGAGCTGTCTTTTTTTGATAGCTCTTTTTTGTTTTATATAAATCTTTTTTACTGACGTTTTGTCAGAAAAAGAAAATGGAAAATACTATGGCACGTTATTTACTATATAGGGAGGTATAAAAATAAGTTTAAAAAGAAATCTATAATATTAATAACTAAAAATTAAAAAGGAATTATGACAAAGATTAATGTAAGACCCTTAGCTGATAGGGTTATGGTTAAGCCAGCAGAAGCAGAAACAAAAACAGCAGCAGGCATAATTATTCCTGATACTGCAAAAGAAAAACCTATGAAAGGAGAAGTTGTTGCTGTAGGTCCAGGTAAGAAAGATGAACCAATGACAGTTAAAGTAGGCGACAAGGTATTATATGGTAAGTATTCTGGAACAGAAATCAATGTTGATTCTGAGGAATATTTAATAATGAGAGAAAGTGATATTTACGCAATTATTTAATTAAACAGACATTATTAACTAACAATTAAAATCTAAAGAAAAATGGCAAAAGATATTTTATATAATATAGAAGCACGTGAACAATTGCGTTTGGGTGTTGATGCTTTGGCAAATGCAGTTAAAGTTACATTAGGACCAAAGGGAAGAAATGTTTTGATTGATAAGAAATTTGGTGCTCCGCAAATAACAAAAGATGGAGTAACTGTTGCAAAGGAAATTGAAATTAAAGACGCAGTGCAAAACATGGGAGCACAATTAGTAAAAGAAGTTGCTTCAAAAACTGCTGACCAAGCAGGAGATGGAACAACAACAGCAACAGTTTTGGCTCAAGCAATTGTTAATGCAGGAATAAAGAATGTTACTGCTGGTGCAAACCCAATGGACTTAAAACGAGGAATTGATAAGGCAGTTGAAATGGTTATTAAAGACCTTCAAAAGCAATCAAGAGAAATTGGTGATGCTAAGGAAAAAATTGAGCAAGTAGCAACTGTTTCAGCAAATAATGACCAATTTATTGGAAAGAAGATTGCTGAGGCAATGGAAAGAGTAAAGAAAGAAGGAGTAATTACAATTGAAGAGGCTAAGGGAGTTGAAACAGAGGTTAAGGTTGTTGAAGGAATGCAATTTGACAGAGGTTATCTTTCTCCTTATTTTGTAACAGACACCGAAAAGATGGAAGTAGTTTATGAAAATCCTTTTATTCTAATCTACGATAAGAAGATTTCAAACATGAAAGAATTTCTTCCAATTTTAGAAAAGGTTGTTCAAACAGGACGTCCACTTTTGATTATTGCTGAAGATTTGGATGGAGAAGCAATTGCAACCTTAATTGTTAACCGTTTGAGAGCTAACTTGAAGATTGTTGCTGTTAAGGCACCAGGTTTTGGAGATAGAAGAAAAGAAATGCTTGAAGACATAGCTATCCTTACAGGTGGAGTTGTTATTTCTGAAGAAAAAGGATATAAATTGGAAGATGCTGACTTGGAAATGTTAGGTTCAGCTGATAAGATTTCAATCGATAAAGATAACACAACAATTGTTTCTGGTAAGGGAGAAAAATCATTAATAGAAACAAGAGTTAATCAAATAAAATCTCAAATTGACAAAACGACTTCCGATTACGATAGAGAAAAACTTCAAGAACGTCTTGCTAAATTGGCAGGTGGAGTTGCTGTAATTTATGTTGGAGCTGCTTCAGAAGTTGAGATGAAAGAAAAGAAAGACCGATTTGATGATGCACTTCATGCAACAAGAGCAGCAATTGAAGAAGGAATTATTCCTGGTGGTGGAGTTGGATATATTCGTGCAATTAAATCTTTGGAAAAACTTAAAGGAGAGAATGATGATGAAGAAACAGGAATTCAAATTATTCGTCGTGCTTTAGAAGAACCACTTCGTCAAATTGTAGAAAATGCAGGCTTGGAAGGAAGCGTTATTGTTAATAAGGTAAAAGAGCTTAAAGGTGATAATGGCTTTAATGCAAGAACAGAGGTTTTTGAAGACCTTCACAAATCAGGAGTAATTGACCCTACTAAGGTTTCCAGAGTTGCTCTTGAGAATGCTGCTTCAATTGCAAGCATGATTCTTACAACTGAATGCGTTCTTTCAGAAATTAAGGAAGAAACACCTCAAATGCCAGCTGCTCCAGGAATGGGTGGTATGGGAGGAATGTACTAATAATAACTTTTCATAATAATAATTTTAACCCCCTTTTTTATTTAAGGGGGTTTTTCTTTTAAAAGAAAATAATATCTTTGCACTTTAGAACTTAAAACAAAATATAGTATGATACAAAGAATTCAGACCTTATGGTTAGCCTTTATTGTTTTATTAACAATAGCAACTTTTTACTTCCCTATTGTTGATTTTACCTTTGATGTTAAATCAATGCAAACCACTCAATACTATGGACTATTTCCACAACCATCAACTGAGGATAGCGAACAATTCATTCAACTTACGCCAGCTTGGAGTTTAGTGTTTATGCAAATAGGAGTTTCTCTAATTTCAATTACTTCTATTTTTCTATACAAAAACAGACCTTTGCAAGTTAAGTTTGTAGCAGGAGGATTATTATTTCTAACAATTTATATTGCTTTTCTTTTATTTGTCAAAATTGATGGAATTGAAAGAGAAATTACTAAACTATACTCAGCACCAATAGTTTCATATAATAAGATTGCTATTAGTTTTCCAATACTTCAATTGCTATTATTTGTTTTGGCTCAAAGAGCAATAAGAAAGGATGAGAGAATTGTTCGTTCATCAGACAGATTAAGATAAAAATATTCCAAATTATTTGGTAGTATTTCTAATTATTGTATCTTTGCACCCTTAAATCAAGATATGTCTTTAAAGACTTATAGGTCCCATAGCTCAGTTGGTTAGAGCATCTGACTCATAATCAGGGGGTCCTTGGTTCGAGCCCAAGTGGGACCACGTTAATGAAAAGACCTTTAATATTAAAGGTCTTTTTTGTTTATTTGTAGATGAAAAAAAAAGTAATTGTTTCGGTTAGTAATGATTTAATTACTGATAATAGGGTAGATAAGACTTGTAATACACTTGTTGATGCTGGATATGATGTCCATTTGATTGGGCGATTGAAACGAAACAGCCCTCCAATGAACAGTAGGTTATATTCCTATACGAGACTTCGCTTGTGTTTTTATTCAAGTTTCTTTTTCTATGCTGATCTAAATATCAGACTTTTCTTCAAACTTCTTTTCTCCAAACAAGATATTCTTTGGGCTAATGACCTTGACACATTACCTGCAAATTATTTAGTATCCAAAATTAAAAACAAGCCTATAATTTATGATTCTCATGAGCATTTTACTGAGGTGCCAGAATTAAAATATAATAAGTTTGCCAAATGGTTTTGGAAGAGAATTGAAAAAAGAATAGTCCCCAATCTTAAAAATGTAATTACAGTTAGTAATCCGATTGCTGAATATTTTAAGAAAGAGTACAATGTGGATTCTATTATTGTAAGAAACTGCCCAAGAAAAGATATTATTAGAAAGACTAAAACTAAGCAGGATTTGAATATGCCAGATAAACCAATTCTTATTTGGCAGGGTGGAGGTTGCAATATTGAGAGAGGAATGGAGGAGTTGGTTGAGAGTATGCAATGGATAGATGCCTACCTTTACATTATTGGAGATGGGGATGTTTATAGTAAATTAAAAAATTTAGCTGTGAGTTTTGCCGTAAGAGATAAGATTTCCTTTGTTCCAAGAATTCCTTTTGAAGATATGATGCAATATACTTTTAATGCAGATATTGGGCTTTCTCTTGACAAAGGGACTAATCAAAATTATTCTATTAGCTTACCTAATAAGCTTTTTGAATATATCCATGCCGAAATTCCATTTATTATTACTCCATTAAGTGAAATAAAATCAGTTGTTGAAACGTTAAATGTATGTGATTTCTTAGTAAATCATCATCCAGCAAATATTGCTAATCAGATTAATTCGCTCTTGAATGATAAAGATAAGAGAAAATTCTATTCTGAAAATTCAAAAAAGGTAAAGCAAATACTTTGTTGGGAAGAAGAACAAAAAAAGATAATTGACTTATTAAGTAACATTTAAGATGTTTTCAATATTAATACCTACATATAATTTTGACTGTTCTAAGCTTTGTCAGGACCTTCACAAACAGGCTTTAAAGATTGGTGAGGATTTTGAAATCTTGGTTTATGATGATTTCTCTACAAAGAAGTTTGAATCAAATAAAGAACTTTCAAATTTATCCAATGTAATATATAAAGAACTTCCAAGAAACTATGGTCGAGCTGCAATAAGAAACCTTATGGCTCAAGAGGCTAAGGGAACACATTTATTGTTTTTGGATTGCGATGGCGAAATTGCATCTAAAAACTATCTTTGTCTATATCATAAGTTTAAAGATGAAGCTGATATTATTTGTGGAGGAAGAATTTATCCTGAGAAAGAAAAAATTAAAAGGAAGTATTATCTTCATTGGATTTATGGCAAGAAAAGAGAGTCAAAATGCAATAGATGTAATGCAAAGAGCTTTATGACAAATAATTTCTTGATAAAAAGAGAAGTTTTTGAGACTTCTAAGTTCGATTCAACTATGTTAGGATATGGTCATGAAGATACTGCTTTTGGAATTGATTTGAAGAAGAAAGGATTTAAGTTTAAGATTATTAGTAATCCTGTAATTCATATAGGTTTATATGATGCAGATGAGTTTGTTAGCAATACACGAAACTCAATAAAAAACTTAGTTGATATTATTTATAGAAATAAAAATATTGAAGATTTCTTTGATATTAAACTTGTTAAGGTTTATTTTCAATTAAATAAGTACAAACTCAGAAATCTTAATATTCTTGTTTATAAATTATTCAGATTCTTGATTGAAAAGAATTTAAAGAGTAGGTACCCAAACTTACATCTTCTTGATTTGTATAAATTGGGTTATTTTTCATTGCTATCAAAGGAGAAAGAATCAAAGAATTAAGATTAGCAAAACTAATATTTATTGCTTTTATTAATTAAATTCCGTCTTAAATAACCTTCCCATCTTCACAACAAATAACTCTGGAACGGAACTTTTCAATAACGAGGTAATCATGAGTTACCATAAGGATAGTTGTTTTATATTCTTTATTGATTTTCATCAATAAGTTTACAATTTCTTCGGAAGTAATAGGGTCAAGATTACCCGTTGGCTCGTCAGCAATAATTAGTTTTGGATGATTAACAATAGCTCTGGCAATGGCAACTCTTTGCATCTCTCCCTCACTTAAACTATAAGGCATTTCATTTTCTTTACTCGCCATCCCAACTTCTTCTAAAGCAGCAATAACTCTTGTCCTGATTTCTTCTTTATCATTGATTCCAATGGATTTAAGAACAAATACAATATTATCAAAAATATTTCTATCTTGAAGGAGTTGAAAGTCCTGAAATACAATTCCAAGTTTTCTTCTTAGCAATGGAATATTTTTTTTCTTAATATTTTTTAATGAAAAGCCACACACCTCGCCTTCACCTGACTTTAGAGGTAAGTCTGCATAAATAGTTTTTAATAATGTACTTTTTCCTGTTCCTGTTTTACCAATAATATAAGCAAATTCACCTTCCTCAACTGTTAAGTTAACATTGGTCAATACCATTTTTCCATGTGAAAGTGTGGCATCAGTAAATTTTATAATTGGAGCAGATGTTTCTTCTTCTAACTTTGGTTCTTTTTGAATCTCTTGAATTTGAGTTATTGAATCATCATTAATAATTAATTTTTCTATTGTGTTAGGTTCGTTTGACATATTCTTTTCTTTTTCATTAGTTTTAATCTTCTTTTAGCAATATATGAAACAGATAATACATATAATAAAAACATAAAGATTAATAAGGGAACAAATACATTGTCAGTAAACACTACTGACAAGCTAAGACCTATTGTTGATGTTATAATTGAAAATGTAAGCGTTGTTAAAGTGCTGACTTTATGAGAAGCTCCTGTTCGGAGTAAGAAGTGATGTATATGTGATTTATCAGGAGTAAAAGGAGATTTTTTCTTAAGAATTCTTGCTATAAATACTCTCAAAGTGTCAGCAAGTGGGATATAAAATAAAGAAACCACAACTCCTATTTTAGATTTTACTTCAAACCCAAATAAATTAGTATTATTAATACTTTGTCCATTAAAGTTTATGGCTGAAATCATTACGCATGCAATAACTGTCCCTATATAAATTGACCCGGTATCACCCATGAAAACCCTTGAAGGCTCCCAATTATAATAAAGAAAACTTAATAACGCACCAATCATACAAATACTGATAATTGCCCAAAAGTTTGGATTATGAAAAATATTTGTGGATTGATTATCACCCAATAGAAAGAAATAGAGGAATAGAGGAGTAAAAACAATAAGGGCTTGTGTGGCTGCTTGACCATCAATTCCATCAATTAGATTATAAGTGTTTAGAATAACAACAAAGAAAAAGATTGTAATAGAATAACTTACCCAAAGAGGAAGTTCGTAAATTCCTAAGAATCCATATAGATTATCAATCCTAATACCCATTCTACATATAAATATAATTGCAATAATTTCTAATACAAGTTTATTTTTTGCTGTTAATGAATTCATATCGTCTCTTACCCCAAAAACAATTATACAAAGAAGAATTAGGAGAAATGTAATGGCTGAATCAGAATAATTATCATTTGCTAAATATGGTAGGGCAACAATATAAGAAACAGCAAAAGCAAGAAAAATTACAAGTCCACCAATATTTACCTTAACGCCTTTATGAATTTTGCGTCCCCCCGATTTATCCAAAACCTTATATCTCAACATAATTTTTATGTAGAAAGGCATTATGAATAAAACTAATAAAGCAGAAATAAGAAAACAATAAATATATATCATAGTTTTTTCTTTAAATTAAAGTGCAAAGATAAATATTTTAATCATTAACAAAAAATAATATTAAAAATTAATGATTAAATTGCTCTCTTTGCCAGTATTCATTAATAAATCTATGCAAGAAAGGTTTTCTCTAAAAGGGAACTTTTCTGAAAAACATTGGATATACGGTGTGAATTTAACTTTTGATTCTTTTGCTTTCTTATTAACCAAAAATTTGTTTCTAAAATCATATTCTGGACTTACTTCAGTGTAGCTTTGAGTAAATTCTATCTTTGTACTTATGTCAAATCGTTTAATGAAATAGTGTAGGATTTTAATGTTTAAATCAATAAGCTTCTCGTGTTCAGAAGTAAAGAATTGTTTTATTTCGTCTTCAAAATATTCAAAATAAATACTTTTTCCGTATGCAGATGTAATTGTTCTCCATGCCTTAACGTTCCAATTTTCAGTGTATGAAATTCTTGTGTCTGAAAATTTTTGTTTGATAGTTTTTTCCTTAACAATAGGAACATTTATTCCCAACAATCCGTTTGAAGAAAGAATATATGTCCTATTTCGGAAGGTTTGTTTTGGAAAGTTTTCGCAAATTTCAATATTAATAGTATCATACTTACTTAAAAACATAAAGTACTCAACATTTGGGAAAAAAAATGCAGGAAAAATTGGTATAGGTTTATTTTCCAAAAGTTATAGAGACAAGTTTATCGTCAATAAAATAAAAATCAATACTATAATCTTCAAAAGAAATACGCATCTCTCCCCAATCTTCATCTTCTTTTGTCTTATTAAGAATATTATTCTTTATCATTAATTCTTCTATAACTCTTGAAGGTTCTCCCATCACTTTTTGACCAAAAATTGTTGTATCGGAATTGTCAATATCAATACATGTAAGCATACAGGTTTCGTTGGTTTCAAAAAACAAACTTATTCCTAAGCTATCATAATGAAGAATTGTTGTAGGGTAGTCAATATCCTCACCAATATTTTCAACATCAGTAGGAGCTCCCATCAATTTCATAGCTTGATCGATTGTTGAATTGAACTGTAAATCACCAACCCCTTTCTTTAATTTTACATCTAATTTCATAAGAATAATATTTAGATACGATTTGCAATAATAAAGAATTTTTGGAATGAATGCAAGTTTTTCAATCATTATTTATGTTTGACTTAAAATTGCGGTAAATTATATTTCTGATTAAAAGAGTTTTAAGAAAAATGGTTATTAAAATAAATAGAAAAGATTTGCCAGTATTAAAAAAAGAATTACCTTTGCACTTCCAAAACAAACGACTAAGTAGCTCAGTCGGTAGAGCACATCCCTTTTAAGGATGGGGTCCTGGGTTCGAATCCCAGCTTAGTCACAAAGATATAATAACTTTTTTACGCCACTCTCTTTGTGAAAAGCAGGTGGCGTTTTTTTATTTTATGAATTAACTCCCGTCTTTTAAAAATTATTCGGTTGATAAATAAATTTTTGCGGGGGATAATTTTATTTATTCGGTTGATATTTTTGATTATCCTTCGTTTATTTTGGATAATGTCTTTTTGACTAATTCTTATTATCTTTTTCATTTTATAGTTTTAAATTGTATTGTCGTTGAAACATTATCATTATATTTGCAAATGATTTTTTAAATAATAAATTCAATTTGATATGAAAAAAATATACCTTTTCTTAGCGATTTGTTTCTTTGCTCTTCAAATTAATGCTCAAACAGATTCAATTGATGTTCAACACTACAACATTAGTTTAGATATAAATAATCTTGTTAAAGGACGACATCAGGGTAATTGTGTTTTGAGAGCTAAGGTAGTAAATCCAACTAACAGAATCATTAAATTAAATCTGTTAAACCATCAGGTAGATTCAGTTTATATTAATGGTATGCCAGCAATTTATTCATATCTTTCTCCCAATTTGAATGTTTCCTTACCTCCTTATGTTCAAGATAATGAAGTGGTTGAGGTTTCTGTTTGGTATAGTGGTTCTCAAGTAATTGAGGTTTATGGTTGGGGTGGAATTCATTATAATCCTGAAATAATTTATTCTTTAAATGTTGCAATTATGGACCCTCAACATTCATTTGCAAGGAGTTGGTTCCCTGCACAGGACTATTTTAGCGACAAAGCTACATTTAATTTGAATATTACTACTCAAAGCTCAAGAAAAGCAATTTGTGGTGGGATTTTAGATAGTATTTCAACTGTTTCAGACTCCTCATCATCATGGCATTGGAGAATTCCTCAGGAAATTTGTCCGTATTTAGTTGCAGTAACTATTGCAGATTATTGTCTGGTAGAAGATACTGTTCAGGGAGTTGCAAATAGTTTTCCTGTTCAGATTTATTGTTTCCCTGCTGACAGTACGGTCGTTAGAGGAAAAATGAATTTAATTAAGGATGCATTCCATGCTTTAGAGAGTAAGTTTGGAGAATTTAGATTTAATAGGGTTGGGTATTGTGTTACACCATTAGGCAGTATGGAACATGTTGATAATATTTCTTTAGCCTATAGTGCTGCTGTGGGACAGGGCGATCAGAATAATAGTAACATTGTTCATGAGTTAGGTCATAGTTGGTTTGGAAATTATATGGGTGGAGAATCTGAATTAAATATGTGGATTAAGGAAGGATGGACTTCATGGAGTGAGAATATATCTTTTGAAGGGCATTATGGGAAAGAGCATGCTAAGAATTATTTTAGAAATAATATGGAAATGGTTTTAGATAAGATGCCATTAAGTGAAGGATATAGAATATTGTATGGAGTAACAGGTGCTGATGTCTATTCTACCACAACATATAGGAAAGGGGCAGCGGTAGTTCATACTCTAAGAGGATATTTAGGAGATAGTATTTTCTTCCCAGCTGTTCGTTCCATGCTAAATAATTATGGGTATGGAATAATAAATACTTTCCAAATGAGAGATTATTTGTCTTCAGTAACAAATATTGATTTAAATGATTTCTTTAATTTCTATGTTTTAGACAGCGGATACAATCATTATTCAATTTCAAATAAGCAGTTTAATGGTAATATTGCAACGATAACAATAAATCAAAGAACTATTGCAAATGCTAATGGTGGATGTCAATCAAGTAGGGTTCCTATAACTTTTATTGATGAAAATTGGAACAAGGAAAAGAGAATAATTGAGTTTAATGGCTTAACTTCAACTCAAAACATTATTCTAAACATTAATCCAATCAATTGTTTTGTTGATTTAGAAGAGGAAATAGCTGATGCCACAATTGATAACTATAAAACCATTGCAGGAACAGGAAGACAGGATTTTCCTAATACATATTTTTATGCAAATGTAAAGAACAATCCTGATTCAATCTTTATTAGAACAACTCTTCATTGGGTTGGAAACGAAGAAGATAATCCTTTGCCAGATGGGATTAATCGATTAAGTCAGAAACACTATTGGACTATTGAAGGAGAAGGTTTAGAAAAATGCGAGATAGAGGGTAATTTCTATTTTAAAATTCTTTCTGGGGTGAACAATTTTGATAATGCTTTGATTAGTAAATATTCTTCCTTAGATTCTTTAATTCTACTTTATAGACCAAATAAAGAAACTGAATGGATAGCAGTTAAAACTTCAAGGCCAAATAATACTGAAGGCTACCTAACATTAAATTCACTTTGGGAAGGTGACTATATAATGGGTGTTGGAGATTTAAATATAATTGGAATAGCTAACATTGAACAAAATTCTCCAAAAATGAAGATTTACCCTAATCCGGCTAAAGAAAGTATAAATATTAATTTTAGAGAATTGAATCAAGATTACGATTTATTTATTTCAAATAATAATGGATTAGTTCTTTATTCTAATTTGGTGAAACAAGGAACTAATCAATTAAAAATTGAAAATAATTTACCTTCCGGTTTTTATATCTTAACCCTTATTTCTAAAGACAAAACCTCAACTCTAAGAGATAAAGTTATCATAATAAAATAAAAAAATACCTTACGGTACTTACTTTTTTCAGAAATTGGTTGTTATTATGTTTGAAAAGGATTTATGAAAAAGAATGAGAGAGAATTATTAGACTTAATAAACCTTTGCAAACGTAATGACTCAATGGCACAAAAAGAACTATTTAATTGCTATAAAAATCAAATGTTTGCTTTATGTCTACGGTATTCAAATAGTAGTTCTGAAGCAGAGGATATGTTAATGCAAGGGTGGTTAAGAGTATTTAGTAAGATTGGTTATTTTGAGGTTACTAATGAGTTCAAAAATTATCATTTTGAATCGTGGCTCCAAAAAGTTATTATAAATAATGCAATCAACACTTATAGACTTAATAAAAAGTATAATAGCTTAATTGAGTTTGAGGAAGTTGTAGAGAAAAAGGATTTTGAATTGTTTGAATCAGAATATACATTTTCGGAAGAAGAATTATTATCCTGTGTTCAATCACTTCCAAACGCTTTGAGAGTAGTTTTTAACCTTTGTGCGATTGATCAGTATAGCAATAAAGATATTAGTGAGATACTAAACATGAGTCAAAATAGTGTTAAGAGTAATCTTTACAAAGCAAGACAATTATTGAAAAAAAAGTTAGAACAAATAGAAAAGAGTAAGAATGAATAATATAGATAATATTTTTAGGAAACTTAAAGTTAGCGAAAAGGAAGCTCCTGATATTTGGGATAAGATTGAAACTGAGCTAAATAATTCAAATAACATTGCAAATGATAATGCAATGAAGCAAGGCATAGAAAAATCTTCAATCAATAAAGCATTTCACCTAACAACAACAATTAAAACAATTGGAATTATTACAGCTACTGCAATTGCAGGAGTAGGAATATATCTAATTGTTGATAATAATTTACAAGATAAAACCACTGCAAATGAAATTGTTGTTAAGAATAACACCCCAACAATCAATCAAGAACCAGTTTCAATCATACCTGCAGACACCCAAAACAAAATTGATAATAAATCAACTGAACAAATTTTACTTTTGATTGATAATAAAAAGCTAAAGAAAGAAACGACTAATGATATTGATATTGAATACAATATTAATGATGTTACTTATGAGGCATTAGAGAAAAATGACTATACCATTGAACCAATAAAAAATAATACAACCACTTCAGGATTAATTAAGAATAATAAGATAGACATAGTTTCTAATGACGAAGATAAAGTTTCTCCAATTGAAGAAGAGATTCCAAATTTTTTACCTTCAAACGTTGTTACTCCGAATGGAGATGGAATTAATGATTATTTTGTGATTAATAAGGTTGAGAAATTCCTTGATAACTCACTTATTATTTTAGATAGTAGGGGTAAGATTATTTATAGGAGAAAGAGTTATAATAATGATTTCCCTAAGACAAATATACCTATAGGCACATATTTTTATAAATTTGAATATACTTGTTCCGGAGAGAGAATTACTAAGTCTGGAAGTATTACTGTTATTCAATAATAGAATAATTCTTTACTTTTTTGATATAAATATTCTTAATTTTACTCGAGTATTACAAAAAGTTACTAATATTGCAAATTATTTTTTGCAAAATATTATGAACCCAAAAGTAAACAAGAAAAGAGTAATTATAAGCTTTAATAAGCTCATTACGGAACAAATTGTTCAATTCAGCGAGGCTTATCCAGAAGGTTATGCTTCACATATTCAAAAAATAACAAAGCCTTCAGGTGAAATAATTTATGTAGTGCCTTTTGAAACCACTGACACAATCTTTATGGTTAAGATAGATGTTAAGGTTGATCAGAAACTAACTGAGGAAGAGTACGATAAAGAAATATTTAGCCAGACTAAAACTCCTGATTTTCCTGAAGAGACACCTGAGGTGGAAGAGGAAGAAGAAAAACCATCAAAAGATACTTTTGTTCTGATTCATGGTGATTATTCAGACAAGATTGAAGATGATGATGAGGACGAGGACGAAGAAGAGGATGAGGAAGATTAAAATATTAAATAAATGAATATCTTTGAAAAACAAAAGGAAACACAAGATAAACTAAAAAAGTCAGTTGCAAAAATTAAGCATTTGGTAGCTGTTGGAAGTGGAAAGGGAGGTGTTGGAAAATCTACAGTTGCCGTAAATATAGCAATTTCTCTTGCTAAGCTTGGTTTTAAGGTTGGCTTAGCTGATGTTGATATCTATGGACCTTCAATCCCAACACTTTTTAATATAGAAAATCAAGAAGTTGCAGGAAGAGAGATTGAAGGGAAGATTTATCTTGAGCCTATTGAAAAGTTTGGAATTAAACTAATGTCAATAGGTTTTTTTGTTGATAATAATAAAGCACTGATTTGGAGAGGACCAATGGCTTCCAACACAATTGTTCAATTAATCTCCGATACACTTTGGGATGAGTTGGATTATTTAATTTTTGATATGCCTCCTGGAACAGGGGATATTCAATTAACTATTCTTAAGGAACTTCCTATTTCGGGAGTGATATTTGTTTCAACACCTCAAGAATTAGCGGTTGCTGATGTGAGAAGAGCTATCAATATGATTAAAAATAAAGATATCAATATTCCTATTTTGGGTCTTGTTGAGAATATGGCTTTCTTTACTCCAAAAGAACTTCCAAACAATAAATATTATATATTCGGAAAGAACGGAACTAAAAATCTAATCGAAGAACTAAGCCTCGAGTTATTGGAAGAAATACCAATCACTGAAGATATTTCTTTAACAAATGATAGTGGAAACCCAATAAGTTTGGATAATGAAGCGTTAGAAACAAAACACTTTTTGAGTTTGGCAAAAAAGATTAATAACAAATTAAACATATAAATATCATGACACCACAAGAAAAACAAGATTTAGAAATAAAAGTTAAAGAAGTGCTTAACAAGATAAGACCTTATCTTCAAAATGATGGAGGAGACCTTAGATTTATTAATTTAACTGATGATAAGGTTGTTTACGTTGAATTGCAAGGATATTGTGGCTCTTGTCCTCACGCAATGATGACCCTTAAGCATGGAGTTGAGCAAGCAGTTAGAGAAGAATTACCAGAAATTAAAGCTGTAGAAAGGTATATGTAACTATGATATATACTAAAAAGGGTGATAATGGTACAACTTCACTTGTTGGAGGTAAGAGGGTAAATAAATTTGACCTTAGGGTTGAATCTTATGGAACCCTTGATGAACTAAATTCCCACATTGGACTTGTAAGAGATTTAATAATTAAGAGAGAGAAGAAAGCAGGAAGATCAAAAATTGAAGCTGAAAACAATACTAATGCTAAATATCTTCTTGTTGTTATAAATTCTATGTTCAAGCTCCAAACAATTATTGCTTCCTTGCCCGAAGACAAAGAAGATGCTGAGAAGATTTTTGATAATGTTTGGAAAGATTTTCAAATAGATATTAAAGATCTTGAAGAAAGAATTGATACTATGGAACAGAAGCTACCTAAGTTAAAAAACTTTATTCTTCCAACAGGATATTACATCTCATCCCATACTCACGTTGCAAGAACCATTTGTCGAAGAGCAGAAAGATTACTTTCAAAGTTAAATAACGAACAATTTGTAAGTGAAAAATCGTTAATCTATATTAATAGACTTTCTGATTATTTGTTTTGTCTTTCAAGATATATCATGAAGGATTATAAATATGATGAAATATATCTACAAGGATGATTTTATTAGTATTTAATTAAAAATAAACTCCTATTAATTCAAAATATGTCTCGAATAATCTAATATATTCGAGACATATTTTTGAATAAGTACTTTAAAACCCTAATTTATTATTGTTTTAAATTTATTTCTTCTCTAAAAATAATGCTGAAAATTTGTTTGTTAATGAAATAATATTACTTTTGCAAAAAATTTGGGGATATACTTATTCGTTTTTTATACTTTTATAATATTATCAGACAATGTATTGGACATTAGAATTGGCTTCAAAATTAGAGGATGCTCCTTGGCCAGCAACAAGGGAGGAATTATTAGATTATGCTTTAAGAAGTGGTGCTCCGCCAGAAGTAATTGAAAATCTTACAGAGATGGAAGACGAAGGAGAAACCTATGATAGCATTGAGGAAATATGGACTGATTATCCAACAAAAGAAGATTTCTTCTTTCATGAAGATGAATACTAAGAATTTTTGTTAATAACTTGTAAGCGTTCTGATTTTTTCAGAACGCTTTTCTTTTTTCTATTAATTTCTTTTATATATTTGCACTTACATTAATCCATAAAGTTTTTATTATGAAAAAATCTTTATTTATTTGTCTTTTACTATTATCTCAATCTGTTTTTTCACAAAATATTGGAATTGGGATGAAGGGTTTTATTGAAAACTATTATAAAAAGTCTCAATCAAATTTTCCCAATAAATATTCTATAAGAGATATTGATGGGTTAGAATATTTATCTGCAATTATTAAAGTAAATTCTGATTTCCAAGATAAAAGTATAACAGAAATAGGCTGTAGGATAGGGTCTAAGTTCGGAAATATCTATACAATTTATATTCCAGTATGTAGGGTCAGTGAAGTAATACATTTAGATAATATTATTGATATAGAGACTTCAAGAAAAATAAATGGACCACAATTGCATAAAGCAACTAATGATGTTAGTGCAGATTTGGTTTGGCAAGGTTTCGAACTGCCTCAAGGGTATTCAGGAAAAGGAGTAATAATTGGAGTAACTGATTGGGGATTTGACTATACTCATCCAATGTTCTACGACACAGCAATGAATAATTATAGAATTTTGGGGGCTTGGGATCAGTTCAGAAGTCAGGGACCTCCTCCAGATAGTATGTTCTATGGAACAGTCTTTTATGGAGAGCAAGAATTAACTCAAGCACAAAGTGATACTATAAATATATATAAGGTAGGAACTCATGGAACCCATGTAAGTGGAATTGCTGCAGGAGGTGGAGCAGGAACACAATATAGGGGAGTTGCCTACGATTCAGAGCTACTTATGGCAACTTTCCTAATTGATGAAGTTGCTGTATTGGATGCTTATGCATGGATGAGGAATGAAGCTAAGAAAAGGCATAAGCGTTTGGTTGTTAATGGGAGCTGGGGATTATATCATTTTGGAATGATGGATGGAACTTCTTTATTAGATCAAGCAGTAAAGCAGATGTCTGATGTTGATAGCGTTGTATTTGTAACAAGTGGTGGAAACAATGGTAATAATAAATTTCATGTAAAAAAAGCTTTCACAAATAACGATACCTTATCTACGGGGATTTCATTTGACATTCAATCTCAAAATGCAAACTACTGGGGGCAAACCATAACAATGGCAGGAGATAGCACAAGTAGTTTTTCTTCAAGAATAGAGTTTTATAATAGTTTCTTTGAATTAGTCTATTCTACCCCATGGATGAATACCCAATCCGATGATCAAATTAACGATACATGTGTAATTTATGAAGGAGATAGCTTGATTTTTAGAGGAAGTTCAATCTCGTCAACACCAATTTCTCAAAGACCCATTGCTGAATGGGAGGTTCGTTTGTCAAATTATACTTTTGGAAGATATTTTGTTGTGCTTTCAACAACTTCCAATCAGGGAATTGTTCATGCTTGGAATGTTGCGTGTTTAAATACAGGAGTTGGGAATTGGGGAATTGATTTTGCTAAATATAAACCATATTATCTATTGGGTGATAGTTATTATGGTGTTGGCGAGCCTGCAGTTGGAGATGGGATGATATCTGTTGCTGCATATAATTCACAACTTAGAGGCACTTCTAATGGAGGAGCAAGAGCAGGATTTTCAAGCATTGGTCCAAGAATTGACGGAGCGATAAGGCCAGAAATTGCAGCTCCAGGAGTAGCTGTCATATCTTCAATATCCTCTTATTCAACTGAAACCTACCCAAGTATTCAAGATGTATTCTTTAATGATAGAACATATTCTTTTTCTGCTCTTTCAGGTACGTCAATGTCCTCGCCAATGGTTTCGGGAATAGTTGCACTAATGTTGGAAGCAAATCCAAAATTAACTCCTATGAAAATTAAAGAAATATTGAAAGAAACTGCACGCATGGATAATTATACAACTTCAACTATTCCAAATAATAGTTGGGGCTGGGGAAAGGTATCTGCTCATAATGCAGTTAAGAGAGCTGTTGATTTAATTGGTCTTGATGAAGTCAACGATGATATCCGTTTTGAGATATATCCTAATCCAGTAAAGGATTTTATAAGTTTTTCTTCATCAGAAAATATAAACTTAGTAGAGATTTTTGATTTATTTGGAAGAAAACAAATTTCAAAGAAAGGAAATACAAAACAATTAGATGTATCTTCCTTAAAAAAGGGAATGTATATTCTTTCTATTAATTTAGATAGCAAGGTGTTAAGATATAAAATAATAAAAAGATAGGTTTCTTATTAGGTAATATTAAAAAATATAGTAATTTTGAACTTTGAAACAAGTTAGAAGAAAATTAACATTAAAAACATATAAAAATGAAATTCCCAGAAAATTTAAAGTATTCAAATGACCATGAATGGTTGAGAATAGAAGGCGACCAAGCTTATGTAGGTATTACTGATTTTGCACAACACGAATTAGGTGATATAGTTTTTGTTGATGTTGATACTGAAGGTGAAGTTTTAGATAAAAATGAAATTTTTGGTTCAATTGAAGCTGTAAAAACTGTTTCTGATTTAGTTCTTCCTGTTTCTGGAGAAGTTTTGGAATTCAATGCTGAATTGGAATCTAATGCTGCTGCAATAAACACTGACCCATACAATGCAGGATGGATTATCAAAATCAAACTAACCAATCCAGCAGAAGTTAATGAGTTAATGGATTCAGCTGCTTATACTTCATTTATTGGTTTATAATAATATTGTATAGATAAATTAAAGATGCAGAGGATTAATATCCATGCATCTTTTTTTTATTCTTTCTGTTCAGAAATTAAATGTGGAAAAAGCTTAATATTGTATTTTTTGTTTTGTGGGTTGCTCTAATGTTCTTTGCAATATTAGCACCTTCAGAATCATTGCCCAAAGGTATTGGTTTTTTCTCCTTTATTCCATATTTCGACAAAATAGTTCATGCGATAATGTTTGGAGGCTTTGCCTTTTTACTATTTGGGCTATTCTATCCCTCAAAGAAACTTAATTATTCAGTCATTGCTACTTTAATTATTTCAATACTTTTTGCAGTTTTTACAGAATTAATGCAATTTCTTTTGGGAGAATATATTCATAGGTCGTTAGAATTTTGGGATGTTGTTGCAGATATCTTGGGAGTTGTTTTAGCAATTGGAATATGTGTTTTGATTGTTAGAAGAATACAAGATGCACAATAATTTCAATGAGAAGAAAATAAAAAAATCACTAAAAGTGTTGCTAATAAAAAATTAATTTCTATCTTTGCAAACTCAATTAATTGAAAATAATAAGAAAAATATAAACAAGTAGGTATTAGGATATGTATTTAGAAGCCGAAAAGAAAAAAGAATTTTTTGCTCAATATGGTAAATCAGAAAAAGATACTGGTTCAATTGAAGGGCAAATAGCATTATTTACTTTTAGAATTCAACATCTAACACAACACGTTCGTGGAATGAAGAATGATAAATTTACAGAACGTTCATTAGTTAGATTGGTTGGCAAAAGAAGACGTTTGTTAGATTATCTAAAAGATAAGGATATTGTAAAATATCGTGAATTAATTAAGCAATTAGGAATTAGAAAATAATACATTTCAAGTGCTTATTTAGTTTCAAAAAGGCAATTAGCTTCTAATTGCCTTTTTGTGTTTAGAGTAGTTAAGGAGCAAAGAATATAAAATAAAAAGAATGAAACAAGTTATCTAATTAGGCTCCAATTAGAAAGAGGTTAAAATAATAGAAAGAAAAAGATGCAAGCAATCAAAAAAGTCTTTACAATTGAAGACGGAAGACAAATTGAAATTGAAACAGGAAAATTAGCAAAACAGGCTGATGGTTCGGTAGTAGTTAGAATGGGAGATACAATGCTCTTAGCAACTGTTTGTGCTAAAAAAGAAGCAGGAGATAATGTTGATTTTATGCCACTAACTGTGGAATATCAAGAAAAATATGCAGCAGTAGGACGTTTCCCTGGAGGGTTTTTTAAAAGAGAAGCACGCCCTTCAGAATATGAAATACTAATTGCTCGTTTAGTAGATAGAGCTTTAAGACCTCTATTCCCCGAAGACTTTCACGCTGAAGTTCAAGTACAAATTACATTAATATCAGGAGATCAAACAACTCCTCCGGATGCTCTTGCAGCTCTTGCAGCATCATCTGCTTTGGCGGTATCAGATATTCCTTTCAATGGACCAGTTTCAGAGGTTAGAATAACTTATATTGATGGTAAATTTGTTATTAACCCTTCAATTGAGGATTTGGAAAAAGCAGAATTAGACCTAATTGTTGCTGCAACCGAAGATAATATAATGATGGTTGAGGGAGAAATGAAAGAGGTTTCTGAAGAGTTGATGTTAGAGGCTTTAAAAATTGCTCACCAATCAATCAAAACACATTGTCAAGCAATAAAAGATTTGGAACAAATGGCAAATAAAACTCAAAAAAGAGAATATTGTCATGAAACCAACGATAAAGAACTTCAAGAAAAAATACATAATGCTACTTATCAAGAATGCTATGACTTTGCAAAACAAGGAATAGCGAATAAATCAGTAAGATCAGAAGGCTTTGCAGCAATAAAACAAGCTTTCATTGATACTCTAACTGAAGAAGAAGCATCAGAAAAAGAGTTTTTGATTAGTAAATACTTCCATGCAACTGAAAAAGAAGCAATGAGAGATATGGTTTTGAACGAAAGAGTTCGTTTGGATGGAAGACGTTTAGATGAAATACGTCCAATATGGGCAGAGGTTGACTATCTTCCAACTCCTCACGGTTCTGCAGTTTTTACTCGTGGAGAAACACAATCTTTAACAACATGTACACTTGGAACAAAACTTGATGAGCAAATTATTGATGGAGCTATGATTGAAGGAAAGAATAATTTCATCCTTCACTATAATTTCCCTGGATTTGCAACAGGTGAAGTTAAAGGAAATAGAGGATTGTCAAGAAGAGAAGTAGGACATGGTAACCTTGCAATGAGAGCATTAAAACAAGTTCTTCCGACTTCAGAAGAATGTCCTTACACCATAAGAATTGTATCCGACATTTTAGAATCTAATGGCTCTTCATCAATGGCAACTGTTTGTGCAGGATGTTTAGCTCTTATGGATGCAGGAGTTCAAATCAAAAAACCAGTATCTGGAATTGCAATGGGATTAATTGCAAAGGATGGGAAATGGGCAGTACTTTCCGATATATTAGGAGATGAAGACCATTTGGGAGATATGGACTTTAAGGTAACAGGAACAGTTGATGGAGCAACAGCTTGTCAAATGGATATCAAATGCGATGGATTGTCATACGAAATTCTTACTCAAGCACTATTACAAGCTAAAGAAGGAAGAATGCATATACTTAACATAATAAATGAAACACTTCCAGCACCAAGAGAAGACTACAAACCACAAGTTCCAAGAGTTGTTAAGCTAACAATACCAAAAGAATTTATTGGAGCAGTAATTGGACCTGGAGGAAAGATAATTCAAGAAATGCAAAAAGAAACCAAGACCACAATTGTAATTGAGGAAAAGGGAGAATTTGGAGTAATTGACATTGTATCTGTAAATAAAGAAGGAATAGATGCAGCCTTAGCAAGAATAAAAGGCATAACAACAGTTCCAGAAATTGGACAAGAGTACGATGGAGAAGTTAAAAACCTTCAAACCTTTGGAGCTTTTGTTGAGTTCCTTCCTGGAAAGGATGGCCTATTGCATATTTCTGAATTAGCATGGGAAAGAGTAAATAATGTTGAAGACGTTTTGAAGGTAGGAGATAAAATTAAGGTAAAACTTATTGAAGTTGACAAAAAGACAGGCAAATTTAAACTTTCACATAGAGTGCTACTTCCAAAACCAGAAGGATTTGTTGAAAGACCACAAAGAGAAAGACCTGAGCGTCCAAACAATAACCGCCCTAACAATAACAGAAACAACGCCGAAAGACCAAAACCACAAAAGCCAGAACGTCCTTTGGATGAAGATTTCTACATCTAAGAAATAGATAAAACATCAATACATACAAGAGAGTAAGGAATAATCCTTATTCTCTTTTTTTATGCCCAATAATTCCTCAATAAATATATACACCAACCCATCCTGAATAAGGTTGACAGATTTGTAGTTAGTCCTAAATTATATTTACATTTTTAATTTACTAATCATGTAATTATTTTAGCATAGTCAATAATCGGAATTATAATGTTTTGATAATGGTTTTGGTTTGTTTTCTTGCTTGAGATGATATTTTCTTTGGAAAAAATCAATAAAAAGTTTTGTATATTAAAAAAAGTTTGTACTTTTGCACTCCCAATTCGGCGTAACGATAGTGAAGAGAGACAGAGGGAAGAATTGGGAATAAAATAAGTTCATTGACATTAAGGAAACCAAAGAAGTTAGCGAAGAGCGTATATGCAGTAGCGATACTAAATTTACGTAGAGTTTAGGGAAACAAAATATTATACAATGAAGAGTTTGATCCTGGCTCAGGATGAACGCTAGCGGCAGG
>ENA-UOOH01001483-UOOH01001483.1-fermentation-metagenome-genome-assembly--contig:-NODE-1483-length-22797-cov-18.849881_pt1 | contig 22797 bp, 22 predicted proteins | sample MGYA00245778_ERZ724025 | MGnify/ENA primary metagenome ERZ724025 (study PRJEB28704, sample SAMN03018313) | fermentation metagenome | biome: anthropogenic terrestrial biome; feature: soil... | reverse complement strand
CGACTCAAAAGTCGTTAATTATAAAGCGTTTAACGCATTACGCAGAACACATTTGTTTCCTTATGTTGGGAGGGAAGGAAAAAAAGCAACAGTCGTAACAATACCTGTTGCAAATTTGTTCGATTTATGGAATTCGATTCATAGGAACAATGAGGCGAAATGAATCTTCAGCGAGACGGCCTGAAATCCAATGATTCTCCTTGCAAATGAAGTTACATATAGTATATTTGAGTATATCGGATAAACAATGAAAGGGTCATGATGCAAGGCTTCCGGAATTTGCCGGGCTTTCAGGCGGCGCTGTCCATCTGTACCGGCTCGCAAAGGCATTGCCGCCGCTTCGTCAGTCGGAGGCGATATGTGCCGCGAAATCGGCGTCGGACATGGAAAACCAGTAAATAGCCTCACCTATTCCGAGAATTCCCGGGATCATACCGGCTGCGGTTAATACGGCTCCAGTCCGGAAAATATTGTTCGATGGTTCGGAATCCAGATAACTTTCGAGCCCAAGTCCCAGGCAGATTATTCCGGGAATAAGCAAGGCGCTGACCAATAGATAAACGATTCCGTACGCAAACTTGCGGATATAGAATTTGTGCGCCCCGCTCCAGCCCAGCAAAGACGATAACAAAACCATATGGATGCGTGTTTTGTCATTGCCGAATGCTTTCAGTATCTCCAGCACATTGGTGGCGGTGGGTGCTTGGATCATGCGAGGGGCAGGGCGAAAATCGACGTGATTGTTATTATTATTGATAATCATGATTTCCTCATCGTTTTCTCCGGCTGTCTCCGTAACGGAATCCGGTCGGAGTGGTTGGGGCGGGTGGGATTAAGCGAATGGAAGCCCGCGAGCATCGGTTCTGACGGCGATGATTTCAATTAAAACCCATATGATCGTTATAATCAAACCGATACCGGTGCAAGTGAGAATGAGCTGAAGAATTCCACGTCCGATATAACCGGCATAGAAATTGTGAAATCCGAGTACTCCCCATAAAAGCCCAAAAATGATATAAACGACGCGACTTTTCGGTACCAGATGGATTCCCATTCCAGGATTGCTATTATTATTATTGTTGTTGTTGTTGTTGTTCAGGATGATCGGGCCGGTGTTTGCCTGTTGTTTCTTCAGGTTTTCCACTTCACGCATCATTGCATCGACAATTTCTCCGCAATGTTTGCATTTCTTGGCCGAAATAAGAATCTTCTCCCCGCAAAACGAACATTCCTTCAGTTCCGTTGCGCCGCTGTTAAGGTTTTCGCTCATACGATATTTCCTTTTTGTTTTTGAGCTGTGAAATCCGGGTTTTACTTTCCCTGTTCTTTATATAAAATTGCACGAAATTGCGCAATTTCAAGCAATAATGCAAATTTAATGTAATTAATTTTGATATTTATGCAATTAATCCTATGTTCTAGTCATAAAAAGAGCTAGTATAATGGAACTTACGCAGACAATCATTAATGCAATCAATCATGCAATAAAAAACTCCAAGGTCACGGCAAAGGAATTTGCCCGAAAAACCGGTGTTTCGGAATCCAATCTGTCCCGGTGGCGCAAACGGAGCGTTTACCGTATCGACAGCAATAACTGGCGATGCCTTTATCCCGCGATTCGTCCTTACCTGCCCGACGATTACAGCAAGGAAACTGTACCGAAAAGCAGTTCGAAACCGATCAGCCGGAACAAAATTCCGGAATATATCGGTAATATCGTAAATGGACAAATCAATATTTACGGTGTGCCGCATGAGAAAATAATCGAAGCGATTAATGCCGCTAATCTCACGGAAGAACAGCGGAAAGACCTGAAAGATCGGATATTTTCGTGATTTCAGCGGATCGTTTCAATTCAACGGTTTATCTTGCAAATGAAATTTCAGATGCTATATTCTCAAAAATAGATGCCATTGAGGTAAATAGCGAAAGGTTTACAATGCAGGGGTTTCGAAACTTGCCGGGCTTTCAGGCGGCGCTGTCCATCGTGCGGCGGCTGCGCGGGGCCGGGTTCAAGGCTTATTTTGTCGGCGGTTCGGTGCGCGATGCATTGCTGGGCAGGGTGCCGAAGGATATCGATATTGCCACCTCGGCCACGCCGGAACAGGCGGCGGTGCTGTTTCCGCATCATCACAAGGTCGGGGCGGCGTTCGGCGTGCTGGTGGTGCTGGTGGATGGCGCACCGTTCGAAGTCGCCACCCTGCGTGAAGAACGCGAATACATGGACGGTCGTCATCCTGGAATCATTACCTACACCGATGACCCGAAACTGGACGCCGCCCGGCGCGATTTTACCATCAACGCCATGTTCTACGATCCTGAAAACGGCGAGATTATCGACTATTTCGGCGGACAGGACGATTTGAAACACGGCGTCCTGCGTTGTGTGGGCGACCCGGTGGAACGTTTCACGGAAGACTATCTGAGGATGCTGAGGGCGGTTCGCTTCGGCGTGCGGTTCGGACTGCGGATCGACCCGTCGATCTGCGTCGCCATCCGGCAATTGAAAAACAATGCGGCGCGTCTGTCCGGGGAACGCATCCGGCAGGAAATGACCATGATGCTGACCGGTCCGCGCCCGGCCGAGGCGGTGCGGATGCTCAGCGAATTGGGATTATTGGGCGTGTTTCTGCCGGAAATCGAGGCATTGCATGGCGTGGAACAACCGCCGGAGTATCATCCGGAGGGAGATGTATTTGTCCACACGATGCTGATGCTGGAGCATATGGCGCTGCCGGGCGTGGAATTGGCCTGGAGTGTGCTCCTGCACGATGTGGGTAAGCCTGCCGCGTGGGCGGTCGGAAAGGACGGCGTGAGTCATTTTTATGGGCATGAGGCCGTGGGGGCGCGAATGGCGGAATCGATTTTGAAACGGCTTCACTTTTCCAATACGCAGATCGAGGTGATCGTTAACGCGGTGGCCTGCCATATGCGTTTCGCCTCGGTTCACCTGATGAAACGCGCCAAGCTGATGCGGCTGATGGCCGAGCCGAATTTCACTATGGAACTCGAACTGCATCGGCTCGATTGCCTGAGCAGCAATCTGTTGATGGAGAATTTCGTTTTCCTGCTTGATGAAATGTCCGCTAAAGCCGGTTGCGTTGAACTGCCGCCGCCGCTTCTGAACGGCCGCGACCTGATTGCCATCGGGCTGAAACCGGGCGTGGAATTCGGGCGCATCCTGAAGGAGGTCGAAGACCTGCGGCTGGAGGGGAAAATCAGTTCCCGCGAGGAGGCTATCGCACAAGTTCTCCAAACAGCGAAACTGCGCTGACCCGGTTGATCCGGACCTTGACCAGATCGCCGACGGCGGTATCCGGAGCGGGCTCGAAAATCACGGTCTTGGCGGTGGTGCTCTTGCCGGACCAGCGTTCGGTATTGCGTTTGCTGACCCCTTCGACCAGAACTTCCTGGACGGAACCGATCAGTTTACGGTTGGCCGCGGCGGTGCGTTCTTCAAGGTCCTTCAGTAGAATCTGGTTGCGTTCTTCCTTGATTTCCTGTGAAATATCGTCGGACAGTTTGGCCGCCACGGTTCCCTGGCGCGGCGAATACCTGAAGATATAGGCCATGTCGTAACCGACGCGGTTCATCAGCTCGCGCGTCGCGGCGAAATCTTCGTCCGTCTCCCCCGGAAAACCGACGATAATGTCGGTGGAGAAGGCGACGTCGGGGGCTGCTGCGCGGATTTTGTCGATGATTTCAAGGTATTGCGCCGCCGTATAATGGCGGTTCATGGCTTTCAGAATTCGGTCGGAACCGGACTGCAGCGGGAGGTGGATGCTGCGGCAGATTTTCGGCTGTGCCGTGATCGTGCGAATCAATTTATCGTTGAAATAGGACGGATAGGGAGAAGTGAAACGGAGCCGCTTCAGCCCGTCGATTTTGCAGAGTTCTTCCAACAGGTCGGCGAATGGCGAGTGATCCGGCGGCGGCGGGTTGATGTCGCCGCCCAACCCGAATGCCGCCACATTCTGCCCGAGCAACAGGATTTCACGGGTACCGTCGGCCACCAGCTCACGCGTTTCGGCGGCGATATCCTCGATGGAACGGCTGATCTCGCGTCCCCGCACGTAAGGCACGATGCAGTAGGAACAATAACGGTTGCAGCCGCGGGTGATGGCGATCGAGGCGAAAATGGAGTTATTGTAGTGCTCGCCGAGCCCAGTCAGGACTTCACTGCCGGGGTCCAGCAGCGCCACCTGGGCGCGCTGGTCGGCGTGAATCGAATCGACGATGTCCGGGAGCCGGTGAAGCTGTCCGGTACCGAGCACGAAATCGAGGTGCGGCAGCTCTTTGAACAGGTCTTCACCGCGGTTCTGGGCCATACAGCCCATGACGCCGATGATCAGCTCGGGGCGTTCTTTTTTAAGTTTTTTCATGAAGCCGATTTTGCCGACGGCTTTGCGCTCGGCCTGGTCGCGCACGCTGCAGGTGTTGAAAATCAGGACATCGGCCTGGGATTCGTGATCGACGATTTCATGGCCGCGCTTGCTGAACATGGCGGCGGCGGCTTCGGAATCGCGCTCGTTCATCTGGCATCCGTATGTCTTGAGAAATATTTTCATGCGGCGGGCGTTATCCTGCGGCGACGAGGTTGTCGCGGTGAATGATCTCTTCGTCGGCGGCGCGGCGAAGGAGCTTGGAAATGTCTTTGCTCTGGCATCCGGCCAGCTTGACGCAATCGGCGCTGTCGAAATTGGTCAGGCCGCGGGCGATGACCGTGCCGTTCGCGTCGGCGATTTCCAGCGTGTCGCCGCGCTTGAACGTCCCTTCGACCGATTTGACGCCGGACGGCAACAGACTGCGTCCTTTGGAGCGAAGCGCTTCGACTGCGCCGTCGTCGACGACCAGCCGCCCGGAACAACGGGCGAAAAAACGAATCCAGCGCTTGCGGGAAACCATTTGCTTGCGCGCCGGGACGAACAGGGTGCCGACGTCTTTGCCGTCGGCGATTTTCTGCAGAATTTCGGGGTCGCGTCCATCGGCGATCCAGAGGTGCTCTCCGGCGCCGTTGACCATTTCAGCCGCGCGCAGTTTGGAGATCATGCCGCCGATGGAAAAATCTTTATTGTCGGTGCCCTGCGCGGATTCTTTCAATTGGTCGGTGATCTTGCCGACGACGGAGATGCGCTCGCCGAGCGAGCCGTCCTCGTTTCGGGCGCGGAGTCCTTCTTCGGTGGTCAGGATGACCGTCAGCTCGGCGCGGGTCAGGGTGGCGAGCATGGCCGAAAGGATATCGTTGTCGCCGAATTTCAGTTCGGACACGGATACGGAGTCGTTTTCATTGACGATCGGGAGCGTGCCGCTGTCCCACAGGGCCTCGATGCAGTTCATGATGTTCAAATGGCGTTCGCGTTCGCGCACGTCGCCGGCAGTCAACAGGAGCTGTGCCGAATTGAAGCCGAATTCGCGGCAGACTTCGTCGTACATAGCCATCAGATGGCATTGGCCGATGGCGGCCAGGGCCTGAACCTGGGAGAGTTTGCGCGGGCGTTTTTTGAGCTGGAGCTGTTTCATGCCGGTGCCGACCGCGCCGGAGGATACCAGCAGGACCTTGTAGCCTTTTTCCCGCAGGGCATGGATGCCGGAAATCAATTGCGGAATCAATGCGGGGTCTGTCAACAGCCGCGTCCCGGCCTTGACGACGATCCGATGGCAATTTCGCAACACCTGGCGGCGTTGATTGATGATTTTATCGCTCATGCTGTCTATTCTCCGAAAAATATATCATAACGTCATGTAATAACAAACTCAACGGTTTCCTGAACGGCGTATTGCCGCCCCGCAGAACGGAAAGAAACGGTACGAATGCGTATTTGTTATTGAAAAATTGCAATTGCGCATAATATAATCCGCAAAGTCCCGAATGGCAACCCCGGAATACGCAAATCGGTATTAAAAAGGCGGTGCCGAAAATATTTCAGTTTTGAGACTGGAGACTCCGGCACAGGGTCTCGAAATCTATGCCCGAAACCTGTTTTCTCATCCCCGGAAAAACATAGGGTTCGGTATAGATGTCCCGGTCATAGCGGTGGCAGCTTGAACTGTACATGCACTGCATCAGGCGGATGGCATTGTCGATGCGCGAAGTGTCGATCAGCCTGCGGGTCATCATTTTGCGGATGGCTTCATCCTGCGGGAGTTCAGCCATGAAGTCTTTGAACCGGAGGTAGAAGTCGGCGGCGGACGTGCTTTTCGGCATGGTTTTGAGAAAATCGGAATGATAGAAAAACGCCGATTTTTTCATCCTTTGCCGGGAACTCAGGGAGGCGTTTACCGCCGTGATGCTGATGCCGTTGTCGAACATAATGTTGAATTCGATGGTTTTACCCGCGTTGGTACCGAAGACACGGTGGAACAACCGGCAGAGAATGGTACCGGTGGAATCACAGAGCAACCGGCAGAGCGTCTTCCGGTCGAGCCCGGCTTCGCATCCTTTTTCGTCGATCCGGCGGACATCGATGATATGGCGGAAACCGCGGGCGCTCAGGAATTCCGTCGCTTCGTCGTAAAAACGGCGGTCGAGTTTCGGGAAATAACGGAACGAGGTACTTTCGAGGATAACCTTCGGAGCATTGTCCGCGACGGCGGTTCTCCATATCGTAGTATCGTGATATTCCATTGTGTTCCTCTCTTGATCGAATCTAAATTATAATCTATTGCGTCTATAAAATAAAGTCAAGCAGTCCGATGTCAGAAAGTCGACAAAAAAATATGGAATTGAAATCCTTACCTTCCTTGACGGCTCCTCCTTGTATTTTCCGGTTTCCGGATGTATAATCATGATCATGAAAGAACGCGAACCATTGACCCCGTCCGAATCCCGGGTCATCCTCGGAAAAGGAACGGAGGCGCCGTTCAGCGGCGAGTACGACCGGCATTTTGAACCGGGCCTTTACACTTGCCGTCAATGCGGCAGTCCGCTCTACCGGAGTGACGACAAATTCGACGCGCATTGCGGCTGGCCTGCCTTCGATCGTGAAATTCCCGGTATGGTCCGTCGCTTGCCCGACCCCGACGGTGTCCGGACCGAGATCGTCTGCGCCGCCTGCAGCGCGCACCTCGGGCACGTCTTTGACGGCGAAGGGCTGACGCCGCCGGACCGGCGGCATTGTGTAAATTCGGTGTCGATGAGGTTCGAGCCGCAGGATTCGGACACGGTGGGACGGGCAATTTTTGCGGGCGGCTGTTTCTGGGGCGTGGAATATTATTTGAGGCTGGTTCCCGGAGTGCTGGCGGTAACGTCCGGTTACTGCGGCGGGTCGCTCAAATATCCGGCTTATGAGGAAGTTTGTTCCGGCGGAACCGGCCATGCGGAGGCGGTGGAGGTCATTTACGACAAGGAAAGGACGGATTACGAGACGCTGGCAAAATTATTTCTGGAAATTCATGACCCGACTCACCTGAATCGGCAGGGGCCGGATATCGGTACTCAATACCGCTCCGCGATTTTCCATCTGGACGGCGAACAGAAGCAGATTGCTGAAAAACTGCTGGTCATTCTGCGGGCCAATGGCTGCAATGTGGTTACGGCGCTGGAACCGGCGGGGCGTTTCTGGAACGCCGAAGCGTGTCATCAGGATTATTACCGGCGCAGAGGTTCTCTGCCGTATTGCCACCGCCGCGTCAGGCGTTTCCCCTGAGCATTTTTCAGAAGCGGGAATTATTTGTTTTTATGCTTCGGGGCGTTGGCGGGGCTGGTGAAAAACCATTTTTCGCCGATTTTCTTGAAATGGGTGGATTCGGTTTTGGCATCACCGTTTTTCATGGTGTAGGCGGTGGTGACGGTGGCGGTGTCGCCGGTGATGTTTTCCTTGATTTCGCCGAGGGTGGCGTTTTTGTATTTGGCGAAGCTCTGGTCGATTTTCTTGCGGGCTTCGGCAAACGTCGCGTTTTCCTTTTTCTGCATTTTGATGGCGGTGGCGAGCTGTTTCACCGTTCGGGCGTCCGCTTTCTGTCCGGCCGCGATCAATGAATATTTGAGTACGCCGTCCAGGTCTTTTCCTTCCACGGCAGTCATCATGTTCATGATAGCTTCGAGGCTGGTTTTGGCCGAGCCGGAGGCGTAGGGGAGCACGGCGGCGATGTTGCCCTGCTGCATGGATTCAAACGCGATTCTAGCGATTTCGGCAGGGTTCTTGACGGCGTCGGCGGCAAAAGATGAAGCCAGCGCGGCGGTACAGATCATCAGGGCGGCAATCAGTTTTTTCATATTTCCTCTTAATTTTAATCAGGTTGAAGAACAATATCCCTGCCGACGCGAAAAATCAAGGCCTGAAGATACGAAAATAACCGACCGCCGTGAAATTCAGCTTCAAATAGTCAGTAACAATTTGAAAATAAAGCTGTTTGCCTGAAATCCGGCTAAAATAAATCCGAGATTGCGGTTGAATTATCGGGATACCGGTATTATTTTATCCTTTAATCTGATATTCGGCAACCAGCAGGGCAGGGGCGATGACGGGCGTGAATAGAGCGAGGATATTGTTTGTGGCGGCGCAGAGCGGGTTTCTCGGCGGAGCGGAGCGTTATATATATGACGCGGCGCGGGCGCTGGGGAATCACGGTTTTGAAGTGGACGGCCTCTTTATCGACCGGGGTGGCGACTCCGTTCTTTATGAAAGTGTATTCAGCCGCGTTTATGACCGTACCCATCTGGCACAGTTGAAACCTGGTGACTACGACCTTGTGTTTATCCATAAAATTCATGATCCCGCCGTTATTCGCCTTCTGCGGACCAACTTCAAGACCGCGGTGATGGTTCACGACCATGAATACTGTTGCCTGCGTCCGGATAAAAGTTATCCGTTTTTCGGAGCCCGTTGCCTGCGTCCGTTCAAGTTGCTGTTCTGTTCTCTCTGTGGGGGGCTGGTTGACCGGAGCCGTGGTTCCGTGCATTGTCTGAGCCTTCATCGCCGTCGGGCACTGGTGAAGGAAATCAAGGCGTGCGACGCCTATATTGTAACCTCGACTTTCATGCGCGATGAGCTGCTTTACAATGGCTTCGATGTGGCCCGGATGGTCAAAATCTACCCGGTATGCAGCGTGTCGCCGCGCCGGACCAGAGTTCGCAAGAGCAACGAAACGCCGGTTATTGTGTTCGCCGGGCAGTTGATCCGGGAAAAAGGGGTCAAGCTGCTGCTGGAAGCGCTGTCGATGGTTCGTTATGAGTTCAAAGCGTACATTATCGGCACCGGCCCCGAGGAAAAACGCTGCCGCCGCCTGGCGACGCGTTTGTGGCTTGACCGTGAAATCGAATTCACCGGTTGGCAGGACGACCTGAGCGGATATTTCGAAAAGGCGGATATCGCGGTGTTCCCGGCAATCGGTTCGGAGCCGTTCGGACAGGCGGGGCCGGAAGCCCAGGCCTACGGGTTGCCGGTGGTCGGCTTTGACTGCGGCGGCGTGGGCGAATGGCTCCGCCATGAGCGCAGCGGGCTGCTGGTGCCGCGCAAGGATATCCGCGGCTTTGCGGATGCTTTGGAAATGTTGATCAATGACCCCGGCTACGCCTGCCGCCTCGGCGATGAAGGGCGGACCTGGGTGGAGACTTATATGTCGGAGGCCAGCTATGTCTCCGGCTTCAAACTGATGCTGGACAGGGTTCACAGCCGATAAAGGAGAATGTGCTTATGCGGACCATTCAATTCAACGCCGTAGCGGATGCGGTGACGGCGCTCTGCCTGAAGGCCGCCTATGATCTGCCCGGTGATATCATGCAGGGGCTGGAAAACGCCTTGGCGCAGGAACGCAGTGAGCGCGGGCGTATATTTCTGGGGCAGTGCATCGAAAACGCCCGCATTGCCGCCCGGGAGCGGATGCCGATCTGTCAGGACACCGGATTCGCCGTTTATTTCATCGAAATGGGCGAAGATGTGCGGATTGGCGGCGGCAGCCTGTATGATGCGGTCAACGCCGGTACCGCCCGCGGCTATACGGCGGGTTATCTGCGCAAATCGATCGTCACCGACCCGCTGTTCCGTCGGCGCAACACCGGCGACAATACCCCGGCGGTGATTCATCTGGAACTGGTTCCCGGTGATAAACTGTCGATTGTACTGGCGCCGAAAGGCGGCGGTTCTGAAAATATGAGCGCGTTGAAAATGTTTCCGCCGGCGGCGGGGCGTGCCGGGCTCGTCGAATTTGTGGTGGACTCCGTCACCCGCGCCGGGGGCAATCCCTGTCCGCCGACCATCGTGGGCGTAGGCGTGGGCGGGACTTTTGAGAAAGTGGCGTACCTGGCGAAAAAAGCCCTGCTGAGGCCGCTCGGCCAGCCGCACCCGGAGGCGGAATATGCCGCCCTCGAACAGGAGTTGCTCGAAAAAATCAATGCGTCCAATATCGGCCCGCAGGGGTTGGGCGGGGATACCACCGCGCTGGCTGTGCATATAGAGTATTTCCCGTGTCATATCGCCTCGTTTCCGGTGGCGGTGAATTTGAATTGCCATGCGGCGCGTCACGATCAGGTGGTCTTATGAAAAATACCGTGAAAATTGAGCTTCCGTTGTCCGATGCGGCAGTGGAAACCCTGTCCGCCGGAACACAGGTTTTGCTGTCCGGCGTGATCTACACCGCCCGCGATGCGGCTCATAAAAGGCTTTGTGAACTGATTGCGAAGGGCGAACAACTGCCGGTGGACCTGAATGGCGGCGCTCTTTATTTCGTCGGCCCGGCGCCTGCGAAACCCGGCGCCGTGATCGGCAGCGCGGGCCCCACCACCAGTTACCGGATGGACGCCTATTCGCCGATCCTGATGGAGCATGCCGGACTGAAAGCCATGATCGGCAAGGGCAACCGTTCCAAATCCGTGGTGGACGCTATGATTCGTCATAAATGTGTTTATTTTGCGGCGACCGGCGGCGCCGCGGCGTTGATCGCCAAATGCATCACCGCCTGCGAAGTGGTCTGCTACGAAGACCTCGGGCCGGAAGCAATTCACCGGCTGGAAGTAAAGGATATGCCGTTGCTGGTGGCGATTGACTGCCGCGGGCGCAATTTATATGAGAACCCGGAGATTCAATAGATGCTGGAGATAACCAATTTAAGACATGGTGCGGTGGTCGGGCGGCATTCGGGGCGCGAATCCGCCGCCGGACTGGAATTGATTGTGGAAGGGGTAGCGGGTGCTCCCGGCCCGGTATTGGTCAACGGCGTGAAAGCGACCAGCGACGGCCGCCGCTTTTCGTCCGTCGTGGAATTGAAAGAGCAGTTCAACGACATCCGGGTTGAAACGAAAAACGGATATGGTGCTTTTTCACAGGCAATAAAACTGGTCTGGGATAAAAACTCTTTTAAACGTTATAATTTCTTTATTGACGACCACAGCTTTTTTTTCACCGAAATTGCAAAATCCCGCCCGAAATCGCTGTTCGACCATTTTTACCTGAAATTTCTCCGGGAGATGAACCGCCGTTACGGCATGAAAGTCACGTTGAACTGTTTTTACCGCAACGACCACCATTCCTTTCAGTTGAGCGATTTCCCCGATGCCTACCGGCAGGAATGGCGTGACAACGCCGATTGGTTGCGCCTGGCGTTTCATGCGTATTCGGAGTTTCCCGACCGCCCCTACCAGAATGTCGCGCCGGAAAAAACGCTGGCGGATTTCGACCTGCTCCGGGAGGAAATCATTCGGATCGCGGGCGAAGAATGCTGGATTCCGCCGGTGGTGCTGCATTGGTTTATGGCGCGCCCCGATGCATTCGACGGGCTTGTGAAACGCGGAGTCCGGATGTTGAACGGCGAATTTCTGGACAATGCCGTTTCGCCGCCGGTCTGCGACCTCGGCTACTGCCGCAGCCTGGACGATGCCGTTTATCTGGAGCGTAAGCGCATGCTCTACGATTTCAATCATCATCTGCTGTTTACCAAAATTGACGCCATCTGCAACCTGCTGCGCCCCTGCGAAATCCCTGCGAAACTCGAAAGCGCCCTGAAACGGGATGTCATCAGTCTGATGTCGCACGAACAGTATTCGTATCCGGGCTATTCCAACTACCAGCCGGACCATCACGAGCGGATCGAAACGGCGCTCCGACTGGTGACCGAACACGGTTACAAACCGGTCTTTTTCGCGGAAGGTTTTTCAGGTAACAAGAGCTGGGAAGAATAACCGATGAAAGTTTATATTTTTGCCGACATGGAAGGATGTACCGGAATCGGTTGCCGGGGACATGTGTTGAAAGATCAGCCGGAGTATCCGGACGGCTGCAAGTTTATGACGGACGACATCAATGCCTGTATCGAGGGATGTTTCCTGGGAGGCGCCGATGAAGTGACGGTGCGCGATGGGCACGGCAGCGGCATGAACCTGAACCCGGCGGAGATCGATTCCCGGGCGAAGTTGTTTCAAGGAGCGTCCCGCGGCATGCGTTATCCGGAATTTGAGGATACCGACGCGCTGATCCTGTTGGGCTATCATGCCATGGCGGGAACGCCGGCGGCATTGCTGGAGCATACGTACAGCTCCAAGAGCTATCAAAACCTGTGGTTGAACGGTGTGAAGGCGGGTGAAGCCCTGCTTGATACGGCGATTGCCGGGGAATACGGCGTGCCGGTGATCATGGTTTCCGGCGACGACAAAACCCGTGCCGAAGTGGCCGGGTTCATGCCCGGCGTGCCGTTCTGTCAGGTGAAAACATCATCCGGGCTGGAAAAGAGCGACTCCCTGCCGTTCGATCAAGCACATGCTATGATTGCGGACATGGCCGCCGGGGCGGTAAAGCATTGGCGTGAGTTCCAGCCGCTCCAATTCCGTTATCCGGTCACCTTGCGGGTCGAGCGGATCGAACGCGCCCAGCGCGAAGGGCTGACCGGCGTGCATTACCCGGACCCCACCGATTGCCGGGTCTACGAAAAAAGCGGGAGCAACCTCGAAGAACTGTTTTACGAATTGCTCTGAACGCCGTATCAGGCGCGGAACCCGCGCATCTGGTGCTGCTGCTTGACTTTGGGCGTCTTCATCTCTTCAAGAGCCAGCGCGTACCAGGTTTCGCCGAGGCCGGAGTTTGAGAAATGTTTATTCCGGTTGTTGACCAGGTGTTCCCAGTTGGAATTGATGACTTCGTTGTCGGTTTTCTTCCGGGCGTCCACCAGCACTTTGAGCGCGTCGGCAATCCGGTCCTGCTTAACCAGAATCCAGGCGTAGAGCGAGAACAGCAGAACGGCGTTCTGCCCTTTGGTGCCGGAGCATTTCTTACGGAAGAACTTATCCAGGCCGGGGTCCTTGCGCTTATACATGCGGGCCAGCTTCATCGCGGTCGATTGACTGTCCATCAGCAGGCACTGCGGCAGCAGTTCATCGACTTTGTCGAATTCCTTGAGCTGGTAGTAAAAAGCCATTTTCATGGTATTGGTCTGCCGTTTCAGGATGAGATTCCATTTGAAAAACGGCTGGAACCAGTCGCAGGCTTCGATGGCTTTGCGGATGCCGTCGTCCTGTTCTTTTTCCAGAACCTGCATCATCATTTTCTGACTGCCGACCGGGCGGCGCATGAACTGCTGCTGCTTCAGTTCGACTTTGCGGCGCACATCCAGCATGACTTCCTGAATCCGTTGATTCACCTGCTTGATCTTAACGCGAATCAGCAGGCTGATGATCAATTGAATGACGACCAATACCAGCAGACCGGTCGTCGCACCCCAGATCCAGCCCCAATCCAACCCGTCCGGAACGGCACAGGCCACGGTTACGATGATTCCGGCAATGATTCCGATAAATAATGTGAGCATATGAATCCTTTTTCGATTATTTCTTTTTGCGCTGTTTGGCGCGCTGTTTCTTTTTCTGTTTTTCGACCTTGCGGCGGTGGTCTTTTTCATCTTTGCTCAGGCCGAGCCCGGAGTAGCCGCTGCCGGACAGGGAGTTGATCAGTGCGGAGTTGTTCTGCTCGCCCCCGCCGCCGCTGTTAAAGAAACGGCCGAGGATGCCGGTCTTTTTCATCATTTTGCGCATTTCGGCGAATTGCTTGATCAGTTGTGACACTTTTTCGAGCGAGGTGCCGCTGCCTTTGGCGATACGCTTGCGGCGCGGGAAGTCCAGGATATCCGGATTGCGCCGCTCTTCTTTGGTCATCGAGAGCACAATGGCTTCCATATGCGAAAAATATTTGGAATCCATATTCGCCATCATTCCCGCCAGGTTACGGCCGCCGGGCAGGAGTTTCAGCACCGATTCCATACCGCCCATTTCGGAAATCTGGCGGAGCTGGCTCAGGAAATCATCGAAGTCGAACTGGCTCTTGCGCAGTTTTTCCTGAAGCTTGGCAGCTTCTTCTTCGTCGATCTTTTCGGCGGCGCGCTCGACCAGGGTGACTACGTCCCCCATGCCGAGAATCCGCGAAGCCATTCGCTCGGGATGGAAAACTTCAAGGTTTTCGAGTTTTTCTCCGGTCCCGATGAATTTGACCGGGACTCCGGTGACTTTGCGCATGGAGAGCGCCGCGCCGCCGCGGGCGTCGCCGTCCAGCTTGGTCAGGACGATACCGGTCAGGCCCAGCGCTTTATGAAAATGCTCGGAAACCGAAACGGCTTCCTGTCCCAGCGCGGCGTCGCCCACCAGCAGAATTTCGTCCGGGCGGGCGGTCTGGCTGACGTGGACCAGTTCCTGAACCATGGCGTCGTCGATCTGCAACCGCCCGGCGGTATCGATGATGACCACGTCGCAGTGTTCGAGTTTGGCACGTTCGATGGCGTTGCGCGCGATCAGCGCCACGTTGTTGCAGGCGCGGTCGGCGAATACCGGGACGTCGATTTCGCGTCCGAGCACTTCCAACTGGTCGATGGCGGCGGGGCGGTAAATGTCGCCGGCGGCGAGCATGACCCTGCTTTTTTCTTTTTTCAGGCGCAGGGCAAGCTTGCCGGCGGTGGTGGTTTTGCCGCTGCCGTGAAGACCGACCATCATGATGACGGACGGTTTCGAAGCCAGTTTCAGTTCGGATTCTTCACTGCCCATCAGCTCGACCAAGCGGTCGTTGACGATCTTGATGACCTGTTGGCCGGGTGTGACGCTCTTGATGACGTCGGCGCCGATGCAGTCGCCTTTGACGTCCTCGATAAATTCACGGACGACTTTCAGGTTGACGTCCGCTTCCAGCAATGCGACCCGGATCTCCTGCAGCGCGTCGGACATATTGTTTTCAGTAAGCCTGGCCTGGCCGCGCAGGCGACGGAATGTTTCCTGTAATCTGTCGCTTAAACTGTCGAACATCTTTTTATCCTTAAAATTATCGCATCTAATTTGTTAAAAATCATTCAGAATATATATTAATACATTGTTTTTGCAAAATAGCAACTCCGAAAAGAAAGATATTTGGCAGAAATGGCCTGCGGCTGAAGGCCGTCACGGCAGGGAAACCGAAACGGAAAAGGAAGACAGTATGCGCAGTGATATCATGAAAAACGGTCCGGAACGGACCCCGCATCGCGCCCTGATGCGCGCCACCGGAATTAAAAGCGACGATTTCAAAAAGCCGTTCATCGGCGTCTGCAACTCCTATACCAACATCGTACCGGGGCATTGCCACCTGAAGGAAGTCGGGGAAATCATCTGTAACGCCATCCGTGAAATGGGTGGAGTGCCGCTCGAATTCAACACCATGGCGATCTGCGACGGCATCGCCATGGGGCACAACGGCATGAAGTATTCGCTTCCGAGCCGTGAACTCATCGCCGACACCGTCGAATCCATGGGTACCGCCCATCCGTTCGACGCCATGGTCTGCATCCCCAACTGCGACAAGGTCGTTCCCGGTATGCTGATGGGCGCTATGCGCCTCAATATCCCGACGATTTTCGCATCCGGCGGCCCGATGGCGGCCGGGCGTGACAAGAACGGCGCCGGTACCGACCTGATCACCATTTTTGAAGGTGTGGCCAAACACCGCATCGGCGAAATCAACGATGCCGAACTCAGCCATATGGAATGCGAATATTGTCCGGGCCCCGGTTCCTGCTCCGGCATGTTCACCGCCAACAGCATGAACTGCCTGTGCGAAGCCCTCGGCATCGCGCTTCCCGGCAACGGCACGATTCCGGCGACATCCCCCGACCGCATCACGCTCTGGCGGCACGCCGCTTCCCGGATCGTCGAACTGGCGAAAGACCCCAATGCCCCGAAAGCACGCGACTTCGCCACCCCGACCGCGTTTTACAACGCGTTGCGGCTGGACATGGCGATGGGCGGCAGTTCCAACACCGTTCTCCACACGCTGGCCGTAGCCAATGAAGCCGGCACTCCGCTGGACTTGAAAAAGCTCGACCAGATCAGCCGTACCACGCCCAATATCTGTAAACTTTCGCCGTCGGTGCAACTGCACATCGCCGAAGACCTCGGACGGGTCGGCGGCATCATGGCGATCATGAAGGAAATCAACCGGATTCCGAATATGCTCGACACCGGCGTCAGGATGGTTTCCGGCAAGACCCTGGCGGAACAACTGAACGAAGCCCCCGCTCCCGACGGCAAAGTGATCCGTACCATCGAAGATCCCTACAGCAAAGACGGCGGACTGGCGATTCTGTTCGGCAATCTCGCTGAAAACGGCTGCGTGGTCAAAACCGCGGGTGTGGCCAAATCCATGCTGAGCCATCGCGGCCCCGCAGTGATTTTCGAAAGCCAGGAAGATGCCTGCGATGGCATCCTCGGCGGCAGAGTCAACGCCGGCGATGTGGTCATTATCCGCTACGAAGGACCGAAAGGTGGCCCGGGCATGCAGGAAATGCTTGCTCCCACCAGCTACATCATGGGGCGTGGCCTCGGCGAAAGCGTGGCGCTGGTGACGGACGGACGGTTTTCGGGCGGTACCCGCGGCGCTTGTATCGGGCATGTCAGCCCCGAAGCGGCGGCGGGCGGCACGATTGCGTTGATTGAAGCCGGCGATATGGTTTCCATCGATATCCCCAGCCGCTCCATCCGGCTCGAAGTGGATGAAGCCACGTTGGCCGAGCGCCGAAAAAACTGGCAGAAACCGGCTTCCCGGATCAAAACCGGCTGGCTGGCCCGTTACGCCATGTGCGCGACCAGTGCCGATACCGGCGGCGTGCTGCGCGTTCCGGACGAACTGCTTTAATATTTCAATCCGCGGCGTGCTCTGTCGATACAGGCGCGCCGCGTTCACCATCAGACGCTGCGGCGTGACTTGCGGAGGGCGCCGGGCGTAACTCCGCAGCGCTCTCCTACAAACGCATTCAGATGGGTGACGTGTTTCATGCCGACGCTTTCCGCAATTTCCTTAAACCCAAGACGATCTCGTCCGATCAATTCCAAAATACGCCCCAGTCGCCGCCTGGCACGGTATTCGCCCGGTTCAATCCGATAGGCTGTATAGAAGCACTTTCGCAGGTACCCGGGGGCGGCTCCGGTCTCGCGGCTTAATTCAGCCAGCGTTTTGCGGAATCCGGTGTCGGCGTCAATCAACGCCCGAAACCGCATCGCCAGGTGTTTGCCATGCCCGATGCTTTCCGACGGTTTCTCCGCCATCATTTCGCCGAGGATTCCGGCGGACATCAATCCGGCGGCAAGCAGGTTGGCGGGCGTACTGCTCGTCCATAAGCCGTGAATCCGGCGAAACCGTTCCCGAAGCTCCAGTGCCCGTTCCGGCCCGAGCGGTTGAACAAACGGAACAGAAAGCAGCGCGTTTCCGCAGAGAAAACGGCCCTGTAATTCGTCCGCATCCAATTCCAGCCCGGCGATATGGCATTGGATTACCCAGTTTTCGCGCCGATGCCCGAACCGGAAGTCGATACGGACACCCGGCGGCAACAGCATGAAGCAAGGAATCTCCGAACCGGATAGCTCCATCACGGCCGTCTGCCCGGCGGCGGAAAACGTCATGTAATCCAATCCGGACAGACAGAGGCCGATGTGGCAGAACTCCGTTTCCTGTAGATGGTTTTCCGCCCGCGTATATTGTCCGACGTGTGTGATAACGGGTTTCATAAAGACGTTTTCTATAAATTAATATCTTTTTTCTGTAATAAATGTCGGATAAATATAGTTGCTGTTTTATAATTTTCCAGATATATTGCTCCGAAATACCGGAGAAAATCATGTTTGTTCAAGGAATTGCGCTGACGCTGGCAACCGGAGTCATCTGGGGGCTGGTTGGAATTGTTTACAGCAAAGCGGCGGAAAAACCGGACGGTTTCCGTCTGTTTCTGGCCGTGAGTTCCCTGTTCTTCGCGCTGGTCATCTGGGGAACCGCTCCGCCTGTCGGGGCGCCCTCCTTGTCCGTCCTGACCATTGCGGCCATCATGGTCCCGGCGGGGATCATGAGCCAGCTCGGTTTTCTGGCATTGCGCGAAGCCATGCGGCGCGGCGGACATGGAGTAAGCTGGGGGATCGCGCAGTCCGCCATGCTTTGCCCGTTTGTCGGCGGAGTATTGTTTTTCGGCGAGCCGCTCTCGGCCTGGCGGGCGGTGGGGATGGCGCTTTTGCTGGGAGCCTTGATTCCGCTGGCGTCTGCCAGCCGTTCATCGTCGGTGACAGGCAGGCGCAATGCCTTTCTCGGCTTCGCTTTTCTGGCGTTTGCGCTGATCGGGCTCCAACAGACATTGACGCTGATTCCCAACCAGCTTTCAGAAATTGGCAACGCAGCTTTGAGCTGGCGAATTCCGCTGTTCAGTCTTTGCGGGCTCGGTTGGTTTATACCGGCGCTTGTCCGCCGGGAATCGGGGTTTCGGAGCATCCTGCCGCTGGCTTTGCTTTACGGAGCATTGGTGGCGGCGGGACAATGGACCGTTTTCCGGGCAATCGACTTGCTCAGCGGAGTTGGAGCGGCGGGAATTGCCTATCCGCTTGCGATAGGCGCGTCGCTGGCGCTGTTTTTCCTTTATTCCGAATGGGTACGCAAAGAGAAAAACGGCTTTATGGGAGCCTGCGGAATCCTGCTTGCCGTTCTCGGCATGATTTTGTTGGCGTTTTAAACGATGTAACCTGATCCGCGACCCCAAATGAGGTTCCGCCTTTTCAGGTCGCGGGAATCGATTATTTACTTACCGAGCCATCGTCATTTTCGTCGAAATAACCGTGCCGGAGGTCATGAAACAACTGCTTTGCGTCTTTCAAACCGCCGATGATGATCCAGCCCGAACAGAATGTTCCCAGCACTACGGCGAACGGCACGAGCCGCCACCACCAGAATTCCTGCCAGATTTTATCTGTTACAAGGTCGGTAGTCAGGCTCAGGACGGTTCCAATGATGAAAATCACCCACCAGCCGATCGTCCAGCCGAACGTGGAATAGGAGAGAAAACGTTCGAAACGGTTGAATTCCGAGGTGATGCCGATCAAACGGGAGAAGCTGCGGCGTTTTTTGAGCTGTTCTTCTTTTTTGACATGGGCGACATCATCCGCGATGGCGTACTGGCCGCGGCGGAGCATTTTGTCCATGTTGAAATCCTTGCGCGGGCCGAACAGCGATATCAGGATATAACTGAGAAGCGCCGTAATCATGGCAATGAAATAAATGAGCTGCCCGTTTAACGGGAATTTTTCCTTATTCGCCGCCAGCCAGCTCCAATCGGGCCAGAATTCAAGCAGGCAGGGAAAAAGGTACGGAGCCCAGACCTGCTGAACCAGCAGTCCGCCGAAGCCGAGGATGGTTCCCACCAGCAGGGCGGTCCATGCGGCCGGGGTCGTGCCTTTGTCCCAATAAAGGCCGCCGATGATCACCGAGCCCGCGCCGCCGAGATAAATCGCGCCGGTAAGGGCAAAATACATCAGGATGAAGTCTTTCAACGGAAACAACATACTGAAGGTAAAGCCGAAGGCGGCCACTCCGACAATCGCCAGCCGCAGCAGCAGCATGTGGTTTTTCTTGTCAAAGGGCTTGCCGCGCATGGGGGTTATCACGTCCTGAATCAGGATGGTTCCCCAGGAATGCAGATAACCGTTGTCACAGCAGATGGCGCATGACGCCACGACGACGGCGAACATTCCCATCAGCCCGACTGGCAGGAGCTCCGCCAGGACCAGCGGCACAGTCATTTGACTTTGCAGCATCGGGTCTTTGATGCCGGCAAGTTTCTGAGTGACCGGAGCCGCGATGTCGGCAAATTGCGGCAGGTGCATCACCGCATAGGCGCAGATCGGGATCAGGATCAGGACCAGCCCGCTGACCAGCCCGCGCCAGGTGGTGATGATTCCGCTCAACACGGCTTCATGGGGTGTTCTGGCGGCCGCGTTCTGCCCGGAATTGCCCTGCCATGCCCGGGTTCCGTAGATGGTACCGAAGATTCCGATCAGGAAGAAAAAGACGTTGAAATCCTTTACCGCGCCTGTTTTAAACGGATTGATCATGGATTTGCCTTCCGACGCGACGGAAAGCCCCGACATGATGACATCCCAGTCGAACTTGAAAAGAAAGAAGAACATCATCACGACAAAAATCACCATCAGGATGGCGCTGGTAAAAAAGCCCGTCAGCATAATGCCGATCTGCCCGCCCGCGCAGGCCGTGTAAACCGCAATCGCCAGATAGGTGAACATGACCAGCGGAAACATCGAAATCGACAAGCCGAAGCATTCCACACTGGCCGGCAGACCGAAAAAATAGATGATGAAACGAGCCGTGACCGCCGGAAACACCCCGTAGTTGAATACCCCGGACAGCCAGCATAACGTTCCGGCGAACAGCCGGAACCTGCGGCTGTAGCGCATTTCCAGAAACTGTGCCAGTGTCAGCGCCCGCGTCTGCCGGAACCGGTAAATCACAAAACCGGTAAGCACAATCAGCAATCCCACCGGCAGCGACATCATTGCCCACCAGTGGGTCGGAAGCCCGGCCCGGTAGACCATTTCCCATCCGGCTACAAGTGTGATCGCCCCGCCGAAACTGACGGAAATGGACAACAGGTAGCGCCCGGCCAGGCGGTTCGCCGCCATGAAGTCGGCCACTCCCCGGACATAACGTTTGGAATAAGCCCCGATAGCAATCACCCCGACCACGACGGCGATCAGGATCGACCAGTCGATCCAATGCAGATTCATTTCAAAAGTGCTCCTTCGCAATAGTTTATTTTATGGAAGCCAGGTCCTTCAGTTTCCTGTCCTGAACGATACTGAATTCAATATGATTTATTACCATACTGTAATCTTCGATCTTTTGCAATGGGCTCAATGCAAATAAAAGCGTTTATTCGGCGGCGATGTTTTTCATCGTTTCGGCCCCTGCCGGAAAACGGACGGCGCCATTGTTTCACGTGCTCATTGATAATTGTGATGGCGGTATTTCTGGCGGTATTGGTTCGGCGAAATGCCGGTTACTTTTTTGAAGTACCGGGAGAAAGAGTAGACGCTGTCATAACCGCACTTTTCGGCGATTTGAGTGATGTTCAGCGTGGAGTTGAGCAGGAGGTGCTGCATGGTTTTATGCTTGTTGTTGTTGATGACTTCGGCGGGAGTCACTCCGATATGCTTCTTGAACAGTTCCCGCAAATAAGCGGGCGAAATACCGACCTCCTTTGCAATCAAACGGTAGGACCGCCCGGTAAACTCGGGTGAAATAATCAACTGGCTGGCCCGGCGGACGTATTCGCTGCCCATCACGGCCAACCGCATGGCGTCTTCTCCCAGCACCGGGGCGGTCCGCAATGAATTGAGGAGAAGTCCCAGATAATAAGAACATTCCAGGGCCGCATCGGGTCCGTGGTCATGGGCCGCGTCCAGGAAATGAGTCGAAAACGCCCTCAGATATTTCCGCGAATTCCCCGATATGTGCATAACCCGGCCGCGGAACATATTGAACCACTTCGGACAATCCGCGGCGAAACGGATCAGCAGCCATTTCACCGGTTTGTCCTCCAGCGGCAGTCTTCGGTGCTGCTGGGCGGGAAACGTAATGATGGCGTCATCCGGGGAAAACACATACGATACGCCGTCCACCATCAGGCATCCTTCGCCTTTCAGGCAGATCCAAAGCACATAGTGCTGGTGGATGCTGAAATACCGGGAAGCATCCACCGCCGGCTCGCAGCGGAAAAAGGAGTGAATCTGATGAATCACAATCGGTTCAACCAGCAAGCCGTTGATATCCCGATGATCGTGAGTAAATTCATATCCCTTGTCGTGTTTCAGTTTCATGCGTGTCCCTGCCTGTTTCCGTCAATATAAGGCGTAGCCGGTTCATTTGCAAAATCAGTTTCGTCGGCAAACTGCAAAAAACAAACCTTTTGTTAAAAAATAAGCATTTTTTGCCATTTCATTTAAATGCCAAAAGCAGTATAATATCCCAAGTTGATACGATGTGCCGATTTTTCGATGTGTGCGGCCCGGAGCGGGATCGATTCTCCGTATCCTGGCTTTTAAGCAAATTGCCTTTTAAAAATGACAGGTGGTATATGAAGAAACAATTTTTTACGCTCATTGAACTCCTGGTTGTGATCGCGATCATCGTTATTGAAGAATCATGCAAAATGTGATTTATTTCATTTATTATTAGATTGATACAAATAATTGCATCTTCTTTTTTTGAAAAATTAATTCCTCATGCTTCCCTGTACGGGACCTATTTGCTTTTATGTTCCCATTGGGAAATAAGCAAAAATAGGCAAAATATATTTGAGCGGCGTTTGATAATATGATTACCGGTTTTCAAATGGGATGGTTCCTTCTTTTATTCCAGATATAAAATAGCGCGGGATTTGATTGAAATCCGGTTTTATCTTGCCATAAACAGGGAAGTTCCGGAACTTCCCTGTTTAGGAATGGAATTCCGATTGAAATCATGGTCTACACCGATCATGGTAGACCATGATTTTATAAGGAGGTATTGCTTTATGGCAAAAGAAAAAAGG
>ENA-UOOH01001474-UOOH01001474.1-fermentation-metagenome-genome-assembly--contig:-NODE-1474-length-22955-cov-11.238079_pt1 | contig 22955 bp, 21 predicted proteins | sample MGYA00245778_ERZ724025 | MGnify/ENA primary metagenome ERZ724025 (study PRJEB28704, sample SAMN03018313) | fermentation metagenome | biome: anthropogenic terrestrial biome; feature: soil... | reverse complement strand
TTCAGCTTTGGAACTAAGATTTAAAGCAAATACAATTGCAACTAAAATAAATAATGTTTTTTTCATATTATAATTGTTTTAAGGTTTATCGTCTTTAATATATAGTAACAAAAGAAATTATCTTTCAGCACTGCAAACTTACAATAATAAATAGAATAAGAAAATAAATTGACAAAAAAATTAAAAATATTTTCTTGAATTGTTTTTTTATTGAAAATGAGTGATTTTATTAATTGATAAAGAGTTTAAGGGATTTAAAGACATTAATGTCCTAATTATCCTTTGCAAAAAATAAAACCTTGTTTGAGCAAAATAAAACAAGGATATATTTTCACAAAACAAGGATATATTTTCACAAAACCTTATTATAAATTTTTAAAACAAGGAGATAATTCTCGAAAGATGCACATCTTTCATACCAAAAGATGCACATCTTTCGGGGTAAAAGATGTGCATCTTTTTTTTACTAAATTTTATTGGGGGAATTTTTAATTAAATCTCCAAGAACTTATTCTCACAGATTTATATTTGCAAATATACGAAATTTTTATTTATTAGTCAATATTTTAGATTGAAATTTTTATTTATTCTTTTATGAATCATCAGAGAATTATAAGCCAAAATGATTTTTAAATGGTAATTTTAAATTTTTAAATTAGGAGTGGACTGTGTGCTTGCCCCTTTTGTTTGTCTTGAACTGTGATTAAACTGACTAAATGATTAGATTGATCTATTATCAGAATCAGGATTTTCAAGATTAGTAGATTTTCTTGATTGGTTTATGTGGAAATCCTATTAATCCTCAAATCCTGCGAATCCTGATTCAGAAAATTAATAAACAAATTCTCCGAATTCCGATTTTATGGTTAGTTTGGGTTTTGGGTTTTCCTCTACTCTTCCTATAATTTGGGCATCTACATTGAATGTTTTGCTTATGGCTATTATGTCTTGAGCTGTTTGTGGGTCGGTGTAGATTTCCATTCTATGTCCCATATTGAAGACTTTATACATTTCTTGCCATGAGGTTTGTGATTCCTGATGTATCATCTTAAAGAGTGGTGGGATTGGGAAGAGGTTGTCTTTTATTATGTGAACACTATCTACAAAGTGCAATACTTTTGTTTGTGCTCCTCCTGAACAATGTACCATTCCGTCTATTTTTGCCCTATGTGTTTCTAATATCTTCTTTATGATTGGTGCATAGGTTCTTGTTGGCGATAATACCATTTTCCCTGCATCCATTCCTTCTATTTCGGTTGGGGAGGTTAATTGTTTTGTTCCACAATATACCACCTCATCGTTTAGTGAGTTATCGTAGCTTTCGGGATATTTCTTTGCAAGTTCTTTGTTGAATACATCATGACGGGCTGAGGTTAGTCCATTGGAGCCCATTCCTGCGTTATAGCTTGTTTCGTAGGTGGCTTGTCCAAAGGATGCCAAGCCTACTATAACATTGCCTGGTTTGATGTTGTGGTTTGATATTATTTCGCTTCTTTTGGCTCTTGCTGTTACGGTGCTGTCAACTATTATTGTTCTAACTACATCTCCAACATCGGCTGTTTCTCCTCCTGTTGAGTATATGCCTATTCCCAACTGACGCATTTGTTCCAAAAATTCTTCTGTGCCATTTATCAAAGCTGAAATTACTTCTGCTGGGATTAAGTTTTTGTTTCTTCCAATGGTGGATGAAAGTAAGATATTGTCTGTTATGCCTACACAAAGCAAATCATCGAGATTCATAACTATTGCATCAATGGCTATTCCTTTCCAAACGCTTAAGTCTTTTGTTTCTTTCCAATACATATATGCCAAAGATGATTTGGTTCCTGCTCCATCGGCATGCATTACCATACAATAGTTGTTGTCGTAGGTTAATTTATCTTCAATAACCTTACAGAATGCTTTAGGGAAAAGTCCTTTATCTATGTTTTTTATTGCATTATGCACATCTTCCTTTGATGCTGAAACTCCTCTTAAATTGTATTTTTGTGTATCCATTACTTATTCAATAATCAATTATCTGGTTGCAAAGTTACGTTATTTCTATAACTTTTAATTGCTTAAATTAAGTTTTAATGTTTTTGTGCCTATTCTTTGAGTGTTAAATTTAGTTTTCAACATTTATCCAAAAGTGAGGGAAAGACTTCTTAACACAATCAAAATCGTCAATAATTATATTATCATACTTCACTCTAAGCATTCCAAAAGCCATAGATATTCTGTGGTCATTATAGGTTTTAATAATTTTCTCTTCTCTATCTTTTTCCAAAGGGTTATTTTGACCAAATGGATAAATTATAAATCTATTCTTATTATCTATCTCTGCTTTTGCTCCAAGTGTATGTAATCCTTCCAAAACAGCTTTTAGGCGATTGCTTTCTTTATGTTTCAGGTTTTCAATTCCCTCAAAGATAATTGTTTTGTTGCATACAAATCCAGCAACTGCAAGGCTTGGAAAAATATCGGGGCAATCTTTAATTTTGAATATTAGGGTTTCTTGTTTTGATATGTTTTGTGGATTATAGGATAGGTTTAGGTTATTATCTTTAAATTGGCTTTCAACTCCAAGTAAAGAGAAATAATCCATTGCTATCTTATCTGCTTGAAGGGAATTGGGGCTTAAATTTTTTATTATTATATTGCATGTATTAGAAATACAAAGCTTTTCATAGGCAAAGCAGGCAGAAGACCAATCGCCCTCAACCATTGTTTCTTTAAACGTGTATTCACCCTCTTCTACTTTAATTCTGTTCTTTTCTTCTTCAATCTTGGCTCCATATTCTTTCATAAGAGCTATTGTCATTTCGATGTAGGGAAGTGAAACAGGACTATCAATTTCAAGTTCTAAGCCTCCTTTAATATAGGGAGAAACCAAAAGCAAGGAGGATGCAAATTGACTGCTTAGTTTGGAGTTTATCTTTATTGGATTATTGCTTTTTAAGGCTTGACCTTTAATTTTGAGAGGAAGCTTGCCTTTTTCACCTATATATTCTATTTGAGCTCCTATTTCTTTTAGAGAATCCACCAAATCCTCAATAGGCCTTTCTTTCATCCTTTCATCCCCATCAATTACCCATGTGCCTTCTTTCATTGCAAGCAAAGACAAAAGAAATCTAACCACTGTTCCTGCATTATGGCAATAGAGAGTTTTATTTTTGCTATTCTCAATTTGAGAAAGGAGTTCTTGCATCAAAATTGTGTCTTGAGCTAAAGATAGGTTGTTGATTTTAGCCTTACTATGAGAAAGATGTTGAATAACTAAAAGTCTATTGCTAATACTTTTAGATGAGGGAATGAAGAATTCTTTCATATTTTATTTGAGCAGATTAGAGGTTAATCTTAAACTCATTTATCTTCCTGTAAAGTGTTCTTTCCGAAATTCCAAGTTCTTTTGCTGCAATGGAACGTTTGCCGTTAGCTCTTTCAAGTGCTGAAATAATCATCTTCTTCTCCATTTCAATTAGAGTAATTGGGCTTTCGTCAATTTCAGCGAAATCATCGTTATCGACTATCTCTTCTTCTTCCTCTGTTTCGGCTTCTTCTTTTATGTTAGGAGAATAGACCAAATTGGCACTTGAGGTTTGTTTTGGGATCAAAAGAGGTTCTATCTTATGCTCTCCAATAAGTTGTTTGATAAAGACTTTTATCTCTTCAATCTCTTTCTTTAAAAGGTCAATTTGTTGTTTGTTATTAAGTATGGAAAGAAGTATATCTTTTTGATTATAGAAGCTTTCATCATGTGAAAAACTATCTATAACCATTGGCAGAGCTGAAACTGGAGGGATATATTCTTTAAGAACATCAAGGGTGATTAATTTTTCCTTTTCTATTATAGAAATCTGCTCCGTTACATTCTTCAATTGACGAATATTACCTTTCCAACGATAATTTAAAAGATAGTTTCTGGCTTCATTAGTTAAGTTAATGATTGGCATCTTATATCTTTCGGCTTGGTCAACTGCAAATCGACGGAAAAGCAGATAAATATCATCTTTTCTTTCTCTTAATGGAGGAACAAATATTGAAACCTGACTTAAACGATAATATAAATCTTCTCTAAATTTTCCTTTACTGATTGCATCTAAGAGATTTACGTTGGTTGCAGCAACAATTCTAACATCCACTCTTTGCAATTTGCTTGAACCAACAGGCAAGAATTCTCCTGTTTCCAAAACCCTTAGGAGCTTTGCCTGCATTGACAAAGGAAGTTCCCCAACCTCATCTAAGAATATTGTTCCCTTGTCGGCTTCCGAAAAATAGCCCTTACGGTCTCTGTCAGCACTTGTGAAAGCTCCCTTAACGTGTCCAAAAAGTTCACTTTCAATTGTGCCTTCTGGAATGGCTCCACAGTTAACAGCAATGTATTTACTGTGTTTTCTTGAACTGTATTGATGAATTATTTTTGAAAATACTTCCTTTCCAACTCCACTTTCTCCAGTAACCAAAACACTCATATTTGTTACAGATACTTGAAGCGCAATCTCTAACGCCTTATTGAGTTGGGGGTTGTTCCCTAAAATTCCAAATCTTGTTTTAACCGATTGAATATCCATCTTTTTGTTTTCTTAGAATGCAAAGATACAAAGAATTGACAAAATGTCAGTCTACAAAGAATATTAATCTCTACATTAAGTATCTGAAAGGTAAAAGCAACCATTCAAACATTTTATCAACTCCTGAACGATTCTTCCAACTTTCATAGTCAAAAGCTTTTGTGTATTTCAGTGTTGTTTCAAAATGTTCTTTCAACTGCTCAATGACCGATTGTTCTTCTCCAATCAGAGCCAGTTCGTATTGATAACGGAAACTTCTATAATCAAAATTTGCAGAGCTTATGGAGAATATTCTTTCATCAACCATAAAACCTTTGGAGTGAAGGTTTCCTATTTGATAAAATCTTATGTCAACCCCCCCTTCCCAAAGTTCTCCTAAATATTTCCTGCATACAATATCAACAATTCTAACATCAGAATGAAAAGGAATAATTACCGTTACCTTAACCCCCCTTTCAACAGCATCGCAGAGTTTTTTTCTTAGCCTATGACCTGGAAGAAAATATGGACTTTCAATAATTATTTCCTGAGTTGCTTGGTCTATAAGGTTTTGATAGTACTTCTTTATGGATTGGTGGTAGGGATTGGGGACATCCTGAACCAAGACCCATGAGTTGTAGTATTGGTTTCTCTTGTAGCTCTTGTTGGATAGCTTATATTTGTTATAGGCTTTATAGCTCTCATTAAATGAATTCCTGAAAAGCTTGGTCAGCTCACCATCCTCTATCCTAAGGTTCAACTCCCTCCAACTTATTGAATAAGTAGTAAGATTTGCAGAGCCAATATATGTAATGTGATTGTCCACAATAAGGATTTTTCTGTGGTTGCGACAATGATTCTTAATGAAATATGTCCTTGCAAGCTTAATCTTCCTATAAACTCTTAGCTCAACACCATAATTTATCATAGGTTCATAGAACGACACATCGGAATTAGATCCCCATCCGTCAATCAAGACCTTTACCTTAACTCCCTGCCTTGCTTTTTCAATTAGAGCCAAACGAAACTTCTCCCCAATTGCTCCTGTCCCAAAACGAAAGGTTTCTAAAGAAACGCACTTCTTCGCTTGCTCAATGTCCCTAATCATATCGTTGTACAAAACAAGATTGTCGTTATAAACTTTGTATTGATTCTCCATAAACCTAATTCGGGTAAATTAAATATCTTATTACAATACGATTTTGCCCCCTCTTTGTTTCATTTGTATCAATAAAACTAAGAATTAAATCCAATAGTCAGAGAGGTTGAAATGATTAAAAACATAATTTATTTATCAAAAAATTGCGTATAAATTTTGTAGTTATAAAAATAGTTGTAATTTTGCACGACCAATTCTGAAAGGAATTGGAGAGATGGGTGAGTGGCTGAAACCAACAGTTTGCTAAACTGTCGTACCTATAACGGGTACCGGGGGTTCGAATCCCCCTCTCTCCGCAGAAGAATTGAGGACAAAGAATTCGGGGTGTAGCGTAGTCCGGTCATCGCGCCAGTTTTGGGAACTGGAGGTCGCAGGTTCGAATCCTGCCACCCCGACAAAGAGGGAATCAATGGATTCCTTTTTTTATCAAATGTTGGTTCAGTAGCTCAGCTGGATAGAGCAACTGCCTTCTAAGCAGTAGGTCGTGGGTTCGAATCCCGCCTGAATCACAAAAATTAAAGCACTTACAAATTAATGCAAGTGCTTTTTTATTGACTAAAGTTAATGTATTAATACAATCCTATCTAAAGATTATATTTCTTCTTGAGATTTATCCAACTTCCTCCGTTATACACTTCTGAATATCCATTGGAGCTTAGAAATTTCTTTGCTGAACCAGAACGCATCCCAGAAGCACAACAGGTTATTATGGTTTTATCTTTGTTTTTGAGCTTATTGAGGCTTTGTGGCAGCATATCTACCGAAATATTCATTGAACCTTCAATATGCCCCTGAGCATACTCTTGCTTTGTTCTCACGTCAAGCAAAATTGCTCCATTCTTAATTAATTCTCCAAAATCAACTTGTGGAGCTAATCCAAATATTTGTTTTAATGTATCGTTCATTTTTTTATCTAATTTTTAAGATTTAACGATGCAAAGATATATCTATTTTTTGAATTAGTATAATATCACCATTAAATTATTTTATTATCACTTATTTTTTCTTATAATCTCACTTAATTAGAGAAATAACTTGTATCTTTGCCGAAGATTAATTTTAGACTAAATAAAATAAATTTCTGTAATGATATTTAAAGAAGATATTTCAGAAAAACTTGCCAGTGAATTGTTTGAAGATAAGGATAAGACCTTGGAGTTCATTGCAAAAATTAAATGGAAAGATGGTTTTGTTTGTACAAAATGTGGCAATACTAATTACTGTGAGGGCAAAACTACTGCTTCAAGAAGGTGTACCCGTTGCAAAAAAGAAGAATCGGCCACTGCTCACACTATATTTCACAATATTAAATTTCCTATAAACAAAGCTTTCTACATTGCATATAATGTATGCGTTGTGGGTAAAGAAATCTCTTCTTACGAATATTCTGACCTTCTTGGACTAAATCAAATGACTTGCTGGAAGTTTAGAAAGAGAATTAAAGATTGCATTATTAAACAAAAGCAAACTAAGGATAAGTTAACAATAAAGACAATTTTGCTATCAGATGAATAAAAACTCTTTAATTTGAAACTATAAATAGCTCTTTTAGTTAGAAGTTTTTATTTAATCTTTTTCTTGTTCAACTTTTTCAATTATTTTGATTAGTTCTTCTTTTTCAATAGGCATTCCAACAAATTCATTACATCCCGCAAAAAAAGCTTTTTCTTTTTCTAATGGTGTAATTATTTCAGATATTGCAATAACAAATACTCGTTTATTATTCTCTCTAATCTTTCTAATTGTTTCATTTCCTCCAATATCATAAGACATTAAAGAGATTAGTATTATATCTGGATTTTGAATTATTGTTTTTTCAATTACATCAACTCCTGTTTTAGCACAAATAATATCATATTTTTCATTTAATGCTTTATCTGTTAAAAATATAGGACACACCCTATCATCCGCAACAAGTATTTTAGTTTTTTTAGAATCATAATATTCTACTTCAATATTAGTATCCTTAGTATTCTCATCATCAATAATAATTATTTGTGATTTAATTTTTGCCCAAAATAAGGTTCCTTCTCCTTCTTTAGATTCAATATTATATTCTGCACCCACATAATCTAAAATTGCTTTTATTATTGATAATCCTAAACCTGTGCCTGATTTATAAGAATCAAGCTTTTCAAATCTATTAAATGCTTTAGAAATATTCTCATTAGAAATGCCCATTCCTGTGTCTTGTACATAAAATCTAATTTTGTCGCCAACAACCTCATATCCAATTTTGATATATCCTTTTTCAGTAAATTTAATAGCATTTTCCATAAGCTCTTTCAGAATTTGAGTCAGCCTATCTTTATCGATATAAACTATGCAACTTTTATGAGGGCTATCAACAATTAAATCAACACCATCCTTCATTTTATATCTAAAAACACTCTCTATTTCATCAAAATATTGCTTTAAATCAAACTTAACTCTTTTTATTTCCATAAAACCTGTTTCTATATCCGAAAGGTCTATTATGTCGTTTACAAGATTTAATAGATTATCATTATTCTCTCTAACAATTTTTTTATATTCAAGCTGTTCCTCCTTATCTTCAGATTCAGTTATAAGATTAGTAAATCCAATTATTGCATTTAATGGAGTTCTTATTTCATGACTAATATTAGATATAAAATTAGATTTAAGTTTCTCGCTCTGGATTGATTTTTCTAATGCCTCGTTAAGTTTTAATTCTGTTAGCTTAAAATTTTCTATATTGAAAACTATTGCATTCATTAGTCTGTATTTCCCATTTGTATCTTCATTTATTTCAACTATTCCTCTTACTTGCCACCATGAATATGCTTCATCTTCTAAAAACTTTCCAATAAATTCAAAATGAAATTCATGATGGTCTTCAATTTGCAAAAGACCATTATAAAATTCTTTAAACTTTTCAACAAAAGAAGGTTCAATAATCTTCTCACATATATCTAAAATAGTATACTTTAAAGTTTTCTTTTCTCCATTATAGTCGGTAATTATTAACTGAACAATTTTTTTCCTTTCGTCAAAATTACAAAAAACTGTTTTTAAGGAAGGAATGGCAAATGATAATAGCTTAATATTTAATTCTAATTCCTTTTCATGTTTCTCCTTTTCTATTATTCTCCTATTAAGTCTACTATTTCTAACTCTTAGGAGTAAAACAACTATCAATCCAATAAGTACAGCAAGGAACATTATTATTAATAAAGTATGAGAGAGGAAGAAGGCCTTCCAAAGATTAATTGGTTCTGTATTAGTAGGAAGAAATTTTGGACTTCCTCCCAAATTTATTATTTTCGCATAATCGAAAATTGGTGTTGGAAGCAAATTATCAATTGTCATCTTCTCTGGAATCTCTCCATTAAAAACTCTCATTGCTTTAGCTGCTGCTGCTGCTGCATTCTTTTGAGCCGATTGAACAAATCCTCCAACAAATCCTTCTCCAATAAAACCATCATAAACATTGAGTATTGGAACTTTTGTATTGGCTATTATTTGAGGATAAAGTTCTTGTGCTAAATATCTTTTTTCTCTATTATCAACCTGCCAAGTGCTAAATATTACAAATGAATTCTTTTCTAAATTTCTGCATTTAAGTAATAATTCTTCTTTGCTATTTGCGTCAACGCCATATTCTATCTCTATTCCATCATTTTCATATCCCTTTAGAATATACTTTGCCTCCTTCATAAAGAATTGCCCCGTTGGGGATTTATCTGCCCATACATATACTTTATTTGTATTGGGGAAAATCCTGAGTCCTGTTTTATAAACTTGACCAACACCATAATCGCTAATAATTCCCGTTACATTTTTTTTATTATTAACTCTTCCTCGCTCCAATTCAGAAACAAATATAATTGGGTATTTACTAATTATGGAATCTGTGTAGGTAAGAAAAACATCTGTTGCTCCATAATCAAAAGCCATGACTACATCAACCTTTTCGTTGATTTTTGCAAAATAATCCTTAACTATTTCTGTTCTTGCTTTAATATCTGGATTTATTTTTTCATTAAGGTACAATTCAAGTAGTTTTATAGAATACCCATTATCAACAAACTTCTTCATTATTGTTTCTTTGCATGTTATTGCCCAATGATTTGTTTCATTGAAAGAGCTAACATAAACCACAGTTTTATTTAAAGGATTTCTATTATCTGAAAAAGCATAATAAGGAGACAATAAAAATAATAAAACTATAAGTTTAACAATGGAAGATTTTCTATATGTATTAATCATAATGATTATATTTAGAACATTAATCAATTCACAAATATACAACATTTTTAATCCTTTTGCAAACCTTAATCCCTTTTTTAGAGATAATTTCTTTAACGAATCTTGTATTTTATTATTTCCTATCATAATGAGAAAGACATCTCTTTTATTAGAAAAGAGGATTAATCTATATTATATTTCAATATTTAATAACTCAATAAATATTTCCAGTTTTTTATTGACAAATTAGAAAATATTTTGTATATTTGCACTTTGAAGATAGTAAAACTTAGTTCTTTGAGTTTCCATTCATCTTTCTCCCACAAATTTTGATAAAATAAAAGATGTACATCTTTTATACCGAAAGATGCACATCTTTTGGGGTGAAAGATGTGCATCTTTGGTGTAAAAACTCCTTGTTTAATTAGTTTTATATCTCGTTTTAATAGAAATATATCAAGGTTAGAGAGAAATATATCAAGGTTATTTTCAGCTAAAGTAGGACTAAAAAATTATAAACTAAAAAAAAATATTAATTATGGCTTATTTTTACAGAACAAGAAAGAAATGCTACATTAAGAATGAAGCAAAAGAAGAAAAGTTTTTTGCAGTCCCTGTAACAAAAGGAACTTTGGGAATGGAAGAAATTGCTAAAGAAATCAGTTCAAAAAGCATTGCAAAAGAAAGTGCAATTTTAGCTGTTTTGAAAGAGCTTTCCATAATAATGAAAAACAAATTGGGAGATGGTTATAATCTCAAACTTGATGGCATAGGAACATTTGGAGTTGCCATAACAAGTCTTGGTTTTGACAAAGAAGAGAACATAACTCCAAGAAGAGTTAAGTTTAGTAAAATGACTTATCGTGCAGATAGAGATTTGGTGGATGTTCTCCAGGATATGAAGTTTGTGAAAGAACCTCCAGCACCTAAAGGAGCTATTACCAAAGAAATGATTAGACAAATAAGAAAGGCGAAAAGAAATAGAAATTAAATGTAATTCTTAAATGTTAATGATTATATTTGCCGCTTAAACAATTAATTATAAAAAAATTAAAAAAACATACGTTAGTATAAAAAAAAAATATATATTTGCCGCAAGTTTCTATAAGGATTAATAAGTGAACTTATGTATTGTAAAAAATTACTAAAATTTCATATTTGAAGCTCCTTTATATATGTAACAATATAATCAGCTGAACATTTTTTAATATGTGTTTAACTACAAATGACTATAAGAATACGAAAATGATAAGAGAAAAATAAGACATTAGGGTTAATGGGTTCTACTCTTTTGACTTGATAATTTATAATATGAACCTTTTACATTTAAATTAGTTTATCATGGACAAAACTGAAATGATTCAACGCATGAAAGGCAGAACGTCTGAGCAAAAAAAAGTTATTAAATATTTTTATGGAGATGGAGGCTGCTTATCTTTTTTATCTCCTGGCTTGAAAGACGAAGATTATGATGCAATGGTACAAGCACAAGCAAAAAGTATTGACTTTAGACAAAAAGCCCTCAATAAAATTGGGTTGGACGAATCGCAAGTAAGAGAAATTGAGCCTGTACACTTTGAAGGTTATTGGTTTGATGAAAAGAGAACTTTGGCTAAATGGGGCAAAGACAAGGTTTGGCGAAGTTCTGCGTATCAGATAACTTGGATATTCTTTAGTTCTTCTCAAATTTATGTATATCAGTATACATTTAATATGGATGAAGATGGCAAAAAAGAATCCACTGAAGAATACTTTTACAAAGACATCACAAATTTCTCAACCACATCTGATACAATTGAAAAGTATGTACTGGACAAAATAAGCTGCAAAGGCGAGGCTACCTATGCTCGTAAAAATGTTGATACAAATCGTTTTGCTATAATTGTACCTGGTGACAAGTTCTACTGTTCAATGGACCAAAACGATTATACTGAGAGAGCAATTCAAGGTATGAAAGCAAAGTTGAGAGAAAAGAAAGGTTAATTAATAAGAGTCTTATATTCGTGGCTATTATAAAATTCTTAACCATGACTCGGCATTCTTCAATAAATGAAGAAATGCCGAGTCAATTTGAACAAGATATTTCAGAGGCTTATGTATGCAATCGTCAAATTAGCAGACCTGATTTAAATATTTGGAAAGCAATTAAAAAAGTGTCGATTATTGCATTGTCAATTGTATTATTCGCACTTATATTAAATTACATTTTTTATTTATTTGGTTTGTTTACTTATTTACCAATTCATACACAAAAATTTCAAAACGATAATCCAAAATTGTTTTTTTTTCTTTTTACAGCTAGTTTAGGATTTTTAGTTTTTATATTGTTTTTGAGAAAGTTTTTAATTGGAATCGTCGAATTGTACCAGCATTATGCTTCTGAGGATGTTCGCAGAAGGTGTTTATTCATGCCAACTTGTTCGGAATACACAATATTAGCTTTAAAGAAATACGGTGTTATAATTGGGCTTTACAAAGCCTATGTTCGCATTTTTAAAAAATGTAGAGGAAATATTTATCGTATTGACTATCCTTAAACTCTTAAAAATCAATTAAAACAAATAATCATGGGACTTTTCAAAAACAAAAATCCAAACGAAACCGACTTTACAGGGGGAAAAAAGCACTGGGCTGATGTAATTAAAAATACAGGTGATGGTGAGTTATTAATTTGGCGACAACCAGAGGAAGATTTTAATACAAATTCTACTCTAATTGTTATGCCAGGTGAAGAAGCCATTTTTATAAAAGGTGGAACAGTTGAACAAACCTTTGAAAATGGAACTTACAAACTATCAACTGAAAACTATCCATTTATTAGTCGCTTACGAAACGCTTTTACTGGTGGGATAAGTACTTTTAATTGTGTTGTTTATTTTGTTCGCAAAGCTCATTCTGAAGAAATTTTATGGGGGACAGATTCTCCAATTCAGGTGCGTGACAAAATGCTTGGTATTGCTACCAAACTTAAAGCAAGAGGGGCATACAAAGTTCAGATTGACAATCCTGTTAAGTTTCTTGAAAAACTTATAGGTAATAATGTGCCTTTTCAATTTCAGGAAGAACTTAGCAAGTATTTCATTAATGAATTTCAAAGCAAAATAAAGTCAAGCATTACAAGAGCCGCAAACGAATCAACACAAGAACTTTTAGGAATAGAAGCCCGTTTAGACGAATTTGCAGATGCTATAAGTCCATTCATGCAGGAAACTCTTAATGATTATGGATTAAAATTAGCTAAGTTCTCAATTGCTGCAATCAATATTGATGATGATGAACTAAGAAGGCGTTATGATGAAATTGGAATGGATGCCATTGCAAAAATAAGAAATGCACAAGCTGACAAATCTGTTATGGGCATATTGGGAGATGACTGGGCAAAACAGCAACAAGTAGATATACTCAAAGATATTGCAAATAACGAAGGCGGTGGAGTTGCTACGGCAGGCGCAGGTTTAGGAATGGGTTTGGCTGCTGGAGGAGTATTTGGCGGTATGGCTCAACAAGTTTTTAATCCTTCTCAAAATCAACAACCTCAAAATGTAAACCCTGTCGAAAAAATCAAACAACTTAAAGAAATGCTTGACATTGGCGCAATTACACAAGAGGAGTTTGATGAAAAGAAAAAGGAAATTTTAAGTAAAATGTAAGAAAGGAGACAATTATGAAAAAAACTAAAAAATTTTGGTACTTGTTGGATTCAATTTTTTTGATTGTTTTTAACCTCTATTTCTTTCTGCTAAAAGACACAGACCAACCTGCTTCAGTTTGGATTTCATACGCTTCTATTCACTTAGCATATTTAATGCTTCTAATAACGCCTTATTTTGTGAGAAAGGGAAGCGTTTCGGTTGATTATGGTCGCCCATTGTTTGTGATTACAACAAGTTACTTTTTTTTGGCATTAATAGTAGGCGTTGTTTTTATTGCAATTTCATCTGAAAGCACTACAGTGGCATTATTAGCTCAAGTTACAATTGCTGCAATTTTCGCAATTCTATTGCTTACAAACCTGATTGCAAATGAACATACAGCAGATAATATTGAAAGGCACGAGGTAGAATTAAAATATGTGAAAGAATCTTCTTCAAAGCTGGATGCTTTACTAAAGCAAATATCTGATAATACCATTCGAAAAAAAGTTGAAAAGGCTTATGATTTGATTCATAGCAGTCAAGTCAAATCTTCTAACAATGTAAAATCAATTGAACTAGACGTGATTTGTGAAATTGATAATCTTGAAAAAGCATTGCAAAATAACAACCCTGATAAAATTCAAATGGCTGTTGATAAAATTTGCAATTTGGCTAACGAAAGAAACCGCCAATTAAAACTTTTAAACTAAATCACCAATTATATATGGCTCAACAAATAGTAGAATTAACTTGTCCCGGCTGCGGTGACAGAGTTACAACAGGACAGACGGAATGTAAATTTTGTCATAAACCGATAGTAATATCGACTTTTAATAGTGTGTATTCAATGCCGATGCCAGAGGTAAACAAATACGCAAACGAATATCGTAAAGCTCTTTCTGACAATCCCGATAATAAAGACTTGAATACTTCCATAGCAATGTGCTATTTGAAATTGAAATTGTATGATAAAGCTCTTGTAGCTTTTGAAAAGGCAATTGAAGATAACTTTGACAATTCCGAAACTTTTTTTTACGCAGCAATTTGTTTATTGCAAGGAAATAAAGCATTCCTGACACAACGCCCTACCATTGACAAAATTGAAGAATATATTAATGCCGCTTTGATGATTGAACCTAAAGGCATTTACTATTATTTCTGGGCATACATCAAATATGACTACTTTAATAGAAAATTCTTTAATACAAAACCGACTTATCAAGAAGCATTACAAATGGCAACTGAAAACGGTGTTTCAGAGTTCGACAAAGAACATTTATTTTCTATTTTAAATGTATCGAGGCCTGAGTGCTTATAATTTAATTTGAGCTTAAAATAAAGAAAGAAATTGTAAATATATTTTCATATATGTATTATGAAGAATCAAGAAGTAGACAATTCAATTTGTTGTCCTGAGTTTGACCCAATGCCATGGGATGACAAAATAATTGAATGGGAGAATAAAAGATTTATTAAGGGAAGTGTTTGTACTTTTTTCCACATGCCAATGAATTTCGGTTCTGTTATGAGAAAGCTTGACCAAAAGATTAGAAGCCAAGGTGCAATAGTAGAGGATAATTTGGGTTTATCTGATCATACGTCAAAGTGGAATATGGATATTTTCTTGGCAGTTGACAAAGAAGTCTCTGGTGTAGAGAATATAATGTTGAGTGGTAAGTTTTACAGCAAGGTTTATGAAGGCAATTTCAGGGAAACTGGTAAATGGTGCAATGACTATGAGGAAATTATCCAATCAAAAGGACTTAACATTAAGAAATGGTATATGTGGTACACAACATGTCCAAAATGTGCTAAGAAATATGGCAAAAACTATGTTGTAATTGTTGGACAAGTTCAGTAGAATAATTGTAAATAAAAAACTACCAATATAAGAAACTGATTATTAATCTCATTCAATTAAAAATAAAAAATATTTTGATATTATATCAATAAATCAATTCTCCTTTACGTTAAATTGATGTTACATGTAACCAAAATAGTACTAACTAAATTTGAAAATATGGCAGTAGAAAAAGTTTGGATTGAAGAAGGCTGTATAGCCTGTGGATTATGTGCAGACATATGTCCAGAAGTTTTTAAAATAAATGATGTTGCCAACGTTATTGAAGGTGTTAATTATAAGGATTACACCGATGGAATTAAGGAAGCAGCAGAGTCTTGTCCTGTTGAGGTAATAAAATATTCTGAATAACGCCTTGAAAATGGGATAATAGGGAAGGAGCAAGTTAGAGATAATCTGCTCCTTTTCTTTTTTATTTTTGGGTCTTTTAAGCCACGTTTTTCTAATTATGATACAAAATTGCATTAAAGATTAATAATTGATTTATAAAAAGATTATCTTTGTAGCTTGAATTAGAATTAGAAGATAAGAAAAAATATGAAATTTAAATTGATTTATCCTAAGTGGAATAAGCTTCCAGGTCAGACCACTTTTAATTTACCTCCTCACGGACCTGTTGTTTTTGCAGCCTCCTTGCCTCAAAGAGTTGAGGTTTTGTTTACTGATGAGAATGTTGAGGAAATAAACTTTGATGAAGATTGTGATTTTGTTGGGATTTCTATGATGCTTTCCACTCAGGTTAAGAGAGGATGGAAGATTGCTGAGGAGTTTCGTCAAAGAGGCAAAAAGGTTATCTTTGGTGGTATTTCCACAATGTTGCATGCCGAAGAGACTATGCTTTATGCCGATAGTGTGTTTTTGGGAGAGTCTGAAGGAAGGATGGAAGAGGTGATTGGTGATTGGGAAAGAGGTGAATTGAAGAAGGTATATAATTTTATGAGCAAGTATCCCGATATTGACTCCATTACTCCTGCAAGAAGGGATTTGTATAAGAGGGATTTGTATAATCATAAGGGAGTTCAGATGGTGGATTTGTTTCATGCCTCTCGTGGTTGTCGTTTTAGTTGTTATCCTTGTGCTGTTTCCTATTTGGGAGGTAGGAATTTTAGACCTCGCAGTGTTAGGAAATCTATTGAGGAAATGGAGACTATTGATAATAATAGACTTTTTATTGTTGATAATTCATTGGCACAGGACACTAAGTGGGAGATGGAATTGTTTGAGGCAATGATTCCTCTCAAGAAGAAATTTATCAGCCACACCATTGAGGACGACCCTAAGGTTTTGTCTATGGCTTCAAAGGCTGGTGCTTGGTATGTTTATCAGGCTGTTTACGATACTTCTGATTATATTAAGGAAAGAATTAAGCGCTATCATGATCATGGTATTGGAGTTGAGGGAACAATTCTCTTGGGCTTGGATAATCAGACCGAAGATGATATTAAGCGTTTGATTGACTTTCTTTTAGAGATTAATTTAGACCTTGCTGAATTTACTGTTTTGTCTCCTTTCCCTCACACAAAGGCTTATAATGATTTGATGCGTCAGAACAGAATTTTTGACCACGACTGGAATCACTATAATGCTGGGCAAGTTGTTTATCATCCTAAGCACTATTCGGCAGAACGTTTGCAAGAGCTTTATGAATATGCTTGGGAGATTTTTTATAAGGACGAATCGCAGGAGGAGAAAATGTTTAAGCTCTTTACTCAGGTTATGTTACGTGAGATGGAGGAAGGGACTTATCGTCCTCGCAACAGAAAACTTGCAAATAAATCATTTGGTAAAGAGGTGGTAAGAAATATTAAATAGAGATAGTCAATGAAGGTTCCAGAGAAATATTACGATGAGGTTTTTGACTTTATGGGGCAATGGGAAGTTTGGGGCAAATGTGGTTTGAAGATAGTGGATTATAGGGGTAAGAAGATAATTATAGTTACTGAGCTCTATCAGGATAACCCAGGAACTTCAATAACCTATAATGCAACCTTACTCATAAAGCAGATTGTTCAGAAGAAGGGCTTTGATATTAATAATATTACCTACATTGAATGTAATCCTAACACTAATTCTGTTCTTTCTTTTTACGATGAAGAGTTTTTTGAAGTGAGTTTTGATTTTGAAGATAATCAATTTAAGAATCCTAAGTATCGTCAAATAAGTTCAGAGGAGATTAGAGAAATTATTCCTATTAACTAAGTTTTCAATAATTATACTATGAAAAGATTAATCCTCTTCTTTATTTCTATTCTTATTATTTCATCTAATTTATTAGCAAAGGGAGATAAGATAAAGCTTTGGGTGGGAGTGGAGAATAAAGAATTGGCAAAACAGACTCGTCCTGAGCTCATCCCCTACTTCCCCAATGATAGTTTAAGAAACGGGACCTGTGTTATTATATGTCCTGGTGGTAGTTATAATCATTTGGCAATGAAAACAGAAGGCTATGAGGTTGCTAAGTGGTTTAGAAGTATTGGTGTTACGGCCTTTGTTCTTAGGTATAGGGTTGCTTTTAGGGGAAATCATCACCCTTCAATGATTGAAGACATTCAAAGAGCTATTCAGATTATTAGAGAAAACTCCAATAAATATGGTATTAATCCCGATAAATTGGGCTTGATTGGATTTTCTGCAGGAGGACATTTGGTAACAATGGCAGGAGCTTTCTCAAAGGAGAGTTTTCTTGAAAAGAAAGGAATAAAGACAGACATTAGCCTAAGACCTGATTTTATTATCCCAGTTTATCCTGTTGTTTCAATGCAAGATAGTATAGCACATAAGAAATCTCGTAAGAGTTTGGTTGGGAAGAATAATTCCATAGAGCTATTGGATAAGCTTTCCCTTGAAAAACAAATCCCTAAAGATATGCCTATGGTTTTTTTGCTAACTGCAAAGGACGATGAGGTTGTTGATTATAGGAATAGTGTTGTGCTTAAAGAAGCTTTAATTAAACAGAATATTCCTTGTAAATTTGTTCTTTTAGAGAAAGGAGGACATGGGTTTGGGATGTTTAAGACAAAATCGGAGGAAACAAAAAATTGGAATTTGATTTTGAAAACTTGGCTTAAAGAAAATCATTTCCTCTAAGAAGAAAACATATTAAGGATTAAAGAAAAGACAATATAATGCAATACCCCACAATAGAGTTTCAACCACTATCAACCATTAAGAAGTTTCAAGAAGAGAAACTAATGGAAATATTGAGTTATATTAATCAAAACTCTCCTTTCTATAGGAAGATGTTTCTGAAAAATAAAATTGATATTAGTAAGATAAAGACAATTGAAGACCTTGTCAATATCCCTTTTACTACTAAGGAAGATTTGCAAAAACACAATGAGGATTTCTATTGTGTTGATAAATCAAAGCTTATTGACTATATAACAACCTCAGGGACTCTTAGCGACCCAACAACCTTTGCCCTAACGGATAAGGACTTGGACAGACTTACCTATAACGAATTTATTTCTTTTATTTGTGCTGGTGGGCATTCTGGTGAGATATATCAACTAATGACTACTCTTGACAAACGTTTCATGGCTGGATATGCCTATTGTTTGGGGATTAGGAAAATGGGAGCTGGAGTTATTAGGGTTGGGAATGGGATGCCCGAATTGCAATGGGACACCATAAAGAGGATAAAACCCGATGCTATTATTTGTGTACCTTCTTTTATTTTGAAGATTATTAATTATGCTGAGAATAATAATATTGATTATAGGAACTCAAGCATTAAGAAGGCTGTTTGTATTGGGGAGAACCTAAGGGAAGATGATTTTTCATTAAACCTTTTGGGAAAGAAAATCAAAGAGAAATGGGATATAGAACTATATTCTACCTATGCCTCAACCGAAATGAGTACGAGTTTTTGCGAATGTGGGCAAGGAAAGGGAGGTCATCATCATCCGGAGTTAATTATTTGCGAATTGGTTGATGATAATAATAATGTTGTTAGGGAAGGCGAATATGGAGAACTTGTAATTACAACTTTGGGTGTAGAGGGGATGCCTCTTTTGAGATTTAAGACAGGTGATATTGCAAGATTTCACTACGAGCCTTGTGCTTGTGGAAGACAGACAATGAGGATTAGCCCTATTAAGGGAAGAAAGAATCAGATGATTAAACTTAAGGGAACTACCCTTTATCCTGCTTCAATCTTTGATGTTTTGGATAATATTGATTATGTTGAGAATTATATTGTTGAGGTTTCTTCCAACGAGATTGGTACTGATAATATTTTGGTTTATGTTGGGTGTAAGACTACTCAAAACAATAAGATGAAAGATCTTAAAGATAGGTTTAGGGCTCGATTGAGGGTTGCTCCAGAGATTAAGTTTGAAGACATTGAGAAGATTAAAAAGATACAGCTTCCTGAGGCTAATCGTAAGCCAATTAAGTTCATTGATAAAAGGAATTTCTAAGGAAAGAATATTATTATGCAAGATAGATTTGAAGATATCAGACCTTATAACGACTCCGAAATTCCTTCTGCCATTTCAAGATTTGTGAATAATGAGTATTTTCCAATAATTGCTCAAACTCTTTTCCCTGATAAAGAAATTGAAGCCCTTAAGAAAGAAGTCTTGGAGATAAAAACCATTAGGCAGTTTCAATCAATGTTTATGTATCCTTTGATTGGGAAGATTGTGGATTTGAGCATAACGGAGCTAACTTATAGTGGTATTAAGGAATATTTGAGCAAGGATGTGCAGAATATGTTTATATCCAATCATAGAGATATTACCTTGGACTCTGCCCTTTTGAACATAGAGTTGTTTGAGAATAATTTGAACACTTGCGAGATTACTTTTGGGAGCAATCTTATGAAGGGTGAGATTGTGATTGATATTGGGAAGATGAATAAGATGTTTAGGATTGTTAGGGGTGGTAATATTAGGGATTTCTATAAAAACTCAATGGATGTTTCGTCCTATATGCGTTATGCCATTACCCAAAAGAAAGAATCCGTTTGGATAGCACAAAGAAATGGAAGAACAAAAAACGGAGACGATAAGACCGAAATGGCTGTTTTGAAGATGTTTTCCCTAAGTAGCGAGGGGTCTTTTGTTGATAATCTTATGGAGCTAAACATTACTCCCATTGCTATTTCCTATCAATATGAGCCCTGCGACTTTTTGAAAACAACTGAGCTCTATGTTTCTTCCTATCAAAAATATGAGAAAGCTCCAAATGAAGACCTTAACAGCATCCTAAGTGGGATTCAACAAAACAAAGGCAAGGTTCATATTTCTGTAACCAAGCCAATAACAAAGGAAGAATTGGAATACTGCAATGGATTTGAGAAGAATGAGAAATTTTGTACCCTTGCACAGATTATTGATAATCGAATATACAAGAACTATAAGCTATTCAACACCAATTATATTGCTCATGATTTGCTCAATAAGTCCTATCGCTATCAGGACAACTACACAAAACAAGAGCAGGAAGCGTTTGTTGAGTATATGCAAAAGGGATTAAAGGATATTCCTGGTGAGTATCAAGAATTGGAAACCATATTCCTAAAAATATATGCTAATCCATTAGACAATATTCTTCATTAGGATTTACTTACTGCCTTTGTCCCAAAAATAAAACCTTGTTTAAATAAATTTATCTCAGAGAAAAAAATATTTATCTCAGAGAAAAAATAAATAAAGTCCCTCTCTAATTTTACTTATAAAGGGACTTTTGTATTTTCATGAAAATTAATCCCTTAGATTATTTCCAAAACCTCTTGTTTAATCTTATCTAACTGCTCTTTTGAAGGAATAAAATTAATATTTACTTTGTATTTTACTTCAATATTACTTTCTTCCATATATCGTTCAAGCGATTTCATATTGGCTTGAGCCCAACCATAGCTCCCAAAAAGCATTCCTTTTCTTCCCTTTGGAGCCAAGCCCTGAAGATAGGTTAGAAACGCTGCAACTGTTGGCAATATGCCTTTGTTGAGAGTTGGTGAGCCAACACAAATATATTCTGCCTCTATGATTTGAGTCATAATATCTGATATGTGAGTATCTTTTAAGTCGTAGATATAGTAGTTGTATTTCTTGTCTTCAAAGGCTTCTTTAACCATTTGAGCAATCATTTCGGTGGAATGCCACATTGAGTCGTAAACAATTACAGCTTTCTTATCAGTTTTGTTTGAAGCCCATTTTTCATAGTTTTCAAGAATTAGAGGTATGTTTTTTCTCCAAACAATACCATGACTTGGACAAATCATTTCAATATCTAAACCTCTAACTATTTCCATTACTCCAACAACTTGAGAAGAGTATGGTAAAACAATATTTGCATAGTATTTCTTTGCCTCTTCCAAAATTGTTTCAACTGGATATTCATCATCAAATCTTTCACTTGATGCTATATGTTGACCGAAGGCATCATTTGAGAATAAGATTTTCTCTTCAGGACAATAAGTTACCATATTGTCTGGCCAATGCACCATTGGTGTCATAACAAAGTGAAGGTTTCTTTTTCCAATATTAAGGGTATCTCCTGACTTAACAGTTTGGAATTTCCAATCTTTCTTATAATGTAGTCTATGTTCTTTTTCTCCTGCAACTGATGTTATAACTATTGCATTAGGTAACATTTCCATAACCTCTGGCATTGCTCCAGAATGGTCCATTTCTACGTGATTGGAAATAACATAATCTATCTTCTTAGGGTCAATAATATCGGATATTCTTTCTATTAATTCCTTAGTTAGGTGTCCTTTTACTGTATCAATTAATGTGATTTTCTCATCTACTATTAAATAAGCGTTGTAGGTAGAGCCTCTTTGGGTTAGGTAGCCATGAAAATTCCTAAGCTTCCAATCAATTGCTCCTACCCAGTAAATGTCTTTTTTAACTTCTATTGCTTTCATTTTATTTTGTTTTTTATCTATTATTTAACATTTGTTTTATTGCATCGCCGTATTCTTGGGCTAATTTCTTATTTCCTGATTTTTTATAGTGTTCCTCCAAAACTGAATAAAGTTTAATGTAGGCATTTCTTTGGTCAAGTCCTGAGGCTTGATATATTGCTAAGAGTTGTTGCATTGTTTGTTCTTCGAAACGATCAATTTCTATTAATCCCTTCAAATATCCTTCTCCACCATAGAGGTCTTGTTGTTTGAGTTTTATGTTGGCTGCCAAGGAGTATGTTGGAGAATACTTGAAATTATCCTTAATCACCTTATCGCAAAGCAAAAGAGCCTCCTGCTCCTTATTTTGCATAAAAAGAGCATAAGCCTTAAAATAATTTGCATTTTCTGAGTTAGGATTTAATTTTAGCATTTGGTTAGTGAACATAATTACACTATCAGGTTGATTCTTCCTTAAATAAATCTCACTGAGGCTGATTAATGCTGTTTCGTTTTGAGGATCTGCATTGATTGCTTTTAAATAATAAGGAATAGCTTCATCTAATTGTCCCTTACTTTTTAATTCAAACCCCTTAACATCTGATTTATCCTTACGTTTGAGAACAACACAAATTGGTTTACCATCAACCTCAACCTTATAAACAGTATTCTTTGGAGGGAAAACTCCACTTTGCAATTGCTC
>ENA-UOOH01001471-UOOH01001471.1-fermentation-metagenome-genome-assembly--contig:-NODE-1471-length-22978-cov-4.121712_pt1 | contig 22978 bp, 19 predicted proteins | sample MGYA00245778_ERZ724025 | MGnify/ENA primary metagenome ERZ724025 (study PRJEB28704, sample SAMN03018313) | fermentation metagenome | biome: anthropogenic terrestrial biome; feature: soil; material... | reverse complement strand
AAAGAGGGCAAAATCGTTTGGGATCAGAAAACCGGAATCATCTACAATAAGCAGACTATGAAGCCCTATTGCGGAGATCATGATACTTTTGCCATTGTTGATGCGGCCAGCGGCAAGCCGGTCTCGCCCCGAATGAATGAGCAGATCAACCGAGAATTCCAGTCTCTGGGGGCTACTCAGCATAATGAACACGTGGGCTGGGATTATTCAGGACTATCAGATAAAGTTCCCGACGGTTCGATTCCCGGAGCCCAATCACCGCGTGAAATAGCAGAAGCTATCGATAGAAAGATTTTAAGCGGTCATGGGGAAGGCGGAGAGGCTTTAAACACCTATGATCCGCTGCGAGGAGAAAAGGGCGGTTGGACTACTAACTGGTGGGAAGGGGGAGTCAGAGAATGAACATCATGAATGCTCGGGAAAGAAAAGAATTTCTACAGAAATACTTTATCAAACTGGAAAAATGGCGGGAGTATGATCTGGTCCTGTTGCAGAATGGAAACGGAGAAGCCATGGCGGCGGAAGCTAAAATGGAAGAACTGCAGGTGCAACTGGCAAAAATGAGGGATGAATATGAACAGTGGCTGCCGGTAGTGCCTCTGTCCCGCTGCCCGTTCAGCGGTGAAGCAGTTGATTATTGCATAGATCTGCTTGGTTTGGATGGTTTGTGGTGGAATTATGATGCTCCGGTAAGGCGGACGGAAGACCTTCCTCCCACCTATTTTGCTCTGGATGGAGCGGTGACTCTCCAAGGCAGTATTGATGCAGCCCCGTTTTTATGCAAACCTGGCGCCGGAGTCCCAGGGGTTCTGCCGCGGTTATTGAACCAGGAAGAAATACAGGCAGTTATTTCTTCATTTCCGATCGGCGATCATCAGGGTTATGCTATATTCTACTTTGCCGAAGATGCACCGGCTGATATGGTCAGGGTCAACACCTGGGGCACCCGTCTATATACTTTTTCAGATCAGGAGAATATAGTCCGCTGGGGTGAATTTGACTTAAATATAAATGATTATGATTTTGAACTGGGTAAATGGATCGAGGCAGGCAAGCTGCACTGGATAAAACCCGGGGATGAATCACTTACTTTAGTTTCATCCGCCGAAGATTGCCCCTATATCGGACTTAAGGGTAATCGAGAATTGCAGCGCATCGAACGCGGAGAAGTTTGGAGCGGAGATAGTTATTGAGTCATTGTTGGAAGTCTAATAAGGAGGGATTGAAAATGAATATGGAAAAGCCCGGTAGCATCGAGGTTTTCAAGCTGGCACCGCCGGATATCGACCATCTCTTCAGGCGCTCCGGTCTGAACGGGAACAAATTATCACCATTTCAATATAACGCGGAACAGGCTGCAGTCAGCAGCCCATCCGAATTTTTTAAAGCCCTGGCCCAGAGTCCCAAACTCAATCAAATGGCCAGATGCGTACTGGAACCGGGTCTAAAAATTGAATTTAACCGCGGCGGGGGAGGTACTGCTGATGAAAAGTATTATCTCCTGCTATCTGACGATTATAAAACGATGGCAGCACAGTTTGTAAATTCAGAAGGTGATTTACTGATTTTGCTCTTTGACGATTTTGATGCTTATCTGGAATGGTGGTTACAAATATATGCTTCAACAGGTATTGGCAGTTATCAGGCAGTATTCCCTGAAGTTATGGAAACAGAAGTACTTATCTGTGCCCTGCACTGTATTGATATCTATCGCCGTTCCTACATGGAAAGTATGCTGGATTACAGCGGCAATTTGAATTTATCCCTGGCTACTTCCGATTATGTGGAACTTTTGAAGCGGGCCTTAGCCAGCCAGGATAAACGGTGGCTCTTGCCCACAGTGTTTGAACTTACTCCCGGGCTTAAAAATAGTACGATTGCATTGAAACCGGAACATATCAAGCAGATTGAGGAGCTGGGTTTTCTAAGCAATAACGAGAATGTATTAACTTTGGGAGAACGTTCCCGCATTATGGGAACCGAATTTATAACCGGTTGGATGGGAGCTGCAGGCTTTCAGGCTACCGCTTTGATTGGCGGGGAAGAACGCAGCCTCTCCCGGGTATTCATGGCGACAACCGCCTTTACTAATCATCTTTGCTCTTTTGAAAACGAGGCGCAAGGTAATACGTGTTTTCGCCACCAAGCCCTTAACGCCGGGGAACTTAAACAAACCCTGGGCCAATGGATGGAATCCTTGCTGAAAGCTGTCAACCGGCAAGCTGCGGCCAAAATGGTTGGGCCTGACTCGGCACCAACAACTGTAAATGCCGGATCTAAAATGAAATTCTGCGGCCAGTGCGGCGCTGAGCTCAGCGCCGGCAAAAAATTCTGCACCAGTTGCGGAACGGCTGTTTAAAAAGGAGTGAGTTATGGTGAGCGACCTGAATTTCTGCCCGGATTGCGGAGCAAAAATAGCACCGGAAGACCGGTTTTGCGGTGAATGTGGATTTGACATCAGTACTTTGGAAGCTCCGTCCCATGATGATGCAGCCGCGAGTCATTCGCAGCAGGCTGCGGCGCCCATTGAACCGGTACAATTGGCCGCTCCGCCACCCCGCCCTGCCCAGCCCGCCAATCAGGTCGGGACAGCGCCTGTTCCACCGCCCCGGCCTTCTGCAGACACGATACGCCCTGATCCGCTGCAGCATACGGGAATGGGCAATACCAACGCTCTGGGCCGCGGCAGTTCAGGCAGCAAAGGCGGCTTGATCATCATACTGGCCGTGCTGGTGCTTGCGCTGGGAGGCGGACTTATTTTCTGGCTGGCCTCCCGGGGTGAAGATCCGGGGAAAGCCGCCCCGCCGACGGCCGCTCAGCAAAAAGGGGCGAGGCCGGATGAAACCCAGCCGGCTGCGCCAGCACCGACAGTAGCAGAGCCGGCAACGGCCCAAGCTGATCTGACCCGGGCAGCCACTTATCTGTCCAACCCTGGATTGAAATGCACCGCATTTGTCAATTATCCGGACGGAACCGCGGGGATTGTGGAACGCACCAGCGCTCTGGTGGTTCCTGCCGAGGCGGTGCGGGTCAGTGAAGTGGAAACCGGGGTGGAGCAGGGGGAAGCATTCGGATATGGGTTCCACTATGTTGAAAGAGCAGACGGCACCTATTATATATTGGATGAAGCCCCGTATCAAATTTACCCGGTGCTGAAAAATGATCTGAGCGTGGGGCGGACCTGGGATTATCAGGATGAGTTCGGCAAGGTTGTCTGGACGGTGATCGATATGGGCGTGGACCTTAACCTTGGATTTGCTGTTTTTAAGGACTGTCTCCTGGTAAAAGAAGACAATCAGGCAGTACAGTATCAGTCGATCAGTTATTATGCGCCGGGCCGGGGCATTGTTCTGGTCACGGGTCCGGGCGGCTCCACCGAGTATTACAAACTGACAGCAATTACGCATATAGATTTGACTCAGGCAGCCGATACAGTAATAAAATGGTCCCCCAACTATAAGGACATTAATGACGACCGCACCCAGAGTTATTGAACCGGGTCAATCAGTGAAAAAGAGGGGCTTAATGTGGCGATTGCTTCAGGGATAAACGAATTATGGAGACGTATGGCGTTGCTGCTGGGCATATTGATGGGTCTGGCCATGTTTTTCTATGTGGCTCCGGCCATGGTCAGTGTAACTGCGGTGGATTGGGCGCAGGAGCAGACTGACGAACTGAAGTCCTCCAGCGGGATGGTTTCATCGGAACGCAAACGGCTCAGCCAACTACCTTTAAACGAATATATTCAGGAAAAAACCGGCGGGCGCATAGTTGCCTTGAATGCCGGCCAATGGCGGGATTTCTTTACTCAGGTGCAGCTGGCCGGCAGCGGTCAATATGAGAAATCGGTATACGGAAATCGGGTCAGTGAGGCCGACACAGACGATTTTTGGCGGCCCGGCGGCCTGGTGGCAGTGTATTTTAAGCCTGATGAGATCCCCTGGGTCGACTGGGGACTGCTCCCTGAAGACGGCCAGACTGGCTACATCAGCATCAGCGCGGCAGGACAAACCGCTTATCTGGAGCTGCGCTACCATGATTACAGCAGCACGGTAGGCCCTATGTCATCTCCTTACCGGGTGGCCCCGGGGTGGCTTTTTCATCCTTATCGCACCAGTGGTATGGCGGTTATGGCGGCGGGACTGCTGCTTTATCTATTTCTGCCCCGCCGCAAAAACCAGCCCCAGGATATCGCTTATTCCGCCGGCAGCGGCTTGGCCGCGGATCTGGCAGCAGTCATCCTGCTGACGCCATTTTACGGACTGCCGTTTTTAATCAACGGGGGTGCGCTGCAGGCTGTAACCGGATGGTGGCCGATTACTGCGGCCATGTGGCTTTTGGCGGCTATTGCCGCAATGCTCTTCTATTACAACGCCTGGAGCAGCTCTTTCCGCATTGAGCTGACCCCTGAGGCCTTGTACCTGGTGTCCTTTAAGGGCGTACGGGCATATTCCTTCAATGAAATAAGCGCAGCCGAAGTGGTGACTTTGCGTAATCCGGGCTGGTTCCGCAAACTATTTCTGGGCTTTGCCCTGTTGTCCCTGCTGGGGGGACGAAGCTCCCCACAGCCGGCTGGCAGCGCTTTGCTGGCCGCCACCGCTTCATACGGAGGGTTGGAAATCAAAGGCAGAATGGGCAAACCATTGTATATTTGGTTTACAGACCAGCACGGCAGTGTGATCATCAATAATTTCGACCGGGTTACTGAAGCCTTGGCAGTCTCCGGAGTGCATATAGTCCAGGAGGCACGGGAAGTGGAAGGCTTCTCTATGTTCATGTGACGAGGCGCGGTTTTCTTCCGCAACAGCAGCATTTCCATCCTGCGCTGAGACTGCCCGTAAGCTGTAAGGGCTGCCCGTATAAACATAGATAAGTTGTAAACGGATTATATTCAACAATCAGGAAAGTGAGGAAACAACAATGCTAGGTGGACTTATTACGGTCGGGGTTTTGGTGCTTTTTATAGGGGTATTTCTGGTTGCCACTTATAACGGGTTGGTGCAATTGCGGCAAAGGGTGCAGAACGCCTGGTCCCAGGTGGATGTACAGCTGAAACGGCGCTATGATTTAATACCCAATCTGGTCAACGCGGTCAAAGGCTATGCCCAGCATGAAAAAGCTACTCTGGAGAATGTCACCCAGGCCAGGAACATGGCGATAGCAGCAAGCAATGTGCGCGATCAGGCCCAAGCCGAGAATATGCTCAGCGGCGCATTGAAGTCGCTGTTTGCGGTGGCGGAAGCCTACCCGGAGCTGAAAGCCAACACCAACTTTCTGCAGCTGCAGGCGGAGCTCAGTGACACTGAAAGCAAGATCGCCTTTTCGCGCCAGTTCTACAATGATACCGTGCAGAAATTCAACACCAAAATCGAACTGTTTCCCAACAACCTGGTAGCGGGAATGCTGGGTTTTCAGATGGTGGATTATTTCACCCTGCAGGGCGAACCTGCCGCCCGGCAGGCGGTTCAGGTGCAGTTTTAAGGGGTGCCGGACATGATGCATATTAACAGACAAATTCATTGGCCTATCAGGATTATTCCGTTGGCGATGCTGCTGGCCATCCTTCTGCCGCTGACCTTCCTGGCCGATACGGCGCAAGCCCGTTCACTGGACATGGAAAAAGTCATCATTGATGCGGAATTGCTGCCAGATGCCAGCATGCAGGTGACGGAGCACTTGACCATCGATTTTTCCGGGCAATGGAACGGCTTTAACATCGCCATTCCCCGGGGCAGCAGTCCTATCCAGGAAGTATCGGTGAGCGAAAAGGGGCAGCCCTATACCTTCAATCCGGGCAAGGATTATGGGCCTCCCGGAACCTATCTCACCAAGATCGAAAACAACAACATGGTCATCGATTGGAGCCTATCCGCCAAGGACGAAACCCGCACCTTCGATGTTTCCTATCGGGTGATGAATGCGGTCAAGATTCACGATGATGTCGCCGAACTATACCGCAAATTCATCGGCAACAGCAATCAGGAAAAAATTGCCCAGGTAAAAGTCAACCTGATACTGCCCGCAGGCGCTGAGAATTATAAACAGGGCGAAGATATCAGAATCTGGGGGCACGGGCCGCTGCAGGGGGAGGTGGATTTTGCCGGAGCCAATCTGGTCACCTGGCAGACTAAGAATCTGCCCGCCCGCACTTTTGTAGAAGGCCGGGTGGTTATGCCCACGGCCTTGTTCCCGGCAGCCTCCGCCCAACTGCGCACCCGGCAGACGGTTCTGCCGGGAATACTGGCCCAGGAAGAAGGCTGGGCTAAGCAGGCCAATCAGGAACGAATGGCGGCCCGGGCGGAGTATGCCGGCGGGGCAGGCATTATTGCCGTGGCCCTGGGCATGATTTTTTGGCTGCGGCAAAAATATGGACGCAAGTATCAGACCCAATTCCAGGGTGACTATTATCGCGACCTGCCGGGAAGTTACAGTCCGGCAGAACTGAGCGTATTGTGGAATTTCAGGAAAATCAAGGCCCAGGACCTGACCGCCACCATATTGGATCTGGCCCGGCGCAAATTTCTGTATTTGGAGGAGGACACCCGGGAAGTCCGCAAATTTTTGGGCACCAAAGAAGTGACGACCTATCTGATCAGCTTTATGCCCGCACCCGAGCCGGCCATGCTGAGAAAACCCGAAGAGGCAGAACTAAGGCCTCATGAACAGCAGCTGCTCAGCTTCCTGCAGAATGACATTGGCGGAGGCAGAGGATACATCTATCTGAGTGAAATAGAGAATTATGCTCAAAAATACGGGCAGGCCTTTCATGCGTTCTGGCAGGAGTGGCAAACGGAATTGATCGATCAGGGAGAAAACCTGGACTTCTTTGATAACAGCGGCAACATGCCTCTCTTTACAGTATTACTGGGGCTGGGCCTGCTCATTCTGGGCAGTTCGCTGGTTGCCAAAGCAGGAGTAATAGGCGCTGCGCTGATAATAGCCGGAGCCTTGTTTCTTTTCATACCCCGGCTGTTTAAGCGGCGCACCCTTACCGGGCAGGAGGATTATGTTCGCTGGCAGGCCTTTAAGAAATTCTTGCAGCATTTTTCCGAAATGGAACGCCATGAGATCCCCAGCCTGATCATCTGGGAACACTACCTGGTTTATGCCGTGACTCTGGGAGTAGCCAAAGAAGTCATCAAGCAGCTGGAGCTGGTGTTCCCCAATATGCAGGAAGGCGACCATCAGTTTGGCTACGGATGGATGAGTTACGGCGCTTATGGGAGCATGAGCGCCCTGCATCATTCCTTCGACGGCATCGAGAGCTCTTTCGAACGGGCCCTGCAATCAGCGCAGAAGGCGGTTAGCAAGACCTCCTCCGGCTCCGGCGGCGGGGGCGGATTCTCTTCCGGTGGTGGCGGCGGCGGGGGCGGCTCCAGTTATGGCGGCCGCTAGGCATCAAAAACTCTGTTGATTGGAGCGCGATGATACTACGACGACAGCCCCGGGCGTGAGGGGATAACGAAAGGAGGGATTGCATGCGTTGCCCCCATTGCGGAGCGGACTCAGCCAAAAACATAAAATTCTGTACCGAATGCGGCAGTGCCTTACCGGCTTATGCGGAAGAGACCCGGCAACAAGAGACCCGGATCTTGATCGGTTATTCAGATCGTATCAATGATCCCGCCTTTGCCAGATATATGCGCAACTCCAAAGTATGGTCATTTTCCTTTGCCGCTGTTTTAGCCCTTATCGCCATCGTGGGTTTCTACATATACGGTGAAAGCAGCCCGGAAATGGATAACCCCGAAGCATTATACATCGGCCTGGGCATCGGCGGGATGTTCCTGCTGATCGCGCTTTTCCAGACCATTGGCAGAAGCCGGAGCAAAACCTGGGATGGAGTCGTAGTCGACAAAAAGATTGAGAAAAAAAGACGCCAGAAAGGCTCCGGGAATGATCGGTATTGGGTCAACTATACTTTATATACAGTCGTCATCAAGACCGACCGGGGCCAATTTCATGAAGTGAGGGTTGAAGATGATGATACCGTCTATAATTACTATCAGATCGGTGACAGAGTGCGGCACCATAAAGGGTTAAATTCCCTGGAAAAATACGATAAATCCGGTGACAGCATTATTTTCTGCAACGCTTGTGCCAGTTTAAACGATATAGCCGATGACAGCTGTTTCCGTTGTCATTGTCCTCTGCTCAAATGAGATGGCGCAGATGCGCTGCTGGATCAGGTGAGGTTTTTTTAAACCAAGCAATATATTCCCGGCATATGGGCATATAAGCCCAGAATCGTTGTAAAGTGGCAATATTATTTGGAGGCTTGCGGTTGTCGGACTTTTGAGTTAAAATACTATAGTCCCATTCAGGGAAAAAACAATAAAAGCGTGGAGAGGTGGCTGAGTTCGGCTGAAGGCGCTCGATTGGAAATCGAGTAGGCGGCTAATACCTGTCTCGCGGGTTCGAATCCCGCCCTCTCCGCCATTAACGAATTACCAAGGGGTTTCAGCATATGAACTGGAACCCCCTTTTTTATGTTATTGACAGATGATGGACGGAACAACTCCGGGGCAGCCAACAGGCGGGAAGAATATGACGAATAATACATACCGCATATAGACTGGTAAGCCGGGCGGCCAGTGTTGGAGAGTCCTGGAACCCCTAATACTGCGGATCCTGATTTACTCCATAATTCTGGGCGGTTCAGGATAACTTATTCGCTTAGACTGTTATACACCGCGAAAGCATCGCTGATGTTATACTGCTCAGTCTGGTGGCTGCCTTTGGCGCCGGCGGTGACCAGGATGTATTCTTTGCCGTCTTTTTTGGCTAAACTGGCCAGACACAGACCGGCTTCGCCGGTATATCCGGTTTTCCCGCCTAAAAGCTCTCCGCTACTTAAGCTGCAGCCATTTATTTTTTCGAACAGGGTGCTTCTAAATGTAATTCCCTCGGGATGTATGTTGGTAGAGTGGGTTGTATAGCGGGGTGAACAAAAAATTTTTCTGAAAGTATCGTTCTGCAGCGTATAGCTGAGCAGAATGCCCAAGTCCTTAACGGTAGTATAGTTGTTTTGGTCATGAAGACCGGTGGTATTATCAAAATGGGTCCTATTCATACCCAGCTTGGCCGATTTTTCATTCATCAGGGCTACAAAGCCAGGCTCCGAACCACCAATATGATTGGCCAGAGCAATACAGCATTCCGCGCCGCTGGGCAGCAAAACGCCATACAGCAAATCGATGGCTCTGACTTTTTCATTGGGTTGAAAACCGGCCATTGTAGCGTCTGTTTTGTTTAGTTTCTGAAATACATAATCAGGGATTGTGATCTCTTCCTGCAAATCAGGCAGTTGTTCAATGGCGACCAGAGCGGTCATCATTTTGGTCAGAGATGCAGGATAAATCCTGGCTTCACTATTTTTCTGCAATAATATCGTGTGATCGCTCAAACATATCAGAATAGCATAAGGACTATACAATTTGTCAGGGGAAATCGTTGCTGAAGGATTTGCTGTATTAAAGGGTCGTAATGAATGGTCGGGGGAATCATCCTCTAATAAGGGGAAGTCTGCAGAGGTTACAGCGAATTTGCTGATTATGGCAAAGGCTATGATAAATAACAAAAGGAGAAGCAATGTAACCTTTGGACTTTTTTTGATTGCTGGGTATGTCATATATAACCGCTCCTTATCCTGTACTGATTTTATTCAAGCAAATAATAAGGAGCGGTGTTTAAATTCAGGCTTATAAAGTCCTTAAGATTCTCTTATTTCTGATACATAGCCGGCAAAGTAACCGTGAAGGTGGTGCATTCCATATTGCTTTCCACTGTTATAGCGCCTCCGTGGGCGGTCAGTATTTGCCTGGCTATGGCCAGGCCCAATCCAGCGCCTCCGGTATGGGAGGGGCGGGAGGAATCCAATCGATAAAACTTCTCGAAGATGGTGTCTAACTTTCCGGGTGGAATGGGGTCGCCCCGGTTTGCGAAGGTGATAACTATGTTGGTGTTGTCCTCAACGGCAGCAATAGTAATGGGGGTGTTCTCATAGCTATAAGCCATGGCGTTCTTTAAGACATTGTTAAACACCCGGGCCAATTTATCGGCATCTCCCCACAGGGTAAGGCCCTCCGCGGCATTAATCAAAATCTGCTTTCCCAACGGAGCCGCCAGGGGATAGAATTCATCAGCCATCTGCTGGAGCATGAACGGTAAATTGATCCTCTGTCTATTCAAGACCATATCCTGCAAATTAAATCGGGTAATCTCAAAAAATTCATCGATTAAAACTTCCAAACGGTAGGCCTTTTCCAGGGTAATAGCGGTGTATTTGGCCTTCTGCGCCACCGGCATATCCGGGGCTTCGTCTAAAAGGCTCAAGTAACCGATGATCGAAGTCAACGGCGTTTTAATATCATGGGCCAGATAAACCAGCAAGTCGTTCTTGCGCTGCTCGGCTTCCTTGGCGGCCCGTTCCCGCTGTTCCAATATGCTTCTGGCTTTATTTAGCTTGGACTCCATAAAGTCCATTTCCGGGGATAGAACAATGTCCTCCGCGGCCCCCTCAACCAGCTTATCCAAGCCCGCACTTATTTCATTGAAATATTTTGTCATTCGCGCCAAAGCCCAATAAAAGAGAAATAGTAACAGGAGGAATAAACCGCCAGCCAGCCACAGGGTTTTGTTGTTGCGGAACAGTTGTTGATATAAATTGATGCTCTCCCGCTGGGATAATGACAGAACATTTTGGCAGAAGGCTACAAACCCGCTGGCAAAGATATCCTGAAGAAATCCATCAATGAGGATATGCTGAATTAATATTCCTAGCAGTATAGCCGCTGATGCAATCATGAGTACCTGCAGCAATATTTTTCTGTTCAGTCTGGAGAAATCATTTCTCAATCTTGTAGCCAACTCCCCATACGGTTTTGATATATTTGGGCCGTTCCGCCGAATCATTCATTTTTTCCCGTAAATGCCGGATATGAACCATAACGGTGTTGTTGCTGCTGGTAAAATATTTTTCACCCCAAACCTGTTGGAACAACTCTTCGGAACTGACCACCCGGCCGCGGTTGGAACATAAAACCCATAGAATCGAGAACTCTGTGGGAGTAAGGGAAAGTTGCCTCTCGTTTAACCTGCATTCATGGGTATCCTTGTCCAGCACCAGGCCCGAAAACGCGATCAGCCGCTCTTCACGGTCGGGCCCCGCAGTATTGTACCTGGTGAACCTGCGCAGCTGCGCCTTGACGCGGGCAACTAATTCCAAAGGCCGAAAAGGCTTGGTGATATAATCATCAGCCCCCAGGGTCAGCCCGGTAATTTTGTCAATTTCTTCTTCCTTGGCGGTCAGCATAATGACCGGGTAGTTGTATTGTTCGCGGATTTGCCGGCAAATGGTGAATCCGTCGATATCGGGAAGCATCACATCTAAGATCGCCAGGTCCAATTTCTCTGTGCGAATGCAATTAAGGGCATCCTGCCCGGTATAGTATTTAAAAACCGTATAATTTTCGTTCTTTAGGTAGACTTCCACCAGATCCGCGATAGCTTGCTCATCATCGACTATCAGGATATTAGCCGGCATAAAATCAGCTTCCCTCCCAATAAGAATATGTCCATCATCATTATACCCTCAAGCTAATGACCATTTAGCCGCAATTATCTTAATAAAAGCTTAAGATTTTAATGAAGGGGGAGGATCAGAATGCTGAATACTAATTCTATAAATCCTATAATTTTTCATCCCATTCAGATATCAATTTTGGAGCACCGGTAACACCCCAAGAATAAGGTATGCAGGACCTTATTCAACAAAGGTTGAGCAGGGCTGCCTGGCGGCTAAATACTGTTATTGGGATTTAAGGTTAAGACTGCAAAATTTGTCAATGGTTATATTTTACACTAGTAAACGGTAAGAACATTGGTTAATAATGTGGAAAAGGAGGTAGCAATCATGAAAAAACTCTTCTCAGTAGTCTTGATGTTATTGTTTATATGCATCCCCCTGCAGATTCCCGATAACACCGCCCCGGTAGACGAAGTTGCAGGCGTCTTTACAAGCACCACTGTCAAACAAGTTCAGGTCACTGCCAGTACGGTGAATTTCAGGACCGGGGCCAGTACCAACCACAGGATTATAACCACTTACAAAAAAGGGACTGTTTTAGATGTTATCGGCAAGATCGGCAGATTTTATGTGGTCAAGAACAGTAAAGACACGGTAGGTTGTGTATCCGGAAATCTCGTTAAGCCTTATACTCCTTCAACGTCTTCAGACGACAGCAATTTTTCCGCCATGCAAAACGAAATGCTGGGATACATAAATGCTGATCGCAAAGCCAATGGCCTGTCACCATTGACTCTTACCAAAAAACTGTGCGATGGGGCTTACCTAAAATCCAAGGATATGGCAGTAAATAATTACTTCAGCCATACCTCGCCTACCTATGGCAGCCCTTTCAATATGATGCAAAGCCTGGGGATCAGCTACTCGGCCGCCGGTGAAAACATTGCCATAAACACTAGTGTTAAAGGGGCCCACAATGCCTTTATGAATTCATCCGGCCATCGCGCCAATATACTCAGCAAGAGCTTCTCCAAAGTAGGTCTGGGCTTCTACCAGAAGGACAGGTCTATCTACGTTACGCAGTGGTTCACCAACTAATCCCATGATAATCTGATCATAGGACTTAAGGCAAAAACCAGCTCTCGGAATTACCCCAAAAACAGAAGAGACGGCTCGGTCTCGTTGCTGCGAGCGGTCCGCGCGAGTATTGTTAATAAACCGGCATTCCAGATATACTGGAAGCCGGTTTATTTATTATTTGGCATAGCTTTGCTTCTGACACTTGATTTGAGATACTTCGCTGGTTTGGCACGAATTGGTGGAGTCCAAAGAGCAAGAAGAGCACCGCTGTGGCAGATAGATTACTTCGGGAATAAGTATGCGGCTTTTAAGTAAAAACCACGCAAGCGGAAGATAAATTTTTCACAAGGCCATAATATGTCGAAATATGTCGTTGCGGCTGGCTAGCTTTAACAGACTTGCCTAAATAGCCGGTTTCGCCCTTTGCGTTTGCATTATCACCCTATTAAACTAGAACATGGCTTAAGATTGTGAAATAAAGTGCATATATTGTTTTATTACTTAGGAGGATGATACTGATGTGCAGTGACTGCAAAAATGTTTTGAAAGAAGAAAAATTCAGCCAACTTGATCGTTACATCTCATCTTTGGAAGATACCAAAGGCGCACTAATTTCCGTTTTGCACCAGGCCCAGTCCATCTTTGGATATTTGCCGCAAGAAGTTCAGAGTTATGTGGGCAAAAAGCTTAACATCCCCAGCTCCAAAGTAAATGGAGTTGTGACCTTCTATGCCTATTTCACAGAAAGGCCCAAAGGGGAGCATATTATTCAAATCTGTATGGGCACAGCCTGTTTTGTGAGAGGTTCGGAAAGCATTCTTAAGATGCTCGAGGAGAAGCTCAGGGTAAAAGCGGGTCAGACCACCGGAGACGGCAAATTCAGCATCGACCCCTTGAGATGCGTGGGAGCCTGCGGATTAGCCCCGGTAGTAAGTATTGACGGCAAAGTATTTGGTTGGGTAACCCCTGATCAGATTGACAATTTACTGGAGAAATACGAGTAAGGGGGAGGTTTGGCAATGAGGAGAATAAATAGCTTTGATGAACTCAAATCGCTTCATGCAGAGCTTTCCAAACCCAGCGGCGCTACCCGGGTATATGTCGGATTCGGGACTTGTGGCATAGCTGCCGGGGCCAAGGATTCCATGGCAGCCATGCAGGATGAGATACAAAAGCTTGAAATTACAGATGTTGAACTGATTAGGGTCGGTTGTATGGGCAGCTGCTATGCGGAGCCTACCTTCGAAGTGGTGCGGCCCCATCAGCCTGCGGTAGTATACGGCTATGTAGATCAGGATAGCGCCAGGGAAATAGTGAGAATTCATCTGGCAGGAAACCGGCTGCTGGAACACCAGCGGATTCCTAAACCGGGAATTGACGACCGGCAGGTGCGTATTGCTTTGAGGAACTGCGGCACAATTGATCCGGAATCCCTTGAAGACTATATAGCGGTACAAGGCTATCGGGCTTTGGGACAATGTCTCACCACAAAAACAGCGGAGGGGATTATTCAAGAAGTGATTGGGTCAGGCCTCAGAGGCAGAGGCGGCGGCGGTTTCCCCACAGGTTTAAAGTGGAAAACCACAGCCTTAGCCCGGGACGATCAGAAGTATATCATCTGTAACGCGGATGAGGGCGACCCCGGTGCGTTTATGGACAGAAGCATTCTGGAAGGCGACCCCCATAGTGTTCTGGAGGCCATGGCTATTGCGGGTCATGCGGTTGGAGCCAGTCAAGGCTATGTATACATAAGAGCAGAATACCCTCTGGCGGTTGCCAGGCTCTTGATCGCTATTGAGCAGGCCCAACAGGCCGGGTTGTTGGGCAAAAACATTATGGGCACCGGGTTTGACTTTGATATAGACATCAAATATGGAGCCGGGGCCTTCGTTTGCGGGGAAGAAACTTCGCTGATTCATTCCATTGAAGGAGACCGGGGCGAGCCCAGCAACAAGCCTCCGTTTCCGGCGGAAAGCGGCCTTTGGGGCCGGCCTTCTTCGGTGAATAATGTTGAAACCCTGGCCAATATCACCGCCATTATCCTTAAAGGACCGGACTGGTTTAGCTCAATTGGCACAGAACAAAGCAAGGGCACCAAAGTATTCGCCCTGGCTGGAAAAATAAAAAGAGTCGGTCTGTACGAAGTCCCTATGGGTATAACCGTGCGTGAGATAGTATATGAAATGGGTGGCGGCATTATCGATGATAAGGCATTTAAGGCGGCTCAGACCGGGGGACCGTCCGGGGGATGTATTCCCGCAGTATATTTGGATACCCCGATAGATTATGACAGCCTGGCTGCTATTGGCTCTATGATGGGTTCGGGCGGCATGATTATCATGGATGAAAATGACTGCATGGTCGATGTAGCCAAGTTTTACCTGGAATTTATCGTAGAAGAGTCCTGCGGGAAATGCACGCCCTGTCGAATAGGCAATAAGCGACTCTATGAGATGCTGGATAAAATAACCGGCGGCAAGGGAAGCCTGAAAGATCTTGCCAAGCTCAAAGAGCTTGGCGAAACCATTAAGGATACTTCTCTATGCGGCTTGGGACAGAGTTCCCCCAACCCCATACTCAGCACCTTGAAATACTTCCACCAGGAGTACGTAGGGCATGTTCAAGACAAAAAGTGCCAGGCCGGGCGCTGTTCGGCTCTTTTAGCATACTGCATCGATCCCGAAAAGTGCAGCGGCTGTATGGTTTGTGTGAAAAAATGCCCGGCACAATGCATCGAAGGCGCAGTCAAAAAGCCGCATCGTATCATACAGGATAAGTGCATCAAATGCGGTTCTTGCATGGCGGTATGTAAATTTGGCGCCATAGAGAAGCGCTAGGGGAGGAGAAAATTATGAATGAAGTAAAAATCGAAATTAATGGTGTAGAGTTGTCAGCTCCAGCAGATTTGACCATATTGCAGGCCGCCCGTCTGGTTGATGTAGATATTCCAACACTATGTCATCTCGATCTGCACAATCCCCAAGTAGCCTTCAAAGAGGCTTCATGCCGGGTATGCATGGTGGAAATCGAAGGCAGAAAAAATCTGGCCCCGGCCTGTATCACTACAATAACCGAGGGAATGCGGGTCAAAACCAGCACCCCCAGAGCGATCAGGGCCAGGAGAACCTCGGTGGAACTCCTGCTGTCCGATCATCCCCAGGACTGTTTGGTCTGCGAAAAGAACCAGAACTGTGATCTGCAGCAGCTGGCGGCTAAGCTGGGCTTAAGAAATGAGCTCAAATACCAAGGGGCTGTGTCCTGCTATGAAAAAGATTGCTCCAGCAATTCCATTCAGAGAAATCCTGATAAATGCGTACTCTGCCGGAGATGCGAAATTATGTGCAACGACTTCCAAACCTGCGGCGTACTCTCAGCTGTGGGCAGAGGTTTTGAGACCATTATCAAACCCCCCTTTGGATTGCCTATGATGGAAACCGCCTGTACATTCTGCGGTCAATGCGTGGCGGTATGCCCCACCGCGGCCCTTTCGGAAATGAGTGTGGTCAGTGAGGTTTGGGATGCCATCAATAATCCCGATAAATTTGTAGTTGTTCAAACCGCTCCTGCAGTTAGGGTAGCCCTGGGCGAAGAGTTCGGCATGGAACCCGGGCAGGCGGTGACCGGCAAAATGGTAGCCCTGCTCAGGAAATTGGGTTTTGACAGAGTATTCGATACGGATTTTGCGGCGGATCTTACCATAATTGAAGAAGCCTCAGAGTTTGTACACCGCCTGCAGCACAATGGCATTCTGCCTATATTGACCAGTTGCTGTCCGGCCTGGGTCAAGTTCTTTGAACACCAGTTCCCTGATTTGATGGCTATCCCCTCCAGTTGCAAATCTCCCCACGAGATGTTCGGCGCCATCGCTAAAAGCTACTATTGTGAGAAATTCGGAATAGACCCGCAAAGACTTATAGTGGTATCGGTGATGCCCTGTCTGGCCAAAAAATACGAAGCAGCCCGGCCTGAACTCAGCAACAAAGGGAGCAGAAATGTTGATTATGTCATAACCACCCGGGAATTAGCCAAAATGGCCAAAGAAGCCGCTATAGACTTTAAAGTGCTGGAAGACGAAGTATTTGACAATCCGCTGGGTGAGTCCACCGGTGCTTCGGTAATATTCGGAGCCACCGGCGGGGTAATCGAAGCCACCTTGAGGACGGCTTATGAATGGCTGACCGAAACCACTCTGGAGAAGGTCGATTTTGAGGAGCTGCGCGGTATGAAAGGCATCAAATCGGCTACTGTCAAAATCAATGGTATGGATGTGCGCATCGCCGTTGCTCACGGGCTGGGAAATGCCAGAACACTCCTGGAAAGTATCCGGGATGGTTCATGCCGCTACCACGCTATCGAAATTATGGCTTGTCCCGGCGGCTGCGTGGGCGGCGGCGGGCAGCCTTATCACCACGGTGACATCGAGGTATTGAAGGCTCGCACCAGGGCCATCTACAATGAAGACCGGAATAAAACCCTGAGAAAGTCTCATGAAAATCCGTATGTGCAGGAGCTTTATAAGGAATTCCTGGGGAAACCTTATCAAGATAAAGCGATCAAATTCCTGCACACTCACTATACGGAGCGGGAAAATATTTAACAAAATGAACCTGCTTGCACAAATTGAGGAGTTGCATTTGATAAAAGCCGTTAATGCGGATATAGATTATTTATTGACGAATAATCGAAATTACTGGAGGAATTGTGCAAGTAAACCAAGAATTAATAACTCCATGTATGCTGCCCCAGTTGGATACTAAAACTATGATTTGAAGGAGGTTGAACCGTGAAGAGACCTACTAGGAAAAATCTGGCCCTAATGCTGCTGCTGGTCTTTATGTTAACGGTTGTGGCAGGCTGTGCAGACAAAAAGGAAGAGTCTCAGACGGCCCCGCCGGCTGCAGGACAGGAGTTGCTGGTGGGCTTTATCTATGTGGGCCCCCCCGGTGATGCGGGTTGGACCTATGCTCACGATCAAGGCCGAAAATATCTGGAAGAGAAACTGCCTTACGTGAAAACCATTTTTCAAGAAAGCGTGAGCGAGGGCGCCGATGCGGAACGGGCTTTAAATGAGCTGGCGCAGAAGGGCTGTAAAGTGATATTCGCCACCAGCTATGGTTTTATGGACAGCGTCATCCAAGTAGCGCCCAAGTATCCGGATGTGGTCTTTATGCACTGCTCCGGCTACAAACGGGATGCCAACGTAGGCACTTACTTTGGGCGGGATTATCAGCCCCGTTATTTGAGCGGCCTGGTGGCAGGCAAGATGACCAAAAGCAACGAAATCGGCTATGTGGCAGCCTATCCGATCCCTGAGGTGATACGCTGTATCAATGCTTTTACGGTAGGGGTACGGGAAGTAAACCCCAGCGCTACAGTAAAAGTAGTCTGGACCAATACCTGGTATGATCCGGCCAAGGAGAAACAGGCGGCTTTAAGTCTGATAGAGGACGGCTGCGATTTGATTACGCAGCATCAAGACAGCTATGCGGCCCAACAAGCTGCCGAAGAAAAGGGCGTTTTGGCCATTGGCTGCGACAGTGACATGCACCCCTTCGCCCCCAATGCCAACCTGACTTCCCCCATTTTCAACTGGGGAGACTATTATGTCAGAACAGTTGAACAGGTTAAGAACGGCACCTGGAAAAGCGGAGACTACTGGGGCGGATTGGAAGACGGCATCGTAGCCTTGGCCCCCATTTCCGATAAGGTTCCCGCAGATGTCAAACAAAACGTAGCTGCACAGGAAACCGGTCTCAAGGAAAAGAAATTTGACGTATTTAAAGGCCCTGTCAAAGACCAGCAAGGGAACATCAAAATTGAAGCCGGCCAGACCATGAGCGATCAAGATATGCTGGCCCTTAACTGGTTTGTTGAAGGGGTAGTGGGAACGATTCCTGCACAATAAAGAACAGCCCCGGTTGAAACCAAGGGAGAAGAGGCGGCCCAAGGCCGCCTCTAATATTGAATCATGACAGTTGCCTTAGTGGAAATGCAGAATATTTGGAAATGCTTCCCCGGTGTGCAGGCCAACCGCGGTGTTGACCTGTGCTTGCTGCCCGGGGAGATTCATGCTTTGCTGGGCGAAAACGGAGCCGGTAAAACCACGCTAATGAGTATTCTGGCGGGCATGTATCGCCCCGATAAGGGTAAGATCATACTCAAGGGGCAAGCGGTAGCGTTTAATTCTCCTCAAGACGCTATGGCTAAAGGCATCGGGATGATTTATCAGCACTTTATGCTGGTTCCGCGTTTAACCGTGGCTGAAAACATTATATTGGGAGACAAGCGCTATCCTTTCTGGATACGAAAAAAACAGCTTAAAACGGAAGTTGAAAAGACCATCGCACATTATGGTTTCCAATTGGATCCCGACAAAAAAGTGAGCGGCTTATCGCTGGGAGAACAACAGCGGGTGGAAATACTTCGCGCCCTCTACCGAAAAAGCGAGGTGCTGATTCTTGATGAGCCCACCGCAGTGCTGACCCCCGGGGAGGCCCGGGAGCTTTTTACAATCCTGAGGCAGATGGCAGACGAGGGCCGGGCCGTGATCTTAATTACCCACAAACTCAATGAGGTTATGGCAGTAGCTGATCGGGTAACAGTCTTGCGCAAAGGCGAGGTTGTTGAAAGCCTGCCTATTAGCAGGGTGGACAGTCGCAGCTTGACCCGCACGATGATAGGGCGGGAGACCCGGACGAATTACCGCAAGCTCCTAGAGAAAGACGGTTCGGTGGCATTGAAGGTGGAAGCGTTGCAGGTGGCAGGCGACCGGGGAGAGCTTATGGTCAAAGGGATCAACCTGGAGGCTAGAGAAGGGGAGATGGTGGCCATAGCCGGCGTGGCCGGCAATGGACAGGAAGAACTCCTGCAAGCCCTGGCGGGTATGAGAAGGGCAACTGCCGGGCGGGTCTTTTTGCAGGGAAGCGATATCACCCGTCTTACTGTGCGGGAGTTGCTGCAAAGAGGCGTGCGCATGATTCCGGAAGACCGGATGCATACCGGATTGGTCGGCAACTTGGGCGTGGCTGAAAATATCATATTGCGCGATTACCAGAGTCCCGCCTACAGTTCTAAGACCTTATTAAAATCTAAACATATTGATCAGGTGGCAAAGAGCCTGGTGGAGAGGTTTACTATTTCGACCCGCGATTTGATTAGTCCGATTCGCTTGCTATCGGGAGGCAACCTGCAGCGCTTGATGCTGGCCAGAGAACTGCTGCCCAAGCCAGCCTTATTACTGGCGTCCTATCCAGCCCGCGGCCTGGACGTAGGCGCCGCTGAGCATGTTTATGCCCTGCTGGATGAAGCCCGCAGCCAGGGAACCGCTATACTGGCGGTGATGGAAGATCTGGAAGAAATCCTTCAGCACGCTGACAAGGTGGCGGTGATGTATAATGGAAGACTGTCGCCATTGATTCCGACAGGAGAGGCCGCCATGGATCAGCTGGGCGCCTGGATGGCGGGGATAGACTGGCCGCAAGAGGCTTCACCCGCGGTCAGTTAGTCATGTAAAGATTAAAAGGAGTGTTGCTTGAATGCCCTTTCATTTAGTCAGACGGCAAGAGAGCGGTATGGGCATACGCATAATGGTACCGTTGTTTTCGGTGCTTTTATCGCTGCTAGCCGGTGCTGTCTTGTTGTGGCTTTACGGGCATTCTCCGCTGATAGTCTATGAGAGCATGCTGAAAAGCGCCTTTGGCAGCTATTACGGCTTTTCGGAGACCCTGGTCAAAGCCATCCCGTTGATGCTGGCCGCCTTGGGCATATCTCTGGCTTTTCGCATGAAGCTTTGGAATATCGGCGCTGAAGGTCAGATTTATATGGGGGCTTTCGCTGCCAGCGGGGTGGCCTTGGCCTGGGGGCAGTGGTCGGCCTGGGTGTTGCTGCCGGCGATGATATTGGCCGGCATGCTGGCCGGAGCCCTGTGGGCTTATATACCCGGAGTGCTCCGGGCTTCTCTGCAGGTGAACGAAACCCTTAGCTCCTTGTTGCTAAATTATGTGGCAATTCTCTGGGTGGATTATCTGGTCCTGGGGCCGTGGAAGGACCCCAAAGGCCTGAATTTCCCGCTGACCCCGCGCTTTACCGAAAATGCCACTTTGCCTACTTGGGGCGATTCAAGAGTACACTTGGGGTTGCTGGCAGCTCTGTTATTGGCGGTCATCCTGTGGGTAATAATGCGCCGCAGCCGCTGGGGCTACGAAATACGGGTAATCGGGGAAAGCTGGGATGCGGCCCGTTATGCGGGAATGAATATTTCGCGAAACATCGTACTGGTTATGGCATTAAGCGGTGCATTAGCGGCGCTTGCCGGGGTGTTTGAGGTCGCTGGCATCACCCACCGGCTGCAGCATGGATTGTCTCCGGGTTATGGATATAGCGCCATAATTGTGGCCTGGTTGGGACGCCTGAACCCCCTGGCTATCGTGCCGGTAGCAGTCTTGTTCGGAGGCATGCTGGTGGGGGGCTACAGCATTCAGACCGAGGGGGTGCCGGTATCAATTGCCCTGATTCTTCAGGGATTAGTGCTTTTCTTCCTTTTAGGCGGAGAGGTGTTTCTCAGTCATCGCCTGGCCAGAAATGATAAAAGTGAGGTTGAGGGATGAGCAGTATCATGATGGTTGAGTTCCTGGCCGCAGCGGTTCAAGCCGGAACCCCGCTTTTGTTGGCAGCCTCCGGGGAGATGCTGGCGGAGCGTTCCGGGATAATGAATCTGGGTGTGGAAGGCATGATGCTGATGGGGGCTGTATCAGGTTTTCTGGTTACGGTATTGACCGGCAATAACTGGTGGGGAATCGCAGCGGCGCTGCTGGCCGGGGGTCTGATGGCCTTAATCCATGCCTTGATCTGCATAACCCTGCGCGGCAACCAGGTAGTGAGCGGACTGGCTCTGACTATCTTCGGCAGCGGTTTAAGCGCCTTTATTGGCAAAGGCTATGTCGGCACTCCGCTGACAGATCGTTTCGCTGCTTTTCCAATCCCCGGCCTTTCGGAAATTCCAGGTATTGGCAGGGTGCTGTTTCAACAGGACGCCCTGGTCTACCTGAGTTTTATCCTGGTGCCGGTATTATATCTTTTGCTCTATAAAAGCTCATGGGGCCTGGCTTTGCGCGCCACCGGGGAAGACCCTGCTGCAGCTGACGCCAACGGCATTAACGTAGCTCGGATGCGCTACTTAAATACTTTCCTGGGCGGTGCCCTGGCCGGTTTGGGTGGAGCCTATCTATCCCTGGCCTTTGCCCCGGCATGGATGGAAAACATGACCTCAGGGCGAGGCTGGATTGCCCTGGCATTGGTTATTTTCGGCATGTGGAACCCGCTTTGGGTCATGGCGGGAGCGTATCTATTCGGCGGGGTTGAGGCCTTGACCTTTCGACTTCAAACCATCGGGGTTACTATCTCCCCGCTGTTTTTACAGATGCTGCCCTATGTCCTGACGATCCTGGTCTTGATCGCAGCCGTACAGAGACGGGCGCAGGAGGCCGGACCGCCGGCAGCCCTAGGGCTGCCTTATGACAGGGAAGAGCGCTGACGGATTAGTTGATCCCAATTATCGGGGTCTGAGGGAGAATAAGTCATGCCGGTATCAAAAGATTTTGAAAAAATGAGATTAACCGCTCTGGGCCAGGCAGCGGCAGATGTTCTGCTTATCAACGGCCAGGTCTTGAGCGTTTTTAACGGTGAACTGCGACAGGCCAATGTGGCCATTTGCGGCTCTCATATTGCCGGGGTAGGAGACTATCAAGAGGGCAGGCAGGTCATAGATTTAAAAGGCCGCTATATTCTCCCCGGTTTCATCGACAGTCATATCCACATCGAGAGCACCATGCTTACCCCGGCATCTTTCGCTTATGCTACGGCCCCCTGGAACTACTGCAGTTCTGGCCGATCCGCATGAAATCGTCAATGTGATGGGAATGGATGGCTGGCGCTATATGTTAAAGTCCTCCCAGGGGCTTCCGGTCGAGTTTTTCTGGCAGGTCCCTCCATGTGTACCGGCTACCTGCATGGAAACCAGCGGTGGAGAGGTGGGCCTGGCTGAATTGGAACAAGCTCTGCAGTTATACCCCGATTGCCCCGCCTTGGCCGAAATGATGAACTATCCCGGTGTATTGTACGGATCGCCGGCAGTGGCGGAATTGATCCAATCCGCTCAAGAAAAGGGTTTATCGGTAGAAGGGCATGCGCACGGATCGGGCCAAAATTTGGCCAGGAGGACGAAATTGCTATTACGTCATTTTCATGTTATAATTTGAACCTGCCCCACCATGTGAGGCTGTAATTAGATGAAAAGGGCTGGGTTTAAAGCCTCTTTATAGATTTGCCGTGCTAGATGGGGAATTAGCGGTGCCCTGTAACCTGCAACCCGCT
>ENA-UOOH01001470-UOOH01001470.1-fermentation-metagenome-genome-assembly--contig:-NODE-1470-length-22979-cov-11.991755_pt1 | contig 22979 bp, 41 predicted proteins | sample MGYA00245778_ERZ724025 | MGnify/ENA primary metagenome ERZ724025 (study PRJEB28704, sample SAMN03018313) | fermentation metagenome | biome: anthropogenic terrestrial biome; feature: soil... | reverse complement strand
TTCTCATAATGCGACTTGTAAGACGTAAAAAAGAGGAAGGGTCTATTGTTTTTATTAAAACAAAGCTAATGAGAGTAAGAAAAGTATATGAGGCGTGCGGGAAAGTTATGTGCGAATTATGTGCGAGAAATAAAAAAGCACCTATCGAAATTTCGATAAGTGCTTGATCATTTGGTGTGGGCGTTGACGGATTCGAACCGCCGACCCTCTGCTTGTAAGGAGTGTTTTGTTTCCTTGCAACAAGTTGCATTATAGCCATTTATGCGATATTGGTTTTTTATTTATAAGATATTTCAAAGAGTGGGCGATTTTTTCGCCTTTTTTTGCTGTTTTATTTCATGATGGAGTAGGGCGACCTCCTGTTCCAAAGCGTTCACTTTTATACTTAAATCCTCAATCTTTTGGCGCTGTAATGCGATGATCTTATCCTTATCAATCTGATCCATCTTTATTTTTTTCAAGTAATTTCTTTTCCTCTCTCAAAAGATATCTCCCGAAAAAATCACTATTTCGGAGTGGTGTTCTAAATTCCAAATATCCATATTCCTTTTCATACTCTTTCCGGTTTGATTCCGCGAGTATATAGTCCAAAATTCTGTCGGTATCTTCACTATTAAATGTCTCCCCTTTAATTCTTTCAATAAGTGATTCGTCGAAGTATGCCGGTGCGATTTGCGATAAATATCCTTCAGATAAACATATCCATTTCACATGGGCTGTCTGCAATGCATAGAATATCCTCGTCTTGTCTTCATGTCCATGCAAATCAAAACCATCATACCCAAATGTCGATCCTACCCAATCTACCGATTTCCAGAACATGAGATTGAAGTAATCCCATTTCTCAAATAATTCTTTGATAGATAAATGTATTACATGTAGATCATTCTCAAAGGTATGTTCAATAAAATTATTTGCTAGCTTTTTGACAAGCGGATAGTTTTTCGATTTAGATCTTTTGAACTTGAGAGTAAACATGTTTATTACTCTTATATTTGTCTATAATAATACGTTTGTAACCACATGCTGTTTTACAACCCACAATCCGCGCACCAAGGTTAAATCAATATCGAAATCATCATACTCAGCTGTATTTATCGAATGAGCAATCCAGTACTTCTTTGCCAATTCAGGATCTCTATGACGTCTCAACACTTTAATATGTCCATGCCATAGGCCCGTCGATGGGTCCTCTACAACTATTCCGTACATATTACCAAATGCGATAGTGTTTGGCCTGGTAATGTCATATCCATATCTTTTTAATGCCAACTGACATCCAGGAGGTAAGGTCGGCATCATTGAATTTCCAGCCATTCTTGCAATTGCTTCACAATCCTCACAATCTGGCAAGTGCCAAAATCTAACCGTTGTATCTGTATTAGCTGTCAATGCCTTTTGACCAGCTGAAAATATAAAATCTACTTCAGGTAACATCTTTAAACCAGCCGCAATAGCTTTTTTGTATTTTTCTTCGGTATCGATCAAATCGTAGTTTAATTCGTCAATAAGAAGATTGTTCGTATTTTCTCTGATATCTATTTTGAAAACTTCATATATTTTGATCTTTATACTGTCTGAAAAGGGAACTCTACCGTTAATCATATCTGATAAATAAGTAGGCGTAACCTCTAGTTTATCAGCTATCTCAGCTTGATTTATCTCGAAATTGTATTTTATTTCAGATATGATCTTTTTTAGTTCTTGATTTATAGACATATAAAAATTATTTCAGGAAATATGAAATTTATTCTTATAAATATTTGCATAATATGAAATAAGTTCATATTTTTGCAACATCTAAGTTTAATAACTCTGAAATCGAGTGATTAAATGACGACAATGCAAACTTAAAATTGAGGGTGGCTTCAGCGACGCCAATCTATGAATTTCCACCCTCATTTTCAATAACTATTTAAAACAGGGAACACGAAGTATAACTATTTTAAACATTACAAAGATGGATAAAAAAACCGAAAAAATCAAGATTAACAACTCTGATTTTAAAAATTTACCTCTTACAGAGTATTATGCCAAACTACCCAATGCGACACGCGTAATAGCAGCAAAACCCAAAGATGAATTATTGGAGGCGATATCTGAACTCACTGGCCGTACTCCGGAAACTGTAAGGACCTGGTGTTTGGGACAAAACACACCTCCGTTTCACGTCCAGGAAAAGATCGCAAAACACTTGAATTCATCACCTGAAATCCTTTTTCCTGACGCCGTATGAAAAACATCGAATTCTACCGTACCCCGAATGGAGGGATTATGATTCATGATGAAAAAGGTGTTCGGGAACTAAAGGAGAACGACCGTAATTTCATTTCCGCAATGATGCAAAAAATCGGTGATTTCCATCCCGATACACTTGCAAGGCTATCACAGCATTTCGATAAAAAACGCTTTAACATTCCACACTTCGAATATTCAATCGTGAGCCGGTTTATCCGCTGCAACTGGGGCCGCTTTGACAGTGTAGTTGATATCGATCAATTCGGATATTTCAATTTTGAAGAAGTTGAATGCCCGTTACGTGGAGAGTGCCCACATGAAGGAATTATCTGTAGACCTAGATTCAACTCGAATCTTTCGGAACGTGAAATTGAGGTGATGAGCAATTACTACAAGAATAAATCTACAGTGCAAATCGCCGATGATATGTGCTTGTCTACCGAAACTGTACGTACACACAAGCGCAATGCTTTCAAGCGTACCGGAACACATTCTCTCGCTGAATTTTACTTATACGCAAAGAACAATAACCTTTTCAACCATTGACAGAATGAAATTAGTAATTACAAAAATCATCTGCGAACTGATAAACGGAGATCGTAAAGTTAGTAACGACAGGCGTACAACAACCGACTTGGAAGCAATGAGAGTGCAAATTTACAAATCTACACTCAACTGCAAATCTGTTCGTTTCACTTACGAAGAATTACCCGATTAGCTTAAAATTCAATAATTAAACAACAGCCCGGCAAAGCGTTGTCGAGGTGTTAAGCATACAAAATCCAACTCGCTTTATAACTCAATTTTAACAGTTGTATAATTATGGAAGACAGAGTAATCGAAACAATTATCAGTAAAGCAATAGAGATCGGAGTGCACAACACTCTTAACGATTTAGGAATCACCCACGAAATTGTAACAGAATCACAAGCCAAAAAACAATACGGCAGCAGATTAATCAAAGACTGGAGACACAAACGCTGGATCGTAGGTTACCCGACAGGAAATAAAGAACGTGGCAAAGTATATTTCAAACGTACTGAACTCGAGACTGCAAGCCGGATGCTCGATATTCAGAATATCATTCCGGCAAACAAGATTTTCAGATAACTATTTAAAAGACGGCAAAATGAAACTTGAGGATATTCTTTTCGGGAAGACATCAAACATCGTCACAAATGTGATCGCCATTGCAGCTGCAATATATGTAGTGTCGCTTGTAATTATAGCTTTGATATTCAGGTAAATATTGGAATTATATGGAGGAATTAATTAAAGAAGCACTAACTATAATCTCCTCTTTCGACTGGTATTGGCAGATGGATGATTATGGATACAAGCAGAATCAAAAAAAAGCAGAATCTCAAAAAAATCAATTCCGCATAGTACTCAGCAAAATTGATGATAATGAAATCGTGGAGTTATTACGTCAGTTGTGGATCTTGAATTACAAATTAACAAGGCCTTACGAAACTGAAGAATACTACACAGAAGTAAATGCGGAATTAAAAACCGCTGAAACGAAACTAGAGCAACTTAAAGAATCACTTATAACTATTTAAAGACAAATCAAAATGAGCACAGCAATTCAAATCAAAGTCGACGAATTAAACAAGCTTGAAGCAACTCAAATTGTGGAAAGTAAAATGGTTGAACAGAAGTTCATCCAGATGTACAATTCGATTCATGGTACCGACAAGGGTACACAAATGTACCACAAGGAAGTATTTAACTTCCAGAAAGTATTGCAGGATAACCCAACACTCCAGGAATGTAGCAAGATGAGCCTTTATGGTTGCTTCCTTGATATGGCTGTCAATGGCCTCTCATTGGACCCTACCGGCAGACCACACTGCTACATGATCCCCCGCAATTCGAAAACTGGCCACAAGGACCAATACGGAAAGGATATCTATGAAAAGAGAGCATCTGTTTCGGTTACCGGTTACGGTGAATTAGTAATGAGAATGAGGGCCGGCCAAATCAAGTACGCTGATAATCCAGTTGTCGTGTATGAAGGTGACACTTTCTCGATTGACCTTGACAGAGGTGTGAAGAAAATCACATACTCAGCTGCCATCCCCCGTAAATCAAACAAGATCATAGGTGCTTTCATCCGCATTGTCCGCAATGATGGATCAGAGGACTATCAGTGGCTTCTTGAAGGTGATATTGAGCGCCTGAAAGGGTTTTCATCACGATCAAACAGCTATTGGGACAACAATGCAAGAAAACGTGTAGAAGGCAAAGCAAATGAGCTCTATTCATCGAATGACGGGCAGATCGATCCTGGTTTCCTCGAAAATAAGATGATCAAGCATGCTTTCGATGCCTATCCTAAAGTACGTGTCGGCAAGTTTACGAACATGCAATCAATAGAAGAGCTTGAACCTGAAATCGATTATGGTGTGGTTGATGCTGAAGCTGAAGTTGTTGAAAACGGTTTTGATGAACCCGAAGAAGTTCAGGAAGCAACTCCTGTTATGGTTTCTCAATCAGACGAAGAGGAGGGATTTTGAGATGGAAAGATTTAAAGGAACAAAAGGTGAATGGGTTGTTTCAGGTGGAACTTCAATAGTTTCAATGCCGTATCAATGTAAAATAACTAACAGTGTATCAGGGTGGAGTTACGATGAAGCAAAAGCAAATGCTCAACTCATAGCAACAGCACCCAGAATGCTCGAAGCATTAATATCTATCGTTGATTATTGGAATACGACACAACGCGGCAGTATTAACGATCACATCAATCATAGCCTCAATTTGGCAGAAAAAGTTATAGACGAAGCATTAAGAAAATAACTATTTAAAACTTTCATAAAATGACAATAGAAACAACACAAACAGCAAATCTTCCCATTAAGGTAGAAGAATTTACAAGCATCATTCAGACAGCTCCGGACATGCTGTCAAAAAATCAAAATTCAGTTGTACGTTGCAACGATGCCGGAAAAACACTCCTTGACACGATTGAGGGTGCAGGAGGTATTATTACTAGTGATGATCTGGATGCGAAGGTATCGGACTTCATAGATAAGGCCAAGGTTACTGTCAAGAAGATGAATGAACGTCGCTCTCCGCTAACGCAATTGCTTACACGTGTGGCCAAAGAGTTCACCACGTTGGAAAATGAAATAAACCCCACGAATGCAAGTTCCATACCTGCACGACTGCAAGTTTTCCGGAACAATTATGCTGCAAAGAAACTCGCAGAGCAGAAAGCACGCGAGGAAGCGGAACGCAAACGCCAGGCTGAAGAAAACGAAAAAAGCGAGTATCGGGCCGACCTTTCTCTTTCGCTACAGAAATACTACTCAAAGCATTTTGAAGGTAAAGCTGTTGAACTCTCTGATCTGTTTTCAGGATTAACACTTGAAAACTTCGAAAACGATTCAAAAAAGATTGCGGAATTCTCAACAGTTTACGATGCAACTGAACATTTTAAAGGATTCAAGGATGAATTCCGATTCGTTTATCTCGATGAAAAAGCGATCACCGCTATAAAGCGAGAAGTGGTCCCGGGCCTCATCATAGAATATCAAACAAAATTCCGCAATGATATCCAGTCGATGAAAGATGATTTTGTTATCCGTCTTGCTTCGAAGAAAAAGGAACTGGAACGTATTGAAGAGCTTAGAAAGCAAGATTCTGAAGCTGCCGCACGTGCACAAGAAGTTGCAAAACTTCGCGAGGAAGAAGAAAAGAAAAAACGCGAAGAAGAGCAGAAAAAACGCGAGGCAGAAGAGAAATTACGACTTGAAGCGCAGGCGGCCCAAGCGGGCATCTTTGCATCATTCGGTGCAACTGCAGCTGCAATCCCGACATCTATTCCGGAAGCAAAGGTTACGAAGAAAATCATCGTGAATAACGCCAAAGGCTTTCTTGACATATATCAGATGTGGTTTTTAGGCGAAGGAGCAAAATTGCCAATTGATGAACTAGAAAAGATACACAAGAAGATGATCACCTTCTGTGAAAAGAAAGCGAACAAGGATAGCGAATTCATCCAGTCGGCTTTCGTGGAATATGTGGACGATGTAAAGGCAAAATAAACCATGTCAGGAAATCCAGATACATACTATCGACGTAAAGAAGTCAGCAATTCCGACTTGACAGAGCTGAAAAATCTCCTTTATCCTCGTACTCAGTACGGGGATAAGGAGAAAGCTTTCAAGTTCGGATCACTTATCGATGCGATGATCACAGAACCTCACAGAGTTGATTTTTACAACCTGAAAGTTGACGATGTTCAATACCTGGAAGATGATTTCAGGCTTGCGGAAGAGATGAGAAAATCGCTACTTGTTGAATCAAGAAAGGATCCGTTCTTGGCGAATGTTCTCAAGCTTTCCGATACGCAGAAGGTCAGCATCCGGCAGGGGCAAACATTTGATTATTGCGGGTTTGAATTCACACTTGATACGAGATGCAAGTGGGACTGGTACCTTAACGTGATGCACTTCGGTGGCGATCTGAAAAGTACGGCTGCTGAATCACAAAAGCAATTTGAAGAAGCGATTGATTTCTTCGACTGGGATAGGTCGAGGGCGTGGTACATGGATATAATAGATAGTGACCGGGATTTTATCTATGCCATTTCGAAGAAGAATTGCAAGGTATTCAAATATTTTATTCAGCGGGGGGATGCAACGTATGAACGTGGTAAAGAGAAATACCTCGATCTCGCATTCAAGTATTGGCAATTAATAGTATAAGAAAATGAACCTAAACATCACACCACAAGAGCAGATCTTGGACGAGCTGAGAATGATCGATGCTTACCTTAATATCACTTGCAGTGAACAAATCGAAGAAGTAGCCGAACGTGGAAATGACTTAGCAGTATTTATCGCTCGTTCCGGGAAGCTTTTAGCCGACGCAAAGTATTACCTGAACGAGAAAATGAAAGATGAAGTATTTGAGACAATCAGGGAGGCCGGCAAACAAGCTAAAGCAACTTCTACTGCGGTTAATCAGATCATCAAATCACTTTGCAAGGAACAGCAATATCTGGTCGACTGGTGTGAGAGAGTAAACAGATCTGCAACGCATCAATTAGACTGGTGTAGGACCTTAATCAGCAAAGCAAAGGAAGAAATGAAATATACTTCAAATTATCAAAATCAAGGTTTTTAATATGGAAATTGTACAGTTCCTGTTCGATAATTTCTGGAAAACTATCGGGTTTATCCTCGCTATTGGAATATTTATTTCAATGGTCGTCGAAGGCTTTCAAAAAGACAAATGATCATAAGTTTCACAATTTAAAATTTCAAAATTATGTTCGCAAAAAAACTAAAAAGAAGAATTCAATCCCTGGAAGCACAAGTTAGGGGATTAGCAGATGAAAACCTGCAATTACAAGTACTGGCAAACGATGCAAAGCTTCAGGCTGATTCACTGCGCAAAGCAGTCGAGATGTATCAGCAAATGGTACCGGAGAGAGATGAAAGAGGACGGTTCGTAAAAAGGGAGGCAATTTAATGGAAACAGCAAAAAACACCATCCAAAAAGTGAAAATTAAAGATGGGAAACTCGAAGTAACATACGATGAGTATTTTCCACAAGAAAACTACTCAAACACCATCGACAAGAAGTGCGCACAAATGATTCATACCGATTTTCGCCAGGCATTGGATAAACTAAAACTACACCTGGTTTGCTTTTGCGAAATGCCTGAATCTGAACGTATCAAAAGCGAAGGTATTTACGATTTCGACCCCGAAATTTTGAATAGCTATGTAATAACCGGCTACACGCACGGTGGTTCCGAAGAATCGGCAGGCGTTACCATCATCGGACAAAAGCTGCTCAAATCGGGTAAAGTTCTCAATTTGATTTCACCGTTCATTCAGTTTGCGGATTCCGACGCTTACGATTATGCAGGTGAACTGGCTGCAGATATTGAAGCATGTGATTATGAAACTACCGAATATCTATTCAACGAGAAGTGGGGTGTTAAACAGCTCTCACTTGATTTTGATGCCCCGGATGGAGTAGATGTGTCGGTTGAATTTTCGACTGCTGAAAAGCCCAAGAAACGCGGCAGAAAGAAGAAAGCCGAAATAGAGAACAAAGCATTTGACGAAACAGCATAACTCGACTCCTTATGACAATCACAGAAGATCCTCGCGGTTTTTATCGTATTGCGGTAAAATATCATCCCAAACTAATCGATCAGATTAAAAGAATCGATGGCAGAAGGTTTGATGGCAGAACAAAAGAATGGACTGTCCCAAAATCTTCCCATGAGCAATTGAACCGTTTTGCCGGTTACGCAAAGTATTTCGGACCGGTTGAATGGATGAATGGCAATACGCCGAAAACCGTCGAGGATGTTGTTTATGATTTACCAAAGCTAAAGCAGCTTGAAATTCCACACGGATTGAAAATACAACCCTATCCATATCAGTTGGAAGGTATTAGTCGCGGGTTGGAGTTAAAGCGGTTTATAAATGCCGATGCCCCTGGGTTGGGCAAAACATTACAATCAATCGCAACGATCAATCTCGCTGATGCTTTTCCATGCCTTGTTATTTGTCCATCTGCTCTCAAAATCAACTGGGAGCGGGAGTGGCACAAATTTACTGATAAAAAAGCGATGATTCTCACCGATAGCGTGAAAGAAAGTTGGCCTTTTTTTTGGCAAACCGGATTGTATCAGGTTTTCATCGTCAACTATGAATCACTGAAAAAATACTTCGTTCTGCGCATTAAAAAAGCCGAACGGTGGACATTACGTGATGTGGAATTCAGGCAAACGATAAATCTTTTCAAATCTGTAATTATTGACGAAAGCCATAAATGCAAAAGTTCAGCCACACAGCAGGCCAAATTCACAAAAGGAATCAGCGCCGGCAAGGAGTATGTTGTTCAACTCACAGGTACACCGGTAGTAAATAAGCCGAAAGATTTAGTCGCTCAATTGTCTATTCTCGGACGAATGGAAGACTTTGGCGGTTACAAGCATTTCGTTCAGCGCTATTGCTCCGGACCCAATGAGGCAAGCAACCTGAAAGAATTAAACTACAATCTATGGCATAAATCCATGTTCCGTCGTGAAAAGCATGAAGTATTGAAGGATTTGCCCGACAAGGTTCGCCAAACAATGATTTGTGAAATAACGAACAGAAAGGAATATCAGGATGCCGAAAAGGATTTGATTTCATACCTTATCAAATACAAGGATGCAACGGATGAAAAGATACAGAGAGCGCTCAGGGGTGAAGTAATGGTTCGCATCAATATTTTGCGTCAGATCTCGGCACGTGGAAAGATTAAGGAAGTAGTTGAATTCGTTCAGGACTTCCGGGAAAACAATCAAAAAATCATTTTGTTTTGCTCACTTCATGAAGTAGTGGACGGACTTAAAAAAGCATTTCCGAAAGCAGTATCGGTAACCGGTCGCGAGAATCAAAATGAAAAGCAAGCTGCAGTCGATAGTTTTCAGAACAATCCGGAAACGGATATAATCATCTGTTCCATCAAAGCTGCAGGCGTGGGTTTAACGCTCACAGCAGCTTCGAACGTGGCATTTATAGAATTCCCATGGACTTATGCGGATTGCGTGCAATGCGAGGACAGAGCGCACCGTATCGGTCAAAAAGACAGCGTTACGTGCTATTATTTTCTCGGTCGCAATACAATCGATGAAAAGGTGTATCAGATCATTCAGATGAAAAAAGGAATTGCCAACGCCGTTACTGGAAGCACTGAAGAAATTCCTGAAAACATAGTTGATCTTGTGGCCAATTTATTCAATCAAAAAGATAATAACGATGATAAAGAAACTTTCTGAATTACTCGGCATTGATGTGTCGATAAGGACACGGCAGCCAGAATATGCCTGGGCACGTTTTGCTGCATATTATTATTTGAGCAGAAGAAAGCGTTTTTCAGAGCCTAAAATAGGTAAAATGTTTGGCTATTCAGCTGCAAGTGTTCACCACGGAATTCATGAATTCATGACCAAATTAGAAATTAACGATTCTATGGCCTGTGACTACTGGGATAAATTAAAAAACATAAAATAATTTATTTGTCATGCACTACTACGAACTCTATATTCCTACAATTATTCCGTCAAAAAGAAGGATAACTGGTATTGAGTGGACCGATGAAATGGTAGATATCATAACTTCAAAATTTGCTACTTCGTTTAACCGTGATTTAGCTTATGAACTTGGGGTTAGTATGAGGACTATGATCCGCAAAGCCCGGGAACTCGGATTAGAGAAAGAACCTGCGTTCCTGGATAAAAACAGGAAGAAAATCTCACAAATGGCAAGGGATGCCCGTAGTCCAAATCCGACGAAAGGACAAAAAGGATGGAGTGTTCCCGGGGGTGAAATGTACCAGTTCAAGCCAGGGCATGTACCAGCAATGAAGAATAATCCTGAATTAATCGAGCGTGTACACCGGAAGCGGAATGAAACAATTAAGAATGAGAAATTCAGGCTGAGAGTAGGGTTACAGCCTGAAACGAAGTTGAGATTGAAAAATTATTAAAATGGACTTACAACTATCATTTTTTGAAAACAAGACATCAAAACGTGTCTACAACCGTATTTCGAACGGAAGATTTGCCACAAAAGAACAATCCGAAAATGAGCGTATCCGGTCTGAGTGTGATTATTATAAATTCATGTACGAAGCTGAGCACAGAAAACTGAAGCCGATACTGAAACGGTTAGTAGTAGTTGAAAGAGAATTAAACGAATTAAAGCAAATAAAACAATTATGAAGGAAAAATTCAAAACAATACTGATCATCATTTTATTGATCATATCTACCGGACTGATTATTTTCATCTACAAGACAAACAGATTTAGCTTCATTCTTCCAGGTTACGGCATCCGTAGTATGTCGATTACCGACTACCGGGACAGGAATGAGCCAAACCGTTTCACGGATCAGTTCAGAGAGGCGGACAGTATATTTTATGAGAAATATGAATTTCCATTGACAAGATAGAAATACAAAGGCTATGACACAGGAAGAAATAAAAGAAGCCGCTAAAGAGAAAGCAAAAGAACTCATAAAAGAGTATTACAACTTTGTTTCTGGATGGACTTCAACGAACAGAACGGATGAATGCCCGTCTGCTCAATATGAGGGTGAATTAATGAAAATTGGTCGTGCTGTGCAATGTGCCGAAATCGCCGTAAAGTTGATGCTTAATCGTACTCTATGGGTTGATATGGAAGAATACAAAAGACACCCTGGCTCATGGAATATTGAAGATATAGAAGAGTTTTGGATGAATGTATTGAGTGAATTAAATAAGTGATAATGAACGAAATTCAAATCAAATTGACAAAATTAGACGAATTGCCCGACGCAATCCACCAGAATAATATAGAAACTGGATATACAGTAACAGGTCCTTTTTACGGCAAACCGGAAGTCGGTAAATGCTTTTGGGTTGGCGGATGGTTCCGCACAAGTTTCGTAAAGGAAATAATCGACGAAAATACATTTAAGACATGTAATTCGATTTATCGATGGGAGGAGGTAAAGCAATGAAACCACGACTAAAAGCAAGATGGAGGCTGTTTGTCAAGCGGCATATCGTTTACAGCCTGAGTGATGATGTTGTAATTTAATAGATAAAGAAATGAAAGTAATAACAGTAAAACAGCCTTGGGCATACCTTTTGTGTGCCGGGATTAAAGACATAGAGAACAGAACGTGGAAGCTACCAGAAAAATACAGAGGAAAAAGGGTGTTGATTCATGCGAGTGCGAAACCTGCATTTAAACTACACCCATTATCTGATGATTTGTTTACAAAAGAGCAATGGATGGCTATTCCTGAAAAACAAGCAAGAAAAATAATTGATGAGTTGCCAATTATTTCTGCCATTATCGGCTCAGTTCGATTTGTGGATTGTGTAGTCAATCATCCGAGTATTTGGGCGGAAGAGACATCTTTGCCAGATCAGCTTGATGACAAATGCGTTTGGAACTGGGTCGTTGCAGATCCTATTTTATTTGATAAACCATTACTGAAAGTGAAAGGTAAATTGAGGTTTTGGAATAAAAATTATGAGGAAATTATATGCCCTGAATGTGGACAGATTCAGTGTGCAAAAGTAAAGAATACTTCTCCATTTATGACATATATTCATGAGTGCGATAAGTGCGGATATACGATCATGGAAAGTGAATGGGACAGAGTGAAATGAAAATCTATATATCAGGTAAGATCACAGGACTGCCATTTGAGGAAGTAGAGGACAATTTCTACAATGCTCAAAACAGACTTGAAGAGAAAGGGTTTAAAGTTGTTAACCCTTTAAATAACGGTTTGTCACAAAATGACAAATGGGAACATCACATGAAGGCTGATATCAAGCTTCTGATGGAATGTAATACTATCTACCTATTGAGTAATTGGAAAGATTCCAGAGGGGCCAGAATTGAAAGGGATATCGCTGTTGCATTAGGTTATGATGTAATTGAACAAGTAAGGTGAGCATTTTATTGAATTTCGGATAGTACAAATTCTTGTAACATTGAATTGATAGCATTTATATTTTCTGTTAGCTCTTGTATTAGGCTGACAACTTCTTCTCTTCCAGCTAATGTGGCCGGGCTATATGTTTCCTGATATTTTGTTAATGCTATTGATAAATCATTATATACTTTTTCAAATTTGACACTATCAATAATAGGAAATAGTTTACTTTTTGTTTCAACAAACGACGTCAGGAATGATTTTGCTTGATAAACAAGATACCCAGTTTTATCATCAGGATGATATATTATTTTTACATTTATAATCGAGGAAAATTTATCTAATTCATTTTGAAGTATTTGTATAAATACAAGCTTCTTTTGATGTAACAATTCATTCTCTTTTTGTTTCTTATCACTTGAATTAATTACTTGAGTCAATCTCACAAAAACCCAAATATTAACAATCGTGAGAATTGGTGATAAAACCCCGTTCACGTAGTCTCCGAAGCTTCCCCAATCACTGGAATTGATTGATAGCCCTTTGTTAAATTGATAGAAATACAAACAAACAGTCAATAAGATTGAAAATATGATAAGAATAATCCATCCTTTTTTCATGGTAAATATAATTTATATTTTACCCCAAAAGTAAATAAATGTCCCCGAATAAACAAACCTGTATATCCTGTAAAAAAGAAACAGTTTCGGTTATTTCTGCCGATACCGGCTATATATGTTATCAATGCTACATGGATAAAAAGGATGCAGCGGAGAAGAAGAAACGAAGAAACTCAAGCGAGGAAGCTGATATTCAAAGCGAGTTTTTCAATCGAGTGAAACTGTTTTTTCCGCAAATTCCGGATAAACTTTTATTCAGCGTACCTAATGGCGGCTCCCGGAATAAAATCGAAGCTGCAAACCTGAAACGACAAGGCGTGAAGAGTGGTGTAGCCGACGTCATTCTACTAGTGCCAAAAGGCGGTTTTGCGAGCCTTTGCCTCGAGTTCAAGACAAAGACAGGTAAGCAATCTCCGGAACAGAAAGAGTTCCAGAAACAAGCTGAGAATTGCGGGAGCAAATACATAGTCGTCCGAAGTGTGAAAGAAGCGATTGATGAAATGAAGATTTATTTAAAATAATGTGTATTTTTGTGAATTAACTATTAATACACTCTTTCAGTATGCGAAACACTTCATTTCAAAGATATTCGAATTGTCGTTATATCAGAAAACATAATAGCATCGTCTTTTTCACTAATAAAATAAATACGTATTCAGTCTTGCAATTTAGCTCTGCAGTTAATTATTTCAAACAACTGAAGTTTGATTCAGTAGTAGTAGATTTCATGTATGTTAAAAAAGTATTTGCAGACGGAATGTTACCGGTAATTTGTATTATCGATGATTTAAGAGAGACGGGTGTTAAAGTTGAAGTTCGTCTTCCTCTAGATTATGAAACGAGAAAGTTATTCAGATCAGTTAACTGGGCTCACTATTTATCTCCCGATCAGTTCGAAAAGTCAGATTCAATTTATGACAGACATCTAGTTACTAGACGTTTCGAGAATGCAGAAGAACAGCAAAAATCAGTGAATGACTTTATGGATGTTGTGTTAAGGACGATGAGAATTCCTAAAGATATCACATCTGGTCTTGAATGGTCTATAAATGAAATAACAGATAATGTATTGAATCATTCTGAATCTAAACACGGAGGAATTATTCAAGCAAGCACTCACTATAAAGAAAATAAGATTTTATTCGCTGTATCAGATTCAGGGATAGGTATACTGAAATCTATGCAAGAAGGATACCCGGAGCTTAGAACAGAGTTAGACGCAATAGGAGAGGCAATCAAAGCGGGTGTTACAAGAAATTCCAAAATTGGGCAAGGAAATGGACTTGCAGGATCCTTAAGAATTACGACTATGACTGGGGGCTCCCTTGAAATTCTTAGTGGAAATGGAAGGCTGACTATCACAGATAATAAAACAACTAGAAAACGTTTAAGTCCTGCTGGATACGATGGAACTTTAGTTAGTGGTGAAATAAATATTGTTGATGATTTTTCAATTTCGGAAGCTTTAAGCTTTGATAATTTTGAAAATTATTATCCTCTGGATATAATTGATCTTAAATATGAAGTTCCTGAATCCAATTGCCTTTTACTTAGAATGAAAGAAGAGTCAACAGGGTTTGGATCCAGAAAATCAGGACTACAAATTAGGAATAAAATTTTAAATTTGTTAACAGCAAAGAAAGGACTCCCAATTGTTGTTGATTGGGACGGAGTTCCAGTTGTATCAAGTAGTTTCGCTGATGAATTAATGGGAAAACTGTTCATTGAAATGGGAGCAATGACTTTTTCGGCTATAGTAAAAAATAAAAATCTAGAGGGATTAGTGAAAAATCTATTAGATAAAGCTGTTGCTCAAAGATTAACACAGGAAATGGACGAGTAACAATAGAAAACCCCTCGCTACACGAACGAGGGGCAACAAACAACAACATGAGCAAATCAGAACAATATTCTTTTGGCTTTAATCTTTGCTATAAAATATAAAACAAGCATTACAATTCCTAAAATTGAGAGGATAAGTAACGCTATTTGATAAATTATTGTGGATTCTTTTAGCTCAGTAATTTTCTTCTCCTTTTCCTCGAGTATACCCTTAAACTCTAATTGAACAGCATTTTGAATGCTATCCCGTGTATTCATACGCCACAAGTAATTTTCAACGTTAATATCCCTGTTTTCCTCTTTCTGAGTGGGGAAAGATATCGGGATGATATAGGGCTTACCGGCCACTTGGATCGTGTCAAATCGGACTCCGTACATAGTCACAATCCTCTCGTTCGTTGTAGCATTAGTATATTGCTTTTCCAAATCCACCTTTGAACTGGAAACACTGTTATTTTTCAAATCGAATTCAGTTTTTTCCTTGATATTCGAGTTCGTGGATATCTTCTTTGAACCACAGGCAAGCAAGATGAAGGCAAGTGTTATGAGTATATATTTCTTCATGATGATTTAAGTATTTCGTGAAACCTTTTAGCATATCCAGCAATCAGTTCGGCCCGATCAAGGCCATTAATGATCCGGCGGGCATTGATCCAATCTTCCATTGTATCATTAAAATACTGTTCAAGGTAGTGTCCAGTAAAATCACCTTTAAACGACACGCTCTTTGTCATGCCTTCAAACATGATATCTGCCGCATGCTCAGGCACCAGAGCGAGCTCAGGATGCTGAAGCAATGGGATACCCAGTATCCGGCCCATCCTGTCGTAGTTTTCGAACCAGGTAAGCTGCACATATCCCCGGCCATAGTAGATATGATCTGGTGTCGTATATGGTTGGCCAGATTGCTTGATCTTCTTTCCGTATCTCCGACCTTTTCCTTTGCCGTATTCTTCGATAGGCGCCATCGTGCGGGCTGTTTCATGGTAAACAGTGCCAAATATATAGGCAAGCCACCTGAGGTCCGTAAAACTGCTCCAATTCCATCTTTCAAGGATGGCGGCCATCCCATCAGTCTGTTGCTGACTTAACCGGCCATTGAAGAACTCGGCCTGTACTGCCTTATAAAATCTACTGCAATTCATTCGTCCTTAAGAATTTCATCCAGATTCACATTCTTACTCACTTTTGATTGAATTTCGCCCTTTAGCTGGCCACGAAATAGCTTAAGGAATGGCATATCCGGCTTTACTATCAACATACTTGCAGACATACTCCAGAACTCACACACAGCCGCGAACAGTGCTATCGTTTTTACCGCGATAAAACTCCCTTGATCATGTGTTATCCTTTCGATTGCAAATGTTCCCACAAGCGCAAAGGCATAGATCCCGATTTTCTTGAATGTCTCTCGAAGAGCTTTTGAAAGGATGAATTTCTTCAATTTTATTGCTGCGGCAATACCCCAGCCCAAATCGGATAAGATTGCGCATCCTACAACAACAAAACTCCAAATCTCAGGCTGAATGAATGTAAAAGCGGATACCATTAATGCAATAAACCAACCATAAGCGGTATGCAGTGCACTCCCTAATTGTGTGAAAATTTTTTCCATGCTTAATTTGTTTCTATTAAAATATACCCGATCGTTATTTTCGGGATAAAAAAGCCGGCTATTCTCACGAACAACCGGCCTGACAATAACTAAATAAAACCAATATGAATCACAGTTTGAAATGGGACAATTTAAAATATAACTTATATATTCTTTTCTGCCCGTATGAATTTCCCAACGTCCTTGTATTTCTTCACCCGGTTGGTTTTTGATGGATCATCCCAATCGGGAAGTTCTATCCATTCAAATTCACCGCCCTCATCTTCCCCGGTCTTTTCTTCTTTATTGCGCTCATTCCACATGTAAGAATATTCTGACAGCATCGCCCGGATAAGGGTAAGGCTACTGTCGAGAGTTTGTCCGTATGTTAAACCAAGCGCCTCCTGGGCATTCACAAGGAACATTACTCCGCTGACTGGTCTGTCTTCATCCAGCTTTCGAGATTTCTTCGAGCGGCTATTATCTCCGCTTCGTCCATCGGGCTCACGCTCTGAACGGTCGTGATAGATTTGCAAAAAGGGTTATAACCTATACGAAAGAGAATCGCATTCAACAGGATGTAGATGTCTTTCCAGGTGCAATTGTCTTTCAGTACTTCCCTAAACCATGCCGGGGGATCACTCTTTTTGTTATGGATACCGATACAGAGAATATCAATTAGAAGATCATCATACTTTGAAATGATCCCGGTTAACTCAGCTTCCGGAAGTGGATCTTCTTTAGCTACGATCTTATCAAAATCAGATTTGTTGATCGACAGCAAAAGAGGTTTCAGTTTAAACCACGTACGTACCGTTATCGGTGAAATCACAATACAATCTCCTGGATCCTTGCCCGACGGCAGGCTTTCCCTGTTACTGAAATCGAATGGTATTTTTAGCGGCTGTTCAGTTATTGTGTTCGTTTCGAGTTGTACAAATTCTTTAATCATACTTTTCTTTTAAAATATAAAAGGCCGGACAATAACGCCCGGCCCAATCAAAAATGACAAAGAGAGAATTAAGGAACGGCTACAACCTTCCTGGAGAAAGCGTACCCTTGCACACCGGCTGCAGATATGGCAGCCTGCTTATAATACCTTACCATCAGCAGCTCGACGTTATCTTTCGTGGGAGCCTGTGAAAATTTAGCCACAATTTTCGCATTCACGATCGTGTAGATAACCTTTTTGCCGTTGATCGGCATTGATTCGATCTCGATTGTCTTGTTGATCGAAGGAATGCTGACAGCTTCCTGCCATTCATCGAGAGGGGCGGCCTCGGTACCTTCGTTATGCACGCCACCCATGACCTCTTTGATTATATCATTGGAGGGTGTGGGGTAGGATACCTCAACGTAATCCGTTGATCCTTTCTTGAAGTGAGAATACAATGGTTCGTCCGTACCTTCAATCGGGATACGGACCTCTTCCGGATCAGAAAAATTGAATGCAACCGCATTTTCCGACGGATTCGGCATTGTCTTTGGATTTGCGGTGCCGGGAACGCCGTCACCAACGTCAAAATGGCGTACTTCCTTTACGCCCATTGCAATAGGTCTACTCATAATCTTCTATATTTTTTTGAGTGTTAATAATTACTTTAATATTTGTGCAATCGAAATTCTCTTTCGCACCGGTTAATCTTACTGAACCTGATAATTCAACGTCACGATATTGTCCATTTTCGGGCTTGATTTTCTTTAGCTCCGCTCGGATCTTTTTTTTCGCGTCTCGCATAAGCGTACGGTTCGGCATTCCTGATTGAGCGGATAACTTGATGAAGATATTCACGTTCACGGGCATTTTGTTTTGCCAGTCAAATTCATGAAACTCCATCCCGGAAATAACAATGTGGTTTTCATCCACACCTGTAGCAGATCTATCCTTGTAAATTGGCAGACCGGTATTGGCTGCCGCAACGTGGGTGTATACCAGGTCTATTATATCAAATTCGTCCATATATCCCTGCTTTTTCGAATACCGCTTTGATCGACTTCCGCATCCATTCTTCCGTTTTGATATTGGCTGCCGTAATTACATCCTTGCTTTCCATCGCTTCAACATAAACAGCATATTCCATTCCGGCAACACCGATAAGGACCATACCCGTGTTGTAAGTATTGGCGAGTTGACGTGCGAGTTTTTTCGCCTTTTCCACACCCTTTTTTCCATCTGTTCCGGCATGAACAATCTTGAAATTATCGCTTTCAATGCTTCCATTTTCGATTATCACGTAGCCGATCGATGAACGAAGATTGCCGGTATGGTCGATGTACCTTCCGCTTTCACGGGCATATTTGACAAACATCTCCCCGGCTGCCTGCAATAACGTATATGTTTTTGCATGAACATCATTCTCAAAGATTTTGAACCATTTGTTCAAATCAGACTTCGTGAATACTGGTGTAATACCTGCTTTCTTACTCATACTGAAATTACATTATGCGATTGCCAAGGATACCAGCAAATGATATTACGTTTTATCCCCAATTCCGGCACTTCCAGGATTGTGGCTCCCTCTATCTTCTTTACAGGAGTATAGAATTCGCCCCGAACAGTAATCTCGTCCCCGGCGGTATTGGTGCGTATGACGTCGTTTGTATCGACAGGATCAAAACGGCCTATGATCTCAACAGAAAATGGAGCACCCTCTACCCATTCACCGTTAACCAGGCTACCACCCGTTTCACCGGTTATTGTTGCGATATGAGGGTATCTCTTCACCATCTGTTGTTTGCCTTACCAATTGGAACTGAAATCTTCTTTCCCAGGTTACTTGCTTTTGCAGGTTCCCCATTCTCCCGATACAGCTGCCTTGCAGTATTGAGGAAGTATTCCCTCGGATAGCTTACAGACAGCTTGTTCTCGGTGAAATTGGGAGTATTGACGAAAGCAGCCAGCGCGTCAGCGATAGCAAGGCTGACAGTCTTAATCTCAACCGTCTCCAGCTCAGCCGCCACATTTAATGAGCGGCTGGCCAGTATCACGGTCAGATACCCTTCCGGAAAATCCGCAAGGCCTGGATAAGACAATATTGCATCTTTAACTGTCATCGGGATTATTCTTCGTCAGTTGCTTCCGTATTACCTTCCGGCCAATCAAGAGCATCCGTTTTCAGAATATACATAGCGTCCGGATCATTGATCACGGGAATGGCATTTGCTTCAGCTTTAGTCCATTCGCCGAAAGGTTCCAGCTCTGACCATTTTGAGATAAAAACGAAGTCTTTCTTCACGGTCGTGGCCAGCTTTTTGTATTCCGGAGAGCTTTCTGCTGCGATAGGTCCATGTTGGATATCTCCAACCTGCAGGTCTTCCACAAATGTCACACGATTAGCTTCCCAGGGGTTCACGGTAGTGCGCTTGTGAGCTTTATCCTCGATACGTACTGCAGGATCAACAATGACTATCTGAACTGGTTTTTCCTGAGCTGCAAGATAATCGTTGATTACTTGCTTGGTCACAGTCAGCTTCGTCGTGTTGTTCACCCAGCCTTTCAGCTTGTCAACAGTTGCTTTTTGCTTCTTCAGCAAAGAGAAAGTATCGGACCTCATGATAACATACTTGATGCTCACGCCATCGGCGGCAGCTGCTACAATCACGTCCTCAATATCCTGCAACCCGTCAGCTGTTGCAGCAGTAGCCCAATTGGTTGCAGCTTTCTTCTTGTTAACGTTAGGCATTCCGCACCCAACGAACTCTTCAGTTACAACACCGTTGTTGTTGGTTGCATTAAGCACGAAACCAGCATTCGACATAAGCTGCATAGCCCACCACTCGAAGCGACCACGAACACCATTGTACACGAAGTCCTGATCTTTGAACGCCAAGTCCAGAATAGCCATCTGATTTGCATCACCAGAAGCATCACGTGCTAATTGATTGTACTCGTTCCAGTCACTTTCGTTCATACCACGCTTGATAGCAGTTTTAGGAATGTCACCGGACATTTTCCCAACCACCTCACGCTTTTTAATAGGTGCGCTTGCATCGTAGCTGATAACATCAGCAATTACCGGCGCCCCCTTCTCACCCGTCAGGGTTTCCCACTTCAGGGATGTTTTAGCTTTAATTCCGAAAAAATTGGGGAAATACACCGGCTTCACCTTACGGGTGTTCAGGCGCGCTTCCATATTTTTCCGGTTCACTTGTTTAATTAGACTTCTTTCCATCTATATAAATTTTAATGGGTTACACAAAACGGATTAACGACATTAATGCCTTGATTTCACTATCCACAGGATAAGGCATGACAGCCTCATTGACAGTACCACGAACAAGCAGACCGGACTGCTGATTCGCAACGGTCGTATCGATCTTGTTCATCGTGATTGCTTCTGGAGCATATTTATAGCCTGTTTCATTGGCGGTATAACTACCTCCCAAAAGATTACCTGACGGTGTAGTCAGAACAGCTCCGGTCTGCCCGCCATCCCATCCTGCACCACCTGTTACGGTTATTCCCGTAAAATCAAGTCCGGCAGCGACAAGTGCGCGAATAGCAGCTTGAATGGCGGCAGCATTGTTTTTTGAAGCGGTTGTGTCTGCAAGCGCAATGGTAATCTTCCCGTTTGCATAAGAAACGGCAAGCGTATCGTTTTCCGCCTGTACCAGCTCAACGGTCTTTCCGTTAAATTCTTCAACTCCTGCAGCTGACGGGCACGAAATCGTCAACGTGTCTCCAACATCGCCTGTAAGGGTTACCGATGCAGCGGCATTAATTCCAATTGCAAGATAAATCAACCCTCCAACTGCGGTCAATTGGCCGTCAACGAAAGTTAACGTATCGTATTCCTCACCTTTCGTGATACTTGCAATTTTAAGCGTATCCGTACCATCCGAGATGATCTCGCCAACAACCAACAAGTGGTTTTTTGCAATCCTTGGCGCAGATACAGTACCACCTATCACTTTTGCAGTTTTCAAAACATGATACAAACCGTTCGAATCCACTCCTACGATAACCCCGGGAGGCAACTCGTCAATCACACCTTTCAGTTCAGCCCTGGCGATTGTACCACCACCAGTAACGTCCTCTATGATCTTGACGATCACCGGGGCGTATTGAAATTCATTTTCTTTTTTCCTAAACATACTTTAAAATATTAATGGTTATTTACCTAATCCTAAGTCTACTACTCCGGTTTCGGAAGCATCGTTGTTATCCATCAGTTTCGCCCAATCTGAAACGGAGCGGTCACCGGCTGCTGAGCCACCTGCGGGAATATAATCCTTACCTACATATTCATCGATTAGAGATTGTCTCAAATCATTGAATTCAGTAATCTGGGTCTCGATCTCTTTATCAATGTCCTCAGCATCAACATTCACTTTTGCGGCTACCTTTTCGATGAATTTATCATCCACCTTGCCTTTCAGCTTTGTTTTTACGGTTTCGAGGACCGATATACTCTTCTGGGACTTAACCATACCTGATACAAGTCCGGTAAGCGTCTCGATAGATTTGTTTTGCGCTTCGATCATAGCCTTTACCGACGGGTCAAGATCCTTTGGCAATTCAACCTTTCCCGGCTCATCATTTTTTTTCGCTTCAACCGGCTTGCCGTCTTTCAGATTATGTTTTTTCTCATATTCCGAAATAGCCGTTTTACCGGAATTTTCCGCTTCCTGAATGGCCGGGAGAATATTTTCCTTGAAGTTCTTAACGGCAGCAATGATATTGCCGTCTTTTTCTTCCGTGATGCCCGTGATCTTCTCGATACGTTCAGCATGATTTTCAGGCACACCCTGAACTTTACATTGTGCTTTGATTAATTCTAGGATTGTCATAAAAATGTTTTTGATTTAAAATATAAGAGAAGTGTGTTTTTCGGAAATACATAAAAAAAGCCGAATCGTTATGATCCGGCTGTCTACAATCTTTGTCAATTAAAAAATCACATCCTTTTATTTATAAAATTTTCGATTTCGATTCCAATAAACCTAATTGCATCTTTCACCTCATTTTTATCCATTCTGTCCATTGAATTAAATAATCCGCTCAGATTAGAATTAGCAAACTCAATCAATTCTTTCATTTTTTTGTTTTCTGCACTAAGTTTTGAAATAATCTCTTCTGTTTTCATTTTAGTTTGTCAATTCAAATTCAAGAAAGGCGATATCCGACCATACAGAGCCGGAAGAGCGGTGTAACGTTTCGTTACATCGCTTATTTTTGTGTGCCGTGCATGGCAGTTAACTTGGTGGTGAAAGTCCACTATGGGGGT
>ENA-UOOH01001468-UOOH01001468.1-fermentation-metagenome-genome-assembly--contig:-NODE-1468-length-22986-cov-20.350486_pt1 | contig 22986 bp, 30 predicted proteins | sample MGYA00245778_ERZ724025 | MGnify/ENA primary metagenome ERZ724025 (study PRJEB28704, sample SAMN03018313) | fermentation metagenome | biome: anthropogenic terrestrial biome; feature: soil... | reverse complement strand
GAAAAAGAAACGTTATCTGAAACCGCACGCTTCTGGGCCGAATACTATTTTGAATAGATTAAGGTGGTAGTGTAAGTGAAAAATGAGGGAAATTTAGAAAGAAAACCATTAGTTCAAGACTTTGCTTCGATTGAAGAATTTAAAAGTTCATTTTTTGAAAACATTGATGATAAAACAGTTATAGATTCTACTGCTGATAAGTATGATAAGATTCCATCTTATTTAAAGATCCTCAAAAATTTCGATCCTACAGGTATTATCAGTTTAATTGATGATGTTTTGTCTGAAAACAGAGCTAAGCGTGAACAAGAAAGAATTATTGAAGCTTTGTATTACATGTTCCAGAAGATTAGAATACATGAAGTAGTTTTACGTGAGTCAATCGGGTGCCAACAAGAGCAACTATACGTCCTTACTGAAAAATACTTTGAGAATTGTAAGGAAAGTTATGACAAAGAAAAGGTGAGGTATTTTTCCCAAGTATGGTTGACTGGAATTATTGATAAAGAAAATACTATTGATGAGAAAATATATGTTTTCAAGGTAATTTCATCACTTTCAATAGATCAAATCCATGTCCTTAAATACTTATATGATAAAGTTGATAGTTATTTCAATAATGACCTGAAACAAAAGGGGTCAGCTAATAAAAGACCATATGGAATTAAAGGCTATGCTGAGGAAAACAGTATGGATTATGCTTATGTACAGCAAATATGTATTGATATGCAAGGTAAAGGACTTTTGTTTCCAGGTGCAGAAACAATGTTGTCTGGACAAGCACACTACTTCATGCCCACGGATTATATAGATACGTTAATTAAGTACATTTAGGGAGTATAATTTTAGTGTTCGAAGTAGGTAACGGCGTACGGCTTCAGATAACAAAATTTTCAAGCTTCGGGCGTGCTCATGGGTCATGTCTGCCACACCGTCTCACCGGGCGGCAAGCGCCGCTAAAGGGCTGTGCTCCGCTGGTCCGGTTCTTCGGCGTTGTGAAAACGGAACGTTATATGCAACCCCATGAGCAGTTGTCTCCGCCGTATCCTACGGCTGGGACAGGCTTTGGAGTTAAGAGATGGTCTTATTAATTTGAATACATTTAATATGTAGAACACTGGAGGACGTAGTATCTATGAGTAAAAATCCATATGATCAGTTTCCACACATTATAACAGATGAAATAACATTAAGAAGAATTATAGATTCTGATATTGATAACCTTTATGAAATATACAGCAATGATAACCTTTTTCAATACTCACCTTTAATGCTGAAAAAGAATAAAGATACGGTTAAGAATATGATTGGACATTTTGAAAGGGATTACCATAAAAGAAAAGAGATATTTCTTGGTATCTGCTTAAACACTGAGCCAAATAATATTGTTGGTGTAGCCGAATTATTTGACTATTCTCGTGATTTGAATATGATAACGATAGGTTATAGACTGAACGACAAATATTGGGGTAAAGGAATTGCTACAAAAACTGTTAAGGCAATGATTGATTACCTTTTTAGTGATATTGGAATTAATCGAATACAAGCCTTTGTCATGCCATAAAATATTAAATCGCAGAATGTGTTAGAAAGAAATGGTTTTGTTAAGGAGGGAATAATAAGGCAAGGACACATATGGAAGGGCCAGGGTGTTGTTGATTTAATATTATATTCTTTATTGGAATCTGATGTTAAAAAATAAGACGATGTCTTATAATAAAATTAAAATTTGTGCAATGAAACATCTTTATGCTATGAAGTAATAGGTAAAGGTGCCACATCCTTGTGGCTCTGGCTTCGCAGGCCATGGGGCAGCACATAACAACGCATTTGCATAAAGGGCAAGCATGAAGAAAGGCTCTGTGAGCTGGGCATGTGGTCATTCCTGCCCACACCCGCCCGCTAACCGAGTCGGTCGCCGCATTAGCTCACCCAAAGGGTCCCGGGCATAAGCGGCTTCCTGTAAGCGGTCGGGCGTCGCAAATGCAAACGTTATAAGAAATGGTGTGTAGACTGCGCCATCCAGGCGCAGGTTTGGTATGCTTATCGGGTTATTTCAATTTATAGATGTATTTGGTATAATAGTTATATAAGATTTATACCGGAGGTAAAGCATAGTAGATGGGACAGTTTGAAAAGCTAATGATTGCCGTTTTGTGTGGTAGTAGAGATAAAGATATATCCTTTCGTGAGTTGTGTAAAATACTAGAGACTCTAGGTTTTAGCTTGCGAGTAAAAGGGAGTCACCATATATATTATAGGAATGACATATCAGAAATACTTAATTTGCAGCAGAGGGTTCAAAGGCAAAACCATACCAAGTTATACAAGTTAGGCAATTAATATTAAAATATAAAATGGGAGGTGAAATTGATGTTTAAATACGAAATTATTATTTATTGGAGTGACGATGATAATGCGTATATTGCTGAAGTACCAGAGTTGCCGGGTTGTGCTGCCGATGGTAATACACAAAATGAGGTCCTTAAAAATGTACAGATCGCAATAGAAGAATGGATTGAGACAGCAAAGTTAATCGGAAGATCAATTCCACTACCCAAAGGTCGTCTTGTTTTTGCATAAAGGTTATAAGGGACCGCCATCCGTGGCGGTCTCTGGCTTCGAGGGACACACCACATCTTATAACAACGCATTTGCATAAAGGACAAGCATGAAGAAAGTCTCTGTGAGCAGGGGGCATGATGTCATTTCTACCCACACCCGCCCGCTAACCGAGTCGGTCGCCGCATTAGCCTGCCCAAAGGAGCCCGGGCATAAGCGGTTTCCTGTAAGTGGGCAGGCATCGCAAATGCCAAACCGTTCTGTGAAATGGTAAGCAAATGTTGGCGCATCCGTGCGCCAATATAATATACTTAAGCGGTAAGAGTATATTGTAATTACCGGAAGAGTTATTGCTAATACATGTGAAAATGTTTAATATATTATAGTGAATGACATTTAAACTTATATTTATAACGAAATAATAAGAAGGAGCAAAAACATGGGTGATGGTAAAAAGAATAGTGAAGTAAAGGCTTATTGCTGTTTTTGTGGTTCAACCGTTGGACAGGTTAGTGAAAGAACAAATCAGGTAATAAATGCAATCTATGATTGTCCTAAATGTATGATGAATTATTGTGATCAATGTAGTTGTGAAGTAATAGACAAGGAAGAAAAAATTATACAAAAATGTTTGCGGTGTGATAGTGTTATTTATAGAATTACTTAAACTTGCTAAAAACCTAATAAATCAACTTTAACCATTTGCGTCTATCTCAAATATCGTTCATCAGACTTGTTTACATTATAAAGCTTGATATTATAATCTACTGTATTGATAGTTAAGGCACCGCCATCCTTGGCGGCTCTGGCTCCGCGGGGCTCACCACATCACAGAACAACGCATTTGCATAAAGGGCAAAGCATGTAGAAAGGCTCTGTGAGCAGAGCATGAGATCATCTCTGCTCACACCCGCCCGCTAACCGAGTCGGTCGCCGCATTAGCCCACCCAAAGGGTACTCGGGCATAAGCGGCTTCCTGTAAGCGGGCAGGCGTCGCAAATGCCAAACCGTTCTACGAAATGGGGGCATAAGAGCGGCGCATCCTTGCGCCGGTTTATTGGGAAAGTCGCTGGGCTTTTATTATGGCGTAGTTGTTTGATGTTACGTAATTGAGTGAAATCAATATTTCTGTTAAATTTATATTCTTGAGAAACGAGGTAATAGATAATGAAGGAAATAAATGTTAGGAAAATTAGAACATCGGATTATAATGATATTTATTTGCTTAATCAAGAATTTAAACCCAAACTTAATCATTTACTTCCAGAAAAAGTAAAAGAGCGGATTGAGTATATTCTTAAAAATACAAAAGATATCATTTTCGTTAGTGAGCAAAAAGATGAAGTAATCGGATATATTCATGGAAGCCAATATGAATTACTGTTCTCGGATTCGTTAATAAATATTTTAGGGTTTGTAGTAAAAGAAAAGTACAGAAATAATGGCGTTGGTAGTATGTTGATTAGGTATCTTGAAGGTTGGGCAAATAACAATAGATTTTCTGGGATTAAATTATTAACGAATCCACTCAATGTTAATGTACATAGGTTTTACGAACGGCATGGATATATTTACACAAAAGACCAAAAGAATTATATGAAAATGTTTAATTGATTATACTGACATATATAAATATGCTATCTAATCTAACCCATATTTTATCTGGTGCCAGTACTGCACATACTTTGCATAGGGAGGCGTAATCAGCCCAGTACTGGCAAACATTTATCTTCACTATGTAAACTATTCGAATACGAACCTCCCGAAGAAAGTTAAAGAAATCCATGCAAGCAGTCAAAGAATGGTGCAAGGGAGTCAGAAACAAGCGGATAGCATGGATTATGACAACACTTAATGCAAAACTTCGGGGATATATCAATTATTATGGAGTACGAGGGAATTATCCTTCGATAGAGTTATTTTATACGTATACCATAAAGACAATGTACAAATGGCTCAATCGGCGAAGTGAGCGGAAAAGCTATTCCTGGGAAACCTTCAATGCCATACTGAAAATGCATAAGATAGTAAAGCCAAGGATTATCGAGGTAACTGCTTGATTACAGTCGCTACTGTTTATGAAGAGCCGGATGCGGGAATACTGCAAGTCCGGATCTGTGCGGGGTGCGTCGGGTAACCGGCGTGTCTACCGTGACCATGAAAGACTGGGCAGAAACCGCCCCATCCGGGGGCGGATTTTATAAAAACTCAAGATAGATATTGTTTTAGCCTTTTTTCGTATTTTTATTTATTAAACAAATGTTCTAAAAAGATATTGTGCCTTGAAATAATATGTTATATAATGGATGAGCGAGACAAAATCAGGTTTGGTATGGGTGTTTTGTCTTAAGGTTCCTTCTTTTGATTCCCAAGCACGGGGATGGCGACGTTATAGTTGCTGCAGGGAATATACAAAGGAAGGAGGTGGTTGATGTGAGTAGGGATTTCATCACTGATGTAGCTAATGCTGTTATTTGGTGTATGAGGTACATATTCATACCATTTGGAGTTGCTATATCGGCACGTATTGTTGCTGAGAAGTACTGCAATCACAGCCTAAAAGACAAAGAAAAAAACGGTCTAAGTAACCGTTTAAAATAATAGCTTCATAACTAACCTGACAGCAACAAGCGTCGCCGTCCCTTACTTTTATTATAACAGAATTTGTATTTTTGTAAACAGCAAATATTTGAAAAATGTCAAAGTGGAGAACTATAACACATTATACTTTTTCCTAAGCGGCTAATTATAAGTTTGAGGGGACGGCATCTGTGCCGCCCGCTGGCTTCGCGGGCCCCAGTCCATCATGTAACAACGCATTTGCATAAAGGTCAAGCCTGTAGCAGATCTCTGTGAGCAGGGCATGAGGTCATCTCTACCCACACTCGCCCGCTAACCGAGTCGGTCGCCGCATTAGCCCACCCAAAGGGTCCCGGGCATAAGCGGCTCCCTGTAAGCGGGCGGGCGTCGCAAATGCAAACCGGTAGCAGAAAGAATGCGCATTATCATCTAGGTAAGACTCTGGAGAATATAAATTTAAAGAATGCTTAATAAGTAAATATATGATACAATTTAAGTCAGGAAGTAGCAAGAAAAGGGGTGCATATATTATGTGCATAATAAAGGAAGAAGCAAGAAAAATTATTGATAATATGCCTGAACAAGCTACATGGGATGATATTATGTACCAGTTCTATGTAAAGAAAAAAATTATGGTTTCATTGAAGGCAGCTGAGGATGGAAACATAATCTCTCATGAGGATGCAAAAAAGAGGTTATTTGTGAAATGAATATTCATTGGACTGAACCAGCAGTTTGGATTTAGAAAGTGTTAGAGATTATATTGCAAGAGATTCCGAGTATTATGCTGCTGAGTTTGTCGGAAGAATTGTAAATGCTGTTGAAAATCTATGCATTCTACCAAGTATGGGAAGAAGAGTGCCGGAAATTGATGATCGAAAAATAAGAGAGATAATTTTTAAAAGTTACCGGATAATATACCAACTGGATGAAGAGAAAGAAAAACTTTTAGTGTTAGCTATAATTCATGCAGCAAGAGATATGGGCAATATTAAGCCGCGACCTTGGGAAGTAATCTAATTCCTCAAGGTCGTTTTTTAGAAGGGCTTCGCAGGACGCATTCCATCTGCTAACAACGCATGCCCACAAGGGTGCGGTGGGTAAGGGCTTTGGAGTTTGCGCACCACACCGCTTCACCGGGTGCGTAGCGCCGCCAGGGAGAACGGCTTCGCTGGTCCGGTTCATGGGCGTCGGGCAAACGGAACGTTAGTTAAAATAGGTTGCATAGCCACGCATCCTTGCGCGGATTATGTATGTGGAAAATGTAGTAGGCATTTCTCTATGTGTTGATTAGCAAATTATTATAAAGTATACTGAAAATATAAAAAAGTAAAGAGGTACGGTTATGAGAGTATACTTAGATAACTGTAGTTTTAATAGACCATTTGATCCTCAATCGCAATTGAAGATAAAACTGGAGACTGAAGCGAAATTATACATCCAAAGCCAGATAAATAATGGTAAATTTGAATTAGCATGGTCATATATTTTGGAATATGAAAACTCAGAAAACCCTTATCAAGAAAGGAAAGAGACCATTCTCATTTGGAAGAATATTGCCGTTAGAGACTGTGACGCGAATGAAGAAATTGTTAAACTGGCTGAAGAGCTTGAGAGTAATGGAATAAAAGCAAAGGATGCACTTCACTTAGCTTGTGCAATTTATACCAATTGTGAATTCTTTATTACAACAGATGCTAAAATACTAAATAAGAGTATAGAGAGAATAAAAGTAATAAATCCAATAGATTTTATAAAAAGTTTGGAAGGTGATGGCGATGAAGACTGATACAGTTATTAAAAATGAAGGAATGAAAATTTTAATTGAGCATCTCGGAAAGGTTGAAGCGGAGAGGTTTATTTCACTAATTATTCGTGAACCTTTTGATTATACAAAATGGCAAAACAAATTATGGAAAGAAAAGACGGTAAAAGAGATAAGTGATGCAGCAATGAAATATAAAACTAATGAGGAATAATATTTCCATATGAGCATTGCAGGTTTTTGAGGGGGCGCCATCCTGCCGACCCCTGAACAGGCGACCAACATCACTTAACAATGCTTCTGCATAAAGGGCTCGTGGGTCCATATCCATGAGGTATTAGTTTGGGGTCTTTCTTGAAGGTAGGCTTGCCCACAGTCTCAAAGCAACCAAGTAGGAGCCTGCATTAGGTGCTGTAGTCGCAGCAACCATGAGCAGGCACCTGTAAGCTTTGAAACCGTCGCAGAAGCGGACCATTATCGGAAAGATGAGGCAAGGACCACTGCGTCCTGCTCTGGATTTTTGAAAAACTCCCAAAACGAAGGAATGTGTTGTAATATATCTACAACCAGAGTATACTAATAAGTAGACTATATTATTTTGGGAGAGAAATTAAATGAGTGATACAACAACGATAAGAGTAAGTAGAAGGATATATCTAACTATAAAAAGTCTTGCCGAGACTCAAAATGAGAATATGCAAGAAGTTATTGAAGAGGCTATAAATGAGTATAAAAAGAAGAAATTTTTTGAAGAAATGAATGAAGCATATATGAAAATAAGGCTACAGAAAGATAATGAAAGCGATAAAGAATTGTCAGATTGGGATGCAGCTATATCTGATGGCTTGGAGGATGAAACATGGGAATAAATCGTGGAGAGATATGGATGATTGATTTAAACCCTGTTATTGGACATGAACAATCGGGTGTGAGACCTGCATTAGTTATTTCAGATGATTTATTTAACCACAGTTTTGCAGAAATGGTTATTGTATTACCTATAACAAGTAAGAAAAAAGGTATTCCATCGCATGTTGAATTAGAAGCAGCAGTATTAAGAATGACAAGCTATGTAAAGACTGAAGATATTCGTTCGGTATCAACTAAAAGATTAATTAGAAAAGTAGCAGAGGTTGATACAAAGGTTATAGCTCAAGTGGAAGAACGGCTAAAATTGCTACTTGGGATTATTTGAGGAAGCGCCGTCCGTGGCGGTTTCTAATCTCTGAAGGCCTCATCCATCCGATAACAATGCTTCTGCACAAGGGGCAAGGCATGGAGCGGTACTCTGGAGCATGAACATGAAGTGTGAATGCCCACAGCTTCAAGCCCAAGTGCAAGCACCCGCAAACCCCAGAAAGCAAGTGCAGTCGCACTAAGCCTTCTGGGGTTTGCTTAAGGCTTGAAGCTGTCGCAAAAGCACAACATTCTCTGAAATATGGCACACAAGGCTTCCGGCCATCCTGACCGGAAAAGCACGTATTTCAGTCATAAAATACCGGAATAAAGGTTTTTATGACTGAAATACGATGATTTTCGAGTTATTGCAGTGAAATAATATTATGATTGCACTAGGTTGCAGCTTGCTGCAACCTAGTGCAATCACAATATGGTTATCCAGCCTTCTTTCGAGGCTGATGAAATTTAAGAAATCTTAAATTTCATCAGAAAGTCACTTTGTGACTTTCTGGGTGATAACCATATTATAATAGAGGGAAAACTAAAGAGGGATGTGAAGACAAACTATGAGAATAAACTTTCAGGGCGGCGCTTCCGAGGTTGGAGCAAGCTGTATTCTTCTAAATATTGATGGTAAAAACCTGTTGTTTGATAGCGGCATAAGGATGGGCGGCAGCGAAATACTGCCTGACATGAGCATTATCCAGCAAAAAGGTAACGTTGATGCCATATTTATAAGCCATGCTCATATGGATCACAGCGGAAGTCTGCCAGTTATCAGCAGGGAGTATCCTGATGCGAAGATATACATGACGCACGTAACAAAAGACCTAATAAGGGTTTTATTATATGACAGCCTGAAAATAATGGAAAATAAAGAAGCAGAAATACCGGTGTTCGCTCAGGTACATGTTGAAAATATGCTAAAAAGAATACTCTGCTTTTCACCGGGCTATACATTTAACCCGTTTAACGATGACATACGTATTACTTTTTATAACGCAGGCCACGTAGCCGGATCAGTTGGAATATATGTCACGGGAAAGGAAGGCGCATTTTTCTATAGCGGAGATTTTTCCGTATCTCCGCAAAGAAGTGTTGAAGGAGCAGCATTCCCCAAGCTTCGTCCTGACATGGCCGTATTTGAATCTACTTATGGTGACAGACTCCATTCAGACAGGAATATCGAAGAGCAAAGGCTTATTGAAAAAATCAGGGAAGTGATACTATCTGAGAACAAAATACTTATACCCGCTTTTGCTCTCGGAAGGGCTCAGGAGGTCATACTGATACTGAAAAACGCAATAAACAAAGGACAGCTTCCCGTATTCAACATATATGTAGACGGAATGGTGAAGGATATATGCAGGGTATATAAACTTAATCCCAATTATCTTACAAACCGACTTGCAAAAAGGATATTTAAAGGCAATGAAATATTCTACGATGATAACGTAATCGCAGTTACCGGCAGGCAGAAACAGCGGGAAGAAATAATTTCGAAAAATGAACCCTGCTGTATAATATCCAGCTCCGGCATGCTTACCGGAGGTCCCAGCCAGTGGTATGCGGAAAAGCTGGCTCAAAATGAAAACAATTATATAGCGCTTACCGGATACCAGGATGAGGAATCACCCGGAAGGCAACTGCTTGAACTCATTGAATCAGAGGAGAAAGATAAGTTTTTCAAGCTGGGGGATAAAACCATACCTTTAAAATGCGGCATAGGAAAATACGGTCTCTCTGCACATGCGGATAAAACACAGATAATATCGTATGCGCACTCGCTTGGTGCAAGGCATTTGTTTTTCGTGCACGGAAACAGCGAGACAGTAGCCAATCTGGCATACGAAGTACAAAAGGAGTATAGGGGAAAAGTCTATAATCCCTCCAATGGGGAGGAGTATGAAATTAACGTGAGAAATCCAAGAAAACAGCTTTCAAGACAAAAACCTCCGACTTTAAATAAGCTGACAAAGCCTTCCGGCGAAGATATTGAAAAAATATGGGCACTGCTGCTTGCAAATGGTGAGGATAAAAGGGCTTATACGGTTGAGGAGCTTTCCTATTGCTTTAATGGATCAGAGGATTTTACCAAAGAGGATATCCTTAATCTGCAAGGTCTTCTGAATGAAAGCATTTTCTTTGAACCTGACAGGAAAAAACCTTTCATGTTCAAACCGCTAGACAAGCAGACGATACAGGACAAGAAAAAAGACGAAGGGTATATGGAAGTAAATCAGATGCTAGCTCTTATTGACGAATACTTCCCCAAGAAAAGTGGATTATATAAAAAAGGCGCAAGATTCGAGCAGAAAACAGCCATACTAAGTTTCAATTTCCCCTCTGTAGCCGCTCCTAAATATAAGGATAAATTTAGAGAATTCGAGGAGGCTACAAGATGGAACATTGAAGTAAACAGTGAATGCAATCTGATTGAGGCGGAAAATCTGATATCAAAGCTCCTTCCAGATGACATTGAAGTAGTGGCGCCGGTATCGTATTATAGAACTGAGAATCTGTTTAAGGTAAAAGTCGACGAGGTATTTGATGATGAGGCTGTGATAAATAGATTTAAGGAAATAACGGGAATGGAAATCTGTTTTGAGATAAAAGGAGAAAAATCTGCTGTTCTAAATATTGCTCCTGTAAGGCAAGAAGGACAAATGGAGCAAAACAGTACATTACAGCTTATAGAGGAAGCCTTTAAAAATAAAGAGGACAGGCTCTATAAAAAGAGTCTCAGAACAAATAACCGTGAGTCATTTATCGAGCTTTCCTTTATTTCTCCGTTTGTGGGAGAGAGATATGTAAAACTCATAGAAGACCTGGAGGCACGGACATGCTGGAACATAAGAATAAATCAGACTTCAAACCAAAATGAAATATTAAAGATCGGCAAAAATATTTTTGATGGAAAAGGAGTCAGCTTAAAAAGATCCCTCTCATACCTACCTAAGGAAATTAAAGTCAGAGCAGTAACTGACGGCATGGATGAGTCGCTTAAAATGGAAATCCAAAAAGAGTTTGCCAAAGTAACAGGTCTTGAGATAGAGATATTATGAGGATGTGTCAGGGGACGGTTCCTTGTCACGCATGACACTCGATGCGTTACATAAGTTGTTGTTCCGTTATGATGGTGCACCAGGACCACCGCTATCTATCTTCGTGAAACTATACTTTTTCATATCTAAACTATTTACGAATGCTTCTATAACCCGTACTGGGTTTTCATCATCTACATAATTTTCTAAATATTCAGGGAGCATTTGAGCTTGGTCTCTATCGAATCCTTCTATATATGCCATATCTGTTTCCTCTTTCTATATTATGCATATATCATATCATAAGACTACGCTCAAACCCAGCAATACCAAACATTATAGTGATTTTTTTAGCTTAATTCTCACACAGTCTGCCGTCCCCCGTCACATTCCGGGATTAAGTTGTTAATAACCTGTGCAAGTGGTATAATACAGTTACAATCGAAAAGTAAAAGAGTTGATTTGCATGGAAAGGGATACTGTAATCAAAATACTGCAGGAGTATTATAATGGAAATGATGAAGAAGAATTTGTGTTCCTTTTTGGTTCATATGCCAAGGGAAAAAGCAATGATAAAAGCGATATAGATGTTGCAGTATACCTTAACGAGAATGTGTCCGGTGAGTTTTATGAATATAAAATGGACGAAGTATGTAAATTGCAAGAATTACTAGGTAAAAAAGTAGATGTTGTAATACTGAACAATGCCCAACCGCTTCTTGCTCATCAGGTATTCAGATACGGCATATTGCTCAAAGGTTTTGATAGCAGATTTTTATCTGAATTCAGGAGATTGAATTTCTATAGGTATCTGGATCAGATGCATATATCAAATATTATATTTAAAAAAAATAAGCAGCGCATAAAGGAGTCGGTACAAGGTGACTGACCAAAATATTATTGTTAGAAAAATAAATGCAATAAAGCATAATATGAAAAGAATTGAACAGTATAGGGATGTTCCGCTTGGACAGTTTTTAAAAGATGATGATATAAAAGACATAGTCGCACATAATCTTTTTATTTTGCTTCAGCATATAATTGACCTTGGAACCCACATAATTTCAGATGAAAATATGAAGGAACCGGTATTTATGTCCGATATAGCAGATATACTTGCAAAAGAGAATGTATTGGATGGGAACCTTGTCAGGCCGATGAAATCAATGATCGGATTAAGGAACATAATTGCTCACGAGTACGGGGATATAGACTTTAAAATAATCCACAGAATTATGACTTCATCAGTAAAGGATATAAATCTGATTCTGGACTGTATAATAAGATTTACGGGATTATAGCCTGAATTTTGCATGATTACTGGATCCCCCCCCATTTATTTTTCCATATTGTTCTACTACTTGCAAGGATTTGCTGTATAACGCATGTTTATATATCTACATCAGGAAAGACTGATTTCATAAATAACAGACTCTGCTTGCGCTGATCCTCAACACCGAAATTATTGATGAATATCTGTGACTTTCCAGCGATGTCGAGTTTGTTGTCAACAGCGACAGACAATTTACGGCTTGGGTAAATAAAGCCGGAACAGAGTGCGCTTATCACGTTGGGAACAATTACAACGGAGTAGATAAAATGTTCAGCGACACAATCGGTGCATCTGTTAACTACCTCCCCATCGGATATACAAATAACCAAGATGCGGATTTATTCCTTATAAAAAGAGTTCAAAGGATTTTGTTATCCTTTGACATAAAACTTGAAGCGAATGAAACCTGCAAGTGCCACCTACAGAATTGAGGAGGTTAATCCATGCTTATCAACAATTAGCATATTAACGCGAAATCCATGACGCTTATGAAAAAAGTATGTTGAAGTGAAAGTATTTTCTGAATAGAGAAAAAACTTTCACTTTCTTTTGTTACTTCTGCATAATGGTCATGAAAAGAGGTGATAGCCATGATTGAACGCAAAGAGTACTTAGATCAGTTAATCGCAAGCAGAGAGAAAAATATAATAAAGGTAATAACAGGGGTACGTCGTTGCGGGAAATCAACGCTGTTTGAGCTGTACATTGATTACCTTAAATCCACAGGAGTTACTGACGATCAAATCATATCAGTCAATCTGGAAGATATTGATTATGAACACCTGCTAAACTATAAGGCTTTGTATGAATACGTAAAGGAACGACTTCAAAAAGGTAAATACACCTATGTCTTTATTGACGAAGCGCTAAGTTGCAAGGGTTTTGAAAAAGCTGTGGATAGCCTTTATATCAAGCCAAATGTGGATGTATATATAACTGGTTCCAATGCTTACATGCTCTCTGGAGAGCTTGCTACGCTCTTGTCAGGGCGATATATAACCATTGAAATGCTCCCGCTGTCAATTAAGGAGTATTGTACAGCACAGACCGGAAACGGAAAAAGCATGAGTGAAAACTTCAACGATTATCTACGCTTCGGGTCATTCCCTTATATAGCTCAGCTTGAACGCAACGATGCTGCGGTTACGCCATTAATTGACGGAATATATAATACAATACTAATAAAAGATGTTGCAAAAAGGAAAGGGATCACCGATGTTTCGCTGTTAGAGAACATTGTCCGATTTGTTGCCAGCAATATTGGAAGTCCCATATCAACAAAAAAAATCAGCGATACCATTAATTCTTCCGGAAGAAGGATTTCTGTAAATACGGTAGACAGTTATTTAAGAGCTCTAACGGACAGTTACATCCTGTATAAGGCAGACCGTTACGATATTAAAGGGCGGCAGTTCTTAAAAACGTTAGGGAAATACTATATTGTTGATACAGGCATACGAAATTTACTTTTATCAAGTGCTGAGTCTGATATTGGGCATCTGATAGAAAATGTAGTTTACTTAGAATTAAAACGTAGAGGATACAAAGTCAATATTGGGAAGATGCTTGAAAACGAGATTGACTTTGTCGCTTCCAACATGGATGGACGCACTTATTATCAGGTATCAGCCTCGGTTTTAGATGCCGGAACGTTAGAACGTGAGCTTGCACCGCTAAGAAAAATCCCGGATAATCATCCAAAGCTGCTTTTGACACTTGATGAAGTGGGAGCGGGTTCGAATTATGAGGGTATCAGGCAAATAAATCTACTGCATTGGTTACTTGAAGAATAATTAACCGCAGATTGTCGATTCAATTCCGACCACCAGCTCCAATTAAACTAAGAATAAACTAAGTGATTAACTTGACACTTAGTTTATTTGCTGCATACTTAGTTTAAATAATTGATTACTTACGAGGTATCCCATGTCTGAAACAAAACTCACTTAGCCTTACCCCTCCGGAAGCTGTGTTTCCGGGTTAATTCTGGTATCTGTCTCCAGCACATTTTGATCGCCAAATATTGAATTATATAGTCTATAGCCTCCGCTTAAATTATAGGCATCGAAGCCGTTTTGGGACAAAATTCTTGCAGCTATATATCCGCGAAGACCTACCCGACAGGTAACGTAAACAGGTTTGGTTTTGTCCAGCTCTGAAATGCGTGAGCGAATACTATCAATGGGCATATTAATAAATCCATCAATATGACCGTGTTCATATTCTGTCCGGGTGCGCGTGTCAATCAGAGTGACACTTCCGTCTCGGGGCAGCTTCTCCACATCATGCCAATGAAAACTCTTTACAATACCGGAAAGAAGGTTTTCAATAACATATCCGACCATATTAACGGGATCTTTTGCAGAGCCATAGGGTGGAGCATAGCAAAGATCAAGACGGGTTAAGTCAAGAGCAGTCATTCCTGCACGGATAGCTGTAGCTAAGACATCACAGCGTTTATCTACACCTTCCGAACCGACTATTTGTGCCCCCAGGATTCTGCCTGATTTCTTCTCAAAGATTGTCTTTATAGCCATATTTGATGCACCTGGGTAATAGCTTGCGTGGTTTACAGAAAAGGTGAAGGATTTGTCATAATCAAGCCCCAGTCGCTGTGCTGTTTTTTCATTTACTCCTGTGGATGCTACTGTTAAGTCGAAAACCTTTAAAATGCTTGAGCCTTGTGTTCCTGTGTATACGCTGTCAATGCCTATAATATTATCTGCAGCTATCCGCCCCTGCTTGTTTGCAGGTCCTGCAAGAGGAACTGAGACTTTCGCTCCTGTTACAATATCAGTGGTTTCTATAGCATCTCCCACGGCGTAAATATCGGGTTCACTTGTTTGCAAATGCTCACTAACGATAATGAAGCCACGCTCATTTAAAGAAATCCCAGCATCGTGAGCAATTTTAGTTTCGGGTCTCACTCCGACAGCCATAATCAGCATGTCGGCTTGAACAGAACCACTATCAAGCGTTATGTCTAATGCTTTTCCATTATCGGAGATTGAACGAACTCCATTTCCAAGAATAAGCGTAACACCTTTATCTTCAAGATGCCTGTGAACGTCACTTGCCATGTCATAGTCAATTTGGGCAATGACTTGGTTTGACATTTCGATTATAGTAACTGCAAGCCCTGCAGAATGCAGGTTTTCAGCCATCTCAACACCTATAAAGCCACCGCCGACCACCACAGCGCTTTTAGGTTTTTTAAAATCAATAAAATCTTTTATTCGATATGTGTCCGGGATATTTCTAAGAGTAAACACTTTGTTTGAATCTATCCCATTAATAGCAGGCTTAATCGGGGCGGCTCCCATTGAAAGAATAAGTTTGTCATAGGTTTCCTCGTAGCTTTTATTTGAAGCGTGGTCTCTAACAATCACTTTTTTAGCTTTTGGGTCAATTGAAACCACTTCGCTTTGAATCCGCACATCAACATTAAACCTTTCGTTAAAGCTTCTGGGAGTTTGAAGGGTGAGTGCAGATTTCTCTTTTATTACTCCGCCAATATAATAGGGGAGACCGCAGTTCGCAAAAGAAATGTAGTCGCCCTTTTCAAACATTATAATTTCTATATTCTCATCCAGACGCCTAAGTCTGGCTGCAGCGGTGGCGCCACCTGCCACGCCCCCGATAATTAGCACTTTCTGTTTTGTTGACATTTAAATCGAAACCTCCAATCAAGGTAAACAAATGAGTAAGGAAAAACCAAAAACCTTTCTCACATGTAACGCCCAATCATTTTCATAATTTCCGCTTTTGACTTTAAACCAACTGATGAACCAACAACTTTTCCGTTTTTTATTAAAGTTAGCGTTGGTATGCTCATTATCCTAAAATTCTGTGTCAGTTCCGGTTCTTCATCAATATTAACCTTACATATTTTTATATCAGATGCTTCGTGTGCAATCTCATCAATTATAGGAGATATCATCTTGCATGGACTGCACCAGCTTGCCCAAAAATCGATGAGTACTGTTTTTTCGGATTGCATTACTTCGTTTTCAAAATTTCTCTTTGTTACTTTTATCACTGACATATATAACAACACTCCTTTGTTTTAACTTGCTCATTATATATGCCCTTGTTCTTTTATATTGTAACTAAATCAAATGAAAAATTCAAAAAAAATTGAAAAATATATCTTGTGTTAAAAACGTATGCCGAACTATATAGCTCATGCAAATTAAACTTCGTTTCCGTTATTACACAGCTATATCTCAAATATAGAGGGTGCGAACAGTAGCATAGCGCAAATTTTTGAAAAGCTGACGCTTTCAATGATACATGATATAATTGTATAACAGGAATAATCGAAAAACACTATCAAATCTGATAACTGAGGTTTTAAACATGATTCTTAGCGCTTCACGAAGAACAGATATACCTGCTTATTTCTCTGAGTGGCTGATTAACAGGTTAAAAGCCGGATTTGCTTTAACACGCAACCCCATGAACCATGCTCAGGTCAGTAAGATACTATTGACTCACGATGTTGTTGATTGCATTGTCTTTTGGACAAAAGATCCGCAAAATATGATGGATAAGCTGGATACTCTGGATAAAATGGGCTATAAGTATTATTTTCAATTTTCAATAACACCTTATGACATTTCAATAGAAAGGGGATTGCGGGAAAAAGCGGAAATAATAAAAACTTTTTCAGACCTGAGTGATAGAATAGGAAAAGATAAGGTGGTATGGAGATACGACCCTGTTATATTAAACAATATTTTTGACATCTCATTTCACAGGGAACAATTTACATGGCTCTTAAGCAAGCTTCACAAGCATACCGGACAGTGCATTATCAGCTTTGTTGATATATATTCAAAATTAAAAACAAATATTTTAAGAATAATCAGTGATGATGAGATGATTGAATTGAGTAAGATTATCTCATCCGCCGCAGAAAATTACGGTGTTAAGGTGAAAGCCTGCTGTGAAAATTCATTTCTGTTTAATTACGGTATAGAGCAGGCCAGTTGTATTGACAAAAACCTTATAGAGAAAATTTGTGGTCAGAAACTTGATGTAAAAAAAGACAAAAATCAGCGCAGTTCCTGCGGTTGTTATGAAAGCGTTGACATAGGCGCATATAACACTTGTAAAAATGGTTGTGTTTATTGCTATGCAAATTATAGCCAGGATTCCGTAAACAATAATTGTAAAAATCATAATCCAGATGGTGAATTACTGATTGGACAAATCAACGATTATGATATAATTAGGGTTAGAAACGTAAAGACTTGCAAAAGCACGCAAACAGAGCTGTTTGAATAAATTTAATAAACTGCATGGAGTAACAGAAATACTACTCCCGTTGTAAGCGTGTCAATTGCCCGGGAGAAGAATATCTCACTGACAAAGTATCAGTATTACTACTCTTGTGGTAAATTAAAGGAGTTGTATCGTTATGGATTTTTTCGATGTCATTCAAAAAAGATTCAGTGTCCGCTCATATAAGAATGAACCTGTGGAACAGGAAAAGCTGAATAAGATTTTGGAAGCTGCCCAATCAGCTCCTATCGCCTGCAATCTGCGACCGTTTAAGATTATCGTTGCGAAAACCGAAGGCAAAAGAGAATTATTTGAAAAAATATATCACCGGTCCTGGTTTTCAGAGGCTCCTTATGTTATTGGAGTGTGTGCTGCTACAGACAAATGCTGGATCAGAAAGAATTGAAAATGTTTCATTCCGGATTGATAAAGACTGAAAGCTTAGGTTTTTTATTTGTTGAGCATGATATAGCCTTCCTCGCTGAAATATTCATATTGAAGCCCGCCCCATATAACCGACATTTTTAACCGTTCAATTTCTTCTTCACCCAGTTCCATTTTATAACCGCTATTACCATTGCATGCAACAACTTCCTTCTTATCTGAATCATAATATTGGACTCTTTGTTGATCCGTATCTCCCTTATCACCGGTTTTTATTCTATTCCCTTTCACCCAAACTTCCCTTTCCTGGGTTTGCTGATTTCTAAATAGAGTTACTTTGGAATAGAAATTGTCAAGATTTTTAGCCTTGTTCAATAAGTTTAAATATTTACCGCCTTTATCACCGTTCTTATTATTCGTTTCGGATGAAGAAGAATTTTCGTCATTTTTCAAAGTTCCCTCACTAACGGGATTATTTACATTCCCAATTGTGCCGGAATCCTTTTCCTGAGAGGCCGGTTTCTTTTTGCATGCTGTCAAAACTCCCATCATCAGCATAATTGTTAACATAATAACCATTACTTTTTTAAATGATTTCATTTTTTTCACTCCTCTTTAATATAACGTAGTGTCAAAAATTCTGAACGAATTTTGACCTAAACCATCTATTTAACTGGCTTTCACCAGTTATTTTTGTATCCCCCCCTGAAAATTGGAAAATATCCAGAGTTTATTTGTGATCATAACAGAGAACCGTCCGCAGGAGCATTCATTAAAATGTAGCAACCACTTTTATATTTTATTACGAATTCATCCGAATAGATAGACTGAATAATATTATAAATAGTAAGAAAAGTGTTATTTTAAAAAACAACATAATTATATAATTGGTTAAGTAATCGTTTTTCATGCTATTGATTTTCACGTATTTACGTGATACACTTATTAGTGTGGAGGTGATTTCGGTGAAAGAATATCAGAATATAACATTGTCTTTGCCAAAGGATTTACTGATAAAGGTAAAACATCTGGCCATAGATAAAAATACTTCAGTTTCCGGCCTTTTATCCAAAACACTTGAGGAACTGGTTAATAAGCAATACGCTTATGAAAAAGCAAAAAATCATCATTTGAGTATACTCGGCAAGACGGATTTAAACACAAAGGGTAGCATCACATGGAAAAGGGAAGATTTATATGATAGATAAATTCAATAAACAGTTTATAGATACCAATGTGTTGGTATATGCTCATGACATAACAGCAGGGAAAAAACATGTAACCGCAAAAAAACTGATAGAAGAACTGTGGAATAAACAAGATGGCTGCATTAGCACACAGATTCTCCAGGAGTTCTATGTTACAATAACAAAAAAAGTAAATAAGCCTGTTACCTCAGAGTTTGCATCCGGCATAATTGCTGATTTGGGCAACTGGGAACTGCATGTACCTGATGTTGATAGTATTATTGAAGCAATCAACATACAGCAACGTCATAATTTATCATTCTGGGACTCATTGATTATCTGCAGCGCAGCAAGCCTTAAATGTGATGTAATCTGGAGTGAGGATTTAAGCAACGGTCAGTACTATGAAGGCATATTATTATTAAACCCGTTTATATAGACTTAACAATATACACGCTTATACCCGGCGTGTATTTATATAAATTAGAATAAATGATCAATGATCGTATTTTCTTGAAATTGATGATGAATTTATAAAACAGTTCAGCATGAGTAAGTGATCGCTTGTTGCACCTCCCTTTGAATTATTTAATTTTCAAAAGGAAACACTATTCCATACACCCCAGTTATATGGATATTCCCAGTTGCCGTTTATTGAGCCGGAAACGCTGCTATATAAATGTGCAAACTCTATTTTGTTATCGCCTGTAAAACCAATGCATGTTCCCGTATTACTGAAGGATGCAGTCCGTCCTTTCATCCGGATGGTTCCTGTCGGCTGCAAATCAGTGTATGCGTTAAAAAAAGTCCCGTTAATGGCGGCGACGATTTCTGTTTCGCTATCTGAGAGCTGCTGAGCTATATTTGTAAAAGAATCCACCTGACCTACCTTACCCTTTGCAAGGGCAACCTCCGCACGATACATGGGATCTTTCATGTCAATCCATACAGCCTTTACATCTCTTATTCCGTTTCCTGTATCAACCTTTATGGTTTTGGACCATGCCTTTTCCTGTGCATTAGCAAGCTGCGGCGTGATGCTTAATAGTAATACCAATAAAATAAATACAATTGCCCGTTTCATATATATTCAACCCTTTCGATATTCGAAACTAACGCTTTGGCAGGTAAACTGCCCAGGGAATAATACTCATATTCCATTGATGCGCAGTATTTCTTACAGCTATATAATTTCACTGAATCACCGTGATATTTTTTATATGCAGCAATTACCTAATATATTTTATTATCCGTCCAACTCAATATATAGGCTGAATATGATTATAATTGGTAAGAAAAATGTTATATTCAGCTTTGCTGTGCTATAATATAAATATAATTCGCTTCCGTTATTACACAGCTATATCTCAAATATAGAGGGTACGAACAGTAGCATAGCGCAAATTTTTGAAGTGTATAATTCAATAGCATCTTCCATTTAAATTAAAAATATAATAGAATTAAGATAGAAGATATGATTTTATTAAATTTTATATAGGAGGTTAGGAACATGAAGATGATTATGGCTGTAATAAGCGATGAGGACAGCAACCCTGTTATAAGTGAATTGGCGAAGGCTGGCTTTGGAGTGACTCGGTTATGCTCAACAGGAGGCTTTTTAAGAGCAGGGAACACAACAATAATGATTGGAACCGACGAAAACAGGTTAGATGAAGCCATTGAAGTGTTAAGAAGCAAATGTAAAACAAGAAAAAAAGCTATGCCTAACCTGGAAATGTCCGGGGGAATGGGAGTTATGGGCTCAGCATTTCCTATGGAGGTCACAGTTGGCGGAGCCACATTGTTTGTTTTCAATGTTGAGAGGTTTGAAAAACTGTAAATTAAACAAATTACAGATGTAAATTGCTGATCGCTGATTAGTAATTCAACCATTCAATCATTTACCAATTTAACAATTTAACCATTTAACAATGAACCAATTAGTAAATTACCAATGTAAACATTTAACCAATACTTAACACCTCAAAACGGTTGAGGTGTTAGTTAAGACTCTAAATTAGCGAGTATAAAAGGACATTAAAAGGTGACAATCATGGAACAAGAGAATAAAGAAATCGGTCGGGAAAACGGGGCGCTTTCGATTACGGATTATGAAAAAAGCCGTCTTATGGCTGTGCTTGAGGGTATTTCAGCTCGAATTATTTTTGGTTTTACAACAGGTGCTTTCCTGACCGGATTTCTTAAGTACATGGGAGCAGAGGACAAGCTGTGCGGGCAAATTGCTGCAATTCCGGTTTTAGCAGGGGTTATACAATTTATCTCTCCCATTTTTTTAGAAAAGCTGAACAGACGAAAACCCCTGGTAACATGCTTGAATACATTGCATAGGCTACTGCTCGTTTTGATGGTGTTTATTCCATTATTGCCGCTTCCGATGACAGAACGTCTTTATTTGGTAGCGGCTATGTACTTGCTGTCGTACTTGCTCTTAAATATTGTAGCTCCTGCTTCCACAACTCTTATTATAAGCCTTGTACCCCAAGGAATGAGGGGAAAGTATTTTAGCACCAGAGAGATATATTTGATTTTTATATCCAGTGTTATGAATATTATGATGGGAAGAGTTGTTGACCATTTTGAAATGACGGGCAACGCCTATGGCGGGTACATTGTGATGTATGGAATAGCCTTTATGGCGATGATTATGAATCTTATTTCATTTTTAAAAATGAAGGAACCACCTCTGCCATCTTCACAAAAATTAAGTTTAAAAAAAATGTTTGTCATGCCCTTTAAAGAGCCCCGCTTTAAGAAAATAATTTTTTTGTTTTTAATTTGGGGTTTGTCGGTTAATTTTTCATCACCGTTTTTTTCTGTTTACATGGTATCGCAGCTGAGACTCAGCTACACATTTATTACAATATGCGGCTGTGTCAATGCAGTCAGCTATGTTACAGCGGTTCGAATGTGGGGTAGAATTGCCGATAAAAAATCCTTTACATATTCTGCAATGTTATCTATAGCCTTGCTTGGGCTTACACACTTTTTATGGTTCTTTGCAGGTAATGGCATTGCATTAACCGGGGCAATTGTTATTACCCTGCACATATTAAGTGGAATATCGTGGGGTGGGGTTAATATTTCACTGCTTAATATTCCGTATGAATATACCCCGGATGAGGGTCGGACAGTTTATCTTGGATTTAATGCCGCAATAAGCGGTCTTGTTGGCTTTTTATCCTCTATGCTTGCATCATGGATTGTAGGAGCAATGGATAAATACCGTGCGGACATGTTTGGGATGGAAATGACTCAATTCCAGATAATATTTGCCATATCCGGAGTTCTAATAATGGTTGCCGCACTCTATATACGTAATGTTATTTTAAAACCTGTAAAGCACAACAAATTGGAAAAATCCAGGTAACATAATATTAACAATGATAAATCAGAAGACCCCCACATCTAAACTACCTTATTCACTAAAGTGAACGTGTAGGTGGGGGATGAATGATTTTTAACATTTCAAAAAATTGTTTTTCTCAATGTATACGCCATTCTTTTTAAAAGATATGCTTTATTGAGATTCGCTTACCTTTACCTTTACCTTTACCTTTACCTTCGCTTGATTTGACTACATTGCTTTATTTTACACTACACTACACTACACTACACTACACTACACTACACTACACTACACTACAC
>ENA-UOOH01001458-UOOH01001458.1-fermentation-metagenome-genome-assembly--contig:-NODE-1458-length-23057-cov-12.129641_pt1 | contig 23057 bp, 16 predicted proteins | sample MGYA00245778_ERZ724025 | MGnify/ENA primary metagenome ERZ724025 (study PRJEB28704, sample SAMN03018313) | fermentation metagenome | biome: anthropogenic terrestrial biome; feature: soil... | reverse complement strand
TAGAGCGATAGCCTTCCAAGCTATAGGTGGCGGGTTCGAGCCCCGTCTTCCGCTCCAAACGTTTAAAGAGCGGGTTAGAGAAATCTAACTCGTTCTTAATGACGTTAATAAAACTAAGCCGTTGTAGCTCAGTGGTAGAGCACTTCCTTGGTAAGGAAGGGGTCACGAGTTCAAGTCTCGTCAATGGCTCTTTCTTTACAATGTATATGTAAAACTGTATAAAAAAGATAAATAAATTTAACAATTAATTAATACGTCAATTATTATGGCAAAAGAAAAATTCGACCGTTCCAAACCGCACGTTAATATCGGTACAATTGGACACGTTGACCACGGCAAAACAACTTTAACTGCTGCTATTACAACTGTATTAGCAGATAAAGGTTTGTCAGAAGTTAAGTCTTTTGATGCAATCGACTCAGCTCCTGAAGAAAAAGAAAGAGGGATTACAATTAATACTTCTCACGTAGAGTATCAAACAGCATCTCGTCACTACGCACACGTTGACTGTCCAGGTCACGCTGACTATGTTAAGAACATGGTTACTGGAGCAGCTCAAATGGATGGAGCTATCATTGTTGTAGCTGCAACTGATGGTCCAATGCCTCAAACTCGTGAACATATACTTTTAGCACGTCAAGTTGGTGTGCCTCGTTTAGTTGTATTTATGAATAAGGTTGACTTAGTTGATGACCCTGAGTTGTTAGACTTAGTTGAAATGGAAATTCGTGATTTATTAAGTTTCTATCAATTTGATGGTGACAATACACCGGTTATCCGAGGATCAGCTTTAGGTGGATTGAACAAAGAACCAGTATGGGTTGATAAAATTATGGAACTAATGGATTCTGTTGATACATGGATTCCACTTCCTCCAAGAGATGTTGATAAAGATTTCTTAATGCCAATTGAAGACGTGTTCTCAATTACTGGTCGTGGAACAGTTGCAACTGGTCGTATTGAAACAGGTGTTATTAACTCTGGAGACCCTGTTGAAATTATCGGTATGGGTGCTGAGAAATTAAAATCTACTGTTACTGGAGTTGAAATGTTCCGTAAGATATTAGATAGAGGAGAAGCTGGTGACAACACTGGTCTACTTCTTAGAGGTATTGATAAAGACGAAATTCGTCGTGGTATGGTTATTGCTAAACCAGGTTCAGTTAAGCCTCATAAGAAATTTAAAGCAGAGGTTTATATTTTGAAAAAAGAAGAAGGTGGTCGTCATACTCCTTTCCACAACAAATATCGTCCTCAATTCTATTTCAGAACAACTGACGTTACTGGTGAAATTACTCTTCCAGACGGAGTTGAAATGGTTATGCCAGGTGATAACTTAACAATAACTGTTAACTTGATTGCTGAAATTGCATTGAACATGAACCTTCGTTTTGCTATCCGTGAAGGTGGTAGAACAGTAGGTGCAGGTCAGGTTACTGAAATATTAGACTAAATAATATAGGTTACAGAATTTTTATTCTGTAACTTTTTAGGGGCATAGTTCAATGGCAGAATAGCGGTCTCCAAAACCGTTGATGGGAGTTCGAATCTCTCTGCCCCTGCAATTTAAAAATAAAAAATTGATGTCTAAGATAATTAATTACGTTAAAGACAGCTATGATGAGCTAATGCATAAGGTATCATGGCCAACAATGTCGGAATTGCAAAATAGTACTATTGTAGTATTTGTGGCTTCATTAATTATTGCCTTAATAATATTTATTATGGATATATTGTTTGGCGTTCACCCTACATTGTTTTGGAAAGGCTTACTTGGTTACTTATATAGCATGATGGGGTAATTCCTATTTTGCTTGTTTTATATATCTTGCTTCCCCTAGACGTTAAGTCATTGAGATATATAAAGACAATCGGTTATTTATTTTTAATGATTATATCAATTTCAATTATTTCAATTTTATGAGTGATCAAGCTAAGAAATGGTATGTTGTTAGAGCAATTGCTGGAAAGGAAAAAAAAGCTAAAGAATATATAGAAAATGAAATTTCCAGGCTTGCTTTGCAAGAGTTTGTTTCTCAAGTATTGATTCCAACTGAGAAAGTTTATTCTGTGCGTAATGGAAAAAGAATATCTAAGGATAGAAATCTTTTCCCTGGTTATGTATTGATTGAGGCTAACTTGGTAGGAGAAATAACTCATATTATTAAGAGTATTCCTAATATAATTAATTTCATTTCTGAGAAAAATGGTAGTCCTATTCCTCTTCAAGAGAGCGAGATTAATAGGATTCTTGGTAAAATGGATGATTTATATGGTCAATCTGAAGAGTTAACAGACCCTTTTATTATTGGAGAATCTGTGAAAATCGTCGATGGACCTTTTAGTAATTTCTCTGGTACAATTGAGGAAATAAATGATGAAAAGAGAAAATTGAAAGTTACGGTTAAAATATTTGGTCGTAAAACTCCAGTTGAACTTTCATTTATTCAAGTTGAAAAAGAATAATCGTTTATTTTAATTTTTAATAATCTTTAAGCACAGTCAAAAATGGCAAAAGAAGTTGCAGGATTAATTAAATTACAAATTAAAGGCGGAGCTGCAAATCCATCTCCACCAGTTGGTCCAGCTTTAGGAGCAAAGGGTGTTAACATTATGGAGTTTTGCAAACAGTTTAATGCACGTACTCAGGAACAAGCTGGAAAGATTGTTCCGGTAATCATAACTGTTTATGCTGACAAGTCGTTTGATTTCGTAATTAAAACCCCACCTGTAGCAGTTCAATTAAAAGAAACTACAAAACTTAAATCTGGTTCTGCTGAACCAAATAGAGTTAAAGTAGCTTCTGTTACATTAGATCAAGTTAAAGCTATTGCTGAAGCAAAAATGGTTGACCTAAATTGCTTTACATTAGATTCAGCTATTTCTATAGTAAAAGGAACTGCAAGAAGTATGGGTATAACAGTTAAAGAATAAATCTTTAACAAGTATAAATTTAGAATTTTTCACAACAAATGGCAAAACATTCGAAAAAACAAAAAGAGGCTTTAGCTAAACACGATTTAACTAAACTTTACTCTCTTGACGAAGCTGTGAAAATTGTTAAAGACATTACTTACACTAAATTTGATTCATCGATTGATATTGATGTTCGCTTAGGAGTTGACCCTCGTAAGGCAAATCAAATGGTTAGAGGTATTGTTACTTTACCACATGGAACAGGTAAAACAAAAAGAGTATTAGTACTTTGTACTCCTGATAAGGAAGAAGAAGCTAAGGCAGCCGGAGCTGATTTTTTTGGATTAGATGAATATCTAGAAAAAATTAAAGGCGGTTGGACGGATATCGATGTAATTATAACAATGCCAAGTGTAATGCCTAAAATAGGAGCTTTAGGAAAAATATTAGGTCCTCGTGGCTTAATGCCTAATCCAAAAACAGGTACAGTTACAATGGATGTCGGTAAGGCTGTTCAAGAAGTAAAAGCAGGTAAAATTGATTTTAAAGTTGATAAATATGGTATAATTCATACAGGAGTTGCTCGTATTTCTTTTGAAAATGAAAAGATTTGTGATAACGCTAATGAAGTATTATCCACTATTTTAAAACTTAAACCAACTGCTGCAAAGGGAACATACGTGAAAAGTGTTACACTTTCATCAACTATGAGTCCTGGAGTAAAAATTGATCCAAAATCCATAAGTAAGTAAATCTTCACAAGTAAACTTTTGAAATATGATAAAAGAAGATAAAGGAAAGTTAATCGAATCTATTGGAGAGGAATTATCCAATTATCCTTATTTATATTTAGTTGATGTTGCAGGATTAAATTCTGTTGACACAGCAAGATTAAGAAGGATGTGCTTCCGTAGAGAGGTTAAGCTTATGACAGTTAAGAACACATTGCTAAGAAAAGCAATGGAAAAATCTGGGATAGATTATTCTGAAATTTTCCCAGCTCTTCAAGGTTCTACTTCGATCATGCTTTCAAACGTCAACAATTTACCTGCAAAGTTAATAAAGGAGTTTAGAACTACAAATCCTAAACCTGTATTAAAAGCTGCATATGTAGAATCATTCTATTTAGGAGATTCAAATTTAGATGTATTGATTAATATCAAATCTAAGGTTGAACTTATTGCTGACATCATTGCAGCATTACAATCTCCTGTAAAGAATGTTATTGGAGCATTGCAGTCCGGAGGAGGAACAATTGCTGGTGTGTTAAAAACATTATCGGAAAAAACAGAAAAATAATAGTATTGTTAAACATTTAATAAAGAAAATAAAATGGCAGATTTAAAAGCGTTTGCAGAACAATTAGTTAATTTAACAGTTAAAGAAGTAAAAGAATTAGCTGATATCTTAAAAGAAGAATATGGAATTGAACCAGCAGCAGCAGCAGTAGCAGTAGCAGCAGGTCCAGCAGCAGCAGGTCCAGCAGCAGAAGAAAAAACAGCATTTGATGTTGTACTTGTTGAAGCTGGTGCATCAAAATTAAACGTTGTAAAATTAGTTAAAGATCTTTGTAGTCTTGGATTAAAAGAAGCAAAAGAATTAGTTGATGCAGCTCCAAAGCCTTTGAAAGAAGGAGTTTCTAAAGACGAAGCTGAGGCTTTAAAAGCACAATTAGAAGAAGCTGGTGCAAAAGTTGAAGTAAAATAAGACATTTCACCTCAATATCAATATAGGAATAGGGTATTCTAATCAATGAATACCTATTCCTTATTTGTGTTTGTAATAGTATCTTATTTTTTAACTAATTAATTTTTAAACCTTGGCACACAATAAATCTAATAATATAGTAAGTTTTGCTTCAGTAAAACATTTTGATTATCCTGACTTTTTGGATATTCAATTAAAGTCGTTTCAAGATTTTTTCCAACTTGAGACAAACTCTGAAAATAGGGTTAATGAAGGATTGTATAAAGTATTTTCAGAGAATTTTCCAATTTCAGATGCCAGAAATAATTTCGTACTGGAATTTTTGGATTATTTTATTGATCCACCAAGATATTCAATTGAAGAATGCTTGGAAAGAGGTCTTACATTTAGCATCCCTTTAAAAGCGAAATTAAAATTATTTTGTACCGATCCTGAGCATGAGGATTTTGAAACAATAATACAAGATGTGTATTTAGGAATGATTCCTTATATGACACCTCGAGGTACCTTTATCATTAATGGTGCTGAAAGAGTTGTTGTTTCACAATTACATCGTTCTCCAGGAGTATTTTTTGGAACAAGTAATCACGCTAATGGAATGCAACTTTATTCTGCAAGAATAATTCCTTTCAAAGGCTCATGGATGGAGTTTACAACTGACATTAATAATGTCATGTATGCTTACATTGATAGGAAGAAAAAGCTTCCAATCACAACTCTATTGAGAGCAATCGGATACGAGACAGATAAAGATATTTTAGAGATATTTAATCTTGCTGAAGAAGTTAAAGTAAATAAAACTTCCTTAAAGAAAGTCATTGGAAGAAGACTTGCAGCAAGGGTAGTACGAGCATGGATAGAAGATTTTGTTGATGAAGATACAGGAGAAGTTGTTTCTATTGAACGTACAGAAGTAATTATTGATAGAGAAACTGAATTAATTGAAGAACATGTTGAAGACATAATTCAATCAGGGGTTCAAACAATTTTACTACATACTGATGATTCTCTTTCAAGCGATTATTCAATAATTTTTAATACACTTCAAAAGGATACGGCTAACAATGCCAAGGAAGCAGTAGAATTTATATATAGACAATTAAGAAGTGCTGAACCACCAGATGAAGAAACAGCAAGAGGAATAATTGAGAAGTTGTTTTTCTCAGATAAAAGATATGATTTAGGTGATGTTGGACGATACAGAATTAATACTAAATTAAATCTTAAAGTTCCAGAAGATGTACATATATTAACAAAAGAGGATATTATTTCAATTATTAGATATTTAATTGAATTGATAAACTCTAAGACTGATGTTGATGATATTGACCACCTAAGCAACAGAAGAATTAGAACTGTTGGTGAACAGCTTTATGCTCAATTTGGAGTTGGTTTAGCTCGTATGGCTAGAACCATTCGAGAAAGAATGAATGTTAGAGACAATGAAGTTTTTACTCCTACTGACTTGATTAATGCAAAAACACTATCATCAGTTATCAACTCATTCTTTGGAACAAACCAATTGTCTCAATTTATGGACCAAACTAACCCACTTGCAGAGCTTACTCACAAAAGACGTATTTCTGCACTTGGACCTGGAGGACTATCAAGAGAACGCGCTGGATTTGAAGTTCGTGACGTTCACTATACTCATTACGGAAGATTATGTACTATTGAAACACCAGAAGGACCAAATATTGGTTTGATTTCATCTTTATGTGTGTTTGCTAAAATCAACTCCTTAGGATTTATTGAAACACCATATTATAAGGTACAAAATAGTAAGGTCTTATCTGATGAAAATCCAATATATTTAAGTGCTGAAGAAGAAGAAGATATGGTAGTTGCACAAGCAACATCCTCAATCTCTAAGGATGGTAAGCTTGTTGGCAATAGAATCAAAACCAGAAAAATGGCAGATTTCCCAATTGTTGAATCTGACCAAGTAGATTTGATGGACGTTGCATCAAACCAAATCGCATCAATTGCTGCATCTCTTATTCCATTCCTTGAACATGACGATGCCAACCGTGCATTAATGGGATCTAATATGATGCGTCAAGCTGTGCCTCTATTAAATCCAGAAATACCAATTGTAGGAACAGGAATTGAATCATACGTTGCACGCGACTCAAGAGTTTTGTTGATTTCAGAAGGAGATGGAGTTGTTGAATATGTTGACGCAGAGAAAATAACTATAAGATATAATAGAGACGAAAAAGATAGAAAGGTTAGTTTTGATGATGATGAAAAGACATATTTCTTTACAAAGTTCCAAAGAACAAACCAAAGTACTTCTATAAATCTTCGTCCTATAGTTAGAAAAGGTGATAAAGTTAAAAAGGGACAAGTGCTTTCTGAAGGATATGCAACTAAGAACGGCTCTTTAGCTTTAGGAAGAAACCTTCAAGTTGCATTTATGCCATGGAAAGGATATAATTATGAGGATGCTATTGTTATTTCTGAAAAAGTAGTTAAAGAAGATATTTTCACCTCGGTGCATGTTGAAGAATTTATCACAGAAGTTCGTGAAACAAAGCGAGGATTAGAAGAATTAACAAAAGATATTCCTAATGTAAGCTTAGAAACTACAAAAGACCTTGACGAGAAAGGTATGATTCGTATTGGTGCTTATGTGAAGGAAGGAGATATTTTGGTAGGAAAGATTACACCAAAGGGAGAGTCAGACCCAACACCTGAAGAAAAACTTCTTAGAGCAATTTTTGGAGATAAGGCAGGTGATGTTAAGGATGCTTCAATGAAGGTTCCACCATCAATTAGTGGAGTTGTTATCGATAAAAAGCTTTTCACAAGAATTCTAAAAGATAAAAAATCAAGATCTAAGGATAAGGATATAATAAGAGAACTCAAAGAGAAGAATGACAAAGAGTTATCTGATTTAAAGAATAAATTGGTTGATAAATTATTTGTTATTTTGAGTGGAAAGGTATCACAAGGAGTATATTCTGCATTTAATGAGGAGTTAATTCCTAAGAAAGCTAAGTTCAATCAAAAGATGTTATTAGCTGTTGACTATAATAACATTAATCCAAATAAATGGACAACTGATAAGGAAACAAATAGTTTGATTAAAACCTTATTGAACAACTATAATATAAGATATAGAGAAATTCAAGGAGTTTTTGCTAGACAACAATTTGTAACTGCAATTGGAGATGATTTGCCTTCAGGAATTGTCCAAATGGCTAAAATATATATTGCCAAGAAGAGAAAATTAAAAGTAGGAGATAAGATGGCAGGACGACATGGTAATAAGGGTATTGTTGCTAAGATTGTTCGTGAAGAAGATATGCCATTCTTAAAAAATGGAAAACCAGTTGATATTGTTTTAAATCCACTTGGTGTACCATCTCGTATGAACTTAGGACAAATTTTTGAAACAGTTTTAGGCTGGGCAGGTAAGGAATTAGGTCTTACTTTCCAAACTCCAATCTTTGACGGTGCAACCTTAGATCAAGTAAATGAATACATGAGAAAAGCAGGGTTGCCTGAGAATGGAAAATGTTATCTTTATGATGGAGAAACTGGAGAGAGATTCGATCAACCTGCAACAGTAGGTTATATCTACATGCTAAAACTTCATCATATGATTGATGATAAGATGCATGCACGTTCAATTGGACCATACTCATTAATTACTCAACAACCACTTGGAGGTAAAGCACAATTCGGAGGTCAGCGTTTTGGAGAAATGGAAGTTTGGGCTTTAGAAGCATTTGGTGCCTCTAACATACTTCAAGAAATTTTAACAGTAAAGTCCGATGACGTTATTGGAAGAGCAAAGGCTTATGAAGCTATTGTTAAGGGTGATAATATGCCAACACCTGGAATCCCTGAATCATTTAATGTTTTAATACATGAACTTAGGGGATTAGGTTTGGAAATTACATTTGATAATAGTGAAAATAACTAATCAAAAATTAGTTCAATAAATCATCAAGTAGCATTAAGTAAAATGGCAATAAAAAAAGAAAGTTTAATAAATAGTAATTTTAATTCGATGACAATCAGTTTGGCATCACCAGAATCAATTCTTGAACGCTCAAGAGGAGAGGTGCTTAAACCAGAGACCATCAATTATAGAACATACAAACCAGAAAGAGACGGACTTTTCTGTGAAAGAATATTTGGACCAATTAAGGATTGGGAATGTCATTGTGGTAAATACAAGAGAATTCGCTATAAAGGAATTATTTGTGACAGATGTGGTGTTGAGGTAACTGAAAAGAAGGTTCGTAGAGAAAGAATGGGACACATTCAATTAGTTGTACCTGTTGCACATATTTGGTTTTTCCGTTCACTCCCTAACAAAATTGGTTCATTGCTTGGTCTTAAAACAAAGGAATTAGAGCAAGTAATTTACTATGAGAAATATATTGTTGTAAATCCAGGACAGATAGAAATTGAAGGAATTAAAAAAGGAGTGCTTTTAGATGAAAATCAGTATTTTGAATGTCTTGAATCTTTACCTGCAGAAAATCAACTATTAGATGATGAGGACCCAAATAAGTTCATTGCAAAGATGGGTGCTGAAGCATTAATAGTTCTTCTAAAAGAATTGGATTTAGATACTTTATCATATGATTTAAGAGATACTGCTAATAAAGAAACATCTCAACAAAGAAAACAAGATGCTTTGAAGAGATTGAATGTTGTTGAAGCTTTTCGTGATGCAACCAATAGGATTGAAAATCGCCCAGAATGGATGATTGTTCAAGTTGTGCCTGTTATTCCACCAGAACTACGTCCTTTGGTTCCACTTGATGGAGGTCGCTTTGCTACCTCAGACTTAAATGACTTATACAGAAGAGTTATCATAAGAAACAATCGTTTAAAAAGATTGATTGAGATTAAGGCTCCTGATGTAATTATGCGTAATGAAAAACGTATGTTGCAAGAAGCTGTTGACTCATTATTTGATAATTCAAGAAAAGTTAGTTCTGTAAAATCAGATTCTAATAGAGCATTAAAATCTCTATCAGATAGTTTAAAAGGAAAACAAGGACGTTTCCGTCAAAACTTATTAGGAAAACGTGTTGACTATTCAGGTCGTTCTGTTATTGTTGTAGGTCCTGACTTACAACTACACGAATGTGGATTGCCAAAGGATATGGCTTCTGAATTGTTCAAACCTTTTATCATTAGAAAAATACTTGAAAGAGGAATTGTAAAGACAGTAAAATCAGCTAAGAAAATTGTTGACAGAAGAGATCCTGTTGTTTGGGAAATATTAGAAAGTATATTAAAGGGACATCCTGTTCTTTTAAATCGTGCTCCAACCCTTCACCGTTTAGGTATTCAGGCTTTCCAACCACGATTGGTTGAGGGTAAGGCAATTCGTCTTCATCCACTTGTTTGTGCTGCTTTCAACGCTGACTTTGATGGAGACCAAATGGCGGTTCACGTTCCTCTTGGAAATGCTGCAATTTTGGAAGCTCAACTTCTAATGTTAGCCTCTCATAATATTCTAAATCCTGCAAATGGAGCTCCTATAACCGTTCCATCTCAAGATATGGTTCTTGGTCTATATTATATGACCAAGGGAAGAGTTTCGGATTCTGAAAGGAAGATGAAGGGAGAAGGAAAACTTTTCTATTCTCCAGAAGAGGTTCAAATAGCATATAATGAAGGTGCAGTTGATTTACATGCCAACATTAAGCTAAGAAGAACCTTTACTAAGAATGGAGAGCAAAAAACTGAGAGAATAGAAACAACTGTAGGTAGAGTTCTATTCAATATGGTTATTCCTGAAGAGTATGGATATGTTAATCAAGTATTGAAGAAAACAATACTTAGAGATATTCTTGGAGATATTTTAAAGGTTTGTGGAACAAAAGAAACAGCTCATTTCCTCGATAATATTAAGAACTTAGGTTATAAAATGGCATTTAAGGGAGGACTTTCTTTCAACTTGGGTGATGTTATCATTCCTGAAGAAAAGGCAATCCTTATTGATAAGGCTAATAAGGAAGTTGATGATGTTGTTCTTAACTACCAAATGGGTCTTATCACAAACAATGAAAGATATAATCAGATTATTGATGTTTGGACAAATACCAATAGGGATTTAACAAATGTCGTAATGAAAGAGGTTGCAAAGGATAGACAAGGATTTAATCCTGTTTATATGATGCTTGACTCTGGAGCTCGTGGTTCTAAAGAACAAATTCGTCAGCTCTCTGGTATGCGTGGACTTATGGCTAAACCTCAAAAGTCTGGAGCAACAGGCGCTGAAATTATTGAGAATCCAATTGTATCAAACTTTAAGGAAGGCCTAAGTGTATTGGAATATTTTATTTCAACTCACGGTGCTCGTAAGGGTTTGGCCGATACAGCTTTGAAAACTGCCGACGCAGGTTATTTAACTCGTCGTTTGGTTGATGTTGCTCAAGATGTTATTATTTCTGATGAGGACTGTGGTACTCTAAGAGGTATTCCAACAACTGCTCTTAAGAAAAACGAAGAAATTGTTCAAACCCTTTACGATAGAATTTTAGGTAGAGTAACTCTTCATGATGTTGTCCATCCTCAAACAGCAAAAGTAATTGCTCATGCTGGAGAAGAGCTGACTGAAGAAATTTGTAAGGAAATAGAAGAATCACCAATTGAAGAAGTTGAAATCCGTTCCGTTTTGACATGCGAATCCAAGCATGGAGTTTGTGCAAAATGTTATGGTCGTAACTTAGCCTATGGTAGAATGGTTCAAAAGGGAGAAGCTGTTGGAGTTATCGCAGCACAATCAATCGGAGAACCAGGAACTCAGCTTACTCTTCGTACGTTCCACGTTGGGGGGGTTGCAGGAGGTAATATTGGAACAAGCTCCAAGATTATTGCAAAATATGACGGTTTATTAATTATTGATGAGTTACGTTCTGTTGACTACAAGTCTCAAGATAAAGAAGACTCTCAAATTGTTATTGGACGTTCTGCAGAATATAGAATTATTGACGAAAATACTGATGCTATCTTAGCTTCAGGATATATCCCTTATGGAGCAAAACTATATTATAGCAGCAAAACTCACGTTAAGAAAGGCGATTTAATTGTTGAATGGGATCCATATAACGCTGTTATAATCACTGAAGCAGCTGGAAAGATTTCATTCGAAAGTATAGTTGAAGGTATTACCTTTAGGGTTGAATCCGATGACCAAACCGGTCTTCAAGATAAGGTTATCATCGAATCACGCCAAAAAGCTAAGAACCCAGCAATCAATATTGTTAATTCAACTGGAGAAATTCTAAAGAGTTATGATATTCCTGTTGGAGCTCACTTAATGGTTGAAGATGGACAGAAGATTAAAGCCGGAGATAGCTTGGTAAAAATCCCTCGTTCATTTGGAAAAGCAGGAGATATCACTGGAGGTCTTCCAAGAGTTACCGAATTGTTTGAGGCAAGAAACCCATCAGACCCTGCAGTTGTTGCAGAAATTGATGGTGTTGTTTCATTCAACAAGAAACTTAAGAGAGGTAATCGTGAAATTGTTATCACAAGCAAAACAGGAGAAACACGTAATTATCTTGTTTCTACTTCAAAGCAAATTCTTGCACAAGAAAATGACTTTGTTAAGGCAGGAGCACCTCTTTGCGAAGGAGCAATCACCCCAGCAGATATTCTTGCCGTAAAAGGACCAATGAGAGTTCAAGAATATATTGTTAATGAAGTTCAGGAAGTTTATCGTTTGCAAGGTGTTAAAATCAATGACAAGCATTTCGAAGTAATTGTACGTCAAATGATGCGTAAGGTTGAGATTGATGATCCAGGCGATACAAATTTCCTTGAAGGAGAAGTTGTTAATAAGATTGAGTTCAATGAGCAAAACGACAGTATATTCGGAATGAAGGTTATTGAAGACCAAGGCGAAAGTGAACTGTATGTTAATGGACAAATCATAAGTGCAAGAAAACTTAGAGATGAAAATTCTACTCTAAAACGTAAGGATAAAGCACAGATAGTTGCCAGAGATGCTCAACCAGCAACAGCTCGCCAAATACTTCAAGGTATTACAAAAGCATCACTCCAAACCAAGAGTTACTTGTCAGCAGCATCTTTCCAAGAAACAACAAAAGTTCTTACAGATGCAGCAATCAATGCTAAGCAAGACGACCTATTGGGCTTGAAAGAAAACGTTTTAGTAGGACATTTGATTCCAGCAGGAACAGGTTTGAAAGAATATAGAAATGCTTTCGTTGCCAACAAACAACAATTGGAAGAACTAATTGCGCAAAATGCCCCTTCAAAAAGAGGTAGAAAAGCAAAAGAAGAATAGATAATAAATTAACTGAAATGGAAAATAAAGAACAAAAAATGGACATCGAATTACCTGTTGAAGTAGCACCAGGAATTTACACTAACCTACAACTAATAACTCATTCCTCAACCGAGTTTATTATTGATTTCATTCAAGTTTTGCCAGGCGTTCCAAAAGCTCAAGTTCGCTCTCGTGCAATTCTTTCTCCTCAACATGCAAAAAGATTTCTTTATGCATTGAAAGAGAATATTGATAAGTACGAACAACAAAATGGAGTAATTACAGAACCTGATCAAGCTATTCCATATCAAATGAATCCAATGGGAAAAGCATAAGAAACTTTAACCATAAATAATAGATAGAGCGTAATTGAATTTTCAATTACGCTCTTTTTTTGTTTAGTCGTTTAGTTGTTTAGTTGTTTAGTTGTTTAGTTGTTGTTTCGTTTGGTTGTTGTTTTGTTTATTTGTTTAAGGAGCTTAATGTCCTTAAAGTCCTTAAAGCCGTTTTCTAATCATGAAATTTATTTTTCTAACTACGTATTCTATAGAAATATTTATTCATAGAGTGTTGAAATATTCAAGATAATTTCGTATATTTGCAGATGTAAACCATTCATTAGGTTTATTTAGGACTATTTATCCTAAATTCAATTTCTGGAGAACAAGCTCCAATTCCTAAAATATATTAAAAAAAAAGATGCACATCTTTTATAGTGAAAGATGTGCATCTTTTGGTATGAAAGATGTGCATCTTTGGGGTAAAAAGTCCTTGATTAAAAAGTTTTTTATAAGGAGTTAGTAAAAATATTCGCTGATTACGAAGAATTATCTCCTATATAAATTTACTTATATAAAGGTTTATTTTTTCATTCTTCCGTTGTGCGGGATTTCCGACTCCCGCACTCTTACAGAAACAAAATTTCACCTTTCACAAAGGACACAAAGGACTTTAAAGACTCTAATGTCCTTAAGCTCTTTAAACTCCTTAAACTCTGTAACAATTAATAAGATTCCCCTAAATGGTAAAAGGTTTGTAAAAAACATATCCATTTAAAAAATAAAGTCGAAAAGAATAAACAATATATAAAAATATTTTTCTACCTTTGAACATTGAAAAGAAATAAAAAGTTAGTAATGAATAAGTATCGGATTGAAAATCCTAATAATAAAGACGTGCGGGAGTGCAAATCCCGCACGACGGGATTGTAATGTATCAGATTTGTAGTTGTTAATGTAAGTCGTTGAAAACATAAATATCTAAAATAATATATGAATAGTAATCGGATTACAAATCCTAATAATAAAATAATTATGAGTAAATTTTTTTTACTATTTATCTTATCATTAATAATCACTTCATGTAGTAATTATGGTAAGTCTATAGAGGAGGCAAATAAAACAAATAAATTAGATGAAATTAATAACTCCTCCTTAGAAGAGAAAATTAATAAATCAGATAATATTGTTGATAGTAGATTACTTGGCATATGGAAAATACCAGGTGAGGAAAATTCAGTTTTTGAAATAATAAAGGATTCTATTTACTATACCGACTTTGGAAAAACGTTTTTTTATAAACTTAAAAATGATTCTATTGTCATATATTATGATGGATTTATTGATTCAAGTATCTATGATGTATATGATGATATTTTAATATTTAAAGGAGCAAAAAAAATTGATACTTTTGAAAGATTCATTAATTGAGGTAGTGTCTTAGATTTGGAGTTGATTATATAATTCGTTGAAAACATTTAGAATAAGATAATTAGATATGAAAAGGAATTTGTTGTTTTGTTTTTTGCTTATAAGTAGTTTTGCTTTTAGTTCTAATTTAACAAATAAGGACACAATACCAGATAAACTAATAACTAAGATTAATGGAGGATATTTATTTCAATATTACACGTCAGTAAAACAAACACGTGATGAAGAACGATATTTTCCAATGTTTTTTAAAATGATTTTTCCAAAGTCATATAAGAGTTTCTGTATTTTCCCAGAACAACATTTCTTTATTAAATTCAAAAGCAAACAATATATTGTTATTTATTATGACTATCACGACTATCTTGATACAGTTTCTCAGAATATTGATACTGCGTATTTGGTTAATAAATCTGTTATTGATAGTATTTTTGAAAGCTTTGCCAGTCATGAGATGAGAGAATATGTTAGAAAAGAGATTAGATTAAGAGACGATAGATATAATAAAATAGTCAGAAGAAAAGGAGTAACTTTTTTATTGTGTAATATAAAAGAAGAAGAGTTAAATACATTTGAAAAAAGTATAGACTCTTTTAATATTATTAGACCTTATAGAATAGACAAGAGGTTATAAAATTATAATGTATTAGATTTGTGAAGTGTGTCAGATAGGAGTGATTTAAGTTTTGTTATTTCAAATTGAAAAACATCAATCCTTTATAAGTAAGCCCTCATATTACTCCAAGTAAACAGGCGTTATGAAAAAGTGAGAAAGGCGTATCGTTGGTCCGAAATGGGCGTAATGGTGGTTCGATATCGGCGTCTTGGAGGTAGCGTGACGCCCGTAACGCATATTCCGTTATGGGCATAACGCATACCCCAAGACGGGCATAACGCAGGGTGCGTTACGGGCGTCACGCTTTTGTAATATTGCCGATATGTAGTTTCTATGTTTTCGTCTTGCGGGATATGTTATCCCACACTATATTATTATAAGGATTTCCTAATCCGTAAAGCATTCCTATTAAATAATAAATTGTATATTTGCAACAAATAAATCATAATGAATAAGTATCGGATTGAAAATCCTAATAATAAAGACGTGCGGGAGTGCAAATCCCGCACGTCTGAGTAATTGCAAATCCCGCACGACGGAAATAATCTCATTATTTATTACAAATTGAATGTCAGATTTGGGGTTAAAGTTATGTTTTTTTGAGAGATATTGAATTTAATTTAATCTAAGATTTATATATTGAGGGTTTTTTAAGTGCTGGTCTGTATTTTTAGGGGGGTGTTCTGAAAAAAGTGTATTAATATTTGAAAATACTCTTTAAAAATAGGGGTACGATATTTGAAAAATAGTATTTTTGCAAAATAAACCCCGTAATTTTATACCTATATGTCAAAAATGCGTTTTTTTGCACTTAAAGAGCTTATGAATCGTAAGCCTATTGATGTTAATTTACCTTCTAAAAACCTTTCTGATTATTATTCTTCTTTGGTTTTTGATAAGAAAACTATGCAGGAGTATTTGCCTAAAGAGGCTTATACGGCTGTTGTTGAAGCATCGGAAAATGGTAAACCTATTTCGAGAGATAAGGCCGATTTAATTGCTAATGCAATGAGGAATTGGGCTAAGGGCTTTGGTGTAACTCACTATACTCATTGGTTTCAGCCCTTAACTGATGGTACTGCTGAGAAGCATGATGGCTTTATAGATTTTAGTAGTCAGGGAGATGTTATTGAAAGGTTTTCAGGGAAGTTGTTAGTGCAACAGGAACCTGATGCTTCTTCTTTTCCTAATGGTGGAATAAGAAATACTTTTGAGGCACGAGGATATACTGCTTGGGATGTTTCTTCTCCTGCCTTTATTGTGGATGAAACGCTTTGTATCCCAACAATTTTTGTCTCCTATACTGGTGATGCTCTTGACTACAAAACTCCTCTTTTGAAAGCTCTGAATGCTGTTGATAAGGCGGCTACTGATGTTGCAAGGTTGTTTGATAAGAATATTAATAAGATTTCTGTTAATTTGGGGTGGGAGCAAGAATATTTTTTGGTTGATAGTGCTTTGTATAATGCAAGACCTGATCTTTGTTTGACAGGAAGAACACTTATGGGGCATTCTTCTGCAAAGGATCAACAATTGGATGACCATTATTTTGGTTCAATACCTCAAAGGGTAATATGTTTTATGAAGGATTTGGAAATTGAATGTCATAAACTTGGTATTCCTATCAAAACCTGTCATAATGAGGTTGCTCCCAATCAATTTGAATTAGCTCCAATCTTTGAAGATGCTAACTTATCAAACGATCATAATCAATTGGTGATGGATTTGATGAAAAGGATTGCCAATAAACATAATTTTAATGTTCTTTTCCACGAAAAACCTTTTAGTGGGATTAATGGCTCAGGAAAACATAATAACTGGTCTTTGCAAACAGATACTGGAGTAAATCTTTTTGCACCAGGAAAGAACCCAAAAGCAAATATGCTGTTTCTTACTTTTATTGTCAATACTGTAATGATGGTGTATAAGAATCAAGATATTTTAAGGGCTTCAATAGTTAGTGCATCCAATTCCTATAGATTGGGAGCAAATGAGGCTCCTCCATTAATTCTTTCAGTTTTCTTGGGAAAATACTTAACCAATATGTTGGATTCTTTGGAAAAGAAGGTTGGAGAAAAGAAAATGACAGCAGAGCAAAAGACAGCTTTAAAGTTAGGTATTGGACGTATTCCAGAAATCTTATTGGATAATACTGATAGGAATAGAACATCGCCTTTTGCATTTACAGGTAATAGATTTGAGTTTCGAGCAGCAGGCTCTTCTTCCAATTGTGCTGCTCCAATGATTGCAATTAATGCTGCTATGGCTCATCAATTAAATCAATTTAAGAAGGATGTAGATTTGTTGATGGATAAGGGAGTTGGTAAGGATGAAGCAATTTTTAAGGTGCTTAAGAAAATGATAAAGGAATCCAAGCCAATTTGTTTTGAAGGAGATGGATATTCTGATAATTGGGCAAAAGAAGCTTTGAAAAGAGGTTTAACAAATATTGAATCTGTTCCAGATGCATTACTAATGTATGAATCAGAATCAGCTAAAGAAGTTTTTGTTGGAGAAGGAGTTTTTAATGAAACAGAGTTAAAGAGTAGGGTTGAGGTAGAGCTTGAGAAATTTGTGAAGAAAATACAGATTGAAAGTAGAGTCTTGGGAGATTTGACCATTAATCATATAGTGCCTATTGCAGTTACTTATCAAAATCGTTTGCTTGAAAACCTAATTGGGCTAAAACAAATATTTGATAAGGAAGAATATGAAGAATTGTCCTTTGCCAGAAAGCAATTGGTTAAAGAAATATCTAAATATGTTTCAGAGATAAAATTGCAGGTAAAGGAAATGACCAATGAAAGGAAAATTGCCAATAGGATAACTAATATGCAAGAAAAAGCTTTTGCTTATTCCAATAATGTAAAGCCATATTTAGAAACAATAAGAGAATGTGTTGATAATTTGGAGATGGAAGTAGATAATGAAATATGGCCATTGCCAAAATATAGAGAATTATTGTTTGCAAAATAATTTCTAATTTTCATATTGTTTTTGCTAATTTAATTGGGTTTTTCTTATAAGTAGTCTGACAATTAGAGACAGAGTTTTTTATTTTTTATTTTTTTATCTAATTGTTTGAGCATTTGAGAAATATAATATATCTTTGCAAATTGAAATTCAAGCTATAATTTCATTATTTGGTAGAGAACAAATTCGTTACAAATCAAAATAAGGAGAATAATTAATATGACTAAAATCAAATCGTTAGCTGACTTAAAAGCTATGAAGCAAAGCGTTCAAGAAAAAATTGATACGCGTGCTAAGGGAACAGCCGAAGGCTTAGTACAGGTTAAGGTTGCAATGGCTACTTGTGGTATTGCAGCAGGAGCAAAAAAAGTTATGGACTATATGATGTCTGAAACTGAAAAAAGAGGAATGGATGTTGTCTTTACTCAAACTGGTTGTATGGGATATTGCCACGCTGAACCAACAATTGAAGTAACTCTACCAGGTAATGAGCCAATAGTTTTTGGCTATGTAGACCTAAAAAAAGCTGATGAAATCATCGATAAATATATTAAAGATGGTGAATTAGTAGAAGGAATTATTCCTGTAAACTACGAAAAAATTAATAATTAATACCTAACAAATTTATTCAACTTTTAGGAGGAAAAATATATGGCTAAATTCAAAATGCACTTATTGGTCTGTGGAGGTACGGGCTGTAATGCATCAAGGAGCCAAGAGATAGCTGCTAATTTAAAGAGCTCTCTTAAGGACAATGGTTTAGAAAATGAAGTTCAGGTTATCTTAACAGGATGTTTCGGTTTTTGCGAAAAAGGTCCAATTGTTAAGATTATGCCAGACAATACTTTCTATACGGAAGTAAAACCAGAAGATGCAACCGAGATTATTATGGAACATGTTGTTAAGGGAAGAAAAGTAACTCGTTTACTTTACACTGACCCTGAAAACAAACAACATGTTGCTGACTCAAAACATATGGGATTCTATAAAAAACAAATGCGTATTGCTTTGCGTAATTGTGGTTATATTGATCCTCAAAATATTGAAGAGTATATAGGAGCTGATGGTTATGCTGCTCTTGCAAAATGTTTGGGAGAAATGACTCCTGAGCAAGTTATTAACGAGATTAAGCTTTCTGGTCTTCGTGGTCGTGGAGGTGGTGGTTTCCCAACTGGTTTGAAATGGGAGATTGCTTCAAAGAATCATGCAGATCAAAAGTATGTAGTTTGTAATGCTGACGAAGGTGACCCAGGTGCATTTATGGACCGTTCTATTTTGGAAGGTGACCCTCATTCTGTTTTGGAAGCAATGACAATTAACGGATATGCAATTGGAGCTACTATTGGAGTTATTTACATTCGTGCTGAATATCCATTGGCAATCAATCGTCTTTTGGTAGCAATTGACCAAGCTCATGAGTATGGTCTATTAGGAAAAGATATTTTGGGTTCAGGTTTTAATTTTGATATCGAACTTCGTTATGGAGCTGGAGCTTTTGTTTGTGGTGAAGAAACTGCACTTATTCATTCAATGGAAGGACTACGTGGAGAACCAACCTTCAAACCACCATTCCCTGCACAATCAGGATACAACAAAAAGCCAACCAATGTTAATAACGTAGAAACTTATGCTAATATCCCAATCATCATAACAAAGGGAGCTGATTGGTTTAATAAGATTGGTACTGAAAAGAGTAAGGGAACAAAAGTTTTTGCTCTTGCAGGACAAATCAATAACGTAGGGCTTATTGAAGTTCCTATGGGAATAACACTTAGAGAGGTTGTTTATGAAATTGGTGGTGGAATTAAGGGAGGAAAAGAGTTTAAGGCAGTGCAAACAGGAGGTCCTTCTGGAGGTTGCTTAACAACTAAACATCTCGATACTCCAATTGACTATGATAACCTATTGGCTTCTGGCTCAATGATGGGTTCTGGAGGTATGGTTGTTATGGATGAAACTTCTTGTATGGTTGCAATTGCTAAGTTCTATTTAGAGTTTACAGTTGAAGAATCTTGCGGAAAATGTAGCCCATGCCGTATTGGTAACAAGCGTTTACATGAAATCTTGGAGAAGATAACTAAGGGCAATGGTACAATGGAGGATTTGGATAATCTTAGAAATCTTGGAAGAGTAATTAAGGATGCTTCTCTTTGTGGATTAGGACAAACATCTCCAAACCCTGTGCTTTCAACAATTGAAAACTTTTATGATGAATACGTAGAACACATAAAGGATAAAAAATGTAGAGCAGGTGTTTGTAAGTCATTAATGCAATATGTTATTGATCAAGAACAATGCGTTGGATGTACTGCTTGTGCAAGAAATTGTCCTGTTAATGCAATTTCTGGAGAAAAGAAAATGCCTCACTTTATTAATACAGAACTTTGTATTAAATGTGGTGCATGTATTGAAAAATGTAAATTCAATGCAATTAGCATTTGTTAAACTCTAAAAATGTTAAGATTAAAAAATGGAAAAAATAAACATAATAATAGATAATAAGCCATTGCAGGTTGAGAAAGGTCAAACTGTATTGAAAGCGGCACATGCCCATGGCATTGAAATTCCTACTCTATGTTATTACGAATTGGATGGTGTTAAATTAGAAAATCGTCCTGGAGGATGTCGTATATGTGTAGTAGAGATTGAAGGAAGAAAGAATTTAGCTCCAGCTTGTGCAACAGAAGTAGCTGAAGGAATGGTAATTCATACTTGTTCTTTAAGAGTTGTTAATGCTCGTAGAACAGTTTTGGAATTAATCCTTTCCGACCACCCAGCAGATTGTTTGATTTGTCCTAAAAACGGAAAATGTGAATTACAATCTTTAGCTCAACGTTTGGGAGTAAGAGAGATACCTTATCAAGGAGAGCAATCAACATATAGAAAAGATTTATCACCAGCAATTATTCGTGATGTTGATAAATGCGTTATGTGTCGTAGATGCGAAACCGTTTGTAATATTTGGCAAACAGTTGGAGCTCTATCAGCAGTTAATCGTGGTTTCCAAGCAGTAGTTGCACCAGCATTCGAACAAGACCTAGTTAAGAGTCCTTGTACTTATTGCGGACAATGTATTATGGCTTGTCCGGTTGGAGCATTAAGCGAAGTTGACCAAACACGTCAAGTGATTACAGCAATATCTGACCCTAAGAAAACAGTTGTTGTTCAAACAGCTCCTGCAGTGCGTGTTGCATTGGGAGAAGAGTTTGGAATGGAACCAGGTAACATTGTTACTGGACAAATGGCAGCTGCTTTAAGAAGAATTGGATTTGATTACGTTTTTGATACAGATTTTGCAGCCGACCTTACCATTATGGAAGAAGGAACTGAGCTTCTAACTCGTATTTCAAAATTCACACAAGGAGATAAAAATGTTAAATTACCTATCCTAACTTCATGTTGCCCTGGTTGGGTTAACTTCTTTGAAACAAACTATTCCGATATGTTAGATGTTCCTTCAACAGCAAAGAGTCCACAACAAATGTTTGGAGCTGTTGCAAAGAACTACTTAACAACAAAACTTGGAATTAAACGAGAAGATATGGTTGTTGTTTCAATTATGCCTTGCGTTGCTAAGAAATTTGAAAGCCAAAGAGATGAGTTTAAAGAAAACGGAAATCCAGATGTTGACTACTCATTAACAACTCGTGAATTAGCAGAACTAATCCGCCAATTCAATATTGATTTCAAAACACTTCCATCTGAAGACTTTGATAATCCACTTGGAGAATCAACAGGAGCAGGAGTTATTTTTGGAGCAACAGGAGGAGTTATTGAAGCAGCAACTCGTACAGCTTATGAACTATTCACAGGAAAGAAACTTGAAAAGGTTGACTTTACTGAATTAAGAGGTTTGGAAGGAGTTAGAGAAGCTACAGTTGACTTTAATGGAACACCAATCAAAATAGGAATTGCACATGGATTATCAAATGCTCGTCAACTATTAGACCAAGTGCGTAAAGGTAATTCAGGTTTCCATGCAATAGAAGTTATGGCATGTCCAGGCGGATGTATTGGAGGAGCAGGTCAACCATTCCATCATGGTAACTTCGACATAATCAGAAAACGTCAAGAAGCAATCTATCGTGAGGATGCAGGAAAACCAATTCGTAAATCACACGAAAACCCATACATTCAAGCCCTATACAAAGAGTGGTTAGGAGAGCCTTGTGGAGAAATTTCACATCATTTGCTTCACACTCACTATTTTGATAAATCAAAACATATAGAAATAGAAGGATAAAAACATAAGAACTATGGCAAAGGTAAAATTAGCAGAAAGCAAAATAAATAAGATTAAGGAAATTTGCACAAGCTTTGGCAACAAGCCAGGTGAAGCAATTAATGTCCTTCATAAAGTACAAGGAGAGTTTGGTTATTTACCAGCAGAAGTACAAGAAGTAATAGCACAAGAACTTAATGTTTCAGTTGCACAAATATACGGAATTGTAACCTTCTACTCTTTCTTCACAATGACACCAAAAGGAGAATTTCCAATTTCAGTATGCATGGGAACAGCTTGTTATGTTCGTGGAGCAGAAAAAGTTTTGGATGAATTTAAGAGAGAATTAAAAATTGGAGTTGGAGAAACAACACCAGATGGCAAATTCTCGTTGAATTGTCTTCGTTGTGTAGGTGCTTGTGGATTAGCTCCAGTAGTACTTATTGGAGAAAAAGTTTACGGACGTTTAACCCCAGACGGAGTTAAAGATATTCTAAACGAATACCGTTCATAAGCTATAACCCAATTATCTTATAACAAAAGGACGTCTTGCATAAGCTCGGCGTCCTTTTTTGTTTTTCTTATAACATAATTAGAAAATTTTTTCTGTTTTTAGCTTACTTTTTATAAGAATTAGTTGTT